>Ga0070706_100003582_pt1 | contig 15242 bp, 12 predicted proteins | sample KBSK5501metaG_FD_65476 | JGI IMG/M metagenome (GOLD analysis project Ga0070706, IMG submission 65476) | Corn, switchgrass and miscanthus rhizosphere microbial communities from Kellogg Biological Station, Michigan, USA - KBS K5-50-1 metaG | ecosystem: Host-associated > Plants > Roots >...
CGCTACGTCTACTTCTGGGTCGACGGCATCCACGTGCAGGCCAGGCTGGAGGACACCGCGCAGTGCCTGCTGGTCATCATTGGGGCCACCCCCGAGGGCAAGCAGGAACTCGTCGGCCTCATCGACGGCGTGCGCGAGAGTGCGCAATCCTGGAGGGAGCTCCTCCTCGACCTGAAGCGGCGTGGACTTGCGATGGGCCCCGAGCTCGCGGTCGCCGACGGCGCGCTCGGCTTCTGGCAGGCCGTCGAGGAAGTGTGGCCGAAGACCCGCGGCCAGCGCTGCTGGGTGCACAAAACCGCCAACCTCCTCAACAAGCTGCCGAAGAGCCAGCAACCGAAAGCCAAGCGGGCGCTCCAGGAGATCTGGATGGCCGCGACCAAGAAGGATGCGCTTGCAGCCTTTGACGCCTTCGTCGAGACCTGGGGCGTCAAATACGACAAGGCGGTTGACTGCCTGACCAAGGATCGCGACGCGCTGCTGGCCTTCTACGACTTCCCCGCCGAGCACTGGAAGCATTTGCGCACAACGAATGTCATCGAAAGCTCGTTCGCGACGGTTTGCCACCGCACGGTGCGCTCCAAGGGATGTCTCTCGAACAAGACCGCGCTCGCCATGATCTTCAAGCTCGCCGAGGCCGCCGAGAAAAGCTGGCGTCGCCTCAATGGCCACAACCAGTTGCCGAAAGTCGTCCTCGGTGTCAAGTTCACCGACGGAATCGAGCTTGTCAGATCGCAAGCTCAAGCCGCTGCCGCCTGACCCCTTCCGTCAACAAGATTCGGCGATAACTCGTTGGACGATCACATGATTTTCAAGATTGTTGCCCGAAAAGTGCGTAACGAATTCATCTGGCCGGCTCTGGCTCTCGCTTGGATCTTGGCAATTACAGTCAGCCAGGGAAGCTCTGCCAAATTTGTCTACTTCGACTTTTGAGCACGATCATGTACATACCCACAGAACCGAGAAGCCTATGAAGATGACTACACCGCATCGAATCGCTAGTGCGTTGCTAACTGTGTCTGTTGCCGTGCTCGGTTATGGACTCTGGATTGTTTTTGTAGCTGTAGCGCCGCGCCCTGTTCCTTGGACGCTCATCCTATTGATTTGGGCCTTTGCTGTGGGCCTGTTATGCGCTTGTACAATTGTGACCTTCCCAGGGAAGCTCAACCTGGCTGTGGTCGTGACAACTACAACCGTCGGGTTTCTGGTAGGCAATTTCGTGCTCGGACAAACCGGGCGCAATCTCCTCGATATCGTTGATACTCGTCTAGTGCGGCCGTTCTCTTCGCAAAAAGCTTCTTCTGACCGGGCGGTGAGTGTCACGGATCAGAGCCAATTTGATCTCGCGCTTCCAGTCGATGCGCGGACGGGCGCGGATCTCACGAAGGACTTAGAAGCAGCCGGGTTTACGATCAATCCTTGGTATAATCCTCACATGCTGATGGAGCTGATCGCGCTGAAGCTGATGCCCGACTCTCTTTATCCGCTCAGCAGCTCATCCAATAAATTTAACGGCTTTAATAGCGTCACGCCCGGATGCACCGAAGGCAAGCCCCACGAATGGCCAGTATTTAGGAAAGACCGGTTCGGTTTCAACAACGACGATTTGGTCTACTCGCACAAGAATCTCTTCATGGTAGTAGGTAGCTCTTTTGCCCAAGGCTCCTGTGTGCAGCAGTATGAGACGATCCAAGGTGTTCTAACGCGGTCGGGCTATCCGACCATCACAACCGGTATTGGAGGTTCAGGCGCTCTCGGAGCGCTCGCTGCCCTAAAAGAATATGGTGAGTACTTTAAGCCGAAAGTCGTTCTATGGCAGTTTTACGATCCTAACGACATTACAATTCTTTCGAAGCGAGATCTTCGTAGCGCGTTTCTTCTCCAATATGTAAAGGACGGATTTACTCAAAATCTGGTTCACAGGCAAGACGAGGTGGACGCTTTTTGGCGCACGAAACTGTGGGCGCCTGCGAATACATTCTACGATGACCCGAAGAAGATCGCGGAGTGGGATACGTTTTTGGACAAAAATCTTCCATTGGTGCAAGAGCTGTTGGGGAAAGACATAAGTTCGCTTAGTGATGACGAAGACCTGTTAAAGATTTACAAGCGCATCCTGGCTCTGGCAAAGCTGCGAGTATCCGCATGGGGCGGAAAAATCTATCTTGTTATGATTCCTAACGAGGATCTCTACGTGCAGAAAACGATTCCAAAGTACCAGCGGACAGTAAAACAGATAATGTCCGCGTTGGGGATCGAGACGATTGACATCGACGAATCAATCCGCCAGGCGGGCAATTTTGGACAGTTCTTTGCCGACCCTAAGGGATGGAGTCATTTCAACGCGGAAGGATATCATTTGATGAGTCGCCAAATCATGGATCGGCTCAACCACGACTTGGCTGAACGAGTGCGAGCTTCGATGATTGATATGCATCGCTAGAATCGATCAGGGTGCCATTTACAATCATCGAAGCTGCGAATATTGGCTAACGTGTTTGCCCCAGGACTCTTGGATGTGGACCTTTGATTCCAGATGCGTTTTGGAGATGCCCGCCGTGTATCACGGATTTCAACAAATCAGCGGTTTTTTAAAATGAGAGTGCAGCATTGAACGAATACGTCCAAATCTCCCCTGGCGCCCGCGTCTTCGATATTGCATGCACGCCGGGCCACGTTGTCAGGCACTTACCAGCTGATGTTGAATATCACGGCTTCGATATGGCTGAAACACTGTCGAGTGCAAGATCTTCTTCGAAGCGCTGCGCACTTCTATTCACCTTAGACGGCTGTTTCAGAGCTGGACAATCTCGTATCGCAAGATGGATACATGCGAACGATCGTGGAAAATTTGTCCACACTGAGGATGCATATCGTTCGGTTCTGAGGCAAGTCTTTCCGGACGTTAGAGTGCATATTCGCGAAGACCGGTCTTTTATTCCTCAGACAATCATTATCACCGTTTCGCGTGCACCCGATCCGCACAGGTGCGCTTATGGTTGATGTCTTGCGTCGCTTCCGTGGTGAACCGGCTAAACCTATCCGTAGCGTTTTGGTCTGGAGCCGAGAGGCTCGCTGGACTCTTTCGCGGTTTATAAGAAGTGCTGCGGGTAAGCATCGGTTCGTTCTGTATCCGATTTGGGCGCAATCGATTGCTATGTTAGTCGTCGCTGCCTCGTTGGTGGCCACGTCTTACGCGTTTGGGATCCACAGAGGGATGGACAAAATGTTTCCAGGCCCGTTGGATGCTCGCGCGTCGCAGGTTGCGTCAGCTCTGGCTGACGTAGCATACGGCATGAACCTTCGATACGCCGTACATTGGACCATTCTGAGCGCATTGGAAAAAGGGGGACTGACAGACCAGGCGCAGTATCTCGAACCTCTGGGATTGAAATATCCAGACCGAATCTACGATACGGCACTATGGAATAATTTGCTCGACAGGGCAGCTCATCTTGAGGGAATTTCGCGAGCTCCAAAAGTTTCCGATAAAACTCTGACGTTTATACAAATGGAAGATCTGGGAATGGTTGACTTTTTTAAGATCTCATTCCGGCTGTTTGGTTATAATGTGCAAGGATTCTTCAAGACGTACTTTATCATTCTATGCGTCGGAATCTGCATCTTCTTCCTGGCCTTTTGGACGCGGCCGGGTATCCTTTTAATAGGAAATTGTTTGATTTTTGGTATTACTTGGTCCATCTGTGCGCTTGATGCACTAGACGCTGTGGGCAACGGCCGGTTTTTTCCAACACTGGCTCTTATACCGGCATTGCACGTCCTTGCGCTGCTCTGGTCCCCCCCAAGACGAACTTCGGTCCATTTGGCTGCTGCACTGGGGCAAGTGCTGCTTCTTGCTTTTATTATTACAATGCGCACCAGCGCGAGTTGGACCCTTTTGTTGTTTGCTGCTTCAATACTTTTCCTTTTTGCCAAGGCACTTTGGCAATGCTGGGCGAAGCCGCTCAGCGCGTTCGTCAGACAGGCTTTGACTTGGCCTGCCATGTTGCTAATCGTGACCGTAGTCGCCTTTAATGTGTACCATGATGGTAGAACACACCCCGGTTATTTCGCTCTCGATGAAACCCTGCCAAACCACACAATTTGGAACACTCTGGCGGTCGGACTGAGTTTGATGCCTGATATTGACGAGATAGCGCCCGAGCTGCAGAAATCCCGTGGCGACAGTTTCCCGACATATCTTGGCAATGCTTACCTGAAGCGAATTATAGGTTTAGACGTTCCGTCAGTTTCCGCATACTACACAAATTTTTTGTTCCCCGAGCTGGGTCGACCGCGTACGTATGAGCGGCTTGTCCGTGCTGCGTATCTCGACTTTATTCAGCGCCACCCCGCTGACTTTCTTCGCCTAACATTCATCACCAAGCCGTCCATGATCCTCGACATGCTTCGAAATCTTTTTCGAAACGCAATTAGGACGGCGGCGGGCTACCTCTTAATCGCGACAGGACTAATCCTCTCCGCATCTTTGATCATCCCCGCTGCTGGAAATATAAGCGATTTAAGGCGTGGATCAGGGATGATTGTGGCCATGGGGATATTTTCAATGCTACCCTATATTGTCGCTTATCCCGCGGGCCCGTTCGAGGCCTTTGCAGTGCTCATTGGCATCATCGCTGCTGGGCTCGCTGGTCTAATATGGACCTTGAGGTGGCGGGGTGTAAGGCAAGTCGTATCCGCCGGCGCAGTCTAGAGGGACTCAAACTACTTGGCATGAGTTTGTGATTTAGACTTTGCGGAGTCTTTAGTATCGCACCTGACATTGTTTTATTTCCTCAAGTATCGGCCGGAGTCTTGCCGCACGCCCTCGGTGATCGACCAAGCCCTGCCGCTTAGCAGTGTAGCCGCTGTCAGTCTTTTCGTCTTTTCTCTAGGCGGGACAGTGGAACGAGGAGGGACGATTTATCCTTTAGCCTTGAGCGCCTTGAACATCTCGAAGGCGTCGGCGGGTCTGAGGTTCTTGTGGACGACTGCGCGGACGGCGTTGATCATTGATCATCGCATTGGGAACGTCAGATTGGAAGATATTGCGGCCCATGTCGACGCCAGCGGCGCCTTGTTGGATGGCATTGTAGGCCATCGTGAGCGCATCACGCTCAGGAAGCTTTTTGCCCCCGGCCATGACTATTGGCACCGGGCAGGACGCAGTGACGGTTTCAAAGCCTTCGTCCACGTAGTAGGTCTTGACGTACTGCGCGCCGAGCTCCGCGATAATGCGGCAGGCCAACCGGAAATATTTTGCATCGCGCAAACCAACTCGCGTTCAATCTCCCTGGACGGGCGTTTGGCGGCGGGTTAAAACCATCCTGCGTTGAGCCCAAAACCAAGTTGCGCCTTACATCCGGGCAGCGGCAAGCCCGCGATCATCCAGAATGATGCAATAGACCAACGACATCCATGCTCAGGCGAATAGACCTACGGGTCGTAGGGATCATTCTCGCGACGGGCCTTGCTTGGTTACACTGAATAAAGAAACCGTTCAAGGATGGGGCCGCGCGGCGTCGGTGCAATCCCTGGTCGCGCGTCCCGGCGACATCGACGAGCTCGCCGCCTGTCTTGGGGAGTGCGCGCGAGACCGCCTGCCGGTCGCCCTGCGCGCCGGCGGCAATTCGTACGGTGATCTGATCACCAACCGTGACGGCGCGATCATCGACATCTCGCGCCTCGACCGGATCGTCAGCACAGATTGGCAGGAAGGCGTCATCGTCGCTGAGCCTGGCGTGGCCCTCGCGCGGATCGTCGACGAGAGCCTCGGCCACGGCTGGATCCTCGGCGTGGTGCCGGGATCGCCGTCGGTCACCGTCGGCGGGGCCATCGGCAACAACGTCCACGGCAAGAACTCGTTCCGCCGTGGCAATTTCGAAATCTGCGTCCGCTCCATGCGGGTGATGTCCGCCGACGGCACCGTTCACGTCGTCAGCCGCGACGACAACGCCGACATCTTCCGTGCGGTAATCGGCGGCCTTGGCTTGTGCGGAATCGTCGTCGAGGCGACGCTGGTCCTCGAGCGGGTGAAGAGCCCGCTGCTCGAAGTCGAGATGATCCGCTTCGCCGACGCCGGCGGGATGACGGCCCTGTTCGACGCCTCGGCGGCGGATTGGGACATGGTGGTCGCCTGGATGGATGCCTTCAATGAGCAAGGTCGCGGCGTGGTCGAGCGCGGACGCTGGATCGACCGTCCGCCGGGTGCCGCCGATGGGTCGCCGAGCGCCACGGCCGGCGTCGCGGGCAGCATGACTCGCGCCGTGATCGCGGCCGTCGCCCGGCCGTTCGTGTGCCGGCCGATCGCGGCGATGGTGAACGCCGCCGTCTACCGGCTAATGTCGGCGTTGCCGGCACGCAAGGTTCGTCATTTCGCCCAATTCAATTTCATCGTCACTCGATACATTCCCGAGCCGCCGCTGCTCTATCCCGGCGGCATGGTCGAGATCCAGCTCCTGGTGCCGGACGATGACCCCGGGCGGTCGGTCAAACGCATCATCGCGCTCGGCAAGCGCTACAAGATGGAATCTTGGTGGTGCGGAATCAAGAAGCACCGTGCCGACGGTTATCCGCTGTCTTTTTCCGGGGATGGATACAGCTTCTCTGTCAATCTGCCGGGCCGCCACGCCCGGGCGGCGGCTTTTCCGGCGTTCGTCGACGAGCTGGTGGCGATGGTGGCGGCGCTCGGCGGGCGGGTCTATGTCGGCAAGGACCTGGTGCTGCGGCCCGAACATATCGCGGCCGTATTCCCTGACCGCGCGGCATTCATGCAGACGCGGCGGCGCCTGGATCCTCGTGGCATATTCGACAATGACCTCGCGCGGCGGCTTTTTTCGCGCTAAAAACGTGGCCTGGAAAAACGGCTGAACAACGGCGGAATGCGATGACTTATCTGATCAGTGCCCAGGAGTGCGACAACCTCACCATCGAGGAGGTCTGGAAGCTCTACGCCGACTACGTCAATCCGGCGCAGGTGGAGATCCTGTCGAAGTTTTCCTGGGGACGGGACCTCATTTCGCACGCCGAGGGGATGTACCTCCACACCCGCGACGGCCGCCGCATCCTGGACTTCACGGGCGGCATAGGCGTCCTCGACCACGGCCACAACCATCCGCGCATCCTGGCGGCCCGCAGGGCGTACCAGGACAAGAAGAGGATGGAGATCCACAAGGTCATCTTCTCCCCATACCTTGCAGCGCTTAGCCACAATATCGCGCAACTGCTGCCGGGCGACCTCAATAAGTCGTTCTTCCCCAATTCCGGCGCCGAGGCGGTCGAAGGCGCGCTGAAGCTCGCCTTCAAGTCGCACCAGGCCAGGCGCGACTACGTGCTCTTCGCCGACATCGCCTTTCACGGCAAGCTGATCGGATCGGGCACCATCTCTGGCCTGCCGCAGAAGCATTTCGAATTCCCGCGCATGGAGAACACGGCCGCGTTCAAGTACGGCGACCTAGAATCGGTGGCAGCCCAGATCGCGAAGCTGTGCAAGCCGGATGGCGAGAGCAACGTGTATGCCATCATCATCGAGCCGTTCCACGCCAGCACCGCGACACCGTGCAGCACGGAATTCCTGTACGGCTTGCGCGAACTCTGCGACCGCAATGGAATCGTCCTCATCTTCGATGAGGTCTACATGGGCTGGGGCAAGAGCGGCACGCTGTTCTACTTCATGCGTCATCAGGGCCTAGTGCCTGACATCCTGGTGATGTCGAAGAGCTTCGGTGGCGGCAAGTCCTCGATTTCAGCCTATACCGCCCGCGACCCGGTGTTCTGGCGCGCCTACGGCAGCGTCGACGCAGGATTGATACACACCTCTACCTATAACGGATTCGGTGAGGAATGCGCGACCGCGTTGGAGGCGATCCAGATCGTCATCGACGAGGACTATCCGGGCCGGGCGCGGCGAATCCACGACAAGCTAGTGCCTATGCTGAAGGCGCTGCAGCAGAAGTACCCGAAGGACATCAAGGAGCTGCGCGGCGTCGGGTCGTTCAATTCCCTGATCCTTAGTTCACCGTTCGAGATGGCCGAGAACATCCTGAAGGTATTTCCGGTCGGGCCGCTGAAGAACAAAGCCTCGTACGTCAACAAGGTGACGGCAGCCGCTGTAGCCGAAGCGCTTTATCGCGACCACGCGATCCTCAGCCACATCCTCGAGAATCGCGATACGGTCATGCTCGGTGCCGGGCCCTCCGTGATCGCCGAGGACGAGCACCTGGAGTATTACATCGACAGCCTGGACAAGGTCCTGGCCAAAGGCCTGCAGTGGGTAGTGTCGCATTTCGCCGCGAAAACTCTTACGCGCATGGCCCTGCCTTCGAGCCTGACCCGGCTTAGACTCCTCCCAAAGCCGATGGTCGGGCGGCGCGCTTGCTGAGCTTCGATTGCCTCCCGTTCGACTCTGGTCACGCCGAGATCATCGTCGAGCTTGGGCAGCGTGCTTTTTCCGCCGTGCCCTCATACACGCGCCCCAAGGACACGGCCGACCATCTCGGTCGGATTCTCGGGCGGGAGAATCCAGGCGGCCAGACATGGCTTGCCATGGCGCGGGAGGGCGACCGGTGCGTCGGCACTGCGGCGGCCACACCTTTTCGTTTTCGCACCAAGGCGGGACGACTGCTGACGGGATTCCAGCTTGGATCGATCGCCATCGATCCGTCGCTACAGCGCCAAGGGGTGGGTTCGCGCCTGATCGCCGAAATCACGGCCTATCTCGCCGATAAGCCGGACTCCTTCACTTACATTTATCCGAATACCCGCTCGATGCAGGTGCTTTTGCGCCAAGGATATGAAACCGCAGCAGCCATTCCGACCTACGTGCATTTGCCGACCGTGGCGTCTCTCGGGATTCCCGGGCGGGCCGAAGCGAAATTTCTCGTCCGCGATGGATACGGCGGTTCCTGGGACGTCGAGATCGTAACGCCGAGCGTCCTTTCGCGGGCTATGGCGCTGTTTCCTGAGGATGATGGCGGGGCCGGCGGATTCATTCGTGACGCCGCGTACTGCCGGTGGCGTTACTGCGGACCAGATACGGAGAGCCGATATCAATTTGCTGTGCTTCGCCCGCAAACGGGAAACGGTGGCGCGGTAGTCGTGCTGACCAGCCACGAGTTCAACGGCATCCGTTTCACGATCGTCGTCGATCTCTTCTCCGCATCCCCGAGCCGTCACTATGGACCGGCCATCACGGCCGCGCAGATCTACGGCAGTCGCGCATGGGCAAGACTAGTATATTCTGCCAGCAACATCCCGATCCTGTCCTGTCTGCGCCGCGGTCTGAAGGCCAAATCGTGGCGTGTCACGGTTCCGGATTTCGCTAATCCACGTCCCATCAAATTGCTACTTCACACCGAGAGCAGCGGAGTCGATCGGGAGGAACTAGCCAACAGCGTCGCCCTGGCGGGAGATTGGATGGGATTTTGATGCCCAGCGCACGCCTTAAACCGGGATTCGCCATATGACTCCCGACCCGGTGTGAATAGCGGTGCTTTTCCGGCCTTCCTGCAAGACAGACGCAGGTGCGGACGGCTACCAGCATCTGGGGCAGCCCGAACGGCGCTTGAGAGGCTGATCTGGCCATTTTCCCTGGCATTGGGACGCACTCCTCCCGTCGATTGCTGTGGAATGGATAGCGATGGAACGCTTCATGCTGGCTGGTGGTGGCTGCGGCCGCAGTTCTGCGATCAGCCGCAAAATCTCTCGGAACATTTGCCGTGGGATGGCGACCTCCGCCATTTGGAAGACGACATAGCGTCCGTGGCTCACCACCTTGGCGCCGCGTGACGCATCCAAAAATCAAGGAGCCCCGTCGTCTTCATGAATGTGCCGCTGGGGCGCAGCACAGACCTACATTGAGGACGCCCCTTAAGATGCCAGCTTGCTCCGGCCCGCGCACCATTGGTCCTGGTGTAGATGGGCGCTACCGCTCAAATCTGTTTGCGGTTGACTCTGCCGTAACGCGCCGATCACACGGTTAATTGCGATGGACGAGCGATCCTGTTATAGGGACGATCCTAGTGGGAACCCTTGCATTGTGATCCATGCACGAAAAGAAAAACGCCCTGCTTTCAGTGCTTCTGGTCGTCGTCTCGGTGGTGATTTGTGTCGGCGCGGCGGAGCTCATCTTGCGTCTCAAGAACAACGCGATGGCGACCTATGACATCGAAATGTGGCGATACGCCAAGGAACTTAAGCAGCCTAGCCCTGATGCGAACCTGAGCTTCGAGCACGTTAAATCTAAGTCGGCGGTTCTGCAGAATGTTCAAATCAGATTGAATGAATTGGGTCTTCGGGGTGGTTCACTCCAATCCGCTGTCCGGGGGGAACGCGTAATCCTGTTTCTTGGCGGGTCGATCACTCTGGGCTGGGGCGTATCGGAGGAGAATACCGTCTCGTCGCAGCTCGAGAAGATGTTGCGGCAGAGCGGCGAACAGGTACGCGTGCTCAACGGCGGAGTTGGAAACTATAATGCCGCGCGCTATGTGTCGCGTTTTCTTAAACAACTAACGATGCTCGATCTAACGGACATCGTCGTACAATATTTTCTGCGTGACGCCGAGGATCTTCAACCAGACCAAGGTAATTTTATTCTGCGGCACAGCGAACTCGCCGTGACCTCGTGGATGGCGTATCACCGATTGTTCGATGAGGCGGGCGAAAAATCCTTGGTGGAGCATTATCACAGAGTATATCGGCCCGACGCTCCCGGCTTCCTCCGTATGACCCAGATGTTGGAGAAGCTCGCCGAGTACGCGAAATCGCGCAACATCCGCCTCTATATGCTTATGACGCCTGACATCCATAACCTCGTCGATTACAAGTTCGGTTTCGTGCATGACACCATGCGGCAGATCGCCAAAAATACCGGTTACGCCTTTGTTGACACCCTGCCAGCCTTGCTTGGAAGACCGCCACAGGAGCTGTTTGCGATGCCCGGCGATCCACATCCCAATGCACTCGGCCATCGCCTCATGGCCGAGGCCATCTTTCCGGTGATTTCACAGAAGGCTACAACGGAAGTGCAGCATTAGGACATTTTGCTGCCGAAAGTTCGGACCGATGACCAAGGCCGCGTTCAGAATTGGTTCTTGAGGCTATCAGGCGCTGGACCGGGCGGCTCGCGTCGGATCCAGTATGTTTCGGCCTCAGGCTCGAGGCGCAGGCGCAAGGGGTCTTTGCCCATGAGCCGCATCAGCCAGCCAATCGGCGTGACGCAAAGATAGAACACAAGACCCAGCACCACTGGACTAACGACGGCAGCGAGCAGCACTCCAAGCTTTGTCCATAGAAGGTTTAGTGGCGCAAGAAGGCCAGGACGAACTAAGGCGACCAACGCAAACAATCCCGCCGCGCCAAACCACCAAGGCCAATGCTTTCCTTCATGATACCAGGACAGAGCCGCGACCAGAGCGCAGAATGCCGCAAAAACATATCCAAATGCCCTGTCGGAGGAGCTCTTGACGACCTCCTCGCGCGCTTGGATTTCATGCGACCCGAAGAACTTGTCACTCACGCCTTTTGTTCCTTACTTTCTACCAGAAGGTATATTTTCGGCCCAAGCCCAGCAATCCCCGACGCGGGATAACATACACAGACCATAGCAGGCAGTGCGTAACTGAAACGGGACTATGACTTAGTCGATTCGGGTGCTAAGCGCCCTTTTCAGTGATAGCACGGCTTGCTGATCGAGGTTGCTAGAAGTCGAAATAAATAAACTTGGCTGAGCTTCCCTGACTTACTGTTAGCGCGAGAACCCAACCTAGCGTGATGACCGGCCACAATAACTCGCCGCGCACATGGCCGGCCGCCAACTTGATGCGCCGGTGATCATCGAATCGGTGAGACAGGAAAAACGCGACCATAAGAGCCAGCGGAAAGGCATTTGTCATCACGACGCCTTCAAGTGTGTTCCAACCCCCCCCGACAAAGAGGGCGGAGAGCAATGCCGCCGCCCTTCCCAAACTTGGCGCGCGAAAGAATACCCAGGTGACGGTGACGAAGTGGAAGGTCACGAGAAGACAAAGCCAACTTGGCAGGCGGTCCAGCGCCTGCAACCCGGGTATCCTTTTGGTGGCGTGGAGAAACGCAATCCCGAGCCCATGTAGGATACCCCAGATCACAAATGTCCAACTGGCACCGTGCCAAAGCCCGCCAAGAGTCATGGTTACAAGAATATTTGCGATTTCGCGAAACCGGCCACGTCGGTTGCCGCCAAGTGGAATGTAGAGGTAGTCGCGCAGCCAGAATGACAGGGTGATGTGCCATCGCCGCCAGAAGTTGACGAGCGATAACGCCGCGTAAGGTTGTCGGAAATTGATTGGCAGGCGGATGCCGAGTAACATGGCGAGTCCGATCGCCATGTCTGTGTATCCGCTGAAATCGCAATAAATCTGCATTGAAAATCCATAAAGTGCGAGGAGGGCTTCTGGGCCGCTTGGATTTTCCTTTGCGTAGATCGCGTCGACAACATCGGCCATGGGGTTGGCTAACACCAGCTTCTTCACCAGCCCAACTGTGAAAATCGCGATTGCCGCGGTCGGCCAAATAATTCGTGGCGCATCGGCCCGCGCCAATTGCGGGATCAATTCGCTGGGGCGCAGAATCGGTCCAGCGATGAGATGCGGGAAGAACAGTACGTAGGCGAGCACAGTAGCCGGCCCATGGTCGAACGGAAAACGGCCGCGATAAATGTCAACGACGTAGGCCGTTAGCGTGAACGTGACGAACGATACGCCGAGTGGGAGCGGCAGGTCTAAAAGCTTTTGCTGAAAGCCAAGCACATCGGCGTAGAAGAAGTCCGTGTATTTGAAGGTCGCGAGTGGGAGAAAGAGGGCGACGATTGCGACGATGGCTCGGCGACGGCGGGCGACCGCTTCTGAAGTCTGCTCGATCCATCGCACCCCAGTATAAGCCACGGCCATGAGCAGGTAGGGCAGCCAGACATACTCGACTTTCCACCAAGCATAGAAGATCGTGCTGCCGCAGATGATGAGATAGACGCGGTACTTGTGCGGGATAAGACAGTGAAATGAAAAGTAGACGGCGAAGAAGAGAAAGAAGATCGGTGAGGTGAACAGCATTATCGCATCCCAGGGCGGCCAAGAGCCGACGGCGCCCTGACGCGATCTGATCTCTAGCTCGAGCAGCTCGCCAAGGATCGCAACGCGAGGCTTGTTGCAACCTATCGTAAATATTGCTCTTTTCTTGTCAATCAGGGTTGATCCCCGCGACGCCGCAGCCAAGTCTTGCAGTGCGCCCCGTTATGCGAATATGTTGCAATCATTGTAAGGCAATGTGGCGCACCCCGTGGTGAAGAGACGCCCCACAACGTCCAAAAATCGGCTCTGAAGGAAAACGATGGCTTCGTTCCTCCGTGAATTCTGGCAATTCCTGCGGGCCCGGAAAAAATACTGGCTGCTTCCTATCTTTATCGTCATGGCTGCGTTCGGTGGGCTGATCGTGCTGACCAAGGGCTCTGCGGTCGCTCCCTTCATTTACACGCTATTCTGACACCACCGGCATGCGAGTCCTTGGCATCTCGGCGTTCTATCACGACAGCGCCGCCGCCTTGATTGATGGCGGCCGCATCGTCGCAGCGGCGCAGGAGGAGCGCTTCACGCGCAATAAGTTCGATGCGAATTATCCGCGTCACGCAATCGACTATTGCCTCAGCGCTGCAGGCGTGTCGCTCAAGGATGTGGATTTCGTTGCCTTCTACGACAAGCCCTTTCTGAAGTTCGAGCGCCTGCTCGAGACTTATTTGGCCTTCAGCCCGCACGGATTTTCATCGTTCCGCATGGCACTACCTCTGTGGCTACGCGAGAAGTTGTTTCTGAAGTCACTCCTTTCTAGCGAGCTCAAAACGCTTGACCCCGACTTCGAGGGCGAACGCAAGGTTGTGTTCTCCGAACATCATCTCAGCCACGCAGCATCCGCTTTCTACCCCTCGCCGTTCGCGCGCGCCGCAGTGTTGACCATGGATGGCGTTGGCGAATGGGCAACGACCTCGGCCGCGGTTGGGGCGGGCGAGCGGCTTGAGATCCAGAAGGAGATCCACTTCCCGCACAGCCTCGGTCTGCTTTACGCCGCCTTCACCTATTACACCGGCTTCAAGGTCAATTCCGGTGAGTACAAGGTGATGGGCCTTGCGCCCTACGGCTCGCCGAAATACGCGCAGCTCATCTACGACCACTTGATCGACCTCAAACCGGACGGTTCGTTTCGGCTTAATCTCGATTATTTTAATTACTGCACCGGCCTCACGATGACGAACGAGCGCTTCCACGCGCTATTTGGCAGTCCGCCGCGCAGGCCCGAAGTATGGCTCGAACAGAAGCATATGGACCTGGCCGCGTCGGTGCAGACTGTGGTTGAGGAGGCGGTTCTTCGCCTCGCGCGCAATCTTGCCCGAGAGACGGGCGAGCGGAATCTCTGCCTCGCCGGCGGCGTCGCGCTCAATTGTGTGGCCAATGGCAAAGTGCTGCGTGATGGCCGATTCGAGAGCATCTGGATCCAGCCGGCGGCTGGCGATGCAGGCGGCGCGCTCGGTGCAGCGCTCGCGATTTACCACCTGCATGCCGGCCGTCCGCGCACGATCGTGAATACGCCTGACGCAATGGAGGGTGCCTATCTCGGGCCCGATTTCGAGCAGACCGATATCGAGCAACGGCTTGCGAAAGCCGGGGCCCATTTTACCGTTCTTGGACGCGAAGCAATGCTCGATGATACCGCGCGGGCGCTCGCTGACGGCAAGGCGATTGGCTGGTTTCAGGGCCGCATGGAGTTCGGCCCACGAGCACTTGGCAATCGCTCGATTATCGGCGATCCACGCGATCCGACCATGCAAAAGAAGCTCAACCTAAAGGTCAAGTACCGGGAAAGCTTCCGGCCATTCGCCCCCTCAGTGACGCGCGAGCATGCTGCCGAATGGTTCGAGATGGATGTTGATAGTCCTTACATGCTCCTGGTCGCTTCGGTCGCCGAACGGCACCGACGCACGATGACCCCGGAAGAACGAGCTCTGTTTGGCATCGACAAGCTCAATATCGTGCGATCAAGCATTCCGGCGGTCACGCATGTGGATTATTCCGCTCGCGTCCAGACAGTGCATCGCGAGACCAACCCGCTGTATCACGATCTGATCAGCCGCTTTCACGCGTTGACCGGCTGCCCGATCCTCGTCAACACGAGTTTCAATGTGCGCAGCGAGCCGATCGTCTGTTCCCCCGAGGATGCCTTCCGCT
>Ga0070706_100003584_pt1 | contig 15235 bp, 9 predicted proteins | sample KBSK5501metaG_FD_65476 | JGI IMG/M metagenome (GOLD analysis project Ga0070706, IMG submission 65476) | Corn, switchgrass and miscanthus rhizosphere microbial communities from Kellogg Biological Station, Michigan, USA - KBS K5-50-1 metaG | ecosystem: Host-associated > Plants > Roots >...
GGAGAGGCCATACCCGTTCCCATCCCGAACACGGAAGTCAAGCTCTCCAGCGCCGAAGATACTGAGAGGGCAGCCTTTCGGGAAAATAGGTCGTCGCCAGGATTTTTGCGTTTCCGGAGGCGAATTGCCGCGCCCGGAACGTCCGACGTCGGCCGGGCGCTGGCCGCCGAACGGTCGTCGAGCGGCGGTCGCCTTCCGGGGCCGGTAGACTGCCGTCGATGACCGTTCCCGTGCAGACCGAGGACGCGTCGGAGCAGCGGCCCGAGACCGTGCACGACCAGCCCGCAAGTCCCGGCCCGCGCGTCGGGCCCCATCCCTCCTCCGCTCGCGATACCGTCGGCGGCACGTGTCCGTACCTCACGTCGGCGGCCGGTTCATGGCGGATCGCCAGCCCGTCCCGCGACCATCGCTGCGTGGCGGTCGATCCGCCCGCGGCCCAGCCCAATGACAAGCAGCGGCAGCATTGCCTGTCCAGCGCCCACGTCGAGTGCGCCCTGTATCGGGCCGCGCGGGCGGCACGAACCACGACGCTCGCCGGCGGGTCCGATCCGGGGCTGGTCGAGGCCGCCGATCGTCGGCGGCGACCGCTCGCCCGAACGGCGCCGATCCTGCTGGAGCCGCCGAGCCTCGTCGACAGAGCCATCCGTGTTCAGCTCGAACGAGCCCCCGGTCAGCTCGCCTTGATCGCGCTGATGGTCGTGGCGTTCGCGATCGTCGCCCTGACCCGCCTCTCCGCCGGCGCCGGAACCGCATCGCCGTCGGGCGTGGCACCGAACGGCGCCCTGAGCCAGTCTCCGTCGCCGCAGCCGACTCCCTTGCCCACGCCGACCGTCGGCCCGTCGGAATCGCCGGCGGCCAGCCCGGAGGCATCGTTCCGCACCACGTACAAGGTGAAGAAAGGCGACACACTCGCGAGCATCGCCGGTCACTACGGGACGACGACGGCGAAGATCAAGACGCTCAATGGGCTGACGAGCTCGATCCTCAAGGTCGGTCAGGTCCTGAAGATCCCCTGACCGCATCCCGCCCCGCGACCAACCGGCCGAGGCCGGTCAGTGCTGGCAGCCTCGGCAGAAGGAGGTGACGAATCCGCCCGGCTTTACCTCACTGATCCGGGTCCCGCATCTCGGGCACGCCCGGCCACCCTTGTCGTGGACCGCCAACCAGTCGCGGGCCTGCTTCTCGAACGTCGGCGGCACTCGCTTGCGGAGGATCTCGATCGCGTCGGCGAGGGTGGTCCGGGTGGCGTCGTAGAGTCCATCGACCTCTTCCGCCGCGAGCGTGGAGCGCTTCCTGAACGGGAGCAGCCGGGCTGCATGGAGGATCTCGTCGCTGTAGGCGTTGCCGATGCCGGCCACGAACGCCTGATTCTTCAGGAGGTTCTTCAGCTCGCCGGGATGGCGACGGATCCGGGTTCGCCACACGTCGAGGGTAAGGGTCGGATCGTCTGCGTCGGGTCCGAGCTCCTCATCGGTCAGGCCCGGGACAACCCGGGCGACGCCGGACGGAACGAGGTAGACCTTGCCCATCTGCGTGGGATCGCGGTAGCGGACCTCGGCGTTCGCGTCGTCGGTCGGCATCCAGGAGGCCCGCGCCGTCCACTTCGCGGCATCCCGCGGACCCCTCGAGCGAGCTCCGAAGCCGACGATGACGGCTGTCTTTGTCGGCAGGGCCGCACCCGGCCGCGCGAGCTGCAGTCGACCGGTCAGCATCGGATTGATGACGACCCGGTCGCGGTCGAGATCGAAGATCAGCAGCTTGCCCCGCCGTCTGATGCTGACGAGGCGCTGGCCGACGAGCGCCTCGAGCTCGGCCGGCGTGCCGCGCACGGCGAGGGGCCCCGGGGCCTGGACGGCCGTCACCGGACGGCCGGCCAGGGCAGCATGAAATGCGTCGGCGACGATCGCCAGATCGGGGAGTTCGGGCACGGCCGCTCGATTGTAGCCGCGCAAAGCGCTGTGCTAGACTCTCCCGGCCCTAGAAGGCAGACAGCTGAAGACGTGTCCAGCCAGCTCGCCACGAAGGGAGCGGACCGCGGCCCAACTACCCACGGACCACCTCTGATCGTTCCGGACCCGGCCTGGGCGCTGCCCAGGCCGTTGTCATGTCTGGGGACTTGACCGACAGGAGAGACCAGACACTTGACCGACGAACAGCAGGACGGGCTCGCGCAGCCCGAGGCGACCGCCTCGAGCGCGGACGAGACCACCGAGCGGGCTACAGCCGCGACAGCCGTTGCCGACGAGCCCGCCACCGTCGATCTCGCCGCGACCAGCGCGGCGGATGACGCTTCCCGGACCGATGACGAGGCTCCAGCGGCCGGTCATGCCGCGGCGATTGTGGCCGAGCCGGTCGGCGCCTCGGTCGATGCGTCCTCCCCGTCCGAATCAGGCGTTGCGGCGGCACCCGCGACCGAGACACCCGCGGGTGACCGGCTGACCGATACCGACAACGGAACAGGCGGAGCCCCCGAGGCGAGCGCTGGCTCGGCGCTCAGCGCCGACGACACGGCCGACGCACCTGCTGCCGAGGAGGAAGACTCGGCAGACCTCGCGCCCGCGCCTCGCGACCTCGGCCCGGAGCCGACCACGATGGAAGAGCTGCTGGCCGAGCAGGACTCGGACATCAAGAGCTTCAAGCACGGTGACGTCGTCGAGGGAACCGTCGTCCGGATCGACAAGGACGAGATCCTCGTCGACATCGGCGCGAAGTCCGAGGGCGTTGTCAGCAATCGCGAGCTCTACGGTCGCCATGCCGAGTCGCAGCCGCAGCTCGCGATCGGCGATACCGTCCTCGTGTACGTCCTCCAGCCGGAGTCGCAGGAGGGCCACGCGGTCCTCTCGCTGCGCCGCGCCGGCCTGGAGCGGAAGTGGCGGTCGATGCAGGAGCAGTTCGAGGCGGGCGTGATCATCGAGGCGCCCGTCATCGACCACAACAAGGGCGGCCTGATCGTCGATTGCGGCATCCGCGGATTCGTGCCGATCAGCCAGATCGTCGACTTCCCGCGCCGGCCACAGAATGACCAGCCGCGCGACGCGGCCCAGGAGATCGCCGAGAAGCTGATGCCGTTCGTCGGCCGCAAGCTTCGGCTCAAGATCCTCGAGGTCAACCGCAAGGCCAATCGCCTCATCCTCTCCGAGAAGGTCGCCCTGTATGAGGAGCGCCGCGAGAAGCGGGACGAGCTGTTCAGCAGCCTCCAGGTCGGCCAGAAGGTCAACGGCACCGTTCGTTCGATCGCCCCGTTCGGGGTGTTCATCGATCTCGGTGGGATCGACGGCCTCGTCCACAAGAGCGAGCTCTCGTGGAACAAGGTGAACAACCCCGAGTCCGGCTACAAGGTCGGCGACGAGGTCGAGGCCGAGGTGATCGACATCAATCACGAGCGCGGCCGGATCTCGCTGTCGATCCGTCGTCTCCAGCCGGATCCGTGGCACTCGACGGTCGCGGACTTCAACGTCGGCGACATCATCGACGGGACCGTGACCAAGCTCGTCAATTTCGGCGCGTTCGTCCGCGTCCGCGACGGGCTCGAGGGCCTGATCCACATCAGCGAGCTGTCCCATCAGCGCGTCGCCCATCCCGGCGACGTCGTCCACGAGGGTCAGACGCTCAAGCTGAAGATCATCTCGCTCGACTCCGAGCGCCACCGTCTCGGCCTGAGCCTCAAGCAGGCCGAGGAACCGCCCGCTCGCCCGGCCCCCGAGCCCGGCGTGGCCCCGTCCCCCTCGGCTCCGGCGCCGGCCCCGCGCGGCGACCGGCGTCCGCGTCCGGAGCGCGGTTGGTCGGCATCGGACGCCGTCCAGGAGCCCGAAGGCGGGATCGACAACACCTTGGCCGCTGCCTTCGCCCAGGTCCGGGACCAGCTGGCCGCCTCGGAAGGGGCTCGGACCGACGAACCCGAACCCGAAGCTTCGGTCGCCGAACCGGAAGCCGTCGCCGCCGAGTCGGAGACAGCGATCGCTCAGCCGGACGCGGTCGCCGCGGAGCCGGAGGCCGCCGCTGCCGAGGCCGAGGAATCAGCCGTAGCCACGGCAGCCGTCGCCGAGCCGGAGTCAGTCGCCGCGGAGCCGGAGTCAGTCGCCGCGGAGCCGGAGGCCGCCGTCGCCGAGCCGGAGGCCGCCGTCGCCGAGCCGGAGGCCGCCGTCGCCGAGCCCGAAGCGCCGGCCGCCGAACCGGAGGCCGTCGCCACCCAGCCCGAGAGCGCGCCCGCTCCCGGGTCGGACGACGAGACGACCCCGTCCGACGAGGCCGAGTCCGGGACCGAATCGACGGACGAGGGGTCGACGCCGGCCTGACCGCGGCACGGCTCGAATCCGCGACGACCCGCCACTCGCGGGTCGTTTCGATTCCTTCACCAATTTGCCCCCGGATTCGAGCATCGGCCGGGCCGGATCCGGCGAATGATGCAATAGGATCGACCCCCGACAACCCCGCCGACGGACCCATTCGGGGAGGGTCATTCGACTGGCTTGCGGGGGAGGGGGTCCGTGCTAGCATGGCTTTCGGAGCGCCCCCTGCGACGCTCACAAGGGAACGAACGTTCGACTAGATGGACCGCTTCGACAAGTTCACGGATCGCGCCCGCAAGGTCCTGACCCTTGCGCAGGACGAGGCGCAGCGCTTCAACCACAACTACATCGGCACGGAGCATCTGCTCCTCGGCCTCGTCCGGGAGGGCGAGGGAGTCGCGGCGCGCGTCCTCGAGAACATGAACGTCGAGCTGGCCAAGGTCCGGACGGCGGTGGAGTTCATCATCGGCCGCGGCGACCGACCGGTCGTCGGCGAGGTCGGGCTGACGCCCCGGGCGAAGCGCGTGATCGAGCTCGCGATCGACGAGGCGCGTCGACTCGGCCACAACTACATCGGCACCGAGCATCTGCTCCTCGGCCTCGTCCGGGAGGGCGAGGGGATCGCCGCCGGCGTCCTCGAATCCCTTGGCGTGAACCTCGACAAGGTGCGCCACGAGGTGATCCGCGTCCTGTCCCAGAGCTCTTCCGCCGGGCCAACCCAGGAGACGAAGCGGGCCAGCAAGACGCCGACCGTTGACCAGCTCGGCATCAACCTCACCGAGCTCGCCCGCGCTGGCAAGCTCGACCCGGTCATCGGCCGTGAAAAGGAGATCGAGCGGGTCATCCAGATCCTGTCGCGGCGGACCAAGAACAACCCGGCGTTGATCGGCGAGCCGGGTGTCGGCAAGACCGCGATCGCGGAGGGTCTCGCCCATCGGATCGTCGCCGGCGACGTCCCCGAGACGCTGCTGAACAAGCGGGTCCTGACCCTCGACATCGGCTCGCTTGTCGCCGGCACGAAGTATCGCGGCGAGTTCGAGGAACGCCTCAAGAAGATCATCGAGGAGCTCCGCAACACGAACGACGCGGTCCTCTTCATCGACGAGCTCCACACCCTCGTCGGGGCCGGCGCGGCCGAAGGCGCGATCGACGCGGCGAACATCCTCAAGCCACCGCTCGCGCGCGGGGAGCTCCAATGCATCGGGGCGACGACGCTCGACGAATACCGCAAGTACATCGAGCGGGACGCGGCGCTCGAGCGCCGCTTCCAGCCGGTCATGGTCGAGGAGCCGACGCTCGAGCAGACGATCGACATCCTGATGGGGATCCGCGAGCGCTACGAGCAACACCACAAGGTCACGATCACCGATGACGCGGTCAAGGCCGCTGCGGACCTGTCGACCCGCTACATCACCGATCGGCATCTGCCGGACAAGGCCATCGACCTGATCGACGAGGCCGCCTCACGCGTGCGCCTCCGCCACGCGTCCGCGCCGCCCGCCCTGCGTGAGGCCCAGAAGGACCTCGAGCGGGTGACCAAGGAGAAGGACGCGGCGATCAACAACCAGGAATACGAGGAAGCAGCCCGGCTGCGTGAGGCAGAGGCCACGTCCCGCGAGAGCGTCGACAAGCTCCGGGCCGACTGGCAGTCACAGGTCGCGAGCGATCAGCCGACGGTCGACGAGGAGGAGATCGCCCAGGTCGTGGCGATGTGGACCGGGATCCCGGTCACCCGCATCGCGGCCGAGGAATCCGAGCGCCTGCTCCACATGGAGGAGGTCCTCCACGGCCGGATCATCGGCCAGCAGGAGGCGATCGAGGTCGTCGCCAAGGCCGTTCGTAGAGCCCGGGCCGGCCTCAAGGACCCCAAGCGGCCGATCGGCTCGTTCATCTTCCTGGGCCCGACCGGCGTCGGCAAGACCGAGCTCGCCAAGGCGCTCGCCGAGTTCATGTTCGGCAGCGAGGACGCGCTCATCAAGATCGATATGAGCGAGTTCATGGAGCGCCACAACGTGTCGCGCCTCGTCGGAGCACCTCCGGGATACGTCGGCTTCGATGAAGGGGGGCAGCTCACCGAGGCGGTCCGCCGCAAGAACTACTGCGTCGTCCTGCTTGACGAAGTCGAGAAGGCCCACCCCGAGGTCTTCAACATCCTCCTCCAGATCCTGGAGGACGGACACCTGTCGGATGCGAAGGGCCGCCGGGTCGACTTCCGCAACTCGATCATCATCATGACGTCGAACCTCGGCGCGAAGCAGCTCCAGACGAATTCGTCTCTCGGCTTCCGGGACCGTGGCGGCAGCGCCGAAAGCCAGGCGCAGACCTCGTACGACCTGATGAAGGAAAAGGTCGCCAATGAGCTGAAGCAGAACTTCCGGCCGGAGTTCCTCAACCGGATCGACGCCACCGTCGTCTTCCGCTCGCTGACGGTGGAGGAGATCACCCTGATCGTCGATCTCATGCTCGCCCGGGTCCGCGACCAGCTCCGTGCCCAGCAGATGCTCCTCGAGGTCACGCAAGCGGCGAAGGAGCACATCATCAAGCTCGGCTACGACGTGGCCTATGGCGCGCGTCCGCTCCGCCGAGTCATCCAGAACATGGTCGAGGACGTCCTCGCCGAGCACCTGTTGCTCGGCAAGTACGAGCCGGGCACGACGATCGTGGTCGACCGCGACCCGGAAGCCGGCCTCGAGATCCACGCCTCCGAGCCGCTGACTCCGGTCGAAGCCTGACCATCGGTCGCCGGGACGGCTCGCGATGAGCAAGGCGTCCGGTCGCGCACAGACCCGCTTCGTCTGCCAGTCCTGCGGCGAATCGTTCCTTCGCTGGGAAGGGCAATGCCGCGCGTGCTCCGCGTGGAACAGCCTCGTCGAGACACAGGTCCGAACCGAGCCACGGCCGTCGCGGCTCGTCGTCGGCGGTGGCCTGACTGCGCCGGCTGTCACGCGCCTGATCGACGTCGGCGAACCGGAACGGCCGCGCATTCCCATCGGCATCGGTGAGCTCGACCGCGTGCTGGGCGGCGGGCTCGTGCCGGGATCCGTCGTCCTGCTCGGCGGTGAGCCAGGGATCGGCAAGTCGACGCTCCTGTTGCAGGCCGCCGCCGGGATCGCCGGTCTGGTCGGGCCGGATCGCGTCCTCTACGCGACCGGCGAGGAATCGACGGCCCAGGTCCGGCTCCGGGCGGAACGCCTCGGCCTCCTGGGCGGAGCGGGCGGGGCGATCCACGTTCTGGCCGAGTCGTCGATCGATCGGATCGCGGACGTCGTGTCGGGCGGCTTGCGCGGGTCCGCGCTCCTCGTCATCGATTCGGTCCAGACCGCGACGGTCGAGGACCTCGATGGGCCGGCCGGCAGCGTCGGCCAGGTCCGCGGCGCGGCGCTCCGGCTGATGGAGCTGGCCAAGCCGGCCGGGATCGCCGTCGTGCTCGTGGGCCATGTGACGAAGGACGGCTCGATCGCCGGTCCGAAGACGCTCGAGCATCTCGTTGACGCGGTGCTGACGCTCGAGGGCGAGCGCTACGCGACGGTCCGCCTCCTGCGCGCGTCGAAGAACCGCTTCGGCTCGACCGAGGAGGTCGGGGTGTTCGAGATGGGCGAGGCGGGCATGACCGAGGTGGCCGACCCGGCTCGGGCGTTCCTCGCGGAGCACGACGGCCCGGCTCCGGGCAGCATCGTCGCGCCCACTCTGGAGGGATCACGGCCGCTCCTGGTCGAGGTCCAGGGCCTTGTCGCGCCGGGCCCGGGTGGTACGCCGCGGCGCACGGCCAGCGGCGTCGACGCCAATCGAGTTGCCCTCCTCGTCGCCGTGCTCGCTCGACGGGCCGGGGTCGGCCTGGCGAGTCACGACATCTACGTCAATCTCGCCGGCGGCCTCGCCGTCGACGAGCCAGGCCTCGACTTGCCGCTCGCTCTCGCGCTCGCCTCGTCGCTTCGCGACCGACCGATCGCCGTCGGCACGGTCGCGATCGGCGAGGTCGGGCTCCTCGGTGAGCTCCGGTCGGTGGTGGGGTTGGAGCGCCGTCTGCGCGAAGCCGCCCGTCTGGGCTTCGGTCGGGCGATCGTTCCGCGGCCAGGTCGAGGACCCGCGATCCCCGTCATCCCGGGCATGGAGGTGCTCGCCGTGGGGAGCCTCCGCGAGGCGATCGAGGTCGCCCTTGTGATCCCTACCGGGGCTCCGGGTCGCGTGGCGGCGGCCTCGGCGCGATGCTAGGCTACGGCGGCTTCAGCGCGCCCCGGGGAGTGTGGCGCCTTCGCCCCGCGAGGGACGACGCGAGGGAAACGTGATCCGCAACATCCGTTTGCTCGGGGCCGCCCTGGGTGGCCTCGTCGGACTCGCACTTGCCGCGTCGGCGCGACTCTTCGAGGAGTCCCCGATGGGCGGCCCGCTGCTCATCGCGTGGGTCGTGGCCTGGATCGTGGTCGGCTTTGCGATCCTGCCGTACCTGACCGTCGTCCCGGCGATCTGGTTGATCCGCCAGATCCAACAGCTTTCGACGGCAGAGTTCGTGACCGCGGTGGTCGGGCTCCTGCTCGGCTTGTTGATGGGCCTCCTGCTCGGCCTTCCGCTGGCACTCTTTCCCGCGCCGCTGGGAACGTGGCTGCCGATCGGCGTCTCGCTGTTCCTGGGCCTCGGCATGCTCGGCCTGACCGTCGCCAAGCGGGACGACCTGCTCGTCGCTGCGGAGGCGATCGGCCTCGTTCGCCGGCCTCGGCTCGATGGCGAACGGACGACGACGACCGGCGACCCCCGCATCGTCGTCGACACGAGCGCCATCATCGATGGCCGGATCAAGGACATCGTGGAATCCGGATTCGTCTACGGGACGCTCGTGGTCCCGAAGTTCGTCCTCGAAGAGCTGCAGCACATCGCCGACAGCTCGGACACGCTTCGCCGCAACCGTGGCCGGCGCGGCCTCGAGATCCTCGCCCAGATGCAGAAGGACTCACCGACCCCGATCGAGATCGTCGACGAACCCCTGCCGGATATCGCCGAGGTCGACGCCAAGCTCGTCGCCCTCGCCCGGGCCCGCAGCAAGGCGATCCTCACGAACGACTACAACCTCAACCGGGTGGCGGAGCTGCAAGGTGTCCGCGTGCTGAACGTCAATTCGCTGGCGAACGCGGTCAAACCGGCCGTCCTGCCCGGCGAGGAGCTCCGGGTCCGCGTCATCCAGGAGGGCAAGGAGGCCGGCCAGGGCGTCGGGTTCCTCGACGACGGGACCATGATCGTCGTCGAGGGCGGCGTCCGCTACATCGACAAGGATCTCGACGTGTCGGTGACGCGCGTCCTCCAGACCGTGGCCGGCCGGATGATCTTCGCCCAGCCGCGACTCGACTGAGGCCGGGACAGGTCAGCGAACCGTGACGGGTCCCGACACATTCGACGCCGGAGACGGAGCCGACGACGCCCCGTTCGCCGACGTGATCGTCGTCGCGGCCGGGGCGTCGAGCCGCATGGGCGGCATCGACAAGCTCGATTCGGTCGTCGGCGGACTCCCGATCCTGGCCCACTCGGTCCGCGCGATCGCCGCCGCGCCCGAGGTCCGTCGGATCCTGATCGTCGCGACCGACGACCGAATCGAGGCGATCGCGGACGCGCCTTGGCTGCCGTCCACGGCGGTCCTCGTCACGGGCGGCGCCCGGCGCCAGGAATCGGTCTGGCGGGGCTTCGATCATCTCCTGACGAACGCGCATCAAGGGGCATCCGAACCCGAGGTCACGCTCGTCCACGACGGCGCCCGGCCGCTCGTCTCGACCGCCCTCGTCTCGGCGGTTGCGCTCGCGGCGCGGATCCATGGGGCGGCGATCCCGGTCCTGCCCGTCGGCGACACGATCAAGCGGCTCGCCCGGGACGGGACGGTCGTCGGAGCAGGCGAGCGGTCGACGCTCGGCGCAGCTCAGACGCCGCAGGGGGTGCGGACGCGGTTCCTCCGCGAGGCGTTCGCCCGCTTCCCGGCCGACGGACCGGACGAGTTCACCGATGAGGCCGCCCTGCTCGAGGCCTGTAAACTGCCCGTCCATGCAATCCCCGGCGACGAGCGAAATCTCAAGGTGACGCTCCCTGGCGACGTGACCCGCGTCGCGCTGCTGCTCGGCACCGATCCCGTGGCGGACCCGATCTCAACCGACCGCTCCGACGCGGGCCGGGTGAGGGTCGGGTTCGGATCCGACAGTCACCCGTTTGGCCCGGGCATGGGGCTGGCGCTGGGCGGCCTTCTCATCGATGGGGCCCCGCGGCTTCACGGTCATTCGGATGGCGACGTGCTTCTGCATGCCATCGCCGGCGCATTGCTCGGCGCGGCCGGGCTCGGAGATCTCGGGCGGATGTTTCCCGCCGGACCGGAGACGCCGTCCGGAGTGGCGAGCAGCCACCTCGTGGAGGAGGTCCTCCGCGGCATTCGCTCGAGCGGATTCGCCGTCCAGACGATCGACTGCACGATCGTCGGGGCGCGGCCGCGGCTCGCGGCGCGCCTCCCCGCGATTTCGGCCCGGGTCGCCGACCTCCTGGCCATCGACCGGTCGGCCGTCAACGTCAAAGCGTCGACCGGCAATCTCGACGGCATGGAGGGTGCCGGCCGCGGGATCTCGGCGACCGCCGTCGTGGCTCTGACCTCGGCCCCGGCCGATCGATGACGGTCAGGCTTCACGACACCCTCACGGGCGAGGACCGGCCCCTCGAGCCGCTCGAGCCCGGACACATCCGGATCTACAGCTGCGGTCCGACGGTCTATGGACCGGTTCACATCGGCAACTTCCGGAGCTTCCTGTTCGTCGACGTCCTCGTTCGCCACCTGCGGCGGCGCGGCATCCGCGTGACATGGGTGATGAACATCACCGATATCGACGACAAGATCATCAAGGGCGCCGCTGCCGCCCGGGTTCCCATCCAGGAGCTGACCGATCGCTGGCTGGCGGTCTTCCGCTCCGACGCCGACCGCCTGCGGATGACGCCGCCCGATGTCCAGCCGCGGGCCACCGAGCACATCGACGAGATCGTCGTGCTGATCGGAACGTTGCTCGAACGGGGGCACGCCTACCGAACCGACGACGGGTCGATCTTCTTCCGGATCGCGTCGTGGCCGGCCTATGGCCGGCTTGCCCGGCTGGATCCGGCCCAGATGCGGATTGGCGAGCGGGTCGAATCCGACGAGTACGCCAAGGACGACGTTCGCGACTTCGCCCTCTGGAAGGCGCCAAAGAACGGCGAACCATCGTGGGAGACCACGGTCGGCGCCGGACGGCCCGGATGGCACATCGAGTGTTCGGCGATGTCGATGAAGCACCTCGGGCCGTCGTTCGACATCCACACGGGCGGAGTCGACCTGATCTTCCCGCACCACGAGGACGAGATCGCCCAGAGCGAGGCGGCGACCGGCCGGCCGTTCGTGCGCACCTGGCTCCATTGCGCCCACCTTCAGTCGAGCGGCTCGAAGATGGCCAAGTCGACCGGCAACATCGCCCGAGTCGGCGACATCCTCGAGGCCGGAGCGTCGCCGCGCGCTCTACGGTACGCGCTGATCTCGGTGCATTACCGTGCCCCTCTCAACTACGGCGACGATTCGCTCACCGCCGCCGCCGCCGCGCTCGACCGGCTGGACGCGGCCGTCGCCGCTCTCGACGCCTACCGCGAGGAGCGTTCCGACGATCCCGAGCTGCCCGCCGTGCTGGCCGCGGCCGACGACGCGTACGGGGCGGCGCTCGACGACGACCTGAACATCTCGGAGGCCCTGGCCGCGGTGTTCGATCTCGTCCGCGACCTGAACCGTCGGATCGACGACCGCAGCCTGTCGACCGCCGACGCCCGGCGGGCGCTGGCGGCCATGCGCTCCTTCGACGAGGTTCTGGGGGTCCTGCCGGCGGCCGGCGAGGACCTCGACGAGGAGAGCCGCGACATGCTCGCGGAACGGGCGACCGCCCGCACCAACCGCGATTGGGCCGCGTCGGATCGGCTCCGCGATGAGCTCGCCGAACGGGGGATCGCCGTCGAGGACACTCGCGACGGTCAGCGCTGGCGCCGCCAGCAGGAGGCCGCTCGTGGCTGACCGACCGGGCGGTGACGGCGAACGCCCCCGGCGCCCCGGAGGCCCGGCGCGGTCGGGCGGGCAGTCCGGCCCGCGGGGCGGCGGGAGCCACCGCGGGGGCGGTCAAGGTGGTGGCGGCGGTCGAGGCGGGCCCGGCTTTCGTGGCCGCCCCGGTGGACCTGGCGGTCCCGGCGGCGCCGGCGGTCCGGGCGGCCAGCGGCGCGGCTTCGGCTTCGGCGCCGATCGCGGCGCTGATCCGGGGAGCGGCGGCCGCGACGATCCCTCGTTCGGACCGCGAGGGAGCCGGCCGCCGGCTGGTCGACCGTCCGAGCGAGGCGGACCGTCAGACGCGTTCGAGGGTCGATCCGGGCCGCGACCACCGTTTCGGGGCGCCCGCCAAGGCGCATCGGGTCCCGATCGCGAGCGATCCGGCGAGGGATATCGGCCACACGACGGGACTCGCGACCGGCCATGGGATCGGCCGGCTCCGCCGTGGGCGAGCGGGCAGCGCGGCTCCGGTCGACCCAGGCCTGGGGGGCCGGCCCGGCGGCCCGGGTCCGGAGGCTACGGCCCGTCGCGGCCGGGGTTCCGACCCGACCCGTCTACCCACGGGTCGTCCGGATTCGACGAACGCCGACGTGACGACCGCGCGCCCGACGCTCGGCCCGACCGGCGCTCAGGGGACGAGGCGCCGCGATTCGCCGACCGGGGCGACCGGGAGCACATCGGGCGGCCTGCGTTCCGGCCCGCGGGCGGACGTCCGCAGCACCCACGGCCCGACCGCCCGTCCGGCAGGCCGGCGAGTCCGCCGCGCGATCAGGCCGGCGACCGGGCGATGGGCGACCGCGCTTCGGGCGAACGGCCGTGGCGCGACGCCGGTCGCCGTCCGACCCATCCCGATCGACCGGGCGTGGCGCCACCGGACCTGCTCGCCGACAACGAGGAGCTCGTCGCGGGCCGTCGGCCCGTGGAGGAGGCGTTCGTTGCTCGCCGTCCGGCCCGCCGCCTGCTCGTCGTCCCCCAACGTCGCCAGGCGCTCGAGCGCCTCGTGCTCCACGCGACGAGCCTCCGGATCCCGGTCGTGGAGGTCGAGGGCGGAACCCTGACCGCCGTGGCCGGGTTCGATGGCCACCAGGGGATCGCCCTCGTCGTCGAGCCGCGGACGTACGCCGGGCTGGACGAGATCGTCGCGCGCGCGGTCGAGCGCGGCGAGCCGCCATTCGTGCTCGTGCTCGATTCGCTCGAGGACCCCCAGAACGTCGGAACGCTGCTGCGGAGCGCGGAGGCCGCGGGCGTCCACGGAGTCCTCTTTCCAACACACCGCCAAGCGCCGCTCAGCCCGGCCGCGATCAAGGCTTCGGCGGGCGCGGTGGAGCATCTGTTGCTCTGTCCGGTCGACGACCTGCCCGGCGTGCTCTCCGACCTCCGGATCCGGGGGCTGCGGATCGCCGCGGCCGAAGCCGATGCTCCCATGACCGCCGCTCAGGCGGACCTTCGTGGCCCGCTCGCGATCATCGTCGGGAGCGAGGGCCAGGGGCTCTCGCCGGTCGTCCGCCGCCGAGCCGATATCGCGGTCAGGATCCCGATGCGGGGGGAGATCGGTTCGCTCAATGCCGCCGTGGCCGGCTCGATCCTGCTGTTCGCCGCGGTCGCCCAGCGCGATCCCGAGGGAACAGGCGCACCGGATCGGCCGCGGGCAGCGACCTTCGACGAGCTCGCCGCTGCGTCCGCGTCGAAGGTCCAGGCCGGACGCCCGGACGTGTCAGGCTCGGGCGACGCCGATTCGGCCGCCGACTCGAGCCGCCACGAATCGAGTGGCGCCCTCGGAGGCCCGGCAGGCAGCGATGCGCACGCCCCCGCGACGAAGCGGAGATCGCGCACGCCCGCCCCGACGACCGCCGCCCAGAAGCGGGCGAGGTCCGCGGCACCAACGGAGACCAGCCCGCCGGCGGGGACGCCGACCCACGGCGGCCCGGATGCCGGGAATGCCGAGGCCGTGGCCGTTCCCGCCCCAGCCGCCACGACGGGTCGATCTCGGCCAACGGGAAGCTCGCGACCCGCCTCGAAAGCCGCCGCGGCGGACGCATCGACGGACGCCGCCAGCCGTGACGCGGCGGTCGCCGACACACCGGTGGCTAGGGCAACGCGTCGAACCAGGCCGGTCCCGGTGGCCGACGCCAGCCGGGCTCGCAAGCAGCGCAAGGCCGAGCCCGGGGACGCGGATGGCACACCGCCGGCCGCGGATCCGGCTGCAGACGAGCTGCTTCCGGGCGGCCCGGGCCAGGACTGACCGCCCGATTCGGCCCTCGCCGGCCGATCAGCGGGAGGTCTGGCCTCGCTTGACCGGCTCGCGCCGCTGACCGTATCATTCCCCGGCGCCAAGGGGTCATCTGCGGTATGGCCCTGCGCCGCGCCGACGTAGCTCAATTGGTAGAGCAGCGGTTTTGTAAACCGCCGGTTCCGGGTTCGAGTCCCGTCGTCGGCTCCAAGTGCAGATCAATGGCGATGGGTTCACCACGAGGCCGCAGTCACTCGACCCGTCGCCTGTTCCAGTGGGTAGGTTGAGCAGGTGGTGAGCTCCGCTGGCTGTAGACCAGCCGCCTTCGGCTGTGGGGGTTCGATTCCCTCCCTGCCCACCAACGTCTCGTGATCCCGCGGACAGGTTCCGAGCCCACATAGCTCAGCTGGCAGAGCACTTCCTTGGTAAGGAAGAGGTCATCGGTTCAAGTCCGATTGTGGGCTCCATCCCCGCCTCGGCGTTGTACTTGCGGCGTAGCCGCGCCTGAAATGGAGTAAACGGTCTCGTGGCCAAGAAGAAGTTCGAGCGCACCAAGCCGCACGTCAATATCGGCACGATCGGCCACATCGACCATGGCAAGACGAGCCTGACGGCGGCGATCACCAAGTACCTCCACCTGAAGGG
>Ga0070706_100003585_pt1 | contig 15227 bp, 6 predicted proteins | sample KBSK5501metaG_FD_65476 | JGI IMG/M metagenome (GOLD analysis project Ga0070706, IMG submission 65476) | Corn, switchgrass and miscanthus rhizosphere microbial communities from Kellogg Biological Station, Michigan, USA - KBS K5-50-1 metaG | ecosystem: Host-associated > Plants > Roots >...
GAAGACCCTCACCCCAGCCCTCTCCCGCAAGCGGGAGAGGGAGTGCCAGCGGGGAGCATTGCTCGGTTCTTCCCCCTCTCCCGCTTGTGGGAGAGGGCCAGGGGTGACGGTGAACGAATGAGCACGACCATTGCCACCGCTCCGACCACGACGCCAGCCGCAGTCCCACAGGTCCGCTTCGACTGGATTCCGCTCGGGCTCGTCGCCGTGCTCGCGCTGATCGCGCTGCCCCTGATCGGCAGCCCGTCGACCTGGCTGACGCTGACCGTGGCCGGTCTCGCGATGGGCATGATCGTGTTCATCACCGCGTCGGGCCTGACGCTGGTGTTCGGCCTGATGGACGTGCTGAACTTCGGCCACGGCGTGTTCATCGCACTCGGTGCGTTCGTCGCGACGACCGTGCTCGGCGCGGCCGCCGACTGGACCAGCGCCGACAGCCTCATGCGCAACCTCGCCGCCGTGTTCGCCGCGATGCTCGCCGCGATGGCGCTGGCCGGCGCGGTCGGCTGGGCCTTCGAGCGCGTGCTGGTGCGGCCGGTCTACGGCCAGCACCTGAAGCAGATCCTGATCACGATGGGCGGCATGATCATCGGCGAGGAGCTGATCAAGGTGATCTGGGGCCCCGAGCAGCGCCCGCTGCCGCTGCCCGAGGCGCTGCGCGGCTCGCTGCACCTGGGCGATGCGGCGATCGGCAAGTACCGCGTGCTCGCGGTCGCGATCGGGCTCGTGGTGCTGGTCGTGATGCTGTACGCGCTGAACCGCACGAAGATCGGCCTGCTCGTGCGCGCCGGTGTGCAGGACCGCGAGATGGTCGAGAGCCTCGGCTACCGCATCCGCACGCTGTTCATCGGCGTGTTCGTCGTCGGCTCGGCGCTCGCCGGGCTCGGCGGCGTGATGTGGGGGCTGTTCCAGCAGAACGTGATCCCGCAGATCGGCGCGCAGGTCAACGTGCTGATCTTCATCGTGATCATCATCGGCGGGCTGGGCTCGACGTTCGGCTGCTTCATCGGCGCGCTGCTCGTCGGACTGGTCGTCAACTATGCGGGCTTCCTCGTGCCGCCGGTCGTGATGTTCTCGAGCATCGGGCTGATGGTGCTGGTGCTCCTGTGGCGGCCGCAGGGTCTGTACCCGGTCGCGAATCGCTGACATGAAAAGACGAATGACCGTGGCACACGGCCCTTCGACAGGCTCAGGGCGAACGGGGTTTGCCGATCGCCCTTTTTCTCGACACCGTTCATCCCAACACCGTTCGGGCTGAGCTTGTCGAAGCCCTGCTGCCCATGCTCGCACGCCTCCTCTCCCATGACCTGCCGCGCAGCCGCTGGCTCGCGCTGCTCTTGATCGCCGTCGTGCTCGCGCTCGCGCTCACGCCGTTCCTGTTCCCCGGCACGAAGGCGCTGAACGTCGCTGCGAAGATCATCGTGTTCGCGGTGCTGGTCGCGAGCTTCGATCTCTTGCTCGGCTACACCGGCATCGTCAGCTTCGCGCACACCATGTTCTTCGGCATCGGCGCGTACGGCATCGCGATCGCCTGCACGCGGATCGGCCCGAGCTGGGGCGCGATGGCGCTCGGGCTCGCGCTCGCGCTGGTGCTTTCGCTGCTGCTGTCGCTGCTGATCGGCTTGTTCAGCCTGCGCGTCAAGGCGATCTTCTTCGCGATGATCACGCTCGCGGTCGCGTCGGCGTTCCTCGCGCTCGCGTCGCAGCTCTCGTCGTTCACCGGCGGCGAGGACGGGCTGACCTTCAAGGTGCCGGAAGCCTTGCAGTCGGGCACGCAGTATCTCGAGGAGCCGCTGCTCGGCGCGGCGATCGACGGCCGCTTCGCCAGCTACTACCTGCTGTTCGCCGCGGCGGCCGTGCTGATCCTCGTGATGCTGCGGATCGTCAACTCGCCGTTCGGGCGCGTGCTGCAGGCGATCCGCGAGAACGACTTCCGCGCCGAGGCGATCGGCTACCGCACGGTGGTCTACCGCACGATCGCGAGCGTCCTGTCGGCGCTGTTCGCGACGCTCGCGGGGGCGCTGCTGGCGATCTGGCTGCGCTACAACGGGCCGGACACGACGCTGGGCCTCGAGGTCATGCTGGACGTGCTGCTGATCGTCGTGATCGGCGGCATGGGCACGGTCTACGGTGCGGTGATCGGCAGCGTGCTGTTCGTGCTCGCGCAAAGCTACCTGCAGGACCTGATGAAGCTCGGCGCCTCGGCGATCGGCGAGGTGCCGGTGCTGTCCGCGTTGATCTCACCCGACCGCTGGCTGCTGTGGCTCGGCGTCCTGTTCGTGCTCTCGGTCTACTACTTCCCGACCGGCGTCGTCGGGCGGCTGCGTGCGCGCAGCAAGGCAGGTCAGCGATGAGCTTCACGTCGAACTATCTGCGCTGCGAGGGGCGCGAGCTGCACTACACCGAGTGGGGCAGCGGCAACGCCGAGGTGCTGATCGCCTGGCACGGGCTGGCGCGCACCTGCCGCGACATGGACCACATCGCGGCTCATCTCGCGCAGCGCTACCGCGTGATCTGCCCCGACACGATAGGCCGCGGGCTGAGCCAGTGGAGCCCCGAGCCGCAGCGCGAGTACTGCCTCGCCTTCTACGTGAAGCTCGCGACCGCGCTGGTCGACCAGCTCGGCCTCGAGACCGTCCACTGGCTGGGCACCTCGATGGGCGGCGCGATCGGCACGCTCGCCGCGGCGAGCGCACTGCGCGGCCGGATCCGCCGCCTGGTGCTCAACGACAACGGCCCGCAGCTCGCCGACGCGGCGATCGAGCGCATCCGCAACTACGCCGGCAGCCCCGCGGCGTTCGCGACGGTCGGCGAGCTCGAGGCCTACTTCCGCAGCGTCTACAAGCCCTACGGCTGGCTCAGCGATGCGCAGTGGCGGCTGCTGACCGAGACCTCGGTTCGCCGCCTGCCCGACGGCCGCGTGACGCCGCACTACGACCCGGCGATGGTCATGCAGTTCACCCACCACCACGACGACTACCGGCTCTGGGACGCCTGGGATTCGCTCGAGATCCCGGTGCTGTGCCTGCGCGGCGAGGACTCCGACCTGCTGCTGCGCGACACCGCCGAGCAGATGCGCAATCGCGGGCCGCGCGCGGTCGTCGTCGAGATCGCCGGCTGCGGCCATGCGCCGGCGCTCAACACGCCGGCGCAGTACGCGCTGGTCGAGCGGTTTCTTGCCGGTTGAGGTTCCGTTGTTCCCCGTCGAAACAATCACAAGGAGACCTGCATGCCACGCCTGATTTCTCGCGCCACCGCTTCTCGCGCCCTCGCCGCGCTGCTCTGCGCCGGCGCCTTCGCCGCCGCGCACGCCGACGGCGTCGTCGGCACCACGTTGCCGGCCGACTTCCCGGCGATCGAAGACACCTCGCTCGGCAAGCCGGTGATCGGCTTCGGCGCGGCCGGCGCGGTGACGCGCACGCCGGTGATCTTCCTGCACGGCAACAACGACACGCCGTTCCCGACCGCCTGCGCGGTGCACGGCAAGATCCGCGGCTTCGCGCAATACCTCGCCGACCAGGGCTACGCGACCAGCGAGCTGTGGGCGCTCGGCTATCAGGGCGACCAGTGCGACCTGCCGGCCGACCAGACCCGGCGCTCGCGCATCGCCCACACCGCCGCCGCGAACGTGCCGGACCTGAGCCGCTTCGTCGCGGCCGTGCTCGCCTACACCGGCGCGCGCGAGGTCGACATCGTCGCGCACAGCCTCGGCGTGCCGCTCGCGCGGGAGTGGATGCGCCAGGAGAACGCCTATCACCAGGTGCGCCGCTTCGTTGCGATCGACGGGCCGAACCACGGGATCATCAATTGCTCGCCGAACCCGCTGAACTACTTCCAGCTTCCGGCGGCCGGCGGCTTCACGCCACAGAGCGAGGTCTGCAAGGAGTTCGGTTCACCCGACACGCCGTTCCTCAAGCGCCTGAACAAGGGCGACGACACGCCGGGACCGACGCGCGTGCTGGTGATCCGCAACGCCGACAAGAGCTTCGTCTACTTCCCGATCCAGGACGGCGTGATCGCGCCGGTGCCGGCCGAGGACTCGTTCGGCCGCCCGACCGACTTTTCGCAAAGCGCGCGCCTGCAGGGCGCGCAGGAGCTGAACCTGACCGGGCAGGGCGCTTACGACCCCATCCTCGGCACCTCGCACCTCGGCATCCTGAACTCGCCGCAGACCTGGCAGGCGACGTACGACTTCCTCAGCGCGAAGCCGCAGCGGCACTGAGCCGGCTTCAGCGGCGGAACTTGCCGGTCGGTCCGATGATCGAGAGGTCGACGAACTGCAGGCCGGTGTGATCGGCCGGGCTGAAGCTGACCTCCAGCCCGCCGAGGTCGACCTTGCTCAGCCCGTCGAGCGCCTGCTGGATCTTGAGCCGCGTGGGGTTCGGGCCGGCGCGCTTGAGCGCGACGACCAGCACCTTCGCGGCCGCGAACCCTTCGAGCATCGCCGGCGTCACGCCGTCCAGGCCCTTCGCGACGGCGATGTCGTGCGCCTCCTTCACGATCGGTGCGGACAGCGAACGCTCGTAGGGGAACACCTGCGTGACGATGGTGCCGCGCGCGTTGTCGCCGAGTGCCTTGACGAAGCCGATCGACGCGTTGTTCGAGTTCGTGACGATCTGCGCCTTCGAGCCGGCCGCCCGGATCGCCGCGACGCCATCGGCCACCGCGTTGGCCGAGCCGATGAGCATGATCGCCTGCACGCCCGAACTCGCCGCGAGCGGTGCGATCTTGCTGAAGTCCCACTTCTCGCGGCTGTACTTTTCGACGAAGACCGGGCTCTTCCCGACATCGGCGAAGCCCTTCTTCGCGCCCTCGAAAACGTCGGCGCCGAAGCTGTCATCGACGTGCACGATGCCGATACGCTCGATGCCGATCAGGCTCAGGTGCTGCACGGCGCGCTCGGCTTCGCGCTGGTAGGTCGCGCGCACATTGAAGACCCAGGGGTTGACCGGCTTGTGCAGCACCATCGCGCCGGTTGACGGCGCGATCAGCGCCACCTTGTGTTCGGCCAGCAGCGGCAGGATCGCCTGCGTGTGCGGCGTGCCACGGCTCAGGAACAGCGCGGCGACGTCCTTCTCGACGATCAGCTTCCTCGCGTTCTCGGCGGCGAGCTTCGGGTCGAACTTGTCGTCCATCGAGACCAGCTCGACCTGCTGGCCGTTGATGCCGCCCTTGGCGTTGATCGTGTCGAGATAGAGCCGCGCACCGTCGGTGATCTCCTTGACGCCGGCGGCGACCGGGCCGGTGAAGCCCGCGGTCTGGCCGATCAGGATCTGCGCCGTGGCTGGTGCGGCTGCAAGGCACAGGCCGGCGCATGCGGCCAGCCAGGCAAACAGTTGTCTCATGATTTTCTTCTCCCGTTGGAACGCCCCGGAACATCAGGCACGCCAGTGTCACCGGGGCGGGGCGGCTTGGCTCATCCGCGCCGCCGCGCAGGCGCGTTCCGCGCGGCGTCTGTCACGCGGCGAGCGCGGCACGAGCCGCTCGCTGGCCCCTCGGCTTCTAGGCTTCTAGTTCGGCAGCAGGCTCGCCGTCGGAATCGCCACGTAGCTGGACGCGCCCGGCGGCAGCCAGCGCAACCGCGCGACCGCACTGCCGCTGCGCTCGTAGTACTCCATGCGCAGGGTCACCTTCTGCCCCGCGGCCAGCGTCAGTGCGATGGACGTGTTGGTCCAACTTCCGTGGTCGGTCCAGTTGTTGACCAGCTGGACGCCGTTGACCCACAGGCGCACGCCATCGTCCGACACGGTCTGGAAGCGGTAGCTGCCGGCGGCGCCGGCGACCAGCGAGCCGCTCCAGCGCACCGAGAAGTTGTCGGCTCCGATGCCGGGGCCGGGCGCGCCGCTTCCCCAGTAGAAGTCGACGTTCTCGATGCGCGTCAGCGCGGCGCTGCCGCTCAAGCTCACGTTGTTGAAGTAGCTGCCGGTCAGACCGCCGGTCACCGGCGCCGCCAGCGGCGTCAGCTGGCTGGCTGGCAACGCCGCGTAGCTCGAGCTGCCCGGCGTCTGCCAGCGCAGCCGCGCGACTGCGCCGCCGCCGCGTTCATAGAACTCGACCTGGATCGCGACCTTCTGCCCGGCGTTGAGGTTGATGCCCGCGCTGGTGTCGGTGGTCGGCGCGTGATCGGTCCAGTTGTCGATCAGCGGCACGCCGTTGACCCACACGCGGATGCCGTCGTCCGACACGGTCTGGAAGCGGTAGGTGCCGGTCGTGGGCGCCGTCAATGAGCCCGCCCAGCGCACCGAGAAGTTGTCGGCGTTGATGCCGCTGCCGGGGCTGCCGCTGCCCCAGTCGAAATCGACCGCCTCGACGCGCGTCACCGCCGGGCTGCCCGACAGCGTCAGGTTGTTGAAATAGGTGGCCGTCAAGCCGGTGCCGGTGCCCGGGGCGACCGTCGCGGCCGGTTCGTCGCCGCCGATTTCCTTCAGGTACGCCACCAGCATCGTCAGGTCGGCGTCGCCGATGAACACGCCGCTGTGCGCGCGCACGGCGGTCTCGAGCGTGGGCGCCGAGCCGTCGTGCAGATACGGCGCGGTGGCCCACACATCGCGCAGCGTCGGCACGTCGATGCCGGCGAGCGGCCCGTACAGCCGCGTGCCGCTCGAAGGCTTCAACGTGCCGATGTTGACGAGCACGTTCTCGCCGCTGCCGGTGAACGCAGCGCCGCTGTGGCACGACGCGCAGTTCAACGTTGCGAACACCGCCTTGCCGGCCGTCGCGTTGGCCGACAGGGCGGCGGCGCTCGGCCGCGCCGGCGCCGGGTCGAACGTGTTCAGCGAGCCGACGTAGGCGGCCAGCGCGTCGAGGTCGGCGGAGAGCCCGGTCTTGCGGTCGCCAAGCGGCGTGTTGCGCGTGCCGGTGTTGAAGGCGGCGTCCGACATCAACCCGCTGCCGCCGGCCAGCGTGCGGATCTGGCCCTCGAAGTCCTGCACCTCGTCGAAGTTGCTGCTCCAGTGCAGGAAGCCCTGCCCGAGACCGGCGCGGCCGCGCAGCGCGATCGTGTTGCGCAGGCCTTCGCCGAGGCTCGTCAGATCCCAGACGCGGCCGTCGTGGCCGCCGTCGTTGTGGCAGCTCGCGCAGCTCATGTAGCTGTCGCGGGCCAGGCGCGGGTCGCGGGCGTCGTAGAACAACTGCTTGCCGAGCAGCACCTGCGGTGCGAGCTTTTCGGTGCCGACCGCGGCGAGCGTGGCGACCGGCGGCAGGTCGAACTCGCCGCGTTCGAGCAGCGGCACCAGGCTGCGCACGCTGACCGTGCGGTCCATGAAGTTGTTGACGAAGAGCTGCTTGCCGTCAGGCGAGATCGCCAGCCCCTGCGGCGCGCGGCCGACGTCGACGCGAAACATCTGCACCCCGCTGAACGCGTTGACCACCGCGACCTCGCGGCTGGTCTCGAGCGCGACGAACAGGTACACGCCGCGCGGCTCGTAGACCGCCGCGCTGGCCAGGCTCGCGTTGTCATGGTCGATGCGCGACGCCAGCGTTTCGCTGTTGGTCGCCAGCGCGATGCGCGAACTGACCGCGCGCACCGTGTTCTGGAAGTTCAGTCCGGTCGCATCGCGCAGCGCGCCGCGCTTGATGTTGTCGAGCTTGGAGGGTACCCAGGCCTGCGTGCCGTCGGGCGAGATCACCGCGGCGCCCAAATAGTTCGGGATGCCGCGGCCCGAGTTTTCGGTGTCGGGCTTGTCGCTGTGCTGAAGCACGATCGTGCGGACGACCGCCAGCGCCGCCGCGTCGACCTGCAGCACTTCGCCGCCGGTGCTCGCGGTGGGCGCAACCGTCGCGGTGCTCTCGCCGGGCAGAGGCGGCGTGATGAAGCGCGAGACGTACAGATTCGTGCCATCGGCACTGATCGCTGCGTGGCGCGCGTTCGCGCCGATCGCGACCGCGCCGGTCTGCGCGTAGCTCGCCGTGTCGAAGCGCAGCAGCTGGCCGCCCGCTTCGAGCACGACATACGCCGTGTTCGCGACCGGCGACATCACGATGCCGAACGGCTGCGAACCGCGCGGCAGCGCGAGCGTGCGCACGACGCTGCGGCTCCCCGGATCGATCACGCTGATGCTCGCGCCCTGCTTGTTGGCGACCCAGAGCAGGCCGTTCGGCGCGCGCGCGATGGACCGCGGCGCCGCGCCGACCGCGACCTCGCCGAGCTTCGCGTAGCTCGCGGTGTCGAACGCGCTGACGCTGTCGTTGTCCTGGTTGACGACCCACAGCCGCGCGCCGCCGCCGGACGGCGTTTCGACCAGCAGGTTGCCCGACGCGGCAGGCGATTTCGATGTACCCGGCAGATAAACCGCTTGCGTGAAGCTGCGGCTGCGCAGCGTGCCGCTGTCGTCGGTGACGCTGACCGTGATCACGTAGGTGCCGGGGTTCGCGTAGCTGTGCGTGATGGTCGATTCGCTGGACCAGCCGGTCTCGGCCGTGCCGTCGCCGAAGTTCCACTTGTAGAGCAGGTTCGTGCCGCCGCTCGCGCTGGCCGTGTAGGTCGCGGTGCCGGTGGCGACGATGAACGGCGGTGCCGGCGGCGTGTCGAGAGTCAGCGGCAGCGCGCCCTGCGTGGTCCAGACGAAGCTGGCGCTCGCGCTGTTGACGCCGTCGCTCGCCGAGACGACGACGTTGTAGGTGCCGGCCAGCGTGGGCGTGCCGCTGATGCGGCCGGTCGTCGCATCGAGGGCCAGGCCCGCCGGCAGGCCGGTTGCGGCGTAGCTGAGCACGTCGCCGTTCGGGTCGCTGGCGCTGAGGGTCAGCGTCAGCGGCGAGCCCACCAGCGACGTTTGCGCGCCGGGGTTGGCCAGCACCGGGACGGTCGCCGGGTTCGGATTGGTCGCGATGCCCATGCGCACGATCTTCGCGACCGACGGCACGCCGGCTTCGTTGAAGACGAACAGCAGGTAGTACCCGGGCGGGGCTTCGCCGGCGCGCGTCGGCGCCTGGATCGCGACATGCGATCCGCTCGCCTTGAACGTCAGGTCGAGGAAGCGCTGGTCCATGTTGAAGCTGTGCGACGTCGAGCCGGTCTTGACCAGCGTGACGCGGCTGACGCTCGCCGCGTTTGCGGTCACGTCGACGCTGAAGGTCTTGCCGATGTCGATCCAGGTCGGCGCGTTGCCGACCGCCGGCCGCGCTGCGCGGGCGCCGCCAGCCGTGAACAGGTACGGCGGGTAGTAGATCTCGGCGTTCAGGTTGTTCTTGTTCGGGTCGGTGGTGAGCGTCGGTGCCGTCGCGCCGCCGCCGCTGACGAGCACGCTGCCGTCGGGCAGCAGCAGCGCGTTCGAGTGGTACAGGCGCATCTTCTGCGCGACCGCACCCAACGCCCATTGGCCGGTGGCCGGGTCCCACATCTCGGCGATGTTGTTGTAGCCGGTGGCTTCTCCGGCCACATCGCTGCCGCTGGTGGCGACGACCTTGCCGTCGGCGAGGATGGTCGCATTGGCCCAGGCGCGCTTGCTCGACAGCGACTGTGTTGCCGCGACCACCGGCGCACCGCTGGTGATGTCGATCGTGTAGGCGCCGTTCGAATTGCCGCCGATCTGCAGGATGTGGCCCGGCCGGTACATCGCGGTGGTCGAGTACCAGCCGCCGGTGTAGGCCGAGTTGAACTTGCCCAGCAGCGTGATCGCGCCGGTTCCGGTCGGATCGACCCAGTACATCTGGCCGTTGCCCGGGTCGTAGCCGAAGACGCGGCCGTCGGCGGCGACGAAGTTGCGCGGGTACGACGTGCCGATGCCGGTGGTGCTGATCGTGCTCATCAGGCGGAACGTGCCGTCCAGGCCGCGGATCTCGGGCCGGTCGCTGCCGCCGGAGCCGCCCTGGATGTACGTTTCGCCGTTGATCAGCGTCGTCGAGCTGGAGTACCAGCGCGAGCGGTTCATGTTGATGCCGCGGGTCAGCGACATGCTCGCGCTGTCGTACAGGTTGCTGTTGTTGTTCGGGCCGTTGGTGGTCTTCGTGCCGGTCCAGACGTCGCCGCCGGCGATGAAGACGTTGCCGCTTTGCGGCAGCAGTACCTGCGAGCTGCAGAAGATGTCGGTGCCGGTGGTGTTGGGCAGCGTCAGGTGGCCGGTGTCGGGGGCGCCGTTGCTGTCCCACACGTCGTAGTTCGCGTGGCCGGTCTGCAGGCCGGTGAGGTCCGAGCCGTAGGTCATCACGCGGCCGTCGGGCAGCAGCACCGAGTGCACCGAGATCAGCGGCCACGGGTAGACCGGCGACCACATGCCCCGGATGTTCGCGTCCGCCGGGATGGTGGTCGGCGGCACGAATTCGGCCGCCTTCGCCTGCTTCGTCTCGCCGCCGGCCGAGGCCGTCGCGGCGGCAGGCGTTTCGGACGACGGGGCTTCGCCGCCGCCTCCGCCGCAGGACATCAACAAAGCCGCAAGCGGCCACCAGGCCGCGCGGCGGCCGGCACGGACGAAGTTATCCATGGCGTATGTCCCCCTCCCTGACCGGCGGAGCTCTTCTGTTATTGAAGTAAAGAAATGTTCCGCATCTGCCGTGATGCGGAAACCCCGCGAACTTGGGGGCGGGTTTTTCTTGACGAGAGAGGACTTGAAACCGGTCCGAAGACAGGTTGTTACGCGGCGGCCGGTTGGCGTCAGTTCGGCAGCAGGTTGCCCGCCGGTACGACGACCGCGCCGTTGTTGCCCGGCGTGACCCACAGCAGCCGCATCGTCGACGTGCCGTTGCCCTCCCAGTATTCGACGACGATCGTCGCCTGTTCGCCCGCGCCGAGGTTGAACGGGGTGCTGGTATCCGGCGTGCCGGCCGTGTGCGACTGCCAGTGGTCGATCAGCAGCGCGCCGTTGACCCACACGCGCACGCCGTCGTCGGCCAGGGTCTGCACGCGATAGGTGCCGTTGGCCGGGGCCGCCAGGCGGCCGCTCCAGCGTGCCGAGAAGTTCTTCCTCGTGACCGCCCCGCCCGGCGAGCCGCCGCCCCAGCTGAAGTCGATGGCCTCGACGCGCGTCAGCACCGGCGTGCCGGAGAGCGACGTGTTGTTGTAGTAGCGGCCGGTCAACCCCGTGCCGTTGCCGGCCGGCGCCGGTGCGGCCGATTCATCGACGCCGATCTCCTTCAGGTAGGCGACCAGCATCGTCAGGTCGGCATCACCGATGAACACGTTGTTGTGCGCGCGGATCGCGGCCTCCAGTGTCGGCGCCGAGCCGTCGTGCAGGTACGGGCCGGTGGCCCAAGCATCGCGCAGCGTCGGAATGTCGAGGCCGGTCAGCGGCCCGAACAGCCGCGAGCCGCTGCTCGGCTTGATCGTGCCGATGTTGGCCGACGTGTTCAGCCCGCTGCCGGTGAAGGCCACGCCGCTGTGGCAAGCCGCGCAGTTCATCGACGTGAACACCGCCTTGCCGGTCGTCGCGTTGCCCGACAGCACGGATGCACTCGGCCGCGCCGGTGCCGGCGCGAACGCGTTCAGCGAGGCGACGAACGCGGCCAGCGCGTCGAGGTCGCTCGACAGGCCGGCCTTCGGGTCGCCGAGCGGCGCGCTGCGCGTGCCGGCGGCGAACGCGGTGTCGCTCATCAGCCCGGTGCCGCCGGCGAGCCCGCGGATCTGGCCCTCGAAGTCCTGCACTTCGTCGAAGTTGTTGCTCCAGTGCAGGAAGCCCTCGCCCATGCCGGCACGGCCGCGCAGCGCAATCGTGTTGCGCAGGCCTTCGCCCTGGCCGGTCAGGTCCCAGACGCGACCGTCGTGGCCGCCGTCGTTGTGGCAGCTCGCGCAGCTCATGTAGCGGTCGCGCGCGAGGCGCGGGTCGCGAGCGTCGTAGAACAGCCGCTTGCCGGTGAGCACGTTGGCGGCGAGCTTCTCGGTCGCGACCGCGCTCAGTGTCGCGAGCGGCGGCACGCTGTACTGACCGCCCTGCAGCAGCGGCGCGAGGTCGTAGACGCCGACCGTGCGGTCCATGAAGTTGTTGACGTACAGTCTGGACCCATCGGCCGAGACCGCGAGGCCCTGCGGCGCACGGCCGACGTCGAAGCGCAGCACCTCCGCATGCGAGAACGCGTTGACCACCGCGACCTCGCGGCTCGTCTCGAGCGCGACGAACAGGTAGACGCCGTGCGGCTCGTAGACCGCTGCGCTGGCGACGCTCGCGTTGTCGTGGTCGATGCGCGATGCGAGGTCCTCGCTGTTCGCGGCGAGGTCGATGCGCGAGCTGATCGCGCGCACCGTGTTCTGGAAGTTCAGCGCGGTGCCGTCGCGCAGCGTGCCCCGCTTCACGTTGTCCTGCTTGGAGGGCACGTAGGCCTGGCTGCCGTCGGGCGAGATGACCGCGGCGCCGAGGTAGTTCGGGATGCCGCGGCCCTGGATCTCGGTGTCGGGCTTGTCGCCGTGCCGCAGCACGATCGTGCGCGTCACGTTGAGCGATGAAGCATCCAGCTGCAGCACTTCGCCGCCCGTGCTCGCGGTCGGCGCAACCGTCGCGGTGCTCTCGCCCGGCAGCGGCGGCGTGACGAAGCGCGAGACGTACAGCCGCGCGCCGTCGCCGCTGATCGACAGGTGCCGCGCGTTCGGGCCGACCGCGGCACTGCCGATCTGCGCGTAGGTCGTCGTGTCGAACTTCAAGACCTGCCCGCCCGCTTCGAGCACGACGTACGCGGTATTCGCGACCGGCGACATCACGATGCCGAACGGCTGCGAGCCGCGCGCCAGCGTGATCGTGCGCGTGACCGCGCGCGTGGACGGGTCGATCACGCTGAGACTGCCGCCCTGCTTGGCGGCGACCCAGATCATGCCGTTGGGTGCGCGCGCGATCGAGCGCGGCGCGGCGCCCACCGCGACCTCGGCGAGCTTGCCGAGCGTCACCGCGTCGAACACGGTGACGCTGTCGTTGTCCTGGTTGACGACCCACACCCGCGGGTTCGCGCCCGACGGGTTCTCGACCAGCAGGTTGGCCGAAGCGGCCGGCGCCTTCGCCGTGGCCGGCAGGTACACGGCCTGGATGACGCTGCTGCTGCGCACCTGCCCGCTGTCGTCGGTGACGCTGACCGTGACGACGTAGGTGCCCGGAGTCGCGTACGTGTGCGTGGCGCTCGACGAGGTCGACCACGCGGTGTCCGGCGTGCCGTCGCCGAAGTTCCACTTGTACAGCAGGTTGCTGCCGCTCGCGCTGGCACTGTAGGTCGCGGTGCCGTCGGTGACGACGAAGGTCGGCGCCGGCAGGCTGCCGAGCGTCAGCGGCACGGTGCCCTGCGTCGTCCACGCGAACGCGGCGGTCGCGGTGTTGATGCCGTCGGTCGCCGAGACGACGACGTTGTAGCTGCCCGCGGACGTCGGCGTGCCGGTGATGTGGCCGCTGCTCGCGTCGATCGCCAGGCCCGGCGGCAGGCCGGTCGCGGCGTAGCTCAGCACGTCGCCGTTCGGATCGCTGGCGCTCAGCGCGAGGTCGACCGCCGTGCCGACGGTGGTGGACTGCGCGCCCGGGTTCGTCAGCACCGGCGTGATCGCCGGGTTCGGGTTGCTCGCGATGCCCATGCGGACGATCTTCCCGACCGACGGCACGCCCGCTTCGTTGAAGACGAACAGCAGATAGAAGCCGGGTGGCGCTTCGCCGGCGTGCATCGGCGCCTGCACCGTGACGTGCGTGCCGCTCGCGTTGAAGGTCAGGTCCAGGAAGCGCTGGTCCATGTTGAAGCTGTGCGACATGGAGCCGTTCTTGACCAGCGTGACGCGGCTGACGCTCGCCGCGTTGGCGGTGACGTCCAGCGCGAAGGTCTTGCCGACGTCGATCCATGTCGGCACATTCGCGACGGCCGGCCGCGCCGCGCGCGTGCCATTGGCGGTGAACAGGTACGGCGGGTAGTAGATCTCGGCGTTCAGGTTGTTCTTGTTCGGGTCGGTGGTCATCGTCGGCGAGGTCGCGCCGCCGCCGCTGACGAGCACGCTGCCGTCGGGCAGCAGCAGCGCGTTCGAGTGGTACAGGCGCATCTTCTGCGCGACCGCGCCCTGGTGCCATTGGCCGGTGGCCGGATCCCAGGTCTCGGCGATGTTGTTGTAGCCGGTCGATTCGCCCGCCACCGCGCTGCCGCTGGTCGCGACGACCTTGCCGTCGGGGAGCACGGTCGCATTGACCCAGGCACGCGTGCTCGACATCGTCTGCGTCTGCGCGACGATCGGGCTGCTGCCGGTGATGTCGATCGTGTAGGCGCCGTTCGAATTGCCGCCGATCTGCAGGATGCGGCCGGGCCGGTACATCGCAGTGCTCGAGGTCCAGCTGCCGCTGTACGCGGTGTTGAACTTCGCGAGCATCGTGATCGTGCCGCTGCCGGTCGTGTCGATCCAGTACATCTGGCCGGTGCCGGGGTCGTAGCCGAAGACCCGGCCGTCGGCGGCGACGAAGTTGCGCGGGTACGAGGTGCCCAGCGAACTCGTGTTGATGCCGCTCATCAGCCGGAACGAACCGTCGAGGCCGCGTATCTCGGGCCGGTCGCCGCCGCCCGAGCCGCCCTGGATGTAGGTCTCGCCGTTGATCAGCGTGATCGAGCTCGAGTACCAGCGCTGGCGGTTCATGTTGATGCCGCGGGTCAGCGACATGCTCGCGCTGTCGTACAGGTTGCTGTTGTTGTTCGGGCTGTTGGTGGTCTTCGTGCCGGTCCAGATATCGCCGCCGGCGATGAAGAGATTGCCGCTTTGCGGCAGCAGCACCTGCGAGCTGCAGAAGATGTCGGTGCCGGTCGCGTTGTCCAGCGTCAGGTGGCCGGCGTCGGGCGCGCCGTTGCTGTCCCACACGTCGTAGTTCGCGTGGCCGGTCTGCAGGCCGGTGAGGTCCGAGCCGTAGGTCATCACGCGACCGTCGGGCAGCAGTGCCGAGTGCACCGAGATCAGCGGCCATGGGTAGACCGGCGACCACATGCCATTGACGTTCGCGTCGGCCGGGATCGAGGTCGGCGGCACGAACTCGGCGGCCTTCATCCGCTTGGCATCGCTGCTGGCCTTGGCGGTGTCGCCGGAGGCCTGGGCGGTCGGCGCGCTGGATCGCGTGTCGCTGCTGCCGTTGTTATCTCCGCCGCCGCAGGACATCAACAACGCCGCAACGGGCCACCAGGCCGCGTGCCGGCCGGCACGAGCAACTCGATCCATGGCACACCCCCTCACCAGTGCGGCGTCGTCCGCAACAAAAGTAAAGAAATGTTCCGCATCTGCCGTGATGCGGAAACCCCGCGAACTTGGGGGCGGGTTTTTCTTGACGAGAGAGGACTTGAAACCGGTCCGAAGACAGGTTGTTACG
>Ga0070706_100003588_pt1 | contig 15222 bp, 11 predicted proteins | sample KBSK5501metaG_FD_65476 | JGI IMG/M metagenome (GOLD analysis project Ga0070706, IMG submission 65476) | Corn, switchgrass and miscanthus rhizosphere microbial communities from Kellogg Biological Station, Michigan, USA - KBS K5-50-1 metaG | ecosystem: Host-associated > Plants > Roots >...
CGCACCAGCATGGGGTGGTACTCGACGGCGCGCTGGTTGGCGAACCACAGGAGGGTGCGCCGGTTGTTGCACAGCGCGTAGTCGACGTCGCGCCGCGAGCTCTCGGACCAGATCCGCACCGTCCGCACCCATTCCGGGGTGTAGCGCGGCACGTTCTTCTGCATGAAGGCTTCTTGGCCCCGATGCACCCGGATCACCGACAAGGGCCGATCCCTGAGAACCCGGATGACGCGGTCGCGCACAGCATCGAGGTACTCGACGAGGTCGCGTTTCGTGGCATTGGCGCCATCGAACAGCGGCTCATCCAGGTTGGTCAGCGGCACGCCGGCGCGAGATTCACTCACGAGTCCGAATTCTGCCGCACGTTTCCTGCCGGGTTCGCGGGCGGGGGCGCCAGCCACATCAGCCGCACTGTGCGGCGTATGAGCGGGTACCTCGCCGAGGTACCTGAGCGGCGCTGGTACGCTGCCGGACATGGCCGAGCGCCCGAGCGGCACAGTCACTTTCCTGTTCACAGACATCGAAGGGTCAACGCGTCTGCTGGCCGAGCTTGGTGCAGAGCGGTACGCCGCCGCGCTCGAGGACCACCGGAGGATCATTCGCGGGGCCATTGGCCGCCACAACGGCCACGAGGTCGACACGCAAGGCGACTCCTTCCTGATCGCGTTTCAACGCGCGGCCCAGGCAGTCGGAACGGCGGAGGAGACCCAGCGGGACCTTGCCTCCGAACGGTGGCCAGGAGACCAGCGACTAACGGTCCGCATGGGCATCCACACCGCGGATGTCCTCGACTCGAGTGACCACTACGTCGGCATCGGCGTCCACCGCGGCGCCCGGATCGCGGCAGCTGCCCACGGCGGACAGGTGCTCGTATCGCAGGCCACCGTCGCCCTGCTCAAGGACGACAAGTCCGTGAAGCTCCGCGATCTCGGTGAGCATCGGCTCAAGGACTTCGCCGAACCGCAGCGGCTCTACCAGCTCGAGATGGCCGGCTTACGGGACGACTTTCCACCTCCCCGGGCGCTGTCCGCCAACCGAACCAACCTGGCTCCACAGCTCACCTCCTTCATCGGTCGAGATCGGGAGCTACAAGAGCTGCGCGACCTGGCGCTCCAGCACCGGCTGGTGACCCTGATTGGCGTGGGAGGAACCGGAAAGACGCGCCTCATGACCGAGGCGGCGAGGGCGCTGCTGGACAAGTTCGCGGACGGCGTCTGGCTCGCCGAGCTTGCCCCCATCGGCGACCCGGAACTGGTGCCGATGCAGGTGGCGCGCGCTCTTGGCGTGGGGGAAGAGGCCGGACGCAAGGTCATCGACACCCTGCTGGACTTCGTGGGCACCAAGGCCCTGCTCGTCCTGCTCGACAACTGCGAGCACGTAGTCGGCGCCGCTGGGCACATCGCGGAGCGGCTGCTCCAACGCAACCCGTCGCTCGCCATCCTGGCGTCCAGCCGCGAGGCACTGGGGCTGGAGGGAGAGGTGGTCTTCCCGGTCCCTTCTCTGGGTTTGACCGATGCCGACAGCGAGCTCGAAGGCGTCGCCGCTAGCGAGGCGGTGCGGCTGTTTGCCGACCGCGCGAAGGCGGTCATGCCGTCGTTCCGAGTGACGGCGGACAACGCGCCCACGATCCTGGACATCTGCCGGCGGCTGGACGGAATCCCGCTGGCCATCGAGCTTGCGGCGGCCCGGGTGCCCGTCCTCTCCGTCGGTGAGATCGCAGCCGGGCTGGGCGATCGTTTCCGCCTTCTCACCGGAGGCAGGCGAGGGGCGCTCCCTCGCCAGCAGACGCTGCGAGCTCTCATCGACTGGAGCTGGGACCTGCTCTCCGATGACGATCGGCGCCTGCTGGCCGAGCTCTCGGTGTTCGCCGCCGCCTGGAGCCTCGACGCGGCGACCCACGTCGTCTCCGCCGCAGACGTCACCTCCCCCGATCGGATGACCACCCTCGACGGCCTGGCACGTCTGGTGGACCGCTCGCTCGTCGTCGCCGAGCCCTCGGAAGAGACGCGATACCACATGCTGGAGACGATCAGGCAGTACGCGCGCGATCGGCTCGTGGACATGGGCGACGCGGAGAGCCTTCGAGCAGCGCACCTTGGCTATTACCTCGACCTCGCCCTTCAGGCCGAGCGTCCGCTGCTGGGTCCCGAGATGATGTTCTGGCTTCGCCGGCTCGACAGCGAGACGAATGAGCTGCGCGCGGCGTTGGACTGGGCTCTCCAGGCGGATCCCGAGCGCGCCATCCGCCTGACTATCGCTCTCATCCCCTTCTGGAGGGCACGAGCATTTGGGTCTGAGGCCGTCGACGCGGTGATTCGCGCCGTTGCGGTCGCTGAACGGTTGCCACCGGCGCGTACAGAGGCCGCCCGCGATCGGACCATCCTGATCGCTCGCCTGCTGGCTGCGGCCGCCATGGCCGAATCGGTCTGGGGAAGCGGAGGCCGAGCCCCAGAGTACGCGAAGCGCGCCGTGGCACTTGCTGCCGAGACGGACGATCTCGAAACCAAGGCCGATGCACTCTCCTCCCAGGCCATGGCCGCGGCCTTCTCGGGCCACGTCGAGGATGCCATCCAACTGCAGGACTCGGTTGTTGAGCTTGCCGAGCGCCGCGGAGATGCCTGGATGGTGACCATGGTCGAGGCGAGCGCCGCCCTCAGCGCGTTGGCCGTGAGGGACCTCGCAACCGCCGAACGCCGCCAGGCGCGTGCGACCGAGGCTGCGGCTCGCTCCGGAAATCCCTCGGCCATTGCGTTTGCGACGCTGAACCGCGGCCGCGTCCTCAGCTGGGCCGACCGTCTTGACGAGGCGCGACCGTGGTTCGCGGAAGCAGAGCAGGCGTACCAGGAGATAGGCGATCCACGGTTCGTCCTCGTGGCTCGCAGCGACTTTGGCCACGCCCTGCGACGAGGCGGTAGTGTCTCAGTTTGGATAGGCCCAATGCTTGACCCCCTCGGCCGCGAACCGCCATGCTTGAGGGGTGAAGAAGCAGAAGATGCCCCGCGATCCGATGCAGCGGGCGAAGCTCACGATAGACCTTGCGACGGGCGACGCTGAACCGGAGCAATCCCACAAGGATCAATCCGCAGTCGAACTCGGGCGGCAAGGCGGGCTGATCGGTGGACCTGCGAGGGCCAACAAGCTCAGCCCGGAGCGTCGCCAGGAGATTGCTCGTGCGGCCGCGGCGGCTCGGTGGAATCCTCAAACGCGGTGAGCTGACGCGTCCACGATGGCGGCTCAATCCTAAGCAGAGGATCGCCGCCCACGGCCCCAGACTTATCCCACAAGCGACTGTCATTGGTATGCATGACTGGGCAATGGGCCTCAATCGCTGAGGCCACATGGATTGCGTCCCGCGCCGCAATCGCGTGATCCCGCGCTAAGTCGCGGGCGCTGTATGCCGTCAAACGGCTGGTCTCCACAACAACGAGGCGCATTTCGGGCGGCGGATCAAACAGCGCATCGATGTCCGCGTCCCGGTTCCGATCCACCCTGCCGTTGATTCGGACAAAGTAGACCTCAGCGATGGTGAGAGCCGATGTGACAAGGGTGACAAGGCCATTGCGCCAGTCCTCAATCACCATGTGCATGATGTCGTGCAGCGGGTGCGTTCCGGTCAGGTAGTCGAGGTATGTGCTCGAATCCCAATAGACTTTGTCGGGATTACTCACGCCTTATCTCTCGGAGATACGACTCGACGTCTAGACCTGCGTAGACACCTGGCAAAGCGTCAATCGCCCCTTGGGCTCTGCCTAGCTCGGCGAAGTAATCGAGCTCACGCATCTGCGTCGGGACGCCGCTAGGATCGCGGCGCAACCTACCGTGCGCGATGACCTTTTTCCCAAGCGCGGTGATCACTGCAGCACGTCGGTCCTCGCCGAAGTAGCATCGGACCCCACGTCCCGATACGGCATCGAAAAGAGTAAAGAACGGCTGAGCATGAACAGAGATCGTGTCGAGCTGGCCCTCTATAGCGCCAATGGAATCGCCGCGGCTGAGTACCCGCTCGACCTGGGCGACGACTCCTTTCGAGATAGGCGCGCGCAGTCGGAGCGTTGGCGCCTCGACTCTCAGCCCCTGACCGTTCACCCCGTACTCGGCCAATGTCGCGAGGGCCTCTAGGGCCTCGTCCCGAAACCCCTCCGGTCGGATTCCCGCAGTAACGTCGCGGACCCCCCGGATTGCTTGGGTCAGGACGGCCGGGCCGTTGTCCTGGTCCTCCTCCTTAGGCTCGGCGACAGCAAGAAGCTCGACCGGCGAGCTGTAACTCAAGTGGGTTACCCGGTAATCGAGTGTCCGCTTCCCACTCCGAGACGTGCCGATATCGACCTGCGCGAGATAGGCGGTGAAGGCGCGGACGATCTCGCCGAAATCGTCCAGCGTGATTGTGTCCCGGTCGATTATCAGTGAGACAGGTGTGCTAGCCAACGGGCGCTCCGATTAGAACAGGCGTTCTAGGCGGCTCGGGATTCTACCACATACCGTCCGCATCATAGTTCGCGACACACTAGGTGTCACACTCCTCAAGCATTCTATTCACTATGAACAGGTTGAGCATCAAAGAGCGAGCGCAGATCATCCGGCTGCTGGTCGAAGGCAACAGCCTGCGCTCCACTACCCGGATCACCGGCCACTCGATCAACACCGTGTCGAAGCTGCTGGTCGAGATCGGTGCAGCGGCCTCAGCCTTTCAGGACCGGACCATCCGCAACTTGACCTCGACCCGCTTTGAGTGCGACGAGATATGGGCCTTTTGCTACGCGAAGGCAAAGAACGTGCCCGAAGCGCACCGCGGGGAGTGGGGCTTCGGTGACGTGTGGACATGGACCGCCATAGATGCCGACTCCAAGCTGATCGCCTCCTGGCTGATCGGCCAGCGCATGGAAGGCGAGGCAGAAGCCTTCATGCGCGATCTGGCGTCGCGCGTCACCACCCGCCCGCAGATCACCACGGACGGTCACACCGCCTACCCAGACGCGGTGGAGCGGGCATTCGGGCGCGAGGTGGACTACGCGCAGCTACTAAAGCAGTACGGCTCGGAGCACTCAGAGGACGACAACCCTACCGCCCGCCGCTACTCGCCTCAGAAGGTCGTTTCGCAGGAGGTCCGCGTGATCAATGGCGAGCCTGACCCGGACCTGATCTCGACCTCTTACGTCGAGCGCCATAACCTGACAATGAGGATGGGGATGCGCCGCTTCACCCGCCTAACCAACGCCTTCTCAAAGAAGGTTGAGAATCACGCCGCATCGGTCGCGCTGTACACCCTGCACTACAACTTCGCGCGGACCCACAAGAGCCTCGCCAATCCCTACCCACGCACCCCGGCGATGGCAGCGGGCATTGCGGATCACGCCTGGACGTGCGAGGAGATCGCGGCCCTGCTCGACTAGACTGCTTGCGTGTCAGTCAGCCAATGGCAGAGAGTCGGACGAGCGTTCTTCGGTATTTTCTTTCTAGCGTTGTCCTTGTTCCGACAATTCGCGGATACCCCTCCCTGGGGTACCAGTCCGACTGTGTGGTTGATTGAGAACGGCGTTTCCGCGCTAGTCGGGCTTGCCTTGTTGCTTTCCGCCGTGATCCCATTAGCGAGGCGGTCACCCTCAAACTGAGACACTACCCGACGAGGCGGCGAGCTCGACGAGGCCGAGGCGCTCACCCGCGAGACGATTCGGGATTGGCAGCACTTTGGGAGCCGTGGCGCCATTGCAAACCAGCTCGAGTCGTTCTCCTTCATGGCATTGGCCCGAGGCGACTCGCTGCGCTCCGCTCGTCTCCTCGGAGCGGCGGAGCGGCTCCGCACGGACGCAAGCACAGTCATGCTCGGCCCGGAGCAGGTCGAGTACGACCGACACCTCGAGCAGCTGCGGAGCACCCTCGACCCATCCGAGCTTGAGCGCGAATGGGCGGCCGGCCGGTCGATGTCCATGGAAGAGGCGATCGACTTCGCCGCCGCGATCTGAGTTAGCGCGTCACCCAAGCATCCGAGGGCAAGAGTGGCAGCGTGCTGGCCCGCCGGTGAGCTCGTCACCGGGACGTTCAGAGAATGAGCTGATGTAGCCGACTTCCTCCTGACGGAAGCCTGGCCAGTTCCAACCCACCCAGCATGGATGAGCCTGGGGCTGCGCTGGGCAGCCCCAGGAGAAAGCGCCCTACTTCGCCGGGCGGAAGGCGACCTGGATCTGGATAGCCACTCCAGGCGCGGTGAACCCGAAGACGTCCGCGGTGCTGTAGTGGCCCGGGATCGCGGGGACCCCGGTGTCCATGTTGCTGACCTGGTTAGTCACCTTCTGACCGCGGTTGAACATCGTGACCTGGCCGCTGGCGAAGAAGGTCTGCCGTCCACCCGAGCCAGGCGCAATGGTCCAACTCTCTATCACAACACTGATGTGGCCGGCACCAGCCGAGCCTGGGCCACCACCGCCAACCGTATGAGCGCAGCCGGTGAGCTGGGCATTACCCCAAGTCACTGTCCCGTCAACTGACCGGTCGAACTCGACCCAACCCCAGAAGCCGCCAAGCTGTGGGCCGCAGATGTCTGGGTTGTTGCAATTGAAGGAGAGGCCTACCTGCCACATGTCGTGGCTGGCACCTCCGCCGTAAGCACCCACCGGCGTGGCGAGCGCGACAGCCAGCGCCGCCGCCGCAACCAGCGGTGCGATCAACCGAAGAGAACCTCGCATGGGACCCTCCACTCCCCTGAGGTCCGGGGCGGGGCGACCGGCGCCCCGGATGGTTGAACTGGGCACTTCAACCGTCCATAGGCTGCTCCCACGCAGAGAACCCGCTGACGCTACGCCGCCCTCAGGAGGGGGTCAACGGCTGTCATCCGATCCGGTGCTCAAATGCACCTGTAAGAGCATTACCCGTCCCCGGCGGCGGCAGGTTATCGTGACCTAGTGACTCCTCCTGACCCTGGCTGCTGCCCGCCGCGCTACAACGTCTTCGACGATCGCGAGGTCCGCGGGAAGCTGGACGCGTACCGGAAGAACGGGCCGGACGCGCAGTCCCGCGAGCTCGTCGACGTGCTGGAGCGGCAGGGGATCAAGGGCGCTACTGCAGTCGAGATCGGTGCCGGGATCGGCGCCATCGGTCACGCGCTGGTGGCTGCCGGAGTGGGCCACCTGACCGACATCGACGGCTCGCCCGCCTTCCTGGCTGCCGCCCGCGAGGAAGCCGAGCGCCAGGGCACCGCCGACCGTTGGCAGTTCGTCGAAGGTGACTACGTGGCGCTCGCGGACGAGATCGGTCCGGCAGATGTCGTGGCCCTGGGCCGCGTGGTGTGCTGCTATGCGGACTGGCGTGAGCTGGTGGCGGCCTCCACCGCGCGCACGCTGCGGCTGTATGGTCTGGTCTACCCGGTGAGCCGATGGTGGCTCCGCGCTGGCGCAACGCTGGCGAATATGGTCGTCGGCCTCTTCAGGCCGGGAGATCGCCTCTACATCCATCCCGATCGCCAGGTGGACGCCGCGGTCCGCGCCGCAGGTTTCGAACCGATCCACGTCCGACGTGGCCCGTTCTGGCAGACCGCCGTCTACCGTCGGGTCGCCGCCTAAACGCCCTAGATGTAGCTGGGCTGCTGCCGTCCAACGCCCCAGCGCATGGGTCGCGGATCCCAGATCAAGCGAGCTCGATAACGCAGGGTTCTGCAAGCTCAGCGAGGAAGCCCGGGCGGAGGTACTGAAGGTATCGGGCCCCGCCGCCGACTGCTTCCCGAATTGCGGAGAAGGGAATGTAGTTACACAGCTCGGCGAGCTTGAATCGGCTAAAGGTGGGTCGGTTGACTTCTTGCAAGACGCGATCACGGCGGTCATCAGGAGCGACGATGTAAAGCGGAATGCTCACGTTTGGCTGCAGCGCAAGAAGATCAGCCATCCGCAATAGGCCCGAGTAGATGCTGGTCGTACTTTCGACCTCAAACGCCGCTACGATCGCAGTCCCGTCGAGCCACAAGACATCAATTAGGGAGACGATCTTCTGGGCATGCGCAGCGAACTGTGTGGGTAGGCTTGACCTCATGCCGGGCATTGCACCCAGGGCTATCCCCTCGAAGATCCGGCTGCGGTCATTGGCTGCGACCCAAACATCCAGGCCCATCGCCTTACCCAACTTCAAGAGCAGGGCCTGGATCTCGGTGTGGACGGTAGCGGCCGCAACTCCCTCGTCGAGTGGGCTTTCGCCCAGCGGTAATCCCGCGGTTTCGTCGGGGAAAGTTACGGGCCCTATCTCACTTGCTATTGCAACAGGTCGCCGAGCCAACTTTTTCGCGTCAACCGGGCGGATTGTTGGACGACTCGAGGCTTCAGTGAGCGCGGCGACAATTGCCTCGCCATCGCTTGGCTTCCAGCGAGCCGGAGAGCCCCGAAAGGCGCCGCTCCAGAGAATAGGGTTTTTGAGTCCTTGAAATACGGACAGCCTGTCTCTCAGATCTAGCACAGGCACAGCCGTCTCAGGCTTGAGCGCGACCAGTACCTTGACGGGTACTCGACAGGGGAAGGTCTCATCCTTCCAGATGGGATCAGCAGACTTGAACGGCGGCCCGGTGACCTCTAGGACGCCAATCCACCGCGAAACGCCGGTTAAATAGCACAGCAAGTAATCGCCGGGGCTCAAGCGAAATACGGTTTTGCATCTTGTCTCTCGAAATCCGGAGACAGTCCCGCCTGCCGCGAGGAATTCCTCCCACGTCTTGCCTGTAAAGAGGTCTAGCCAATAAGTCGCGATGTCGTGCTCCACGCGCGATACCCGAGCATACTCGGCTATCGAGCCGATTACCTCAAGCATTAATGCTCGTGCGGGTGTTTGCCTAGGTTTATGCGGTGGCGAGTGACTCCAGCTCATCGCGGACGGAGGCCAGGTCGGGATCGCTCGTCGCATCGGTCAACAGGTCGCGCCGATGCGCAAAGGCAGTCCGGAGCAGCCGCCGGGCATCCTCCGTATCGCCGGCGAGCGCCTCATAGCAGGCCAGGTTGTAGAGCATCACCCCGCTGTCGTGAGGCGGCAGGTGCCCGCGCGCCAGGACCTCCTCGATCGTCCGCGCCAGCGTGTCGAAGCGCGCGTGCGCGCCGGTCAGGTTGGCGATGTCGATTAGGTGCCCCATGGCGTGGTTGGACCCGTTGGCGCCGATGCCAACCAGCATGCCCTCACACTCGCACAGCGCGCTGGTCGAGCTTCGACCGATGACGTCGACCAGCGCCTCGACGCTAGCATCGGCCTCGCGGACCACGTCATCCCAGGAGTGAGAGGCGTACTTGGCGTGGAGCATCTCGTTCGCCTCGTCGGTAGGAATCTCAGGCCCGGGGTCGCCCGGAGCCACACCGGGCTCGCCGCGTGTGGTCCGCTCCAGGTCGCGCGCCTCGACCGCACGCCACGCCACGAGGTGGGCGTACACATCCTTGAACGACCACTCACCGATGGTGTTTGGCTCCTCGCGTCGGTCGGGAGAGATGCCGCCGAAGATCTCGCGCTCGGCGGCGCGCGCCGCCCGCAGCATCTCGATCATGTCTGCGTGCAACGGCGACGGAAGGGTCTGGTCGCGGCTCGTCGCCAGCCTGGTCACAGTGCCAGCGATCGTACAGGCTCCAGGTGTGGACAGCACGCACCACCCTCTCGCAGGACGGCATGCAGAATGCGCCAACATACGTCGTCGAAGCGTAGGCGTCGGATCGGCCGGTTGGCGCCCGCCGGGATACCCGAACCAGCTCTCGGCGCTACCGGAGCTTGTAGGAGGACCCTCCCGTGCGAATCTCCAGGCGTTCCTGGTTAGGTATCCCTGTCTATGTCACCGCCATGCTGTTGGCCATTGCGCCGCTGACCCTGGCGGCAGGTGACACCCTCGTCACCGTCGCGAGCCCCACCACTCCCTTCTCGCAGAACAAACAGAACGAGCCCGCGATCGCGGTGGACGCGAATCACCCGACAATCCTGGCGGCGGGTGCCAATGACGAAATCGACATGGAGGCCTGCAACGCCGGAAATCCCACCACCTGCCCGTTCACGGCAGGCATCGGCGTATCGGGCATCTATTTCTCCTTCGATAGCGGCGCCACTTGGGTCCAGCCGACCTACACCGGACTGACCGCCCGGAACTGCCTCGGCCCTGCCGCATGTGTACCCACGGTAGGACCCATCGGCACGCTGCCGAAGTACTTCGAGAGCGGCCTCGTGTCAGATGGCGACCCAGCGCTTTCCTTTGGCCCGGTTCCTGACGCATCCGGCCACTTCTCATGGGCGAATGGCTCGCGCCTGTACTACGCAAACCTCACCGCCAACCTGTCCGCAGTCCGCGGGGAAACCGCCTTCAAGGGAGCGGAAGCCGTCGCTGTCTCGCGTACGGACAATGTGGCCGCAGCCGCTGCCGGTAACGGCAATGCCTGGATGGCGCCAGTGGTCGTCAGCCGGCAGAGCTCCACAACCTTCAGCGACAAGGAGCAGATCTGGGCCGATAACGCGGCGAGCAGCCCCTTCTTCGGCAGGGTCTACGTCTGCAACGCCGCGTTCGAGAGCAACTCGCACGGCAACTCCTTCCCGCTACCGGTGAGGGTCTCGATCTCGCGCGACGGTGGCGACACCTGGCAGACCAGGCAGATCACACCCGCTGCCGCGAACTTCCAGCACGGCAATCGGAGCGGATGCACCATCCGCACGGATAGCCACGGTGTGGTGTACGTGATGATGGCCCACTTCCAGATCGGCACCCCCGGTCATGGGACGCACGAGCTCGTCAAGTCGTTCGACGGCGGACAGACGTGGACCCAGCCCCGAGCCGTCCAGCTCATGAACGACGGCTGCTTCAACGTCGATCCGGTCATCGGCCGATGCGTCGAAGACGGAATCGCCGGTGCTCGCATGGACTTGGCAGCTTCGCCGAGCATCGACATCGCCAATGGCGCACCAACGGGCGCGGGCGCGACGAACGAGATCGTCGACACCTGGGCCGATGGCTCGCCGGGCCTCAACCACGAGGCAGTGATGTTCAGCTACTCGACCAACGGCGGATCGAGCTGGTCCGCCCCCGCACAGATCCAGACGGCGGGCGATCGTGGCTACTACGCAGCCGCGGCCCTCTCGCCTACCGGCACGGACCTTTACGTCGTGTACAACGCGTTCACGACGCCATATCGGACCAACACCACCGATCCACGAGTCCTGGTCGGCGTCGTTAAGCACGCAGACATCGGCGCCGGTGGGACGCCGACTGGCTGGGCGGAGCTCCATCGGTCTGCACCGGGAGACCCGCGCGGAAGCAGCCAGAACGGACTGACGGCCGAGTTCCTGGGTGACTACGTGTACGCGGTCGCCACGAGCGGGTACGCAGCAGCCGTGTGGAATGACACCCACAACGCTGCGGACTGCCCGGCCCTGGATGCCTGGAGGATGGCATTGCGGACCGGAGACACCTCCGTGCCGCGGCCTGCTCCACAGGTGGATTGCCCGGCCACCTTCGGCAACTCCGACATCCTCGGCGGCAGCTTCCCCGATCCCACGCCGTAGGGGGATCCGCTGAGCGATGGGCCCCGGCCTCCACGGTCGGGGCCCATTTTTCGTTGGCGCGCAACGATGACCGAGAAGGCGGTACCCTCGCCGCGTGCCGCGGCCGGAGACCCGATACGCCCGTTCGGGTGACGTCCACATTGCCTACCAGACGCTTGGAGGGGGGCCGCTTGACGTCCTCTTTGTCGACCAGTGGTGGAGCAATGTGGACGCGCAGTGGGACGTCCCGCCGCTCGCCCACATGCTCGAGCGGCTGGCGTCGTTCAGCCGGCTGATCCTTCTCGACAAGCGCGGCACCGGCCTCTCCGACCCCGTTCCGCTGGGTGGCCTGCCAACGCTCGAGGAGTGGATGGACGACATCCGGGCCGTCCTCGACGCGGTGGGCTCAACGCGCACCGCGCTGCTGTCCGGGATCGGCGCCTCCTACCTGACCATCCTGTTTGCCGCCACCTATCCGGAGCGTACCTCCGCCCTCGTGCTGGTAGACGGCTACGCGCGCCTGCTGGGAGCTGATGACTACCTTCCCTGGCTGCCTCGCACATTCCCGCCTGAGGAAGGGGAATCGATTGGTGCTGGCTGGGGCTCGGGCATCCTGCTCCATCGTCTGGCACCCAAGGAGGCGCAGGACCCTGCCGTGCTGCAGGCGTTCGCAGCCTACGAGCGCCAGTCATCCAGCCCGGGGACCGCGAGCGCCATGCTGAAGATGCTCTACGAAGGCGACGTCCGAAGCGTGCTGCCTGCGATTCGCGTGCCCACGCTCGTCATTGGCCATGCGAAGTCAGCGCGCATTCCGGTGGAGCATTGCCGCTACCTGGCCGAACACATCCCCGGCGCCCGGTACCTGGAGCTTCCCGGCGACGAGAACCTGCCGTGGGCCGGTGACCAAGCGCGGCTGGTCTCCGAAATCCAGGAATTCCTGACCGGCGTGCGCCCTACCGATGAGCCGGATCGCGTCCTGGCCACCGTGCTCTTCACGGATATCGTCGATTCAACGAAGCGCGCAGCTGCCGTGGGCGACCAACGCTGGCGATCGCTCCTCGAGGCGCACGATCGGGCGGTCCGGGCCGAGATGGAGCGGTTCCGCGGTCGCGAGATCCAGACCACCGGGGACGGGTTCCTGGCCGTCTTCGACGGTCCCGCGCGCGCCATCCGCTGCGCCCTCGCGATCCGCGATGCAGTACGCGTCCTGGGCCTGGAGATCCGGGTTGGGCTGCATGCCGGCGAGGTGGAATTGACCGATGCCGACGTGCGGGGGATCGCGGTGCATATCGGCGCCCGCATCGCCGCGCTGGCGGAACCGGGCGAGATCCTGGTTTCGTCCACGGTGAAGGACCTGGTCATCGGTTCTGGCATCCCATTCGAGGACCGCGGCCTTCACGACCTCAAGGGCATATCAGACCAGTGGCGGGTATTCCGGGCACAGCTCTGATCGAAGAAGGGGCCACAGGGGCAACGCGTCGCCTACGGCCACCCCGCGCCCGCCGCCGGTGCTTGGGTCATCAGCACGACGCCCGATCGCGGACCTCTGAACATGTTCTCCGGTCCGTTCCACGCCTGCGCCAGCAGGAACAAGGTTGTGCGGTCTGTGCCGCCGAGCGCGCACGCGAAACACCCGCGGTCGAGCTCGATCGTTTCGAGCACCTCGCCACCCTCGCGCACGCGCACGCATCGCTTGTTGGGGACGTCCGCATACCAGATGGCGTTCTCGACATCCGCGCAGATGCTGTCCGGGACGCCGTCCCCGAGATCGGCCCAGACGCGCCGATTCGACAAGCCGCCGTCCGCATCGATGTCGAAAGCAGTGAGACGCTTGGCGTACGACTCGGCGACGATCAGCGTCGAGCCGTCGGGCATGACCAGCATCCCGTTGGGGAAGGCGAGGCCGTCCGCCACCTGCCGTGTCGAGCCGTCAGGAGCGACCATGGCGATCACCCCCGGAGCGAACGGCTCGCCAGCCATCATGTCGAAGCCGCCGCCGTTGACGTACGCGTTGCCGCGGCCGTCAACGACAAGCTCATTCCCCGCCGGGGGATCAGATGCCACCTTCAGGACGCCATGGGTCACCAGCGACCCATCGGGCTCGCGGCGCAGGAGCAGACCGTCGCGCGCCGAGACGAGCAGCAGACGCCCGTCCGGGAGCCAGTCGACGCACAACGGGAACGACGGTCCGTGGAGGATGACCTCGCGATTGCCGTCGAGATCGACGGCAATCACCTCTTGCGTGCCCCAATCCGAAAACCACAGACGCCCCTCATGCCAGCGCGGCTGCTCGCCGAACACCAGACCGTCGATCAGCGTCCGGAGTTCAGGCATGAGACGCGTGCCCGTCGAACCGTCCTTCATTCTTCGTCACGCCTCGAGGACGTGTATCTCGACGCCCGAGGGCTGAGCCTGCGAGCGAAGGACGCGCTGCGTGGCCGGCTGGAAGTCCTGCGCCGACGCGTTGGGGATGTCCACGAAGGTCTGCGGATTCCGGTCGATGAGCGGGAACCACGTGCTCTGGAGCTGGACCATGACGCGGTGCCCGCGTCGAAACACGTGGTTGACGTCCGGCATCGTGAAGCTGACCTCCTCCACGACACCCGGCTTGAACGGCTCGGGCGCCTCGAAGCTGCGTCGGAACTTGCCACGTAACGGCCAGCCTCGCACCAGCTGCTGGTACCCCGCCAGCGTCACCGAGGGAGGGGCCACGTCGGGGGCCTCATCGTCGTACATGGGCGGGGGCTTGCCTCGCTCCGGCGGATAGACGTCGATAAGCTTGACCACCCAGTCGGCATCGGTCCCAGTTGTCGAGATGAAGAGTCGAGGCGATACAGGACCGGCCACATACAGGTCGTCCTCGAGCGGCTCGGTCGCGTAGGCCAGGACATCGGGCCGCGTGGCCGCGAATCTCTGGTCCGCGACCATGTACTCCTCAGACATCCCGAGCGTTGTGTAGCCCACGAACGGCACCGGCTTGGCGGGATCGCTGACATATGAGTCGCCCGCGTCTTCATCGGTGCCCGTCGGCGGCTCAAACGAGAGTCGTCCTCCTTCGCGGAAGTGAAGGGTCTGCGGCTTCGACCCGGCGGGTGGCCATGCGTCATACCCGCGCCAGAGGTTGGTACCCGTCTCGAAGACGTAGGCCTCCGGCAGCCGCCACTCACCGGCGTCCTTGAGATGGAACTCAAAGAACGGCACCAGGACCCGCTCGCGATAGAACGCCGCGGTATCGGCCGCGAAATCCACGCTGCCCAGGCGGTGCCCCTCGTGGACGGACCAGCCGCCATGCGTCCACGGCCCCATGACGAGGCTGTTCGCAACTCCGGGATTAGCGTCCTTGATGGCCCGATACACCCGCAGCGGCCCGGCCAGGTCCTCCGCGTCGAACCACCCACCAACGGTCAGGACCGGACACCGAATGTTCTTCAGGTGCCGCCAGATCGCGCGGGACTGCCAAAAGGCGTCGTAGGTCGAGTGTTCCAGGAGCTCGTCCCAGGTGGGGTTCGGATCACCTAGCAGGGGAGCGAGGTTCGCGATGGGTCCAACCTTGAGGAAGAACTCGTAGCCGTCCTGGGTCCCGTACTCGAACGGCACATGAACCTTTGGCGGCAGCATCGGCTCCGACTGAGGCTTGTAGACCGTCGCCGCGCCGAACGCGTGCGTCAGCATGAAGGCGCCCCCGTGGTACCAGTCGTCATCGAGGAAGAGGTCGGCGACGGGCGCCTGCGGCGATGCGGCCTTGATGGCCGG
>Ga0070706_100003592_pt1 | contig 15214 bp, 11 predicted proteins | sample KBSK5501metaG_FD_65476 | JGI IMG/M metagenome (GOLD analysis project Ga0070706, IMG submission 65476) | Corn, switchgrass and miscanthus rhizosphere microbial communities from Kellogg Biological Station, Michigan, USA - KBS K5-50-1 metaG | ecosystem: Host-associated > Plants > Roots >...
GGCGTGGTGTCCATGCGGTTCGGGCTGACCGACGGGCAGCCCAAGACGCTGGATGAGATCGGCAAGGTGTACGGCGTGACCCGCGAGCGGATCCGCCAGATCGAGTCCAAGACCATGTCGAAACTCCGGCACACGTCCCGGTCCGACGTCCTGCGCGACTACCTGGACTAACGTCATCATCACAGCCCAGGCGATTCCTGCCCAGTACGCCGGCCAACGATCCAACCTCTACCCTGGCCGGTCAGGCAACGTGGCCGACCCAAGCCGGGTAGGCATGCAGAACCGCCTTATGGTCGGAAACCTGGCTGGCGGTGACCGCAAGGTGCCGCACCGAACTGGGTGATCTCGGTCTGCTACGGACATGGCCCGACGTCCGGATCTGCCGCTGCGAAGGTGTGGCTGGCTGGATCTGAGGTCTGTCAGAACGGCGTGTGCTGGAGCCAGTGGGTGAGCAGCGCCTGCTCGCCGAGAACTTCGATGGCGGGGTCGGAGGGCGGCAGCCGGCGGGTCAGGACGAGCAGCAGCCTGGCTGCGGGACCGCGGACGGCGACGTCGGCTCTGCCGTGGCCGCGGGTGACCGTGACGCCGGACGGTGTCCGGGTGACCAGCCACTCACCGGTATCGGACAGTCCGGGGCGGCGTGGCGGCCCGGGTGGCCACGATCTGCGCCGCCCACCGGTGACCGCGCCCGGCATGGGTGGCCAGCTGCCGGAACGTCCACCCCGGGCAGGCCGGCACCGGCCGTTCCAGGTCACCGCGGATGATCCGGGCGAGTCCGGCCGTGCACCCGCGCAGCCCGGTAAAGAAGCGGCCGTCGCCGGGCGCATGCATACCGGCGTCCTCCTCACGGCGCGAACCGGACAGTACAGCAAAGCCCCGGAAATGCACCCTGCCCAGAACCGGCTACAGCACCAGCGCCGACTCACTCACATGCCGCTGGCTGGTCACCTGCGACCTATGGGGCTCCAGCAGGCCAGTCCAACCGGAGCTGGGTCGAAGGTTGGCCTCTAGGTGATGCCGATCGACAGTGTGACGCCGAGTGCCGGGCACGTCCCAGGGGAACGCACGCCGAGCCGCTGATCTGGTCGGCTACCTGGCCGTAACGATGACACCCATGATAGCCACAGAACTGGGTGCTCGGTACGCTACCAGCATGGCTGCCAGCCCTCTCATGCCGCTGACCGGATGCGCGGCTCGGGTGAGGGGAATCCAGTGCGGCGTGCAGCGACTGGGGCAGCGGTCCGGGCTATGCCGCGGAAGTTAAGAAGATGAAGGGGATCAGCACCTGGCCGAACGCTTGTACTGCGGATAGGAGTCCGGAAAGCGGCCGACCATGAAGCGCTCCTCCATGAACAAGCTGTAGATGAAGTATGCCCGAGCAGAGCGCCCGCTAGCTTGAACCTCATGCGCCTGCGTCGCGTATTCCTGCTACATGAGCATGACGAGGATGACGGCTAGAGCCCCAGCAGTGGCGATCGCCGTCAGTACGACCATGAGGAGGCGAAAACCTCGGTAGTGGTAGGCAATCATCTTCTAACGCCTTCCAACCCCGAAACTCTCAACTCCAGTCAGCCATTCCGCTAGCCTCTCGATACTGATGTCTGGCAAGCCGGATTCGCTAGGTGTAGCCGCGGCGGCGAAAAACTTTACCTCGTCGAAGCCCTGTATGGCGTCACGAACGACATTTCCCATATCCATCCAGTCGGAATCTTCAACAAACCTGCGCACGGATTCCTCATCGGTCAACGTTGGCAAATCAGACAAGGTGTCGGCCTTAGTAACCACGAAGGCAAGTCTCATTCGGCGTTTCTTCCCGCCCATGCGCCTGATACTTTCACTTGACATTTCGTAGGATAGTTCCGCTTCGGCCCAGTCAGACCGCATGGGAGCTAGCTCCTGTTTCTGCTTATCACTCAAGCGGTTCCAGACACCCGACGCGGCCAGGGGATCAGCCACGTAGACCAGGGTGTGCGCCTGCCCCAGATAGCGAAGCTCATCGAGCCCGTGATCCCTGTAGTGAAGCTCTCCTGCGGGGTCAAAAAGGTAAATGTAACGGCGCTGGCGCCGGGTGCCGAACGCGAGATGCAGTACGAGTGCTTCGGGGGACTCGGGTATCGTGGGACCAGGACTCCCGGTGAGCGACAACCGCTTGCCAATCCGATCGATTTCCTCCTGACTCTCACCTAGGAGCTCGGAAGTTCCTCCGCTATTGCTTGCCAGCGCGCTAAGTGCTAGCACAAGCATGTACATGAGCTGAGTCTTCCCTGCTCTCACGCTGCCAATAAACGGAATCAGAACCTCTGCCCTCTTTCCGAACCGAGGTGGGAGCGGGGACGTGCATCGCGGGCATATGGCGGTGAGCCGGTCCGCTCCTGTTAGAAGCAGTGTCGGCATCCGCTGTCCACACCTGCAAATACGTGCCAAGATCCCCCGACTGCCAGATCTGACATCACGGTGCGCTTCCCCGCAGGAAGGACACTTGTAGATAGCGTATGGCCGCGCCACGTGAACACAGACTGGGCACACCATACGTACTCCGGCGACGAGGCGAATGACGGCGTCGGCAGCCCGGAGAATCACCGCCATCAGTGCGGCGGTAATCGCGCATATAATCGCCATGACTAGATGCATAAGCCCGATGACCGCCGATATCGCCAGCCCGCATACAGCGCCGATCACGATGCCAATGCGTACGGTGACGGCGAGAATATTCTCCGCATAAGAGTTACTCGACTCCAGTATGTCGGCTGCGGCCGCCCAGCGATCCGCCAACACGGTCCTGACCCCGCTACCGAAGTCGCCAATTATTCTCTGGGCATCAATCTGAACTTGCCCGAAGAAATAATGAGGGAATGCGCGAGGCTGATCCGTGTGTCGGCCAAGACGAGTGAGCCGGCCGATATAACTCTCTTCCGCCATGACATAGCTTGGTAGTTCGCTATCAATCATTTTGCTCATAGCGAAGAGATACTCTGCCGGGATACGGATGGCCAGCCAGCCGGCGAGCAGTATCATCAGCACCACCAAGCCGCACAGTCCAGCGACTCCGACCGTGACCGTCTCGACAACCCAGATGACGACGCTCATCGGTTGCCGCTTGTCCAGATACGGACTAGCCGGAAGCGGTTATCGCGGATGCGCCGATGCCAGAACATAATATGTCGGTCAGCATTAGGCCGGTTGAAGTCGCGGGCTATAAGATTCGCTTCCATGGCGAGCGCGGCCATCTCTTCGCGCGTCCACTTGGACAGAACCGGCCTCAGTACGTTCCTGTCCAGTGTGGCCGAATAACGCGGCTTTTTCAGTTCCATGAGCTGCATCGCCACGATCAGATTAGCTATATTCCGGCGACTGAGGTTACCCCAGGATAGCTCACTCGCCGAGAACTTACAGAAGGTTAGGAATAGTTCCTCGTCGCACTTGGCGAGAACTCGATGGAGTTCACTGTGCCGTATCATCAGTGCCGGAAGAATTCTATCTAGCAAGTTTCTGGTAACTTCATTTCCGGTTGCGTAATAGTGAAGCAACTCGTCGACTAGCTCATCCGGCTCGCTATGGATAGCGGCCTGCTTGCTGACCTCGATCAGCCGCCAGAATTCTCGCGCAAGCTCCGTGTCCGGGTGCGGCAGCATGTCCGGGGGCAGTCGCAAAAGCTCACCGACCAGTACCGTCCAGGGCTCATATGCCGCCAGGTCTGGGACGTCGCGCAGCAGCGCGCTCAGCCGGGATCGCACCGCCTGACCGGCAAGCGCCTCTGCCGGAAGTTTCCGGAGGATTTCAACGGCCTCCACCGTTGTCCACGACCGGCTCGGCCACAGCCTGTTCAGCAATCTCTCGTCGACCCCCGTCCGCCTGAGCGCCAGGACGCGGCTCAGCGCGCCGACACTTGCCGTCTGGCCTGCCTGGACCATCGCGATCAGCCATTCCTCCCCGAGGGCGGGGTAGCTGGCGAAGTCCTCATCGGTGAGGACGGCGACGGTCCGGCTGGAGAGTATGGCTTCCTGGTGCTCCCGAGGCAGGCTGGCGAGCCGTTCCACCATCCCCAGCCGTAGCTGAGACCAGGCCTCGGCCGCGGCCTCGAGCTCCGGCGGTTCGTGGCCGTCCAGCAGGTTCGCCAGGATGGCATCGTAGCCAACCTGCCGCACGGTGGCCGGTTCCAAGGCTGTGCCGGCCGACGCCGCCCAGACGAGCAGCCGGATCGCGTCCGCGCTGCCGCATCCCGCCAGCCGTGTCTGGCATCCGTCCGCGGCCGCCTTCCTGCCTGCCGCGGTCTGGAGCGTGGTCCCATCACCCGGCGTTCCCCCGTTGTCGTACTCACTCAGGGCGGCCGCCACCAGGATCTGCTCGGTGAGCTGTATCTGCGGACCGTCCACGCCGGGCTCTGTATTGTCGACGCGTCGCGCGATGTCGATCAGCTGATCTTTTTGTGCCGCCGGCAGTTGCACTAGGGACTGCTTGAGAGCTCCGCTGGCCGCGGCGGCCAGCCGACTCGCGCTTACCCGGCTTGGCTGTGCATGGATCCAAGAGATCGCCTCGATCAGCTCGACCACGGTAAGGCGGTGCCCGAGCATCAGGGCCGCGCTGGCTAGGATCGGCAGGGCCTCCGCCAGCGTCCGACCCGGCTCAGCCGCCAGCGACTCTGCCAGGCGCCAGGTCGCAGCCGCGTTACTGACGCCTAGCCGGGCCAGGAGCAAGGCAGCCGGGCCAGGCGCGACGTCCGGCACCGCGCCCTCGACAGGGTCGAAGACGTGCAGTCCGGTCATGATGTCGGCACGCAGCGGCTTCGCCGCGCTCACGGTGCCGACAACGTGGGTCTGGCAGCGCCGCGGATCGTAGCTGTAGGTGGAGAACGTCAGCTGGCGTCCGCCTACGGGGCCAAGCAGATACGACATCACCGCTATCCAGAGGCAGATGGCTTCGGTGCCGGAGTCGATGAGCAGCACCTGTCGCCCACCCGTCATCGCCCCCTCGACCGCGGTCAGCAGCGCCGCGAGCTGCTCCTCGCTCAGTGCGCGCGATATCGCGAAGTTAGCTACCGACTGAGGCGTAATGGCCCCGCTCGGCGACGGTGGCGGCAGCGGCGGCAGCTCCAGCGCGCCGCCGGGCTCAGCGAGCCAGAACGGCGCGCCCCAGAGCTCCACCGGCAGGGCTGACGCCAGGTCTTCGGCAGGGCTGTCGCTGACAAGCGAGTGCGCGAAGTAGTTCCCTGACCTATTCGAAAAATCAAGTCCGGCATACTGCACACGGGAAATTATCAGTGTGTTCGAGTCGTGACTGTAGGCATGCAGCAGGTTGACTGGGAATTCCGCAAGCGGCCTATCCAGTATCTCCTGCATGACGGCGGGCGGCTCGTAGACAGTCTGCCGTTCAACCTCGCGCATGACAAAATCAGGCACTCCGGGAGTTGCCGCGCAGAACTGAAAGCCAGAATAACCGGATAGGCCACTCTCGCATGAAGTGTAATGCAGCTGATAGAATGCCATGCCAGCCTCACCGGGTCGTGGGAACGAAAGAGAACTGGCTCAGCAACCAGATAAACGGATCTGTCATGCGATGCGGCCGGATTCCCTGGGGGTGCACGCGATTACCGTCCGTCGGCGGTGCGCCGAGTGATGAGACCGCGAAGAAGCGGCTTCTGGAGTAGGAATTCCGAGCCGTTTCGACGATTTGCCCAGCTCCCCACTTAATCAGCAAATTAGTTGTTTCCCTCTCCATCGCCGCACTTCCGGACTCATCGAAGACGGGAGCAAGCCGGACCGACTCTCGTAGCGCGCTTCCTGCAGGAATCAGGCTCCAAAGCGCGTCCATCTTGGTCAGGACCACGGCCACCGGCTTGGACACGATGGTGGCACCGGAGCCTGCCAGAAGTAGTTCGGTGATCCTCCCGAAAGCGGATATCTGGTCCGGGGGAAGCGCCGGAGGAAGTGTGACATCGGGGCTGAGCGCGTTTCGTACATGGGGAAGCTGAAGCGGGTCTATCAATGTGATGACGCCGTCGGCCGCCGCCAGGTACCGGATCATGAGATCTATCTTGACGTCATTCACGAGATCCTCCCCCGCCCCGTCGGCGAACGAGAGTAGCAATTCCTTCTGGCGACGCCTGAAGCCGCTCTGGGGTGTCATCGTGAAACGGAACACTAGGGGCTGTATATTGCTCTGCCCAGGTGTGGTGGTCCGGCGGAACAAAAGAGATTTCCTATACAATGGCGAGTCGTAATCTCGCGTAAATCGCTCATGCGTCGTATCGTCGGCTGCCGTGGCCCACGCGTTGAGGCGCTCTCCCGCGCCGTGTCTCAGTTCGTGGATCAGGACGGTCATGTAGGCCGTCTTGCCGGCCATGCTCGGACCCGCGAGGGCGATCATCCGCCCGTCGGCGGACCGGAAGGTGGCGGGCAGCCTGCTGTGACAGCGCGGGCATACCTGAATGCGGGACGGTTCATGGCACCAGGGACAGATCGCCTCATCGGTGCTCTTGCGTGTCTCGAACACCGGGGGCAGCAGGGTCGCGAACTGTCCCGTCTCCCGCTCCAGCACTAGGTCACGCTGCGGTTTGCAGGCGGCCCGGTTCGTTCCCGCCTGCCCCGTGCAGCGGAAGAGGATGTCCCGGTCGGCGAAGGCGTGGTAGCAGTACGGGCACACGAGCGGGCGCTCTTTGCTCCGCCGTACCGACACGGTCGGCGGAGGCTGAACAGCCGTCCCCACCTTGGCGGCCCCCATCTCGGGTACCGCCACGCTGGGGACCGCCGCCTGCGGGTTCAGAGCGCTGGCCAGCCGGTTGGCCGGAGCCAGGTACTGGCCTCCCAGTCCTCTCAGCACCCGCTCCGCGACCAGCGCGAAGGGCCTGCTTTCCGGTCCGATCAGATAATCACCGGCGACGTCGCGGCCCGCGAGCAGGGCCCGGAAGTCGCGCGCGTGGCCGAACCGGACCTCCATGAGATCGGAGACCTGGCGCAGGACCTCAACGGCATCGGTCCTGCGCAACCGCCGGGACATGTCTTGCCGCACGGCCTCGCTTACGAACTCGTACTGCACGGCGTCGGGATCATCGGCGACCTGGCCATCGAGCCTGCGCAGCAGGCCACCCAGGAAGACCTCCGCGACCTGGGACCGGCTGGAGGTGCCTAGCATCGCTCGTTGGATCAGCCGGATCACTGGCAGGCTGATGGGCGCCGCGGTGAGGTAGACGGCGAGCTTGAACGCCTCGGGCGACGCGCTGGCCCGGAAGCGCCGTACCAGGTCGCCGCCGGCCTGGGCGCGTGATTGGGCGCTGGCCTGTCGCGGCTCGGCCGACTCGTCCGTCTGACCCGTGAACAAGGCCATCACGGGGACGACCGCGGCTCCGCTCGCGGTGATCAGGCGGCTCCAGGACGCCAGCCAGTCCGCCTCGAGCTCGAGGACCGGCACCGGGACCCGTTTCCGGCCGGGACCCGTCTCCTGGGCTGGGCGTGAGACGACAAGCTGCGCGTTGGGCGAACCGGGCCTGAGGGCCAGCAGCTCGGCCGGCCTCGGCCGCGCACTGGTGTATGACCACAGCCGCTGCGCGAGCGGCTGCACGATGGCCACGGGCTGAGTCGTCCCCCAGCTAGCGAGTTGCCGTTGCACCGCACCGGATCGCCACATGGGGCCGATGCAGTCGCTCACCACGATGATCGCGCGCCGTCCGGTCGGATCTACGAGCTCGCCCGCGCGGCGCGGCGGAGAGCCCGGCTGCCAGGGGCGGACCCTAATCCGGCCCGATTCCGTGGCCTTATGGTCAAGCACCCAGAACCGGATGTCACTGAACGCGCCGAGCCCTTCGAGTATCGCGCGAAACTCTCTGATGACCTGCCGCCAGATCGCCATCGACTCGTAGCCGTCCACCACGACGGCCAGCTCCAGCCATCTCGTGGCGGCAGGCCTGAGGACCGGGATCCAGACGCGCTCGTCGGCGACCCTGCTGACCGTGGCGTTCTCGTCGACCTCGACAAGCAGCCGGGAGGGAGCCCGCCGCTTCAGCGGGCGCAGCGCCCTCGCTAGCTCGAGCTGATTTCCCAGCGCCGCGACGGCCGGCACCCGGATCGCGGCAGCCGGCCGCTCGCGGCGCTCGGCGGGCCCAGCCAGATGAAGCGTGTGCTCCGCACTGTCAGCGGCCTGACCCCTCGCGGGCTGGCGGGACCGGGGTGCATCGGCATCGTCCGGCTTGTGCGCGGGCACCTCGGGCCGACCTTGGACCGGTGCTGACTGTGACGGGGCTGACTGTGGCGAGAGCTGCATCGGGACGGCCGGCAGACCCGGGGCGGTGGCCGGGATCCGGCTTGCCAGCCAGAGCACGTCCAGGACATCTTCCCTGGTGGGGCTCAGGTTGAGCTCCACTAGGAGATCGATGAGCTGCCGGATGGCCATCGGTCCTGCGTCGCCGCTCAGGTGTCGGCCGGGTTCAGCGATTTGAGCACCGACGTGATCAGCATCTCCTTGTTACCTGCCAGCTCCTCGTGGAAGGTCAGGAAGATCGCGTTGAGCAGCTGGTCGGTGGCCAGGTCACCGTTCCTGCGCAGACCGATGAACCGGTCGATCAGGCCCCCGCTCTGCTCCAGTCCCTCGTCACCGAGGTGGGCCCGCACGATGGACTCGAGTCTGTCGCGCGATGGTTGCTGCAGCTCCAGCTGCAGGCACCTGCGCAGGAACGGCGGCGGGAAGTCCCGCTCTCCGTTGCTCGTGATGATGATGAGCGGGAACTCGGCACAACGGACCTTACCGTCCTGGATCGGCACGGATCCGGTGCCATCGTCGGTGCGCACGTTCGTCTCGGGTTGCTCCGCGGAGATCCGTGACAGCTCCGGGATCTCGTACTCGCCCTCCTCGAACAGGTTCAGCAGGTCGTTAGGGAGGTCGATATCGCACTTGTCCAGCTCATCGATCAGCAAGATCCTCGGCCGCTTGTACGGCAGCAGAGCGGTACCCAACGGGCCGAGGCGCAGGTAGCGGCCGATATCCAGCACGGTGCCGCCGCCGGCTTCCCGCATAAGGCCCACGTCATGCAGCCTGGCCAGCGCGTCGTACCGGTACAGGCCGTCCTGACGCGTTGACTTGCTGGTGACCGACCAGCTGAGCACCGGTCCCAGGTTCAGTTCCCGCGCAACGCTGTACGCCAGTGACGACTTACCCGTCCCGGGCTTGCCGGTGAGCATCAGCGGCCGTCGCAAGTACAGCGCGGCGTTGACCATCGCGACCTCTTCGTCGCCAGGCCGGTAGGTCACGGCTCGCGCGAGCGCACCGAGGCGGCGCTCGGTCTGGTACTCGTTACCCGACGGCGGTTCGAGGGACGGCTCGCCGGCGAACGTCCGCCAGTCCGGCGGCTCTGGCAGTTCCCAGTCGTGCGGTTCACCGGTCCCGCGGTAAATTGGCCATGCGTTCATCGCGGCTCCATGCATAGGGAACGTCGAGGGGAAAATCGTGCCCTGTGGGGGGATAGCGACCTGCGTTATCCCAGAGCAAGGCCACCCCCGGCCCCGCTCCGCCGTTCGCCGCGCGTTCCATCCGCAGCTCCTGGACGACCAGCGGGAGCTCGGAGACCTCCCGATCGCCGAGCCTGCGGAGGACGCTGTCCCGGAAGGCCGCTCCCAGGCAGTCCTCATCCCCTGTCGCTGGTACTGGATGGGGACAGCGCGTCCGCGGCCACACCGCCGCCGGCAGTCCAGCCTTCAGGGCCTCTTCCAGCTCAATGCGCGGCACACCAGGCGGAAAGGTCAGGCCCAACGACACGAACTCGTCGCCGAGCAGCTTGTGGGATAGCTCGCCGGCACGACACAACGCGTCCATACAGGTTATCCAGCCCGAAAGCGGCCCGTCATGACCGTTTCCCCCGTCCATCAGGTGGTTCCACTTTCGCTTCCACACCGGCCATGCGATCTCATTCCCAAGCCGGTCGCGATCACGGACCAGGACGACGAACCGCGAGCCGAGCGTGACGCCATCGTCATCGGGCCAGTCCTCCACGGCATAATCCATCAGCCTGCGCGGAAGGAAGAACTCAACGCGCACGTCCAGCTCCGCGTCGGGACGTGAGAGCCGGTGTATCACAGATTTAAGCCCCTCGATCAGGATCTCCCTTATCTCCTCGAGGCTGATCGGAGTCTCCGTCGCGCACTGGCACTCCGGTAGCCCGTTCCCGTGGAAGAGCCACGCGCTCAGCAGGTATCCGGCGCCGGGGCTTCCCCTATAGGGATCAAGCAGCAGCGTCAGCGTGGCTTGCTCGACACCGGGATCCGGTCTTTTACTGTTTGACTGAGCCTTGCGGAAGGCGGCCAGCTTCGCTCGCTGCCCGCCGCGATTGTCTGGCTCGCTCTCGTCGATGAGGTCGGCCAGCCGCTCAGACCAATTCTTCGCCACACGGCGGCCACTAGACCTGTGTGCCTGGGACGCGACCTCCTCGGTCAGCAGGATCAGCGGATGGCAGGTCTCGGTGGACCTCAGCTCCTCGAGTTCGCGCAGCAGGGTCTCGACGTTGTCGAGCTCGACCGGGCATACGTCTCCGGCCGCGCGAGTGAAGTACATGTGAAACTGGGCGGGCTCAATTAGAGCGGACAGATCGTCGATAAACTTCATGCGCTCGTCAAGTGCGAAGAAGTCTCCCGGCAGGTGAGACCTGACCTCGGCGGAGAAACTCCTAGCTTGTTTGGACTGGTCGAAGCTTTCAATGACATTCGCGAGCTGCTGCAAAAGGCCCGGCTGTCGCGCGCCGACCGAGATCATGGAGTAACAGATAATCTGGACACTATCGTCTGGGAGCTGCGGGAGATCATAATTCAGGTCTCTCAGCATGCTCAGCACGGCGGCGCGGCCGCTTTCGCTGGCGATTGTCGGGACCGACGCGAGACGATTTGTCAGGCGTTGCTTCGCCTCGAAACTACGCGTGCTCATCAAACCTGGCCCGACCTGTCCTCGTGTACGCTCCCCCGGCCGTCGGGCGTGTCACCGACCTCGAGTATGAGGTTATCGAGCTCCCGCATGGGCATAGAGTCGCCTTCGACCGAACGTATCGCCCTGACCAGATCGCGCAAGCCGTGCTCGTGATTGGGGCAGGTACGCACGATGTTGTAAACTTGGACTCGGGGCAGCGAGCTTCGCGGAATCGAGTCCCGAATCCCTCTGGGCAGCATATTGAGAATGACGTTCCTGGCATCAGTGTCGTACATTGATGGAATTGCCAGAAGGGCGTTTACGATGCGGTCCATGGTGTCGAGTGGAAGCCCGAGCAACTGACCCGCAGTGGTCGCCGGCGCGAGCGTCTGCTGTTTCAGGTGCTCGATAACCACGAGGATATCGTCAACCTTCGCGGCGATTGCTTCCCCCAGCTCGATAATGCCATCGGCGTTCAGCTGAGTGACCAGCGGGGTCAGCGCCGGGAATTCGGGGCCGACCTGCTCTATACTACGGATAGCAACGTCGGCCAGATTATCGCGAAGCAGGATGGCATCCACGCCGATTTCCTGAAGAAAAGATCGGCCGGAATTTGTCAGCGCAGGATCCGCGAGCGGAGAAATCTGGTCCTGAATGGCCGCGATAAGGGCCGTTCGGACCCTGGTGCGGCCGTCGAGTACCCTGGCGGGCGGTTCGGTAAAGCGCTCCGTCAGCGCCGTCGCGAGCACATCGCGGGCGGCCGGAGGAGCGCCCTGGATGACCGAAGCTACCGTGACACGCATGGCGGCCGTTATCGCTGTGGCGAACCGGCGGCGCTCAGGACTACCCAGCAGAACGCGGGTCAGTCCCCCGACCGCATGATCTCCAAGAAGAGCGACCAGCCGTGCCACAAACGCCGCTTCTAACACCTTCCCCCCCCATCCCTCAGCATGATTCTAGATGAGAGATAAAGGTAATAATCGCGTGTCGCGACTGAGCTGACAAGTCACAGTATTGTGACGGGCACGTCATCGGAAGCGGGCGAACCCGGAGCGGTAAACACCCTGCCCCGGCAGCCTGAGAAACCGTACCCTGTTCTAGCGACGAACCCTTGGCGCATTTCCGGGTGGACAACATGCGCGACCTGCGCGAACTGTCGACGGCGTCGTCCCATCGCCTACGGGATCGGGATCACGACGATGCTGATGCTGGAGGACGGCTTGGCGACCGACCTGATCCCGGACGCGAAGAATCTCACGATAAGGAGTTGCAGCGGAACAAACCGCATGCTCCGAGTCGCCTGGCCAGGGCACAGACGACGTGGATCGACGGGTTGTTCTTCGGCAACTCCTAAGGGCTCTTCCCGCCGCCGGGCACGCAAGCCGCGAGCGATCCGGGCCGGGTCCCGAAGTCATCACGATGGCACTAAGCGCGCTGCGCCGGGTCTCCGCAACGGAGGACTTCTACGCTGGACCCAGATGGAAAGAGATCTGGGCTACTACGAGGAGTGCAGGCCGTTCGTCCTCGCGACGATGCTGGAAGCCCGCCTGCTACTCGAGCCGGGAACATAGCTTGCTGAGACTCTGGTCGACAGCCTCCTGGCTGCGCACCAGCCATACCGTGATCCCTGTTGTTGCCGGAGAAGGCCGAGCCGTCGCTCATCGACCCCGCCCCGTCGCTGCGCATACAGCACGGCGGTCCGGGTACTGGCCGACTGCGCGCTGCCGAGTGGAACTTCGAACATCTCCGGCAGCCAGTCCGCTCGATCCGGGTGGCAAGCATTTCGGCCACATGCGACGTGGAACGTCTCCCCGCGGCGGGTTACCGAGGTAGGCCTGGTCCACCTCGACGACGAGCTAGAGCAGGGCTAGGCGGCGCGGCTCGGGATGATGACGTATTTCGAGCCGGTCGCCTGCCGGCCGTAGCCGGCGATCGCTTCGAGGGAGAGCGCGCCCGGGAGTGATACCTGCGCTGTGTAGCTGCTGGCGAACGTAGTCCTGAGCCCGGCAGCGACCTGGTCACGCAGCTGCGCAACGCGCGCCAGGCCGACCTTATGCAGGAACGGCGTCAGCAGCCACCCGCCGATGCCCCAGGCCATGCCATAGCTGCGGGTCAGCTCGGTCGGGCCGCGGTCAAGCGATCCGTAGATGTAGACCTGCTTGTGCACGGCCGACCCGTACCTGCTGTAGCCGCCCGCGACGGCACTAGCGGCGGCTTCCATTCCCGTCAGGATCTGGCTCGCCAGCCGGCCGCCGCCGATGGCGTCGAAGGCAAGCGTGGCACCGGTTGCCTTGAGCGCGTCGATCAGCTCGGCCATGAAGCCGGCGGACGTCGAATTGCAGACGTGGACGGCACCAGCCGCGCGGAGCATCGCTTCGTGGTCTGGCTTCCGCACGACGTTCACGAGCGGAATCTGCTGCTCGATGCAGAGCCGGCTGAGCATCTGGCCAAGGTTGGAGGCTGCGGCTGTGTGCACCAGCGCGCTGTGATTCTCCATCCGCATGGTCTCGACCATGCCGAGCACCGTCATCGGGTTCACGAACGAGGCTGCGCCTTCGATCGCCGTCGCTCCGGCCGGGAGCTCCAGGCACAGCGCGACGTTGACCGACCGATACTGTGAGTACATCCCGCCGCCCGCCGCAGCGACGACCTTGCCCAGCAGAGCCTGTGCTGCCGCAGACTCGCCCGCCGCCACGACCGTGCCCGCGCCCTCGTTGCCGACCGGCATGGGCGTCCCTACCCGGCCGGCGAGGCCGCGCATGGCGGCATCGGGGATGGGCGCGGTGACGACCGGGCGCCCAGCAGATCCGCTAGCCACCGCGGCAGCCATATCAGCCCCGCCGAAAAGCAGGCCCATGTCTGACGGGTTAAGCGGTGCTGCCTCAACCCTGATGACGACCTCGTCTGGTCCCGGCTCCGACACCGGGACCATGTCCAGGAACAGCTCGAGCATCTGATCGGCTCTCACCAGCGATCGCAGCTGGAGCGCTTCGGCCGGAATCTCTGCGGACATAGGTGAGATCCTCTCAGAGCGCGTCAGCCAGTCGCTCGTAATCGCTCATCGAGTTGCGGAGCCGGGCTGACAGCCGAAGCCACCGCCAGCCGCCGTGATAGGTGCAGATGACTGGCACAGTCGCGTATCTGAACAGCGCGCATTCCTGTGCGCTGGCCGCTCATGGTGACTGCGTGTGGTCTCCGGGGGCGTACTGGTTCCAGGTCTTGCCAGCGTCGATCGAGATCGTGCTGGTGGTCTGGTCGTGGAAGCCAAGGGTCCGGGCGATGACGGGCGCTGGTGCCTGGAGCACGAGGTGCCGCAGTGCTGAAGGGCGGGCGGTGGCGGTCGAGAACCCGAGTTGCCGCAACTCCTCCAGGGCACCGGCGGGTGCAAGGCGAACTCGTCAGGCTCGGCCACCCGATCGCTGCCTCCAAGGTATGGCAGATCCTGCATGACGCCGGTATCGGCCCCGCACCCGCCGCACGGGCCCACCTGGAAGCAGTTCCTGACCGCCCAGGCCCGCGGCATCCTCGCCGTCGACTTCGTCCACGTGGACACCGTGCTGCTGCGACGCATCTACGCCCTTATTATGTCATCGAGCACGGCACCCGCCGCGTCCACCTGGCCAGGGCCGCCCCCAAACGCGGCAGAATGCCCTGATCTGTACGTGGTCACCAGGCAACGCCGCAAAAGCCGGGGCCGAGCATATCGGCGGCACTGCGCGCGTCAATTGCTTATGCCTTTCTTCACGGAGAGTGATGCCGCAGGGTGCCTCTGAACGGCCGGCGGGCGTGGCCCTTGCGCCGGTTCACCGGCCAGCTCGGGCCTCTGTAGTGCGGGCACTGGCCGCCAGGATGTCGGCGACGGTCCAGTAGTCACAGCCGGCCCTGGCCGGTGATGTGCTGTCCGTCAGTGGCCGGGACCGGCCTGGCGTACTGAAGCGGGGATAATGAAGCCATGACAGGCGAGGTTGTCCGGTGCGGGCACTGCGGCCAGGCAAACCGGGTACCGACCGCAGCGGCCGGGACGCCTCGCTGCGGCAAGTGCCATCAGGCGCTGCCGTGGATCGCTGACGCCGACGACACGACCTTCGGTGAGGTCGCCGAGGCCGCGAGGATTCCTGTCATCGTCGACTTGTGGGCACCCTGGTGCGGGCCCTGCCGCATGGTCAGCCCCGCACTTGAGCAGCTCGCCCGTGACCTGGCAGGCAAGGTCAAGCTGGTCAAGGTGAACGTCGACACCTCGCCGCAGATCTCGCAGCGGTTCGGGGCCCAGGCCATCCCGACCCTGCTGGTACTGCACCGCGGGCAGGTGATCGCCCGGCAGACCGGCGCCGTCCCC
>Ga0070706_100003593_pt1 | contig 15213 bp, 18 predicted proteins | sample KBSK5501metaG_FD_65476 | JGI IMG/M metagenome (GOLD analysis project Ga0070706, IMG submission 65476) | Corn, switchgrass and miscanthus rhizosphere microbial communities from Kellogg Biological Station, Michigan, USA - KBS K5-50-1 metaG | ecosystem: Host-associated > Plants > Roots >...
GAATTCCAGCGCTATCTCCTATGCCTTTGTGTCCGGTCTGGCTACTTTTTACGATGGGGCCGGTGTGCGTTGTGGTGAAGGAATATTCAAAGCCGATGCTCTTTCAGTTAACGAGTCGTTTGAGTCTGACACTCCGGGAATTCGCATTCGTTGTAGTCCCGTTAGCTGGCGCATTGTGGCCACCAACTTACTTCCTCGAGTTGTCCCTGGAGCAATCCCAATTCCGTCCTCTTCCGGAGCGAGTGCTGCCACCAACTTCATTATCAGTGTCGACGGTGAGCAGCATCCTATACAGTTAGATAAGCCGATGATCCTAAGCTTGGGAGACAAGCAGCGTACAATCATTGTTCGCGCGCCGTAGTTCTAATTCTGCGGCAGCAAGCTTGACCCTCGCGCCCGCCGGTCTTAGCATGAAATAGTGACGAAGCTCATTAGAAAGCGGGGTATTAACATGGCCGAGAACAAGGAGAATAAGTGCGCTCATCCGGCGTGCGATTGTCCGCCAGAGAAAGATAGCAAGTATTGCAGCGAGTATTGCGAGAATGCTGAGAAATCGCGCGTCATGGAAATAGGTTGTGGTTGTGAGCATGACAGTTGCCGCTAAAAGTAGCCCCATAATCCCTTCCAGCTATCTATGTTGTCTCTTTCTTCCCCGACACGATCGAATTGTAGACCATGTCTTGATAGATTTGACGCTGAATATTGATGTCGAACATGGTTCCAATTTTGGTTGAGCTACAGCGACTGAAGCGACTTGATCGCACGGGCTGGATCTTGCGTGGTCTTCCCAACGGAACTGAATCAGTAGCGGCGCACTCATTCGGCGTGGGAGTCACGGCGATGTTGTTGGCTGATGAGTTGCTGCAGCAGGGCGTGGTCGTGAATGTGGAGAAAGTTCTGCGGTTGGCTTTACTTCATGATTGGGCAGAAGTCCGCGTCGGAGATATGCCCCGAACCGCCACTGAATATTTTGGCGCAGAGGTGAGAAAGAGTGCCGAGGCCGCCGCTTTTCGCGATATAGTCAGCTCTTTGGGACAAGCGGAATCTCTCTACGCAGATCTTTATGAGGATTATGAACAACGCGGCTCTCTCGAAGCACGCCTAGTCAAAATGGCCGACATTGTCGATTTGCTAGTCGAAGCTCTTGCACTTGAACGCGCAGGAGCTCGGGGTCTTGACGAATTCTGGGAAGTTGCACAAACAACCAGCCTCCAGGTTGATGGTCTAACCCGCAGCATCATTATTGATCTTTTACATTCATTGCTAGACGCGCGGCACGAGATCGGAAGGCCTTCTGCGGGCAATGGCTGATTTGTTGACAGAGGTTTTTGGTTCGTTGACCTGGCGAGGGTTGCTGGTTGGACTATTGATCTTCGCAGTCACGTTCGTTGTTAATCTGGCCATCGTCTCCTTCATTCTTGTCAAACTACCAGCGGACCACTTTAGCAAGGATCACAGGACAAGCTTCTGGTCGGATCGTCATCCGGCGATTCGCGCAAGCGGAGCCATCGGCAAGAATATTCTGGGAGTACTGCTGGTTGTCATTGGTGTTCTGCTGTCGATTCCCGGAGTGCCTGGGCAGGGACTGCTCACGATCCTGCTGGGAATAATGTTGCTCGATTTTCCTGGTAAACGTCGCCTGGAACAGAAATTGTTGAGTAGGCCGCAGATTCTAAAGACTATCAATCGGCTGCGGGCAAGATTCGGCAAGCAGGCACTCGAGATCGATTAACAGGGGGACAACGGTGAGGGCTGGCTGACCCTTGACCTAGCGCTGAGTTGTCTGGATATAACTAAAGGGTTCCCCGTCAGCGCATGCGCATACGCATACGGGGCACCTTCTAGTGGCTTGTTGTTTTTATCTTTTCCGACGTCTTCGAATGACAGACGCTAGACCGACTAGACCAGTGCCAAGCAGAAACATGGTAGCTGGTTCAGGTACGGAAGTTACTGGCACGGAAGAGGGCCCAGTTCCAAATAGAAATACGACATTGGTGATCTGAAATCCTGGCGGCAGCGCTTGCGAGAGGGTCAGACTAAACACACCTTGCTGGTTTATGAACGGATTGTGCGGGTCGTTGCCAGCAATGGAACCATTGGGGCTGCTTAGAGGTCCTGTTATAGTCTCGTCCGCGGGGTTGGTGCCCTGACCTATAAAGCCCAAGGCTGTCATAGTAAAATTCGGACCAGCACTAGCCAATCCCCACCCGGTTGTCAGTGTTCCAAGGGACGTGACGTTGCCGCTGCCATCAACAAGGATCAATGGGTTATTCTGGGTAGTAATCGATCCGGTAATGTTCAAGACGTTCCCGCTAGCATTGGCGATCTGGAACTGGATACCGCTGACACTTTGACCAACGTTGCTGGTGGCTTGCAAGTTTTGCAGAGTAATCTGTAGCAAGTTTCCGCCGCTCTGGTGAAAAGTGGCCTGGGCGTTAACCGGACCCGTACCACCGATAGTTGTATTGACCAGGAAAACCTGATCTGCTTTAACTGCAGAGGTCGCTAACCCGAGTACTACAAGGCAGAGCAGCGACACAAGGGTTGAACGGATATTCACACCAAAAGGCATTGCTAAACTCCTCTTCGCTCTGGACCGAACAGGCACTTTGTTTCAGTCCTCAAATGGATCTATTTGTGGGAGTCTGGTCAGCCGAGCAATCCGCGGCAAGTGCAAGCTCAACAGAACCAGCCGACGACCCCGCTACTGTCGGGGCGCAGGATACAGTGGTATACGCTCTCTTTGCAGCAAGTGTTGGACCACGAGTATCGACTTTTTCAAAACCACGTTTACAAAGAGATTTTTAATTCGATACCTGATGTGTCCGGCAGCTATTTCCGAAATTCAGACGCGGATTCTAGACTTGAGACGCTTTGGATCGAGACCTTATCTTTCGACTCTTGCACACAATGGACCCATCAACGTCTTTGTTGACGCTGGTATTGTCGTTGTGGGTTTGGTGTTCTATGGGCCAAAAAAGACTTCGCATTGACAACGAAAACTCTTCTTTGTTAGCTTGAGCGGCGGATTCGCGATCCTTTGGCGTTTGACGTATGATTTGCGCCTGAAGGCTTTGTCTAATGGTCAAATTTCCCAACGCCAAAAGTATTACTTTGCCCCGATTCGCGTTACTGCTCTTTTTGGTTTCCACTTTGCTAACCGCCGGCTGCGGCCTCTTTGGCGCTCACACGAAGGTCCAGGTGCCTCAACTCCTGACCCCGTTGACGGATGCTAACAAGGCTAGCCTAATGCAGGAAGTAAACAGACTTGCTGCTATCAAGTCCATTCATGGCAAGGTTGATATTCAGTTTGAGGACACTTCTTTCGCGTCATCTGGAATCGCCGAGAAGTACCGTCAGGTTGATGGGGCGGTAACGCTGCAAAGACCCAGTCAGATTTATTTAATAATCCAATTCGCCTTCGTCGATATTGCCCAAATGGCGTCGGATGGAGCGCACTTTAGTGTGGCGGTATTGAAAGGTGATGATAAGTACCGCCGTTTTGTTAAAGGCACAAATGATGCAATTTATCCTAAGCTCGACGGAGACGTTTCTGCCGTCGAAGCCAAAAAGGTAAAACAGAAGACTGAGAAGAAGACTGAGAAAGAGACCGTGAACGCGCTTTCGAACCTGCGTCCGCAGCACTTGACTGATGCGCTCATGGTTCGACCGATCACGGCAGACGATTCTTTGATCTATTCGCAAAGTCAGTTTTTCCAGGAAGAACCAGATAACCGACCGCAAGCGAAGAAGGGTACGCGCATTATGCGCGGTTATTATTTGCTCGAGGAGTTTTCCCAGCCAACCGCAGGAGAAGCTCGCTTGTTACGGCGTTTCTGGTTTGACCGCGTAGGTGGAATCCGGCTTGCTCGCTTACAGACATTCGACGAGCGAGGCTTCTTAATTACAGATGTGGGCTATTCAAACGAGAAGCCTTTTGGCAACGCAGCACAGGTAATGTTACCTTCGCGCATCGAGCTTACCAGACCGCAAGACCAATATAAGTTGAGCATCACTTATCAGGATCCGGTGTCAGTGGAGCTCAACAAGGAATTTCGTCCTGAAGCGTTCGTGCTGGAAAATAAGTGGCAATTGCCAGAGGTCGATTTAGACGCTCAACGTAATAAGAAGGTCACAGCAAATCACTGATCAACCGGGCGGATGCTAGATATAACACGTTAGATTGTATTAACATCTGACGCTTGATTTCTGGCATCCGGTTTTTGTGTGAGTTTGGATTAGCCAACCGTTAAGACCTTATTCCCGCAATTCGAGCAGTCATCACAGACGGACACAGTTTCGATGAGGACAATTCTACAAGCCGAAGACCTGGTAAAAGTCTATCGCATCGGCAAGGTCGACGTTCCCGCGCTGCGCGGCGTTTCTCTCGATGTACAGGAGGGAGAGTTTGTTGCCATTATGGGCCCTTCCGGCTGTGGCAAGTCGACCATGCTCCACTTATTGGGCGGACTATTGACCCCGACAAGTGGCCGAATACTCATTGATGGTGAAGATATTACGGCAGCTTCAGATGCCAAGCGCACGGCGATCAGACGTCGGAAAATAGGTTTTGTGTTCCAACGGTTCAATCTCTTTCCGACGCTTACGGCCGAAGGAAATCTCCGTCTGGCGGAGCGCATTCATGGCAACGGGGGCGATGATCCGCCTCGCCGTCGCGAGGTGCTTCGCCTTCTCGGCCTCGAAGACAAGCTTCATCACAAACCGCTCGAACTCTCTGGTGGTGAGCAGCAGCGTGTGGCCCTGGCGCGCGCTGTAGTAACGCGCCCGGCAATCGTTTTGGCAGATGAACCGACGGGCAATCTCGACTCGGAGAATTCGGCACTAGTACTTAACATGTTCCAGGAGTTGAATTACCGCTTTAACCAAACCATCATAATGATCACCCACAATCCCGAAGCCGCCGCCATGTGCCGGCGCATTGTGCAGATGCGCGATGGCCACATTGTGGAACCGCCCCCAACAATCCGTTTGTAACAATGTCGTTTACAGTTCACGGTTTGCACGTTAGAATCTATTGACCCGCCAGCCACGGTCGTTGTGGCTGATTACTTGCTAGTTTGAGGGGCGTGCGCGGCCTGCTAACCACACTGAAAAAGATTTTCTTCTGGAATTACGCGAGAAATACCTGGCAATGGGACGTTCTATGTGTGGTTATTCTTATCTTTATCTTTTTAGCACCAAAAAGCTGGCTGGGAAATGGCGAACGAGCACGGCTCTTGACGCATCAAAACCCAGCTGCAACGACGCTGGTTTTAGGTCCGGAAGTTGTTGCAAATGAATTGGATAAGGGTCAACTAGAGCAACGGATCAGGGCCCTGACCGGCAGACCTGATGCCGAGATCATAGCGGTTCGCAAGGTAGTTGATCAGGAGGGTCGAACCCTTAGGTTCGAGGTTGACATACGATAGCCTTCCCCTATAATTACGAGGTTTTTTGGAACTAACAGGGAAGGGAGAGATTGAATTAAGGAGTTTTTATGAAGAGATTTGTACCTCTTGGTCTGATAACGATTTTCATCTTATCTGCACTCATCGTCGTTTTTCCTTCAACAACAAACGGCCAGGGAGCTGGTTTGGTCAGCTCCGTGCTCAATCGCATGGAGAAAAACCGTCAGAGCCTGAGAACACTCCGTGCCGGGATAAGCATGGAGAAATATAACTCTCAACTGCGCGATTCAGATAGCTATCATGGTGTAGTTTTGTATATGCCAGGAGCTGGGCGTGATGCATCTGTGCGTATTGAGTGGAGTAGCCCGCAGCATGAGATCCTCGCGGTGGCTAAGGGGAAATACACGCTTTATCGGCCGCGGCTTGGAGTCGTCTATACGGGTAATGCCAACTCTAATCGCAACAAAGCTGGTGGAATCCTCGAAATGATGTACATGTCGCGCCAGCAACTTGAATCTCGTTTCCAGCCCCTCCAGGACGTGCGCGAAGAAAGTCTGTGGGGCGACGTCAGCACCATTCATCTAACATTGGTGCCCAAAGGAAATGCCAGCTATAAGTACGCGGAGATTTGGATCGACTCTTCTGGCATGCCTGTTCAGACCAAGATCGTCGAGAAAAACGACGATGCAACTACGATGCGTCTTACAGGTCTGGAAAAGAATGTTAAGATCTCTGCCGACGAGTTCAACATTAAGCTGGATCCAAACGTAAAGATCGTTAAAGGTTAACGGGCAACTAATATAACTAAAGTCCTCGGGGGCTCTGTCTTAATAAACAGGGCCTCTTGTTATTTGGGCCATGATCCGGTGGGTTGCGTTCTATTGTGGTGTTGCATATTCTTCGGTCTACCTTTAACTTGGGTCAGCCAGGAATTGAGTAAACGTCTCAATCGATGAGAAAGACTAAGTTTTTAAATTTCAAACTCCGCCAGGCAAGCTTCATCAGCAGGGCATTGCTTTCCAGCAGACATCCCGTGCTGGCGCACCTTATACCCATGCGCCGATGTAATTTGGCTTGTGGCTACTGCAACGAATACGATCATTCGTCGAACCCAGTACCTCTTGAGGTAGTAAAGGCACGGCTGGACAAACTTGCAAACCTTGGTACCGCAATCGTGACGATTTCCGGGGGCGAGCCCATGATGCATCCGCAACTTGATGAGATCATTCATCACACTCGCGTCCGCGGAATGATTGCCGGCTTGATCTCCAACGGTTACTACTTTACGCCAGAACGAATCAAGCGACTTAACAAAGCAGGTCTAGACGCTTTGCAGATTAGTATCGATAACGTTCAACCTGACGAAGTATCGCGGAAAAGTTTGCGGGTGCTCGACAAGAAGCTGCGCTACTTGTCTGAGCACGCAGATTTTCATGTAAATATTAATTCGGTAATTGGCGGGGGCATTAAGAACCCGGAAGATGCTTTGACGGTGGCCCGCCGCGCAGTTGAACTGGGTTTCTCGTCTACCGTTGGAGTTATCCACGACAACGACGGTACTTTGAAGCCGCTGTCTGCGCGAGAGAAAGACATTTTTCAAGAGGTTAAGAAACTTGGTAATAAAGATCACGCGCGGCTGAATTGGTTTCAAGACAGTATCGCGGAAGGTAAGCCCTACAATTGGCGTTGTCGCGCTGGGGCGCGTTACCTCTACATCTGCGAAGATGGCCTGGTTCATTGGTGTTCCCAGCAGCGCGGTTATCCGGGCATCCCTCTGGAGAAATACACGATGGAAGATTTTGATCGGGAATACAACACTGAAAAATGGTGCGCACCTACGTGCACCCTTCAGTGCGTACACCAGGTTGGCATCCTGGACAATTGGCGCGATCCGCAAAAGACGCCTGCCCAGATGGCCGGGGAGCTGGAAAAGAAAAAAGCGGTCGGCGAGATGCTGCGCGCTGATTAGCAAGTGGCCTGAGACTTCGGCAGTTATTATTCTAAACCGGTCGAGGATTTGCTTTCACTAACCCTTTGCCGGGCAGCTTCGCAGCGAACATCCATCGGCTCACGTATGCAAGTCGTCGACTTCGCAAACTCCTCATATTCCAAACTAGCTTCGCCCTTGTGATTCAGTTGGTCGAATAGCGACCCCAGCCGAAAGTGGATCGAATCGTCAGGTTCACCGCCCTGCAGTGCCAGGCGAAACTCTGAAATCGCGTCAGCCCAGGAACCAAGGTCTGCAAGTTCGACAGCTAACAGCTTGTGGGTATGAGCATCGTCTTCGAGCGCCAGGGCGTGCCTGTATTCACTGATGGTTCTTGCCGGGTTTCCGTCGAGCTTGGCCCGCACGGCATGTGCTAGATGGGCATCTACACTCTCATTATCGCGGTATACGTATATCCCAATAGAGGAGAAAACAATCATGGCATACAGAATGGGGACTGCAAATCTCCACTTGATTGGATAGGTCGATGAGTGCGAATGGCCTCCGCTGGATGGGCTATTGGCTGCATTCTTTGGTTTCTTTACCAATAGCGAAACGAAATAGAGAGGCAGAATTATCAGCGGAAGGGAGAGAGTACCGACGGCCCAAAGTAAAGCCTGATAGAAGGGGAAACGCTTCCGTGCCGAGGCCAGCACCCATACGGAGATAAGAGCGGAAACTAAAAGGACGGCTGGCCTAATGAGATCGAAGAACTCACCGGCTGACATGTTGAGGTGAAATTTCACCGCCGAATTGGTCCCACGTTGCCGGCGACTGTGAAGATGGTAACGGAACTTGAAAGACCAAGCCCTGACAATCTGCCGGCCATTACCACTATGATTTCTCCTTTCTCAACCATTCCGGCGTCGAGCAATGTCTGTTCTCCGAATCTCAACATCTCCTCAGTCGATTGTGCCGGCGGGGTAAGCAACGGTTCGACTGCCCAGATCAAGGCCAACTCTGCGAGCACATCCGGCGACTGCGTGAGTGCAACGATGCGCTGTGCGGGACGCAAAGCCGAGAGCCGGCGCGCCATCAGTCCGGATGCGGTGAAGACGGCGGTAACCCGTGTTCCCATTTCTGCTCCTGCAAAAGCTGCGGCTTCACACAACGCGCGGCTTACCCTTCCCGACTGTTGCCCCACCCATTTTGCAAAAATACCTGGTTGGATCTCTCTGCCCGACTCAGCCGTTTCAATAATCCGCGCCATGGTCGCCACGGTCGCAACCGGATAGGCGCCTGTCGCGGTCTCGTTTGAAAGCATCAGACAGTCTGTGCCGTCCCACACGGCATTTGCGACATCCGACGCTTCGGCGCGCGTTGGCCGTGGATTCGTCACCATCGATTGCAACATCTGTGTCGCAGTGATCACCATTTTGCCGGCGAGGATAGACTTTTCGATAATGCGCTTTTGATAAACGGGAACCAACTCAACGCTCGTTTCCACGCCGAGATCGCCTCGCGCCACCATCACTCCATCCGTAGCCTCAATGATATCGTCCAGATGATCGATCGCTTCGGCTTTTTCAATTTTTGCGATAAGCGGCGCATGCCCGCCGCTTTGTTTGATCAGCTCTTTGGCACGTACGCAATCGCTTGCCCGGCGCACAAACGATAAAGCAATGTAATCGGCGCCTTGTGCGACAGCCCATTTCAGGTCGACGATATCTTTTTCGGTCAATGAGTCAATCGGCAATGTTACGCCGGGAAGGTTTATGCCTTTTCGACTTCCGAGAAGTCCTCCGTTGATTACCCGGCAAACAACGTCCGTATCGGTTGTACTTTCAACCCTCAACTCGATTGCTCCATCGTCGAGAAGAAGACGACTACCCGGCTGGACAACGCGGGCAAGGTCAGGATAGTTCGTCGATACCTGTGATGGATCGCCGACCACAGCTCGGGTTGTTAGGCGGAACACAGAGCCCGCTTCGAGTCTCACGGGCTGGTCGTCTTTAAGTTCGCCCGTTCGGATCTTGGGTCCAGAGAGATCGATAAGTACTGCCAGTGGCACACCCATCTTCTTCGCCGCGGCACGGGCGCTCCGGATGTCCGCAGCTTTTTCTTCGTGCGTACCATGCGACATGTTGATGCGCACGCCATTAGCCCCTGCCGCGAGCAGTTGTTCTACAACTTCGGCGTCACGAGAGGCTGGTCCCAGCGTAATGAGGATTTTTGCTCTTCTCACTTTAAACCTTTGCTAGTAGGTTTCATCATTGAGTTTCAGGCTTCACTTGCTCAGTATAGTCATCGGCTATTGTCTGCGGGTGCCGGATCAAAGTCCACCAGCAAGGCCTCAATCACCCATGCCTTTCCCAATTAGTTTTTCCCGGATCATCTGATTGTGCCTGTAATAATTTACGCGACGTGATAATTCAGTTGGCTTGAGTCGCTGGAGATTTCAAAGCGCTTTCGACAATCCGCCCAATCTCGTCCTCACTAGTTGGTCCATAGCCGATGAAATGTTTCTTAAGTTCCCCGTTGCGATCGAAGATAAAAGTTTGCGGGATGCTATTGCTGTCTGACAACAGCAGACTGATTAAGGCATCGTCAGGCAGGGCGAGCGTGTATTGAATACCCAATTCTCGTGCAAAGTCGGAAATCTTTTCCTGATCATCGGGCCCTCCAACATTGAGTCCAACAATTTCTAAGCCATCCTTCTCATAGCGTCGTTGGAGTTCTATCAAATGCGGAACGCTTTGCCGACAGGGCACACACCATGTGGCATAAAAGTCCAGTACCAACACCTTTCCCTTATAGTCTGACAAGATATTGTGTTGGCCGTCAGAAAGTTCCCATCCCAAGTCGGAAACAGACTTCCCGTTCAAGGGAGGCATTGGATAGGTGGTGTTGGCTGGCCCTGAAAGAACGGGGGTTGGTTCAGTCTTATTGCTTTTCCTGCTAGTACAAGCGGGTTCAAAGACAACGCAGACCAACAGAATAGATAGGGGCAGAGACCAATAAAGGCGGACACGTGCAACTACCATGAATAAGCTTATTCTACACCAGTAATATCTTCCTTATCGGGTTCCTGGTCCGCCGAAGATATTTCTGATTGATCGCTGGGGATTGATTCGCCGGGGACTCGATATTCCCCTTCCACCCAACGTCCTAAATCAACGAGGCGGCAGCGGTCAGAGCAGAAGGGACGAGAGGGATTGTCTTTCCACTCGACCGGTTTCCCGCAGGTTGGGCATTTCATGAATATGGAAGGCCGTTTTTCTCAGACGAGGGGTGCCGGCCGCTTAATCAATATTCGTCGGTTGACGAACTCGATCGTACCTTCACGACGCATGGCATTCAAGCGCACGGTCACACTCTCGCGAGTAGAACCGACAATTGAGGCTATTTCGCGGTGGGGCAAAGGTATGTCAATGAGCACACCTTCGGGTTCGGAGACACCATAACGGGCTGAAAACTCGGCTAGTAAGCGGTCGAGACGGGCTGGAATTGCATTCAAGGCGAAATCAGCAAGTCGACGTTCTGCATGTTCAAGGCGTTGACCGATTAAACGGAAAGTGTAATCATGAAGCTTGTCATCCTCAGCCATCCCCTGTTTGAACGCCCCAGAATGAACGCGCAAAAGCCGTGAATTTTCGTAGGCGATTGCCGAGTTTGCCCGTTGCCCCGCAACTGAATAGAGCGCTGATTCCCCGAACAGCGAGCCATCTGGAAGAATGTCAATTACGGCTTCTCGAGTGGTATCGATCTCGATGCGACAAAGCTTAACTCTCCCATGGATAATTGCGTACAAACAGTCGGCTGGATCCCCGGCGCGATAAACAAAGCGGCGGCGACGGAAGTCGAGCACGTCCGCATTGCGTGCGAGATCCGAGATGAGTGTCTCGCTGAGTGATGAGCCAAATTCAAAACGACGAATTATATCGGCGCGGTCTTCGAGAGTTAGATCGCGCGCGCGCTTTAGCTGCTGCACGGTTTTCATCTGCCTATACCTCTGGGAGTCGAGTTAAAGCCTCTCAGTTGAATCGATTCTTAGAGCGTGACGATTCCTATTCAAGGTGGTCCTGCCGCGGGTTAGTATTTACAGAATGTAAGGAAAACCCGTGTGATCTGCCCGGGGTGAACGCTCTCAGCTATTGTACGGACTCAATGTTGGAGTGATAAGAACGAACCTTTGAATAATCGGACTTTAGCATGAAGACATTAGCGGTGCAAGAACAATAAAAAGGTCCAATTGTCGGTGTTTATGGAACCACGAGCCAACATTCTGGTTGTTGACGACAACCCTGATAAATTGAGCTTGCTTGAGGCGGCGCTTCGTCTGGAAGGCTACGACGTACGCATGGCAGCCGATGGCGAAGAAGCCCTTTTGGCAATTGAATCCTATCCGCCAGACCTGGTAATAACAGACGTCATGATGCCAAAAATGAATGGCTACGAACTGGCAGAGCGGATTCGCGCGAATCCGCAAACTAAGTTTATCCCGTTAATTATGCAGACTGCGGCTGGTCGCAATGCTGAGGACCTGCGCCGGGGTTCAGAGGCCGGGGCTCTCGGCTTTATCACAGACCTTACGGACCTCGACCTCTTGCTGGCCCGAGCGAGAACCCTTCTGGATTTCAGAGCTTACCTGGACACCTGCGAAGAGGAGGCATTTACTGACCACTTGACTGGCTTGGCCAACCGGCGGCGGTTTGAGCGGCAGCTGGAGCGCGAGGTGAACCGCACGCTTCGACATGGACACCCGTTTTGCCTGCTGATGCTCGACCTGGATAACTTCAAGAGACTGAACGACTCTTTCGGTCACAGTACGGGTGACGAAGCGATAAGACGAATCGCAAAAGTTCTACAGGAAGGAACACGCGGTATCGATCTAGCCGCGCGTATTGGCGGTGAAGAGTTTGCTCTGATACTTGTGGAGACAAGTCAGGAAGGCGGGCTCGAAGTCGCAGAGCGTTTGCGGGCAACAATTAAGGACATTTCAATTCCCCTCGCGGGTCATATCACGGCCAGCTTTGGAGTTGCTGAATGTCCCTCCGGCGGGCAGACATCCCGCGATTTGCTGCAATCCGCGGACAGTGCCCTATATGAAGCCAAGCGCGCAGGTCGCAACCGCGTAGCCGGAAATCAGCTGACGAAATCGAACTCGGCGGCCGCTGGCGACGTACAAATCGAGCAGTAATAGACCGGGCCCGCGTGCTTGACCGCCTGTCGATGTTTATCGTACCGAGGTAAGTGATGGCTGACTACAAGGAAAAAATAGACGAATGGCATGAGGCCGCGCGCCGAAAAGCGCGTGAATTGGACGAAAAGTTTGCAATCTCAGATCTCGTTGGAGAAAGTGCCCGCGTCGCCGGGGAAGCAGCCAAGCGTGGCGCCGAAACCATGGCCAACGGCGCCGAGCGTCTTCGTGTTGAAGCCGATCGTTTTCGTGACGACGCGGAAGTCGGTGAATCTGCTCGACGTGCAGCAAACGAAGCTATTCGCGGAGCCAAAAAGGCCGGCAAAATCGTCCGCGACGTCGCTGGTGATGCAGGCAAGAAAGCGGGGGGCGTGATCGACGATGCAAAAAACTATTACGACCGTGCGTCGCACCTTTACGATACGGGAGCGAAGTTTACCCGCGCTTCATCTGCCGCGACTGCGAGTCTCATCAAGGCCCGGGATTGGATCAAGGAAAACCCGGGCAAGGCAACGGTAGTTTCCTTTTCTCTCGTGCTGGGAATCAGAATGGGCGCGTCGTTTCCCGGTCTTGATTCCGTCCTTTTAGGCGCACATCCGCACTGGCTGACCCATTCAGCTCTGCCGGTCTATGGTCTGCGGAAAGCGAGTGAGAAGTTTGATAACTATCTGAAGAAGCAGGAAGAACTAATTGGCGCGGGCCAACTCACTGAAGCCGAGCAACAGCGCGCAGAGTTTGAACGCAACATTGTGAAATATGTGGGAGCTCCTTTGTTGGGTGCATTTAGTTGCGCCGCAGGCGCGGCGATGTGGGCGCAGATTTTCCAGCCAGGCGCTATTACCGGCGCGCCAATTAGTTGGTTGCTGGGCGGCAATCCGTTTCTTGACGGCGTCTGGCTATTTGGAAACGGTGTGATCTGTTTCCATCAGGGCTATAAGTTTTTCATGATCGCGCTGGCTGACCAGGAAGAAGTCGCGCGAGTCGTGCGAGAGATCAAGGGCCTGTTGCCGGCAGCAAGTTCCGCATGATTCCGACTATGTGATCGTAATTGGAAACGGCCAGAAGCAGAGTGCAAAAACGATCAAGGTGAGAATTGCTATCAATATTCGCTTGGCCCCAAGCCGTTCCATCTGTGCCGGCTGAGGATGACGTACCTTCAACATAATCCCCAAAAGTACAGCGTATAGAAACCCGCTCGGACTGCCGTGCCAGAACCAACCTAGTACCGCCAAGACAGCGACGCAGACGAAGGCGACTCGTCCGATGATTCTATGTGCTCGTTGTCCAAACACTGCAAAAGTTCCATGACCGCCATCAAGTTGGCCCACGGGCATCAGGTTTAGACTTGTCACCAACAAACCGATCCAGGCTGCCATATAGTAAGGATTGATTGGCGAATTAGCGTCGAGTGTCACGCCCACAGCTCGTGCCAGAAACCGAAACAGCAACGGGTCGTTAAAGATTATTCCCGGGCCTGCATGTGGCAGCGGTGACTGAATTGTCAAAACACCAATCAGCGACAACGGCAATGCAACAACAAACCCGGCGAGTGGTCCAGCGAGACCGATATCGAAAAGCGCGCGACGGGACGGAATGGGAGACCGGATCTTGATGAAAGCGCCAAAGGTTCCCGCCAGGAAAAGTGGTGGAGCGGGAATAAAAAACGGCAGCGTTGCGCTTACACCGTAGTACCTGCATGCGAGGTAGTGGCCCATCTCATGTGACAGCAGGATCGACAGGAGGGCAGCGGAAAAAGTGAGACCCTGAATCAGAAGCCCAGGATGGGTGGCGGCATATGAGAACAAAGCCTGGGCTGAGCGGAGATAAGCGGTCGGAACGTAGAGCACATAATCAAGCGGCCCTGATAACCGCGGGTCTGCCACCGGCAGTTCGGGCGCGGCCAGCATGATGCCGGCAATCGTTGTGGTAATAATTGTGATAATGAAAAGAGAACCGTGCAGTCCCCATTCCCGGAGTGAAGGATTCAATCCTTCAGATAATGGGCGAAAGCCTTCGAAAGCCGGCTGTATTTCTCTGATAGATTCCGCCATAACGCGCTGTTCAGAAGATTAAAAGGCCAGAGTTTGGATGCTCCTGCGGTCCAATCTCCAGCCTGAAAGAAAACCTGCTATTAGCAAAATCTAGTACCCGGGTTCGGAAATCGTCTCACCTACAAAGGCCTCTTCTTCGTGAGCCTGCAATTCCTTGCCGGGCTTAAAGCGAATAGTTTTGCCTGAAGGGATAGCAACCTCCTCGCCTGTACGCGGATTGCGACCGACACCACGCTTCCGCGGCTTGACGACGAAAACACCAAAACCGCGCAGTTCAATACGCTCGCCCCGGGTTAGCGCCTCTTTCATCGAGTGAAAAAGGGCCTCGACCGCCTGTTCAGCCTTCATCTTCGGCACACCGGTCTTATCGGCGACGCGATTGATAATGTCTAACTTGATCACGGCTTAGGGCCTCACTTTTCTGGTCCGCCAAGGGGACGATGTCTGGGTTTCGATCGCAGGCGAGGATGATAGAGAGCGCTAGTAAGGACTGTCAAGGGAGTCTCCTAGTGCTCCGCTAGCGTGTTGCTGAGAAAGAAAGGCCGATCGCCTGGAGAGTTACTTAGAGGCGATGAGGTCAGAACCAGCTCGCGGGTACCGGGTGGGTCCGTGCGCCTGGAGATCGCG
>Ga0070706_100003596_pt1 | contig 15203 bp, 14 predicted proteins | sample KBSK5501metaG_FD_65476 | JGI IMG/M metagenome (GOLD analysis project Ga0070706, IMG submission 65476) | Corn, switchgrass and miscanthus rhizosphere microbial communities from Kellogg Biological Station, Michigan, USA - KBS K5-50-1 metaG | ecosystem: Host-associated > Plants > Roots >...
TACCGCCTCAAGAACCGCGACCTGGGCCGCATCCCGGCTCAGGCAACCGAAGAGTAACAAGTCGCAGAGGGGTCACAATTCGAATGCCGCCAGCGGGTCAGGATTCAGATGCCGTTGACAAATAGAAGAGCACTCTTCAGTTCGCGGATACTTGCGTCAGGATGGGATGCGCGCGTTAGCGCTGGCGTCGGCTAGCATGCACGAAGTCTCCCGCCGGTGTAGCTCAGTTGGCAGAGCAGCCGTCTTGTAAACGGCAGGTCAGCGGTTCGAATCCGCTCACCGGCTCCGCGAGGTCTTCACGACAGACCCGGCATCCCCTCGGCATAATCCGGGCCAACTCGAAGCCCTCGGCTACAAAATCACCCTCGAACCCGCCGCCTGACCAGCACCCTCACCCCGTCCGGCTCCGCAGCGCTCCGCGGGACGCTGCCCCGCGCCCGTAACTCACCCATTTTCGGATTAGGGGATAACGAAGGCAGACGCACCGTCGGCAGCTGAGGTTGCCGCAGCCGCTTGGCGTAGAACGCTCTCGGGGCCGAGCACGGAGAACCCGTCATTCCCGCCCGGCCAGAACAGCGCAATACGGCGGTCGCTTCCGGCCGCATGGAGTAGACGGTTCACTTCAGCGGCAGGCTCGACGGTGCAGTCCATCCACGGGTCATCAGTCAACGGCACGCGCGGGTCAGCCGGGTCGACGGTGTACAGGTTGAGCGCAGTGCCGTTCACCGTCACTGTGTAGCGGGCCAAGCCCTCATCGAACGGACCTGAGCCGGTGGTGACCGCCAGGTCGACCCCACAATCGTTGAGTGGCTCCGCCATGCCGCGCAGCCACACCTCGACATCACCCCCAGCAAGGTCTTCACCGTCAGCACGCCAGGCGCCGCCAGACGCCCATGCCGCGTCCTGGCCAGACATGAGCCTCCGGATGAGTGCGCGTGTCCTGTCGGGCGAGACCTCCCGCCAGAGGCCCGCCCCGTCCAGGGCGTGAAGAAGTCGCTCGAACGGGTTCACAGCGGCTATCCTGCCGCAGCCGACCGCTGCCCTTGCCCGTCTGGGGTCGCCGGACCCCCGCACGTCGCGTGAACACGTTGCCCGCGACAGGTAACGGCACCAGCCAGTGAAGTGATCGGCCTAGCGGAAGCACCCCTGCCCATTCGGGATGATGATTTTGACTAACGGTCTCCCGCAGGGACCCTGCCGTAGGGGTTCGGCGTCATGGGCTGGGGTCAGCGAGGCTGGTCCGTCGACACCAGCCAGGCCGTGCATCCCAACATCGGCCGGATCTACCAGCCGCGCGCCCGGAAAGCCAGAAGAGCATCGAGCGGGCGTGCTTCTGCAACGAGAAGGGTGGACAACTACCCAGACGGTGAGTCGCAGGACCGTCCGCCTCCCCGGTTGACATCGTGTCCCCGATGTCAACCGTTCGGCGGGCAGCAGATCGATACGCCTATCGGAAGAAGACATAGACAGGCCGACCATCGCTCTGACCGAGGCCCTTGACGATGGCGAGCCCGATCCCCTGGTTGGCGCCCGTGACCACAGCGACCCTGGATACCTCACGCAACAGCCGCCTCCTGCATCAACGTCAGACCTCTCCCGCTTCGAACGGCGACCATCTGCCGGGCGAGTCCGCCCCGGCCCGCACTTCCTGGATGACCAAGTTGGTAGCCCACCTTGATACCCGGATCAGCCAATGAGTTTTCCCTTGCCAGCCCCAGCAGAAGCCTCGTGACGGCCACGCCGTCCTGGCCGTGCGGGGCCGACCGTAGCCGCGAACTGGATGTCGTGGCTGGTGGCGTCGGCGGCCGCGAACGCGAGCAGGCGCTGGCCTTCGGCGGTGATCGCGTCTGGCTCGGGCAGCGGGCCGAACGGGTCGATGTGGAGGATGGCGCCGTGGCCGTGCCGGGTGATGCGCCAGGTCGCGCGGAAGAAGCCGTCGGCGAGCAGCGTGCCGGTGCGCCCGCCGCTGCCGGGGGGCAGGGGCACCGGGCGATGATCGGGGATGATGCGGGTGCGGTCGGCGTGGGAGAGCAGCAGGTTGTCGTATTCGGGCAGGAACCGCGGCGGCGCGGGGGTGTCCGGGTCGGGCCTGGGTGCGTCCGGGAGGTCATACAGCTCGGTGCCGGCCTGGTCGCGGAATGCCCGCAGCCGGGGCCGGAGGCGCTCGGCCACCTCGCCCAGCCGGGTCAGCCCGGACCAGGTCTGCATGTCGGCCACGCTGGCCGGGCCGAACCCGGCCAAGTAGCGCAGCACCAGCTCCTCCCGCGGGGCCCCGGGGCCAAGCGGCCGGCCCAGCCACGATTCGGCCGGGGCCATCGCGGCAGGGCCGCCCGCCCGCCACACGCCGCGAGGCGGTACCTGCACGCTAGGCACGTGATAGCTGACGGCGTAGGCGAGCGATGCCGGGTCATGGCCCGGCCACCGGGCTGCCAGCAGCCGCCCCAGCTCGGCGCGGGTACGCGGGCGCTGGTCCAGCAGCGCCCGTCCTGCGGCTACTACCGCGCCGAGGTCCAGGCCGGCCAGGTTGCGGGCGAACTGCTGGGCGGCGAAGCCGCGCTCCGACACGACCTGCACCAACGGTCGCCAGGCCAGGCAGTCGCGTGCGCTGACCAGGTGGAGCGTCGCCCTCATCAGGTGCACGCGCACCACCTGTCGGGAGGTCAGCAGTTCCGCCAGCTCGCCGGTGCGGAAGCCTGCCAGCCGTGCCCACAGCCCGACATACGGCGCATCCGGCGCCTGGGCCTGCAGCCCGGCGAGGTGGTCGATCGCCGTCAGAGCTGTCATGCCGGCCCGGCGCAGCAGCAGCTGGCGGGCCAGTGTGGCCCGGTTCAGGGCGCGGGCACTCAGCACGACCGGGCGCGCAGCAGCAGATCCTGTCATTGCAGCGGCCCGAAGAAGGCCTGCAGGTCTGCGGTTGGCGGGAGTCTTGTCATGATCGCCCGCTCAGCTCGCTCCGTGCACGGAACCACCAGGCTGGTGCTTCACCGGGACGGGCTTTCCCGATCGCCTGAGGCGTGACGGATGAGGCCGTCGACGCCGGCCTGGAACAGGCGGTTCCAGCGGCGGGCAACCAGCGGCCGCAGCATCGCGACCGGCAGGCCGGCGAACACCTCCGCGTTGCTGACATGGGTGCCGCCGCTCGGCAGCGGGGTGAAGCTCCACTGGTGAAAGGACCGGACGCCGTTGGCATCCCCTGCCCAGGCCACCCGCCCCGCGGGCTCAAGCAGGTCAATGGTGACGTGCTCGGTGGTCATGCCGACCGGGAAGCCGAGGCTGAGCTGCTGGTCGAAAGCCGCGCCCGCGGCAAGCTCGCCGTGCCCGGTCCTGGTCACCGAGCGGTGCAGGGGCGACCAGGCCGGCCAGCGCTCCAGGTCAGCCCACACCGTCCACAGGTCCTTGGCGGGCACGGCGGCGTCTGCCGCGCCGTGAACGACGAGCGTGTCCCAGCCCGCCGCGGTCTTGCCGATTCGCTCCAGGCAGTAGGCGATGCCGGGGTCTGCTGGTGACATGCTGATTCCTCCGGTTCTCAGGCGACGATGCGCAGGGCGAGCAGGGCGCAGGCGAGGGCGCCGGAGACGGCGAACCCCGCCAGGCCGGCGGGGTCCTGCGGCCCGGTTGGGCCAGGTAGAAGCAGGAAATCGCCAGCGCGGCGGCGGCGCCGACTTTCCCCGCGATCCAGGCGGTGGGCTCTGGCAGGTGCCCTGGCTGTGCTGGTCATGTGCGGGCAGCGCGCTCGGCGCGCTGCTTGAGCGCCTGGTTGAGGGCGGAAGTCGTCCTCGGTCTGGGTAATCGTCTTGCCGGTGAACGGGATCTGGGCGCCGCGGAAAGTCTCGGACTGGGTCAGGCGGGTCTGCCCGCCAAGGTCTTCCAGCGCGAACTGGCGGGTGCCGTCGAAGATGCCCGGCACGACGAGCCGGCCGATCCAGCGCAACAGCGCACCTGGCTGGGCGGCCAGCACCCTGGGCCGCATGGTGAACGCCCGGCCCTGGGCCGGAACCATCCGCAGGGTGAGGCGCGCTCCTTCGGCCAGCTGCCCCGACGCCGAGCGGATGAACGGGTTCCAGTCCGGGCAGGTGTCCAGGTCAGCCATGACTGCCCAGACCTGCTCGGGGGGTGCCTCGATGTCCACGGTGGCCGAAATAGTGCGCATAGAACTCCTAATAGAATCACAGTTGCGTTACTCGATAGGTCATGAAAGCTTTACCCCAAACGTAACTCTCATTTAATTTGACTGGACACGTATATATGCCTCGGGGCCAGGGGCCGCACGCTCCACTGAATCCTGCAAGTGTCATGCAGGCGATCATCGGCGAACTCATCGTCAATGAGTGCGCAGGCGCGGCCCCTTTCTGCCGGATTCTGCCGTGGCCGCCTCACCCGCCCCTCACACGCCGCTAATACAAGCACCGGATCGCCGCCGTTGTGCTCGTGTCAGTTGCGAGGCACGATCTGGGCTGATCAAGCCAGGCTCACGCAGCCGATGCCGTAGAAGACCAGGGTCGCTCTCGCACCCGGCAGAAGTAGGCGTAGTCCGGTGAGGTCGGCGGGAGGCATACAACGCCGCCTCGTAGAGGGCCCACCGCAGCACGGGCGGTCCTTGACGGGCTATGTGCCCCCGGGCGCGTTTGCCATCGGAGTCGTAGACGGTGATGTCCAGCCCGGTGTGCCGCAGCACGTCATCGGAAGAGGCGAGCTGCCGGCAGATCTCCCGGCCGATTCCGCGGTTACCACCAGTGACCAGCGAGATGGTGCTCATGACGAGAGGAGGTGCGTGCGAACCGAGTCGTCGCCGCGAGTGTGCCAGGCGAAGAAGGTCAGCCCGGCCGCTTTCCAGCCGGCCGGGGTGCGGCGAAGCGGGACCTCGTAGGCTCCCCACACCTCCCACATGCCGCCGCCCAGTCCGTCGTCCAGCACGTTATAGGCATAGCCCTTGACGGCCATCGTGGCCGAATCGCCGTCGATGGCCACACGGTGGTGACCTACCAGGTGGAAGCTCTTCTTCCGGGCATGCAGCCCCTGCCGCCAGCCGTCCACAAGCTGGGTACCAGAGATCGTCGCGGGCTCGCCGCCGTTCAGGCTGGTGAAATCCACCCTCACCGTGCCGTCGAACAGCGCCTCGACCGCATCCCAGTCCTTCGCATCCACTGTGTCAAAAATCGCATTCACCAGCTGGATAATCTCAGTGTTGTCACTCACCATCGACTCTCCATTTATCCGGAACAACCAGTGCCTTGATCATTGTGCATGCGCCTGAGCGACGGTCAGTGCCCTGGTGATAACCATGGTGGTGGCCGGCGAGCGGTTGCTGTCGCCTGACAATCCCGAGGCCGTTGGGTGCTCGAGGGTGAGGAAGCCGTGGCCCGCGCAGGGGGCGGGGGAACGTCGGGCACCGCGTCCGGCAGTTCGCACCTTCAGTCATCGCGGGTCGCTGGGATCGCCTCTTCGGCCTGCACTGACGCTGCCGCCGGCCGGTTACTGGAGCGGGTGGCCAGTACCGAGCCGGCCAGGATCAGCCCGAACGAGATCACGATCAGCGGGGTGAGCGGCTCGCCGAGCACGATGACACCTAGGGCCACCGCTACTGCGGGATTGACGTAGGTGACCACCTCGGCCCGCACCGGACCGGCCTCCGCTATCAGGCGCAGGTACAGCAGGAACGCCAGCGCTGTGCATACTACGGCCAGGGCTAGGAGAGCGCCGAGCACCCGGACCGCCGGTATGGCCTGCGGCCAGGTCAGCGCGGCCGGCACGGCGTACACCACGGACGCCAGGCCGAGGCTGGCCGCGGTCACGCTGAGATCATCAGCGCCGGCCAGCTTCCGGGCCGCGATGACCGGGCCGATCGCGTAACACACGGCGGTGCCGAGCGCCTCCAGCACCGCGGCCGTGCCGCCGCCCGCGGCGGCCGGGCCCATGAGCAACGCCACGCCGCCCAGGCCGACCGCCAGTCCGGTCCACCGGATGGCGGTCAGCCTGTCACGGTCACCGGCCAGCCTGGCCACGCCGACGCCGATGATGGGGACCACCGCGAGCAGCAGGCCGCTGAGCGAACTCGACAGGCGGCGCTCGGCGGCCGACAGCAGCAGCCACGGCACGATCACCTCGACGACCGACAAGGCCACCACCCATCGCCAGCGTGGCCGGAGCGCCCGCAGATGGCCGCGGCGCATCGCGGCGGGAAGCAGCAGCAACGACCCGATGAAGACCCGGGTGAACACCAGAACCCACACCGAGACGCCCCCATCGGCCACCTTGATCAGCAGAAAGGGGACGCCCCAGATCACTCCCACCGCGATGAACAGCACCCAGCCCTGACGGCTCACCGCGCTGACCCTTTCCATGCCCGCCGGACGCCACGAGACGGCCGGACCAGGTCGTCGTCACGATGACCCTCCAGCATTCGCCGTGCCGGTCCTTCACCGCCCATCAGCCGCCATCACCCCCGCTGCGCGTGCCGGTCCTCACCGCCCCTGCGGATTACCCGCCGTCGCGGCTCCCACCCGCCGGAACCGGCCCATCGCTCATCGAGCGTGCCTGGCAGCAGGCAGCGTCGGCGCTGAGGCCAGCGGCCACTGCAAGATCATCCGGAGTACAACCCGGGATGATCCGGCGGCGGCCACGAGCAAGCCAGTTTGAGAAGCTATCTGGGCGCGCTAACAAGCGCCTCACAACTTGCTAATAAGCGCCATGCCGCCACGCTCGCGCTGATTCACCCTGACCCAGTGGCACTTAACCCTGATCATTCGGGCGCCCAGCAGAGCGGGAGGGTGTCCCACCCAGGCCGCCGCCATGGACCCGCTGACCTGTGGCCTCGGGCACGGCGCCCCACAGCGGGCCAGCCAGCCAGGAGCGAGATATGACCCTTGTCTACCCCCGTACGCCCCGCCAGCCGGCCCCGGCCGCGATGCGGACACGGGCAGCGGTGGTGAGAGCGATTAATTGCCTGCTTCTGACGTATCGAGCAGTTGCTGCAGCACTTTCGCCAGTTCCCCGGTGCGGGCGCCGTTGTTGCCGCCCAGTGGCCCGGTGAGCTGGTCTCGCAGCTCGTAGACGATCTTTTGCGCTTCCTGCACGGTGGCCGTGCCTTGCTCGGTGAGGGACAGCTCGACCGCGCGCGGATCGGCCGCATGGGCTGACCGCGTGACAAAGCCTGCGCGTTCCAGCGCGCGGACCAGCTTGGAGATGTAAACGGCATCGAGGCCGGTGAGGTCGGCGAGTTCTCGCTGGCTGGGCCGGGCCCCGTCACGGGACATGCCGTAGAGGGGAGCGAGCACGGCGTACTGCGCCTGGGTGAGGCCCAGCGGCGCGAGCTCGTGGTCCATCGCGGCACGCCACCGCATGGACAGCCGCCAGACAAGGAAGCCCACGTTGCCGCGTACTTCTGTCTTGGTGTTACGCACATACCTAGTTTACATGGCAACTGTCTGGGTCGGCCCGAGCCGCAGTCGGAGTGGTGACCTGGCGGGCGCTGGCGTAGCGCGGGCAGTCTGCCACGGTTCGCTACCGCAGTACCTAGGTTCGTTCGTTCAGCAAATATAGTTTCCATAGTTACACTTGCCATGTTAATAGTTGCCATGTAATCTTTCCAGCTAAGAAGCACCTACCAGCGCAGGAGGAACACAGTGGCATCAACCGACGCAACGACTGTCCGCCTGGCGGGGCAGTCACCCGGCCAGCAGGCCGGGACAACCGGATCGCCCGCGCAAGACACCATTTCCCCTGGCCATGCCGCCGCGCCGCCTGCGGCGCAGGTCAGCCGGCGCACCTGGCTCGCTACCGCGCTCATGCTGGTCGCGGTGTTCATGGAGCTGATGGATGTGACCATGGCCAACGTCGCCGTGCCCTCGATCCGCAAAGATCTCGGCGCGTCCTACGGGCAGGTCCAGTGGGTCGTCGCCGGCTATTCGCTCGCCTTCGCCGTGGCCCTGATGACCGGGGGCCGGCTGGGAGACATCTGGGGCCGCAAGAAGGTCTTTCTGACCGGGCTCGCCGCCTTCATCGTCACCTCGCTGATGTCCGGCGTGGCACCTGACCCCGCCTTCCTGATCACCAGCCGGGTGCTGCAGGGCCTGGCCGCAGCGGTCATGCTGCCACAGGTCCTGGCCAGCATCAGCGTGTGGTTCCCGGCCGGTAAGCGGCAGGCCGCTTTCGGGTTGTTCGGCGCCGTGACCGGCATGGGGGGCGTCGTCGCGCCGCTCATCGGCGGCGGGCTGATCAATGCGAACCTGTTCTCCCTGGGGTGGCGGCCCATCTTCCTGATAAATATCCCGATCGGGCTGATCACACTGGCTGCCGCGCTGTTCTTCGTCGATGAGTCCGCGGTGCACGCCGCGCCGCGGCTCGACCTGCCAGGTGCGGTAACCGGCGCACTCGGCATCTTCCTCCTGGTCTTCCCGGTGATCCAGGGCCGCGCGGCGGGCTGGCCCGCCTGGGGCTGGGCCCTGCTCGCGCTCGCCGTCCCGGCGTTCGCCGTCTTCGCCGTCATAGAACAACGCCGCACCCGCCGCGGCCAGTCCACCGTGGCCGACCTGTCGCTGTTCCGGCGGCGCAGTTTCCCGGCCGGCCTGCTGGTGACCCTGGTCTTCTTCGGCGGTGTCACCGCCACCGCATTCATCCTGATGATCTACCTGCAGTCCGGTTTCGGCTACAGCCCGTTGCGGGCCGGCCTGTCGCTCGTCCCGCTCGCGCTCGCCCTGGTCGCCGGCTCCGGGATGTCCATCGGCATGTCAAAGCGGCTCGGGCGGACCGTTCTGCAGATCGGCTGCCTGGTTTCAGCAGGCGGTGTCATCTGGCTGTCAGTGGTAACCGGCAGCCACGTCGCGGCGCTCAGCATCTGGGACATCGTCCCGCCACTGGCCACCTTCGGCCTCGGGCTCGGGCTGACCGTCGCCCCGCTCACCGACTTCGTGCTGGCCGGCGTCCCGCTCCATAGCGCAGGCTCCGCCTCCGGTCTCCAGTCGGCCATCATCCAGGTTGGTAACGCGGTGGGTGTCGCCGTTCTCGGCGTCATCTTCTTCGGCCTGCTGGCCAGCCACGCCCCCGCACCGGGAGCCGGCCACGGGCCACACCCGGCGATCACGGCCGCTCAGGTACACGCCGGCTTCGCCGGCTCCATGCGCACCACCCTCTACTACGACGCCGGCGGGTTCGGGGCCGCCGCAGCGCTCGTGTTCCTGATGGCCCCGGCGGTCAAGCGTGACGGAGGTGCACAGTGACCACGACCACACTCGCTGGTTCCGACGCGGCCCGGTACGGCACCGGGGACGTCGATCTGGGGATCATGATCGCCGCACACAACGCGTTCCGGCGTGATCTCGTCAAGCTGGCGAAAACTGCTAGCCGCCGCAATCTCGGGGACCCGGTGCAAAGGCTCGCCATCAGTAACGGATGGGGCGCCTTCAAACGCCAGCTCCTGCAGCATCACCAAGCCGAAGACGCCTGCCTCTGGCCGCCACTGCGCGCCCGGATGGCCGGCAGCGCAGCGGCCATGTCAACCCTGGACGAAATGGAGGAAGAACACGGCCTCATCGACCCACTGCTCGCCGCCGTAGACCACGCGCTCGCCAACCGGCAGGTCGCCGACAGTCACCTCAGCGACGTGATCGACGAACTCACCACGCAGCTCACCCGTCACCTCACCCATGAGGAGCGCGACACACTCCCGCTGATCGGCACGACACTCACCATCGGCGAATGGGCCGGCGTTCTCACCAGCATCCGGGCCCGGGGCAGCGCCGCAGACGCGATAGAAATGGTCCCCTGGATGCTTGACGAGATACCAGCCGCCGCAGTCCCGGCGCTGCTCCGCTCATTCCCCCCAGCAGTAGGCCAGCTGTACTACGAGGAGTGGAAACCCAGATACGACGCCGAACCCCGCTGGTAGACCCGGGCCAAGCGCACCACCTCAGCCCGCGCCGCGAACATCTGCTACGTTCCGGCGCGAGCTGAGGCGTGGGGTGGCTATTCCGCGGGCCATGGTCATTGCGTGAAGTACTCGCTCATCAGGATGGTGGCCCATGGGGGTTGCCAGGTGTTACCGGGGAGGAACTCGGCCATGACCGGTTTGATGTCCAGGACCGGTGTGCCCACGATGGCGTCGAGGCCCTTCACGGTGAGCTGGCGCCCGGCGGCGGCCAGGATCGGGCAGATGGTCGCCCCGATCCGGTTCGGGCGCCGGGGGCCCCGGTCGGCAAACACGCCAACCTCGGGCAGATCCGGCCGGCTGCGGGGCCTGCGCGGCGGGTAGGCCGGTCTCTCGCTGGCCAGGTGGAAGACGAAGATGATCTCAGCGTGGGAGAACTCACCCAGGCCGAGCAGGCAGTCATCACCGAACCGGCCATCGATGACTATGGTGCTCGAGACCTCACCCCAGTGATCGGTCTCGGCGGGGTCGCGCCGGCCGGAGCTGACCACGCCGACCGGCATCACAGTGATCGCCGCGAGGGCTGCTTCCCGCAGCGGGCCCAGAGACTCACTCACCGAGGGCCCTGCCGAGCAGCTGGCTGATGAGGGCGTCGGCGAGCCAGTGCTCGTACTGATCCGGGCTCCAGCCGCGGCGCCCGGCCAGGAAGTCATACAGCTCGGGTCCTTGCAGGGCGAGTGCGATATCGATAGCGGCAGCCTGGTCGATGCCCTTGCGCAGAGGGGTCTTGGCGGCCAGGGCGGTGATCATGCGTTCCATGACGGTGGCGCGCTGCTTGATATTGGCCTCCCACAGTTCCGCGAGGTCGGGGTCAGCGGTGGCGGCACCGCGGATGACCCCCAGGACTGGCGCCAGCCGTTCGTAGATGAGCCGGGTGATCCGCGCCTGGCCGCGCAGTTGCGTAATGGGATCGTGGTCGTCCATCAGCGCCTGCACGTGCGGGCGGTCCAGAGTTGCGACCGGTTCCTCGTCGCCCGCGATCGCGATGTCGAAGATTTCCGACAGCAGTGCGCGCTTGGTTCCGAAGGTGAAATACAGCGTCTGCACCGCCACGCCGGCTTCCTCCGCGATGGCCTGCATGGCCGTGGCCGCATACCCCTGGTCGCGGAAAAGCCGCAACGCCGCCTCCCGCATCCGCCGCCGGGTGGCCTGGGCTTTTTCAGTCCTGGCGCTGGGTCGCCTGGCCGTTGTGCTCACCTCCCCAAAATAGCTCCTGGCTAGGCTTACTCGCTAGCGTTGAACTCTAACGACTGAAGAGGGCCGGATGGCCACTGATTGGCGCGGGAGGGGGCTCCCGCGCCAATCACAGCGGTGATCAGTGGCCGTGCATGCCGGTGGCTGGCTGGCTTTTCCCTGGCGGGATGAGGAACGCCGAGCCTGCGGCGGCGAGGAGGGCGGTCAGGGCGCTGAGGGTGAAGGCGTGGGTGAAGCCGCTGATGGTGCCGTGGGTGATGCCAGCGGCGGCGATGGTGGACAGGACGGCGATGCCGATGCCCCCGCCGACTTCGTGGAAGGTGCTGATAACGGCGGAGGTCAGGCCGGCCTGGTGCGGGGGGACGTCGGCCAGGGCGGTGCTGGTGGCGGTGACGAAGATCGCGCCGATGCCGAGCGCTCCGGTGACCAGTCCGGGCAGCAGGGTGGCCCATGGGCTGGTGGTGGCGCTGATCTGGGTCAGCAGCGCAGACCCGGCTGCTACCAGGGCCAGCGCGGTGACCGCGACCCACCGGGTGCCGATCACGCCGCCGAGGCGGCTGGCCAGGTGGGCGCCAGCGGCGGCGGCCACGGCCATCGGCAGGAACAGCAGCCCCGTGGCCAGGGCGCTGTAGCCGCGGACGTGCTGCAGGTAGATCGAGCCGAGGAAGAAGTACCCGAACAGCAGCCCGGTCGCGACCAGCATCAGGAAGACTCCGGTGAGCACGGGGCGGCGGGTGAGCATCCGCACATCCAGCAGCGGGCTGCTGGACCGCCGCTCGGCCACCGCGAGCAGCCCGTACAGGGCAGCGGCTGCGGCCAGCGGCAGCAGGGCGACCGCAGACCCCCAGCCGCTGTCGCCGGCCTTGACCAGTCCGTAGATGAGCGCCCCGGTGCCGCCGGTGACCAGGAGCGCGCCCGCCACATCCAGCCGGGCCGGCCTGCCGGGCCGGGCAGGGACCAGCGCGGGCAGCGTGGCCAGCACGACAAGCCCGACGGGCAGGTTGATGTAGAAGATCCACCGCCAGCCCGGCCCGGCGGTGAGCGCGCCGCCCAGCAGGTTGCCGAGCGCCGATCCGGCGCCGGCCAGGGCCGCCCACACGCCGAGGGCCTTGGCGCGTTCGGCGCCGTGGAAGAGGGTGGTCACGATGGCCAGGGCGGCGGGGGACAGCAGCGCGGCGCCGGCCCCCTGGCCGATCCGGCCGCCGATCAGCATGGCCGTGTTTCCGGCGAGCCCGGTGGCTGCGGAGGCGGCCACGAAGATCATCAGCCCGGCCAGCATCATCCGGCGGGCACCCAGAGCGTCGGCGAGCCGGCCGCCGAGGATCATCAGCCCGCCGAAGCACAGCGTGTAGGCGGTGATGGCCCAGGTCAGCGCCTCACGGCTGAGCAGCAGGTCGCGGCCCATGGCGGGCAGAGCGACGTTCACCGCGGTGATGTCCAGGATCAGCATGAACTGGGCCAGGCATAGCAGGGTGAGCGCCGCCCAGCGGCGCCGGTCCGGCGCCGGTCCGGCCGTCGCCCCCGAGCGCGCGGCGGTTTCGGTGTGGGTCATGACATTCCTCCACAGTGGTTGTGCCGGTCAGGAATCGTGCAGGCCGATGCGGGCGTGCAGGCGGGCGAGCGGGCGGGGCGCCCACCAGCTGGCTCGGCCGGTGAGCTTCATGACGGCGGGGACGAGCAGGCCGCGGACCAGGGTGGCGTCGACCAGGACAGCCAGCGCGAGCCCGAACCCGAGCATCTTGAGCAGGCTGATCCCTGAGGTGGTCAGCGCGCCCAGGACGGTCGCGACGATGAGCGCCGCGGCCGTGATAAGCCGGCCAGTGTGATCCAGGCCGGCCACCACCGCCCCGGTGGTGTCGCCGCTGGCGAAGTAGTGCTCCCGGACGCGGGAGAGCAGGAACACGGTGTAGTCCATGGACAGGCCGAAGGCGACGCAGAACATCAGCAGCGGAGTGGTCAGTTCCAGCCGCCCGGTCGCCACGAAGTCACCGACCAGCCACCTGAGGTGCCCGTTCTGGAATATGTACGCCATCGCGCCGAAGGAGGCGGTCAGGCTCAGCAGGTTCAGCACCAGCGCCTGCAGCGGGATGACGAGGCTGCCCGCAAACAGGAACAGCAGGACCAGCATGCTGACCGCGATGATCGCGGCAGCCCAGCCAATCCCGGCCCCCAGCATGGCCTTCTCATCGACCAGGGTCGCGGCGTCCCCGCCGACCAGCGCCGGGCCCGGGGCGGGCACGGCCCGGATCGCCTGGACGTAGCGCTCGCCGGCCGGAGAATCGGGGTCGGTGCTGGAGACCAGCGACAGCCATGCGCCGTGCGTGCTGGCGGATGTGCTCGTGAAGGGCCCGCCGACCCGGAGGGTGTGCGGCACGGCTGACAGCCGCCGGGCATAGCCGGCCAGGCGGGCGGCAGGGACATGGCCAGGCACTACCACGACGACCGGCGAGGTTGCCGCCTGCGGGAACTGGGTCCGGATCGTGTCCGCGGCGACCTGCGCCGCAGCTCCTCGCGGCAGCACCCGGTCATCGGCCAGGCCGAACCGGGCATGGGTGAACGGCAGCGCCAGCGTCACCAGCAGGACCGTGACCGCTGCTCCGGCCACCACCGGCCGGCGCGTGACCGCGACGGCCAGGCGGTACCAGATGCCACGGCCGGTCCGGTTGCCGGGCAGCCTGCGGCGCAGCGGGGCGAACACGTCGAGCCGGTCGATCCGCCGCCCGATCACGGCCAGCACCGGCGGCAAGATCACCAGCGAGGCACACGCCGCGAGCGCCACCACCGCGATACCGGCAAAGGCCAGCGAACGCAGGTAGAAAATGGGAAACACGGTCAGCGCCGCCAGCGACGCCATCACGGTCAACGCCGAGAACAGCACGGTCCGCCCGGCGCTCCGCAGCGCCGCCGCGATCGCCTCCGTCACCGGATGCCCACGGCCGAGTTCCTCCCGGTAGCGGGTGACCAGGAACAGGCTGTAGTCGATGGCCAGGCCGAGCCCCAGCAGCGTGGTGACGTTCTGGGCAAACACCGAAACCGGCGTGAACGCCGCCAGGCCACGAAGGACCGCCAGCGTCCCCACTACCGAAACCCCGCCGACCAGCAACGGCAGCCCGGCCGCCACCAGCGAACCGAACGCCGCGAGCAAGATCAGCGCAGTGACCGGGGCGGCCACCAGCTCCGCCCGCGACAGGTCCCTGGCGCTTTGCGCATCGATCGCCTCATTGACCACCAGTGACCCGGTCGCCTGAACCCGCAGCGGCCCGCGCTTACCCACCACGGAGGGCGCCAGCGCATTCCAGGTGGCGCGGGCGGTGTCCTCGTTCCCGGCCACCTTGACCAGGATCAGCGCCGTGCGCCCATCGCGGGATAGCAGCGCCCGCTCGCGGGTGCTCCAGAACGACTGGGCATACACCACACCCGGTGCGGCCGCGAGACGCCGGGTCAGCGCCCGGCCCACGAGCGCGGCCGGGCCCGTCCCGGCAGCCGCTCCCTCCTGCGCTCCCGGTTCCGAAGCGTGCATTACCAGGACCACGTTCGGCGCGCCGGCACCGAACCGCTGCGCCAGAATCCGGTCAGCGCGGGCGGAGGGCGCCTCATCAGGGGTGAATCCTCCGCTGGAGAGATGCCGGCCCACGCCCAGGCCGGCCAGTGCCGCAGCGATCACCGCGAGGGCGGCCAGCAGCAGCACGACACGGCGCCTGCGCACGAACCAGCGGGCCAGGCCGGCCAGCGCGCCCGTGGCCGGCGGCGGCGCGGTCGCCGGGAGGCTGTCAAGCATGGATGGCATCAGTACCTCCACTCACTAGAGCTAATCACTAGCATGAAACACTAGTGGATAGCTCTAGTCAAGTGCCCAGCCCGAGACGGGGTAACAAGCACGGCAGAGTGATCGGCCGGATCGGCCGCAAGGTGAATGGGCCGCTGCCCACCGGCCCGGTATACGTGTCAGCAGCCGGCGGTGTGGTCCTGGGCTATCACCGGCCCGTGCGTGAACCCGTGGACCAGGACGCCGCCGACCAGGCTGCGCAGATCACCCTCGCCGCGGCGCGCGCCGGCGTATTCGGGCAGGCTTTCCCGCAGTAACCGG
>Ga0070706_100003598_pt1 | contig 15193 bp, 12 predicted proteins | sample KBSK5501metaG_FD_65476 | JGI IMG/M metagenome (GOLD analysis project Ga0070706, IMG submission 65476) | Corn, switchgrass and miscanthus rhizosphere microbial communities from Kellogg Biological Station, Michigan, USA - KBS K5-50-1 metaG | ecosystem: Host-associated > Plants > Roots >...
CAATCCGCGAAAGGCGACTCCCATGAACACAACACCTTCTTCGACTCCGCGCATCAGCTCGACGACCACTTCCGATGGCATCGCGGTGACGCGGACGCCACAGCACGGGAATTGGCCGATGCCCGACCAGCAGGTCGACGCCACAAGACAGGCGGGCAACTCAAACAAGCGGGCCTTGGTTCTCGCCGGCGGCGGAGCGGCAGGCAATGCGTGGGAGCTCGGTCTCATCGCCGGCCTGTCCGATGCCGGGGTTGATGTAACCGAGGCCGATCTCATCATCGGGACGTCGGCAGGATCGACGGTGGCTGCCCAGATCACCAGCGGGACACGGCCGGCCGAGCTGTATGCTGCCATCCTCGCCGAGGTGCCTCAGCCACAGGCTGGCGACGCCGGATCGGACAGGGGACGCGCTCCGAATTTCTCGGGGCCGACCTACATGGAGTGGTCGAACGGAATCATCGGTTCTGCTGAGGATGCGTCCGACATGCGCCGCAGGATGGGCGCCGCGGCGCTCGAAATGGATGCTTCCGACGGCTCTAGCCAGACGCGCTGGCGCGACATCGTCGCGGCTCGGCTTCCCAGCCAGCACTGGCCGCAACAGCCTGTGCTTATCGCGGCTGTCGATGCGCATACCGGGGAACCGGTCGTGTTCGACCGCCACAGCGGAATCGATCTGGTGGACGCCGTCGCCGCCAGCACCAGCAACGGCTTCGGTCCCTTCCCTCCCTACCGCATCGGCGAGAACCGATACATCAACGGCGGCTACCGACGCAGCGAGAACGCCGACCTGGCGGCTGGATACGGGCGGGTGCTGGTGCTGTCACCGTTCGGCGGCAGGTCGCGGATGCCGCTGGAGTGGGGCATGGATCTCGCAACCCAAGTCGACGAACTGCGCGCAGGGGGCAGCAGGGTCGAGACCGTCTTTCCGGATGGCGGCGCGGGTGACGTGTTCGACGCCAATGCGTCGGATCCGTCAACGCGTCTGCAGGCCGCGCGAGGAGGCTACGACCAAGGCCGAGCCCTCGCGGAGCTACTCACCGAAATCTGGCGGTGACGCCCGAAACCAGTCGGCTCGGTAAGCAATGACGGCACCTGCTCATGCCTCGGATGGCCGATGGGCGCGACATGCCTCACGCTACCTTCGTGCGCCCTGACCCGGGCTCGTTCTGCCGGCCTGGCGAACTTGGCCTGCAGGTCGTGGGACAACGGCTCGAGCCCGGCCGTGCGGTGCTGGCCTGCCGGATCGTCGAGACCGACAAGTTCGCCCGGTGGTGTCGCCGCTGCGGAGGCGAGGCTGCGCCGCGCGACAGCGTGACCCAGCGGCTGGCGCACGAGCCGCTGGGGTGGCGCCCGACGACGTTGCTGATCACGATCCGCCGCTATCGCTGCACCGGCTGCGGGCATGTGTGGCGCCAGGACACCAGCCGGGCCGCCGAGCCGCGCGCGAAGCTGCCGCGTCACGCGCTGCGATGGGCGCTGGAAGGCATCGTGTGTCAGCACTTGACCGTCGCTCGGGTCTCCGAGGGCCTCGGCGTGTCGTGGAACACCGCGAACGACGCTGTGCTGGCCGAGGGCAGGCGTGTGCTGATCAAGGACCCACACCGGTTCGACGGCGTGCGCGTGATCGGCGTCGACGAGCACTGCTGGCGCCACACACGCCGCGGCGATAAGTACGTCACCGTGATCATCGACCTGACGCCGATCCGGGACGGCACCGGTCCGGCGCGGCTGCTGGATATGGTCGAGGGCCGATCGAAGCAGGTGTTCAAGACCTGGCCCGGCGAGCGAGACACGTCCTGGCGCGACGGCGTCGAGGTGGTTGCGAAGGACGGGTTCACCGGTTTCAAGACCGCCACCAGCGAGGAACTGCCCGACGCGGTCGCGGTGATGGACCCGTTCCACGTCGTGCGCCTGGCCGGCGATGCTCTGGACCAGTGCCGCCGCCGCGTCCAGCAGGCCACCTGCGGGCACCGCGGCCGCAAGGGCGACCCGCTCTATGCCGCGCGGCGCACCCTGCACACCGGATCAAACCTGCTCACCGACAAGCAACGTCAACGGCTGACCGCGCTGTTCGCCGACGAGGAGCATGCCGGGGTCGAAGCGACCTGGGGCATCTACCAGCACATGATCGCCGCCTACCGCGAACCTGACCGGAAACGAGGCCGCGAACTGATGCAGCAGCTCATCGGCTCGGTCGGCCACAGCGTGCCCGCCGCCCTACGCGAGGTGGTCACCCTCGGCCGGACCCTCAAACGGCGAGCCGTGGACGTGCTGGCCTACTTCGACCGGCCCGGCACATCCAACGGGCCGACCGAGGCGATTAACGGCCGCCTCGAACATCTCCGCGGCTCAGCCCTCGGCTTCCGCAACCTCACCAACTACATCGCCAGATCGCTTCCGGAGACCGGCGGGTTCAGGCCCCAACTACACCCTCGATCATGAAGAGCCGCGTTACCTATCAACCTGACCTGTGGGCTTCTGCTGCCGAATAAGAGCAGCCGTGAGGCGCGCGGAACGGCAATGCGCGCGGGACTGCCCGGAAAACTGTGACGCTTTGGGATCGTCGCCGGTTAGCTACGCGTGCGTGCTTCCAAGGCGTCCAGGTCCCGCTCGGCGTACAGCCGGTGCTCCCACTCCTCGTTGAGGATGCACAGTAGGCATTCCCGCATCGGGTAGCTGCGGGACTCAGGCCACCCGGGTCCCTCAACCGGTTCGGTGTGGCCGTCCAGCGACTCGTCGGTCAAGCCGTCCAGGACCTGACGCACCGCGGACATCCGGTTGCAGCGCAGTTCGAGCATCGCGTCGAGAGGCGGTCGCGCCTCGCGGTCTCGGGGCACCCCCGGGCGTGTCAGGCATCTCGTCCCACGGCAGGTCGAGGGGATCCCACGGCGACGGATCGCCGAGGATTGCGCGCCTGATCCAGGAATCGGTGGCGAACACAAGGTGCCGCAGCGTCTCGGTGAACGACCACTCGCCGTCGACCGACTCGTGCAGAAGCTGTGGGTCTAGCCGGCGGGCTCGTCCGATGGTCCCGCCCCAGAGCCGCTCGACCACATCCCATGCCTCGCGGAAGTCAGCCGGGTCTGTCGGGCGCATCTTGGCCCGGTCGGGATACCGCCTGTCGAGCTCGGCGTTTATCAACGGCCCGATGTCGACGCCGTTGATCGTCACGTTCACGATCTCGTCATGGATGTCGGCGTCGGGCAACCAGACGCCGCGCATTATGACGCGGCTCATTTCGACGCCGCGGAACCGGGTCTCAGTCAAGTCGACGGCGCGGAACTCCGAGCCGCCAAGGTCGACGCGCTCGAACCGGAGCCCCGAAGATCCTCGCGTATGAAGTCAGCCACGCTTCGACCACAACGTTACTTGCGCGAGGTCCGCCATTACGTGTTCTTGACCGTGCCGATCACCCGGATCTGCGCGCCTCACGGCTGCTGCCGTCACGCTCCGGTCGCCGCGCAGATCGGCGGCTCAGGCGCGCTGGAGCAGCGGGGACCTTGACCGTTCGTGGCTGCGCCCATCGGCCAGCGTTCAGGAATCTCGCCGTTCAAGCTCTCGCAGGGCGGCGCTGAGGGCTTCGTCTACTTCCCCAGGAGCGTAACCGCGCACGCTGAGATTCAGCCGCACCGCGCGGAGCTCGGCGGCGGTCACAGGATCGCCCGTCACCGGGCCGCTGCCCAAGGTGCCGTCAATCCGCGCGAAGAGGTGATCGACCTGCCGGCATGCGTAGCCGCGCATCACGACCGAGAAAGAACCCATGGTCGGCTCCTACCCGAAGCTCCGCGCGCGTGGCGCCGACTGCACTCAGCTTGCCGCTGCGACGGTGCGGCAGGCATAACGACCTCTCGGTGTGTCTCCGGCGGCCATACCCGCCAGCCGGACCGACGTACCGAACGGCGGATCGGGGATCGTTGTTGCCGAGGCGGCTCCAGCCACGAGGCGTGACATGGGAGGGCCGGTAATTCCTGGCCGGTGTTCCCGGAGGTGGTGGGACAGGTTGTTGCCGTCACGGCCTTGATGATGAGTGCGTACAGGTCATGCCAGGCCAGGCCCTGGAACCCGGCAGCGCTGAGCAGTTGGCTGGCTCGCCGCCGGGTCCGCGCCTTTTCGCGGCGGCCGGCCAGCAACGTGGGCAGGAGCAGGGGTGAGAACAGGTCGGCGAGCACGAGAGCCGGGTGCCAGTACCCGGGCGCACTCGCCCAGACCCGCCCGCTGGTCGGCCCAGTGGTCGAACGAGGTCGTGCTGACGACCAGGTCGAAGGCATCGTCTGGGTAGGGCAGCCGTTCGGCGGCACCAACCGTAAACCGCAGGCGCCGGTGATCGGCCGCCTGTTCGGCAGTCTCGATCATCGATGGCGCGGAATCGATGCCCGCCAGCTCGGTTGCCTGCGGGCACCGCCCGGCCAGCAGTAGGTACCCGGTGCCGCAGCCGACGTCGAGCACGCGCCGGGGCGCGGCATGCACCGACACGGCGAGTTCCGCCGCCCGGCCGGCGATGTCGTGGTGCAGGCGGCCGCGCCAGCCCTGCTCGTAAACGGGGGCTCGTTCGTCGAAGGCAGCGACGTCGCGGTGCGGTGGCACACCGGCAGTCTGGCAGACGACCCAGCCACCGAGGATGTGACTTGGCAGGCCGGCACCGCTGCCCAAAGTCTTCGACTGCCGAGCCGTTGTTTCCCCACGGTCCTCAGTCAGCCCGTAATCATCCGTCCAGGCTCAGCCGGAACCGCACCGTGCGTCCCCGGGGTGCCAACTGGCGGGACCGGCTGGAGCGAGCCGGCGGGCGGGCATGGTTGTTACAGTCATCGTGCATGCGGAAAACAGCCCCTTTCGACGGTGCTGCCGCCGCCATCCCGCCGCGTTTTACCGCGGCGGACCCGGGCCAATTACACCCGGCCGCCCGGACTCAGTATGCCTCATGGACCGCGCCCGGTCCAAACGTAAATGGTCCGTTACGGATAACTCGCTGCGTGGCCTTTCGGCCCTCCTCCCCCGCGCACCTGGAATAGCACGGGCGGGTGCCGCGAGGCGCGCGGGAAATCCAAGCATCCCGCTGCCGGGTCCGCCGGGCCATCCCGGGGGCTTCGGCCGGCCCACCTTGCCGCGACCGGGCCGCGCAGCGAGGCGGAAACACCGGATGCGCTGGGCAGGGCGGCGACCATGTCCCCTCCACCGGCGTGGCAGCGAGGTCACTATCCGCCCCCCGCAGGCCCGGACGTATCGGTGTTCAAGGGAGCACTCTGACACGCGGATATCGCTTAACGGGCCCTTTAGCGTGGATAAAGGGACCGTTATCAATACGCTCCGGTGCGGTCCAATGATAATGAGTGATGCCGGGTGCGGTTCAGTGCCGTCCGATGATGCCTGGTTTTGATTTCATTACGGACAGGAATTCGCGGGTAATCGGTGAACCAGCCGTATGGCACTCCGCGTTTAATCAGGCATCCAGCCGATAAGTGAAACGGGGACCGTCATGACCCAGCCGCCGGGAGGGGACCGCCACCAGGCCCGGCCCCTGCGCTGTACCCAGCCTCAGCCAGCTGCCCGCTGTCGGCCGCGCAAGCGTGACGCTCCCGGCGCCCCGGGCGATCAGGAGAGCTACGAGCTGACCGAGGAGGACCGCGAGTGGGCCAGGCGCACCGTGGCCAGTTTGCCCCCGCTGACGGACCGGCAGCGCGACATCCTCGCCCTGCTGCTGCGCAACCGCCGCTGACCGCCGGCCCGCCGGAACCGGGCGCGGCAGCGACTGCTCCCAGGCCGGGGAGACGCTGCCCGGCACCGAGCTCGAACAGGGACTGCGGGGGGTGACCCGGGCCGCAGGTCGGCCGGGCCGGGAACGCGGCCTGGGCCGGGTCCGGGGACATCTTCGAGCACGCCTGCCGCAGTGCCGGCCGGGCCGAGGACAGCGTCCGGGTGCCGGGCTCCGGTGCCGGGCCGCCGGCGATCAGGGCATGACCGGGAGCAGGGCAGCGGTCATGGCGATCGGCGTCTCAGCCTCGGCCCGCGTGTATGCGTGGTCCCTGGTGCCCGGGTCCACGTGCATGGCCCCGCTGGCCTGGTCCTCCACCGCTGCCCGGATCAGGGCCCACCGCTCGTCCACGGTGCGGTCGCCTTTGTCTTTCCTGCCCGGCCAGGCCCAGCCGCTGGTGTTCTTGATGGTTTCCAGCGCTTTGCGCACCTGGAGCATCGCGGCGTCGATCTCGCTGCCGCCGAGCAGGCGCTGGGCCTCGCGCAGGAAGTCCGCGACGGCCCGGCGCGGCTCGTCATCATCGGGGAAGGGGATCAGCATCTCCGCGCCGAGCGTGCGGCCGAGCCCGGCGAGCTGCTGCCGCCACCTGCTCTCGGCGATGGTGATGTGCTCGGTGACCTCAGATCCGCCCGGGAAGCCGGAAGCGGCCTGCGGCAGGACACCCCGCACCTGCAGTTCCAGGCGCAGGTCCCCCGTGCGCCGCTGCTCTAGGGCCAGCAGCTGGGCGCTGGAGATGAGGAAAATCAGGACCGGCCGCCGGACCTCGCCGGCCGGGTCGAACGGGACGGACACGTTCGCCGAGGCGAGCGGGGCCCGCGCGCCGCTGGCCTGCGGGGCGTACAGCGTGGTCTCCAGGCACAGCAGCCGCCAGGCCGCCGGCCCGGTCGGCGGGATGCCGACCTGCAGGTGGACCTGGTAGTAGTGGGTGCCCATCCCCTTACAGATCTGCACGCTGTCCGGGGCCGCGCTCACGCTGTAGTACCCGAGTCCCTCCCCGAACCTGAGCTGATCCACGATCGCGCCCTTCCTCTCGCAGGCCGCAGGATGGCAGCGGCCGACCTGGCCGGGCCGGGCCGCATCTGTCGGGCTAGCCCCGGGGCATGCCGGATGACCCCGGCCTGACCCGGTCACCGACCGTACCGGCCCCGCGGCGCCAGGGCCACCAGCATCGCCGGCAGCCGACCTCAGTCCTAGCGGCACAGGTGAAAGCCCGCGTTCCCGCAGCCTGGCAGGGGTGATCGTGCAATCTCGGGCCGCTGCGGCCGGCTGGTACAGGGAGCAGAGCAGGCCGCCGGCTGGGATGCCGGGCAAAATGTCAGCAGGACCCCCACTACGGAAGACACCGGGGCGCGCGGCACGGGCCGGGCGCCGACCGGAGAACCGTCGGCTGGCCCGGCACGGAACCGTGGCGTGCTCCGTGCGCTGCGAGGCGGCGGGCCAAAGCCGCCCGGGCTGGCCTGACCGCCGCCCCGGCGGACGTGAAGGCGCCTTACCGTCGGCCGTGACGAGCAACAGGGAGGACCTGGACATGACGCTTTTCAGCACACAGTCGCTGGCCTGGCTGGGCGTGGTGGCCGCTGTGCTCATCGTGCTCGCGGCCCCGGTGCTCATCGCCGCCATCCGCGGCGCCGAGCCGATCAGCTTGGTGATCCTGCTGACCGCGCTCGCGCTGGGCACCGGCCCGGTCACCTGGATACCAGCGCTGATCGCGGCGTTCGCGCTGCCCCGCTCCCGTCCCCCGGTCGGCTTGAGCCGCCTCGCGGTACCCCCGCCCGGCCCCCCACCGACCAGCGCGCCATGGCGGCAGCCGGCCGCGCCCAGGGCCGGGCAGGTCCGTCCGCATCGATGAGGACGGCCTCACTGACCTGCTACCCGGCGTGCCCGCCCCGCCAGTCAGGCAGCTGGAGCAGGCAGGGCCGACCAGGCATGGCATGCCGAGCTGCACGCGCTGTTCGCCCGGGGCGTGCCCATGAAGAGACCTGCGCCGCCAGGCCGCTACGGCCGGACACCGTGACGGAACAGGGCGCATCCGGTGCCCGGGGAGCGCCGAGCAAGACCGAGCCGGAGACGGGCCGCATGTGGCGGCCTGCGGGCAGCTAGATCGACACCCCGCGGGCCGGCTTAGGCCGGACCTGCAAGGTGGCCCGGGCCGGCTCGGGCCGCCGATGCCGAGCGGCCCGGCCCTGGCCGCCCGGATTGGAAACGCGGCCGTAGTCATTACGGCGAGGAAGAGGGAACGCCGGACACGGCCAGTTGCCCCTCGTATGGGCTGGCGGATTCCTCCGGGGCTTGGGCCAGGCCCGGTGCGTCGGGAAGTTCGGAGTCGAGATCAGCTTCGTCCTCGGTGGTGGTCTCGGCGACGATGCCGAGTGCTGAGGCCAGGTTCGTGTCGGTTGTGCCGCTGGTGGCCGTTCCCGCCGTGTCGGTGCCAGGTTCTTCGGCTTCCTCGGCCTCCTCGTCTTCTTCGGCCCGGGTGGGGAGTACGTAGGCCTGGGCCAGGCTCGCGAGGTGTATGGGCAGCGGCGTCGACAAGGCGTCCAGATAGTCGGGTGCCTGCCGCAACTGGTGCACAACCAGAGCGAGGGCCTCAGGCTCGTCGCCGGATTCGGGGTGGCAGCCTAGGACGGCGATCTCAACCAGGCCGGGGTTCCACGCGGGGATGTGGGAGTCGATGGTCGGCTCACCCTTGTTAGGGCCTTGGCGGAGTGGGCGGGGCGCGAGCTTGTCGGCCTCGACTGCGGAATCGCGGAAGGTGCCGGCTTTGGCGGTGGTGCTGTAGAAGATCCGTCCGGACGTGAATTCGGCGTCTTCGGTCTCGGTCCACATCCCGGGCGGCAGGCCGTTTACCCCGCCAGGAGCCGCGTTGCCCCACCATTGCGGCGTTTCGCGTCCGGTCGTGCTGCGTACCCGGATCAAGCGCAGGTCGGGATCGAGATGCGATGGCGGTGCGTGCCCTGTCTTGATCAGGTCCTGTTCGGTCCGGCCGTCCTGGAGCCAGGGCCAGTGCATCCGACTGTTCTGGGAGTGGGTCAGGAGTGCCGTCGGGTGGCCGCGCAGCGAGCGGAGCATCTTCTGCAGGTAGCGCTCGGTATCCCTGCGCTGCTCGTCCATGTTCTGCTTCCAGACACGGTAGGTGACTGGGCGGCGCGATCCTGCAGCTGCGCCGCCGTTCTGGCCGCCCTGCGGGGAAGTCAGCACGGCCTCGTTGCCGGTGATCTGGGTTTCCAGGTCGTCGTCGATGTCGGGGATCTCCGCGATCTTGACCAGCTTCAGCAGAAACCGCGGGTACGGAATCCACTGCGCTGTCTGCGGATCCCAGCCGGTGACTGCCGCGATGCCGGTTCCGCGCGCCAGCGGGGTGACCATGACGGCGACCGGGGTATGCCGTGGCAGCCGGGTAGGACCGTCCTTGCGGCGCTTGACCATCCACAGGGCGGCATAGCGGAGTCCTTCCGGGATACCGGTGGCGAGGGTGTGCTCGGGCAGGACTCGTACGCCAAGCTGGCGCAGCCCGTCCTGCCAGCCGGAGCGGACCCGGTGGTCGAGGTTCTTCTCAGAGTTATAACGTTTGGCCTTCTTGGGGACTAGGACGAACTGGGTGAGGATCCCGGCGTCTGCGCAGCCCAGCCGAACCGCGAACTTGGGGTCGTCGAGAGGGTGTCCGAAGTCCCGGCGGCGGTCAATCTCGATCAGGGCCAGTTCGGGCCGTTCCGGGTCAGTGCCGTCAGCCGTCAGGAATTGCGCTGTGGCGGATCGGCGGGTTCTGATCGCCGCTTCGAGAGCGTTGCCCTTGGGCCGGGCTTTGGGGTTGACGCCGAGGGTATCGGCAAGGCCGCCCGTCGCACGCATGCAACGCAACTGGATGCTGAGCTCAGGAGTCGCCCATTGCAGGATCACCGGGTTGCCCGGCCGCGCGGAATCGTGGACCTCATCAGCGAGGGCTCGGGCAGGGGCGCCGCCGTCGCCTTGCAGGCCCAGAGTCTCGGTGAGGGCGCTGATCGCGGCGTCCCGTAGGGAGGGGGTCTGCCATAGCAGCCGGGCGGTGACCATCGGCGGGGATGGCTGGGTGTCTGCTCCGTTCAAGGTTGCGGCGATGGCGGCTGGCTGTTCTCCGGCGTTGAAGCGAACGGCAACGGCCAGGGCGATCCGGCGGTCGCGGGCGGCCCGGATATTCTCGGCGTCTTTAGCGGCTTTCCCCAGTGGTGCTGGCCGGGGGTTGGCGGGCGCGCTGGACCCGGCCTTGGTACGGGCCAGGGAGGGTACCCGGCGCATCCCTGCTGGTAGTGCCTGTTCGGCCCACGCGGTGATTTGCGAGCGCTGGTGGGACATGAGCCCGGGGCCGATACCGTGCGAGCCGAGGTGGGTGCTGTAGACCACTGCGGCGCGGACGCCCGGCCCGGGCCTGATCCAGTCTTGAGGGGTAGTCAGCAGTTCCCCGGGATGCGGGAATCGCTGGCTGAGAGCCAGGTTGCTGAGAATCTGCGCAGGGCCGTTGTACTTCCAGCCGTAGCTTTGGGTGCACCGGTCGCGGGTGAGCCGTGCGACGGCGTAGCGGTCGCTGGTTGGGGCCCCGGGAAGCCAGGGAACGGTGGGGCTGAGGTAGACGGAGGTATCCCGCGTATATGGCAGGCGCAGCTGGCCGGTTCTGGGATCGACCCGGGTGGCCCAGCGACGTACGCCGGTATGCAGGTGGAGACGGGGCCGGGGGTCGAAAGGCACGGTGTGCAGGGAGATGTTTATCAGGATGGAAAACCACCAGGCCTGCCCCTTGATGACTTCTTGCAGTGGCTGCGAGATGAGCTCTGCGCCCTGCTGGCGGGGTCCGCGGGGCGATGCGCGGAAGTGCAGAGCGCCCGCACCGGTGTCGTAGGGGCCGAGGGTGAGGATCTGGCGGGCTGTGGCGTCGGACGCCAGCTGGTACTGGTAGCCGAGCGGGGCGGCTGTGCCGCCGTCAGTGGTCGGGCAGCCGAGCAGGTCGAGAGTAGTGTCCTCCCAGCGTGGAGGCGCGGTGCGCAGTTCGCTGAGCGTGGAGAGGATGTCCTGGTAGTCATCCGGGTCCGGGCGAAGGTCACGAAGCCAGGCGCCCACGAGCCGGTCGAAGGTGTCGCCTGGGAGCGGGCTAGGTGCTGATGCCGGGACATACAGCCAGAAGTCGCCGTCCTGCTGCTGTGCCTCGCGGGGGCGCCCGCGGACGATGAGGTCAGGGGCGAGGCATTGCAGTACTCCGTCCATCCGGTAGGTGGGTACGGTGCGGTAGGGCTCGGCCTCGGGGGGGCGGCCGCGGTTGCACAGGGCAAGGACGCTGTGGTGCCAGCGTTCAGGAAAGGCGAGCGCACGGTAGTCAGCGGTCAGCGGGGCGGCGTCTGCGGCCATGACGTAGGCGGCCCGGCTGATGTCGTGGTAGGGAGCCATGGGGGCCTTCTTTCAGTCGCTGATGGCTGGATCGTCGACGGTGGCGCCGGGAGTCATGTTGCGCACCCGGCACAGCGCCTGGAACAGGGGGTGGTAGAGGGTGCGGACCAGGGCCGGGTCCGCAGGGTTCGCGAACGCCTGCGGGTCGGCCGGGCCGGCGGGAGCCTCGAAGTAGGGCGCAAGCACGGAGCGCAGCTTGATCAGCAGGCCGTCGTCGGTACGGCGACGCTGGTTACGGCGGGGCTTAGCGACCGATGAGGTCGAGGCGGCCGGCGGTGCCGTAGACTCGGCGAGCGCAGGAGCGAACGCCGCGTCCATGAAGACCACCCGGGCGGGCACCCCGCCGCGTACGAGGCGTCCGATGACCTGCCAGATGGTGACCATCTGGTCCCATGCGAAGGATTCCTTCTCGGTGTCGCTGAGCCAGGAGTAGATGTAGGGCCGCCAAAGCAGACGTCGCCATTCTTTACGGGCTTCACGCCGGAAGGCCCGGGCCGCGGCATCCAGGTCTCCAGCGCCGGAGACCATCTTGCTGAAGGTGCCTGCTTCCAGCCCGGGCAGGTCCCGGACGAGCCGCGTTACCCAGTCGTTGATTGCGAAAATAGCCAGGGAAAGGTCGTCGGGGCGGGGGTGCGGGCGGGCGAGGAAGATCACGGTCCCGAAGGCGGCCCTCCGCTGCTTATTGAGAATATTGTGGCCTCGCTCGACTGCCAGGAGCGGGGCGACGAGCAGCTCCGCGTCGGGGTCCTCGGCAAAGGAGGCAAGGTCGCCCCGGCGCAGGGCAGCCGCCTGGCTGATCGTTTCGTTGCTGCTCGCATCACCTGGGGCGGCGTGGTCCAGGTCGGCGTCGTCCGCGGCGAGCACCTTAACCCGGCCTCGCCAGCGGGGCATCGCCTCCAGGATATCGGCCGCCGCGGTGGCTTCGCGGTAGCTGCCCACCAGAAGCAGTGCCCTGCGCCGGGTCTCGTCGGCGATCTGGCGAAGTTCCTGGTCCAGGATGCTCGGCTGCCCGGGGCCGGATCTGCCTAGCTGGGTGACCATCTGCCGGAGTATGGCGGGGCGGGTCTCCACCTTGCTCCCAGACAGGGTGAGGGGGTTGCCGTCACTGTCGTACAGGAACCAGGTATGGAAGCGGGTCTTGCCGATAGCCTTCAGCGCTCCTTCTTGCGGCTTGAGGACGGCTCCCACGGGGGCTAGGACGTGGGCGCGGGTGGAGGTGCCGGCCCAGCTGGTACCGGACATCAGCAGGACGTGCGGCCCGGCTCGGCCGGTGGCAGAATCAGCTCCCAGGCCCGGCAGGTTCAGGAGCAGTTCCCTCCCTACGCCGGCGCACCGGAAGAACCGCAGTGTGCCGCTGCGCGGGTCATCGGCCGCTGCGCCCGGCTCGGGGTCGTCGGCGAGGTACTGGAAGCCGAGCACGTTGCCCATGGGGGCCTCGGGCACGAGCGGTGCGTAGTCCAGCGGCGGGCGGCGGGAAAGTTCGTTGTCGCTCGTGTCCAGGTGGAGCGCGGCCTCAACCTGGGGCCACAGGAAGGTGATCCGGTCCAGCCGCTGATGAAGGACCGCCAGGAGCAGGCTGAACTCCAGCCGAGTGGCAGTGCGCTCGTACCATTCCTCAGTTCCCCAGGTATCGGCATTGTCCCGGTCACCTTCTCTGTCTTCGGGCTCGGGCTGGGTGAGCGAGCCATCCAGGATCGGCGCGTGCCGCAGCAGGAGGTCCAGGACTGCGCGGACGCGGCCTCGGGTCCCTTTCTCGTTGAGGGTGTGGAGCAGGTCGTTAGCAGCGCGGATCAGGTCGTCAGTGTCGGTGTGGTAGGGGCCGTGGTCGCCGAGCGGGTCGTCACGGAATTTATCCAGGGCTTTCGTGACCGCCTGGCGGTGTTCTGCCCAGGGCTGCGTGGCGGCTGCGCCCGGTTCGGGTTCGCCGGGCTGGGCTTCTTCCCCGGGGTCATAGACATCGGAATCCGCGCGGATGCCGTCTGGCGGCGTCGCATCGAGCTCAGACAGCGGGTACCACTCGGCGAGGAGTTTCTCCTGGAGCGTCCAAGCGCTGAAGTACTCGATATCGGCCCACATGCGCAGGTCGTCGTTGTCGATGAGCATGCCGTAGAGGCGGTTGGTCGCAGTGGTCACCACCTCCAGGGCCGCCGCCCACCGCTGTACATCGCGTTCCGACAGCTGCAGGCGTCCCTGGCGCGCCAGCTCGTCGATCTTGTGGGTGTGCAGCCGGTCCAGCCAGGATTCGGGGCCGCGGACGACCAGGGTCGCTGACGGGGCGAACGCGGTGTCAAGCTGCATCTGGACCCGGTCGACCTCGTCCACGATGATGATGTCGCTGCGCAGGCACGCGAGTTCCAGGTGGCGCAGCCGCTCCTGGTTGAGGTGCTGGGGCACGGCGCTTTGCAGCAGGCTCGCCGGGTTGGCTACCCAGATCAGTGCCTCGACGAGCTCGCGGTCGACGGCGTGCCGGGGGCAGGAGCTCCAGATGGGGCAGCCGTGAGCGGGCGTCTGGGGGTCCTCGGCGGCGGCTGGCCGTTGCGGGCCGCTCTGGCCTCGACCGGCCGGGTAGCGCTCCGGCAGGACAATGCCGCCGGACGACGTCGGCTCGCTCCCGGCGGGGTGCAGACTGGTGCATGGCGCATCGGCGTAGCGGAGGGGCTCGGTGGCCTCCAGCCCGCGCAGGGCATCGACCACGCAGACGGTACTGAGGAAATCAAATCCGGGGTCGTCGTGGGTGAGCAGGGAGCCTTGCCCGCGGGCGGCGAGGCGGCGGTGCAGGCGCCCGGCGTGCTGCTCCCGGGTGGTAGCGCCGAGCACTGGCGCTGCCGGCAGGTCAAGGTCGCGGAACAGGGCTGAGAGGGTGAGCTGCTCGGCGACGTCCCCGACGACCAGGGTGGTCCGCAGGCCCTTGCGGGCTCCCCATACGGCGATCAGTGTCATCAGCGTGCTCTTGCCCGACCCCACCATGCCGACGAGGTGGAGCAGCCGACTAAGTGTCAGGACCGGGGAGGGCAGGAAGGCAAGGCCGTCGGGCGACACTGTGTCCAGGCGCATATCCTGCAGCCGCTGGGACCAGGAGCCGGGCTTGAGACCCTCCCTTTCCTCGGTTTCGTCCATCCAGCGGGCCGTCGTAGCCAGTTCGGCCAGCGGCACCTCCAGCGGTCGGCTCGTTGCACCAGGGATGTCATCGAGGTCATGTCCGGACGCCTGACCGAGGCATAGTTCCTCCGGGATGGTCACCGCAGCGAGTCGGCGGCGGTCGGTGAACCGGCTCGGCCCCGGCCCTGCCAGGGGCAGGGCACGGCGATCGAAGTCTGGAAGCTGGGACAGCGTCAGGTCGTAGAGCGCGTACCGGTCTCCAGCGACCGTGGGCTCGACCCGGCGTGAGGGGCCGCCTCCGGCGGGGATGCGGTAGCCGCGCAGACGTTCGGGTAGCTCCTGGTAGGTGTCCAGGGCCTGTGCCCACTGTCTGCCGCGTCGGAGCCTCCATAGCAAATGGCGGCCGACGGCCAGCATGGCCTGCTGTTCTGGGGTCGCCGCGATGCCCATCGCCGTCGCGAACGGGTAGCCACTGAGAAGGGCGTAGACGCCAGCGGCGCCGTGGTCGGGATCGAGCCGTTCCAGCAGCCGCAGGCCCAGCTCGACCTGGCACAGCAGCGACGGCTTGACAGCTGCGTGCTCGGCGGGCCAGACCCGGCTAAGGTCCCTGGCGAGGGGTTGGTACCAGCTGCTGCTGTCACGCATGTGCTGCTCCGTTTCCGGATCGAGCTGTCGCGAGGCGCACCGAGGTGTCACCGCGCAGCCTGTCCTTTGCCAGGGCTATGAGCTGGCGGTCGGTGAGCAGAGGCAGGTCCGCGGCCTGGGGAGTACGGTTCCGGTAATAGGTGCCGAGGTAATCGCGGTGTGCATCCGCTCGTTCCTGCGGGACGGCCCAGCATGCCTCGTCGTATGGCGGCTCGTCAGGGACGGCCTTGGCGGCGCGGCCGAGCAGGCCGGGGTGCTTCCAGTCCTTGACGTCGACCGCCCAGGTGT
>Ga0070706_100003600_pt1 | contig 15182 bp, 15 predicted proteins | sample KBSK5501metaG_FD_65476 | JGI IMG/M metagenome (GOLD analysis project Ga0070706, IMG submission 65476) | Corn, switchgrass and miscanthus rhizosphere microbial communities from Kellogg Biological Station, Michigan, USA - KBS K5-50-1 metaG | ecosystem: Host-associated > Plants > Roots >...
TTCCGCCCACCACGCGGCCCCCGCCGGTCCATAAGCGCAGCCGCCAAGCCACGGTTTGTGAGTGAGGCGGCGCGTGTGCTACAGTCCCTATCGCATCCTGGGCAGGAAGAGAGCGTGGATGCGGCCGCGAACGGGACGAGTTAGAAGGCGAGAGAAGTATGGCAGACGGCATGGCGGGGCCGCGCGTGCAGATGCGCCTCGATGTCAACGAAACGTCCTACGTCTTCGACGGCGAGCCGCGGCGCACATTGCTCGAGGCGCTGCGTGAAGACCTGCACCTGACTGGTGCGAAGCCCGGCTGCGATGTGGGCACGTGTGGCGCCTGCACGGTGCTCGTCGACGGCGAGGCGCTGTACAGCTGCCTTCTGCTGGCGGTCGAGTGCGCGGGCCAGCGCATCACCACCATAGAAGGACTGGGCAGCGACGGCCAACTGGATCCGGTGCAGGCGGCATTTGTCGAGCACGACGCCTTGCAGTGCGGCTTCTGTACCCCGGGCCAGGTGCTGACCATGAAGGCCCTGCTCGCGCGCGCCCCACATCCCAGCGATGAGGAGATCGAGCGCGGGCTTGCGGGCAACCTGTGCCGCTGCGGCGCGTACGCCAAGATTCTGCGCGCCGGCCGCGCGCTGGCGGGCCGTGAGCCGTAGGCGCACCTCAGCTGCCCAGTGCTTGCTGTGCCTGGCAGTTGCGGCGAGTGACGAAGAGGAACGACTGTCATGCCCATACGCATCATCACGACCCATCTCGAGTTCGAGGGGCGGGTGTCGGAGCAGCGCGTCGTCATGGAGGGTGAGGAGCCGGCGGTCTGGGGAGAAGACGCCGAGCTGCGCGTCGTCGGCAAGGCGACCGCGCGCGTGGATGGCCGCGAGCGCGTCACGGGCGCTGCCGAATACACCTACGATGTGCAGCTCCCCGGCATGCTCGTCGCCGCCGGGCTGCGCTCGCCCCACGCGCATGCCCGCGTCGCGCGCATCGACGCCAGCCGGGCGGAGCGGATGCCGGGGGTGCGGGCAGTCCTCCATCGCTGCAACGCCGGCGACCTCGCCGATCCCAACAACGGCCAGCCGCTTTTCAGCGAAGAGGTGCTGTATCAGGGCCACCTGGTCGCCCTGGTGGTTGCGGAGTCGCGCGCGCAAGCCACCGATGCCGCCGCGGCGATCGAGGTCGAGTACGAGCCGCTGCCGTTCGTCGTCGATCCCGAAGCAGCCCTGCAGAGCGACGCGACGCCTGTGAGCAGCCGCTACGCACACAACTCGATTGCGGACGAGGGTCCCAGCACCTACGAGCGGGGCAATGTCGAGCAGGGGCTGGCCGAGGCGGAGGCGACGGTCGCCGTGCGTGTCGAGACGCCGGCCACGCCGCACAACAGCATGGAAACCCACGGGGCGACGGCGGTCTGGGACGGACGCACGCTCACGGTCTGGCTCTCGACCCAAGACCTTTTCGGCGCGCGCCGGCAGATGGCCAATGCGCTTGGGCTTCAGCAAAACCAGGTGCGCGCCATCAAGCAATACATGGGCGGCGGCTTCGGCAGCAAGTTTGGCGCCCACCAGTCCGGCTTGCTTGCGGCCTACGCTGCCCACCGGCTCGGCTGGCCCGTCCAATACATGTTGAGCCGGGAAGAAGAGAATGTGACCGCCGGCCATCGCTCGGCGAGCATCCAGGAGTATCGGCTCGGTGCGAAGCGCGACGGCACGCTCACCGCGATCGAGCTGAGCGGCGTCGCCAACATCGGCGCCTGGGGCGGCTGGTACCCGCCGATCGCGGGTCCAGCCAAGGAGCTGTACGAGTGCCCCAACGTACGCACGATCGACCGGCCGGCGCGCACGAACCTCGGCACCTTCGCCTCCTTCCGCGCACCGGGCTACGTCGAGGGCGTCACCGGCCTCGAGATCGCCATGGATCGCCTGGCCCTCGCGCTGGCCATGGACCCGCTCGAGCTGCGGCGCAAGAATTACGCGCCGCAGCACCAGGCGATGGCACGCCCTTACGCGACCAAGACGTTGCTCGAAGCGTATCAGATCGGCGCGGAAGCGATTGGCTGGGCCACACGCGACGCGGAGGAGCGGCGCTTTCCGCAGGGGCGGAGCGGGCCGCTCCGCCGAGGCGTCGGCATGGCCAGTCAGCTCTGGGGCGGCGACGGTGGCCCGCCCGCGCAGGCCATCGCCAAGATCTTGCCAGATGGCAGCGCCGTGATCGTCACCGGTACGCAAGACATCGGCACCGGCACCCGCACCGTCCTCGCGCAGATCGCCGCGGAGGAGCTTGGCCTGCCGCTGGAGCGCGTGCGGGTGGAGCTTGGCGACACAGAGCTGGGCGTCTACTCACCGCCCAGCGGCGGCAGCATGACGCTGGCGTCGGTGGGGCCGGCGGTACGCATGGCCGCCGCCGACGCGCGCAAAGAGGTGCTCGAAGTGGTGGGCCAGCTGGCAGAGGCGCCAGCCGACGCGCTGGAGCTGCGCGACGGGCGCGTGTACAACCGCGAGACGGGTAGGGAAATGGGCACCCTCGCCGCATTCCTGGGGCAGCTTGGGGGCCACGAGGTGACGGCGCGCGGCATGCGCGGTCCCAATGCGGAAGACGTCACCGTGCGCACCTTCGGCGCTCAGTTTGCCGAGGTCGAGGTGGACATCGGCACCGGCGAGGTCCGCGCGCTGCACATCGTGGCCGTGCACGACTGCGGGCGCATCGTCAATCCGCTGACATTCAGTAGCCAGATCGAGGGCGGCATCATCCAGGGCCTGGGGCTGGCGCTGATGGAGCAGCGCGTCGTGGACGAGCGTTTCGGCGTCGTGATGAACGCCAACCTCGAGCATTACAAGGTGCCGACGATCCGCGATGTGCCGCGGATCGACGTCGTGGCGCTGGACCGCTCCAACGTGCGTGCCAACACGCTGGGGGCGCTTGGCGCGGGAGAGCCGCCAATCATCCCGACGCCTGGCGCCATTGCCAACGCCGTCGCGCATGCGATCGGCCGGGCCGTCACGACGCTGCCGCTCACGCCGGACCGCGTGCTCGATATCCTGAGGTAACCACCGATGAACAGCTTCGACCATCACTCGGCGGCCAGCAGCGGCGAAGCGCTGGCACTGCTCGCGCAAGCGCCGCGGAGCGCGCGCATCATCGCCGGCGGCACGGATCTGCTGACGCTGATGAAGGCTGGCCTGGCGGCGCCGGACCAGCTAATCGACCTCAAGCCCGCGCGGGCGCTGCGCTACCTGCGCTTCGAGGCGGACGGCGCGCTGCAGATCGGCGCGCTGGCGACGCTCGCCGACATCGAGCGAAGCGCGGAGGTCGCGGCGCGGCTGCCCATCCTGGCGCAGGCCGTTCGTGACGCCGCGACACCACAGCTGCGCGCGGCGGCGACGGTTGGCGGGAACCTGTTGCAGCGCCCGCGCTGCTGGTACTACCGTGGGCAGTTCGACTGCTGGCTGAAGGGTGGTACGGAGTGCTTCGCCCGCGAGGGGCAGAATAAGTACCACGCGATCTTCGACCAGAGCCCATGCGTGGCGGTCCACCCCTCCGATCTCGCGCCCGCGCTGATCGCGTTAGACGCGCAGGTCGTGCTGGAGCGGCGCACTGGGACGGGCACGGGATCGAGCACGCGCACCGTAGCCGTCGCCGAGCTCTTGCGGCCGCCCGAGGACGCGGAGCGTGTGGAGCACCGACTGGCGCCCGACGAGCTCCTGACGGCAATTCAGGTGCCGGCGCAGCCCGCGGATGCTGCTGGCGTGTATCTGAAAGCGATGGACCGCCGCGCCTGGGCGTTCGCGCTGGTGGGGGCGGCGTGCCAGATCGCCCAGCGTGCGGGGCACGTAGACCACGTGCGCCTGGTGCTCGGCGGCGTCGCCAATGTGCCGCTGCGCGTGGGGGCGGCGGAGGAGCTGCTCGTGGGCCAACAGCTCACGCCCGCGCTGGCGGCGACGGTGGCGGAGCGTGCTGTCGCGACGGCGCAGCCGCTCGCGCACAATGGCTACAAGGTGGCGCTGGCGCGCGAGCTTGCGCGACGCGCGCTGCTGGCCGCCGCTGGGGTCGCCGACTAGGGAGGGGAAGGTACCCCATGTCCGAGCAGGTCACGCAGCGCAAGGCCGAGCACGTCAGCATTGCCCTGCAGCAGGACGTCGCGGCGCCTCAGGAGGCGTCGTGGGCCGATGTGCGGCTCGTCCACCGCGCGCTGCCGGAGGTGGACCTGGACGAGATCGACACGGGAGTGGAGCTCCTCGGCCACCGGCTGCGGCATCCTGTCTTCGTCTCGTCGCTCACCGGCGGGCATCCCGATGTCGCAGGCATCAACGCCCGGCTGGCAGCCCTCGCCGAGGAATATGGGCTAGCGATGGGTGTCGGCAGCCAGAGGGCGGGCCTCGCGGACGCCGCGCTGGCGGGCACGTATGGTGTGGCGCGCGAGCGCGCCCCCCACGCGCTGCTCATCGCCAACATCGGCGCCCCACAGCTCATCGCGCAGCACGGCAAGCCGCCCTTCACGGTGGCGGATGCCCGGCGCGCCGTCGAGATGATTGGCGCGGGAGCCCTCGCCGTCCACCTCAACTTCCTGCAGGAGGCGGCGCAGCCGGAGGGGGACCGCAACGCGCGCGGCTGTCTGGCGGCGCTGCGCGCACTCACGGCTGCGGTGGGCGTGCCGGTGATCGCGAAGGAAACGGGCGCAGGCGTGAGCTTCGAACAGGCGCGGGCGCTGGCGGCGGCCGGTGTCTCCGCGATCGACGTGGGGGGCGCGGGCGGCAGCAGCATGGCGGCGATGGAGAGCCATCGTGCCGCGTCGCGGGGGGACGCGCGGACCGCGGGCATCGGCCAGCTGTTTCGCGAGTGGGGCATCGCCACCCCCATCGCCGTGGTCGAGGCGGCGCAGGGCGCGCCAGCGCTGCCTTTGATCGCCACCGGCGGCGTGCGTTCGGGGCTGGACGCCGCACGCGCGCTCGCGCTCGGCGCGCGGCTGGTTGGCATGGGCTTTCCGTTCCTGAAGGCGGCGAGCGAGGGTGAGGAAGCGCTGCGAGCCTTCATGGAACAGTTCATCGCCGAGCTCAAGGTTGCTATGCAGCTGAGCGGGGCGAGCACCATCCCCGCGCTGGCAGGCGTGCCCGCCGTCGTGACGGGCGCGACGCGCGAGTGGCTCGAGCTGCGCGGCTTTGGTAAGGTACTACGCAGTCTTGCGCGTCGTGGGATGTGATATTCTGAGCACACCAGTCGCAATATGTAGAGCGTCCCTGTGGCGCCCCCTCCGCCCCAGACGGAAGGGGGCAGAGCCGGAAACGCGCTGGCAGGCGCTGGAACGAATCCTGCTAGCCTCCGCTTCCTTGTAGTCGCTGATGTACTCTCCAATTGGCGCGTCCGTATGCTGCGGGCGCCAGGTGGCGTAGTTGAGTGCAGGGAGAGGATAGCCGCATGAATGTCTTACGAGTGCTGTCGCGACATGGTGACGATCGGTTCGAGTGGAGCGCGGACGCGGTTCGGACGCACGATCCGGAGGCCGTCGCGGCGGTTGCCGAGGCGGAGCGCATTTTCCGTGAGGAGCGCGCGCGTGGCGCGGTGGCGCTGCGCCTGGCGCCGGGCCGGCCCGCCGAGCGCATCGAGGAGTTCGATCCTGCTGCCGAGCAGATCGTGATGGTTCCGCGCGTCGTCGGTGGATAGGTAGGCGGCGGCGTCATGAGTACAGTGGTTCCCGCGAGCGTCTTCTTCATCATCACGCTCGTCGCGGCGGCGCGCGTCGTCTTGCTGCTGAGCGCCTGGCCGTCCGTGAGCGCGCGCATCTGGCCGTGGCTGCGACTGCACGACTGGTGGCCGGTGCCAGCGGACCACACCGCCGAGAAACTCTTGCGCGACGTTTTGACACATGAGGAATACACGCAGCTGCGCGCGCATGCCTACCTGGAAGTGCCGAGCCGCGACCGGGCGGAGCGTGTCTACCGCGTGCCGCGTGGCCCCGGCCAGGTACAGGTGGTGGAAGGGGGACGCGTGATCGAGCGGCTGTGCTTGCAGCCTCTGGACGCGCTGCCCGAGGCGGATGTCATCCTCATGCACAAGCTGCTCATCGAGGGCGATGAGCACATGTATCTGGCCACCGCCAATCACTTCCCGCGGGTGGCGTGGCGCTAGGGCGTCTGCCAGATCACCTTGCGCGTCAGCGCCAGTAGGCAGGCACAACCGAGCATCGCGGCACCCACGAGGAAGAGAGCGGCGACAGACGGCACGACCGTGGCAGCCGCCCCATACGCGAAAATGGACAGCGGTGTGCCCACGAAGGTGCCGAGCAGTGTGATGCTCATCATGCGGCCCATCATCTCGATGGGAATGAAGCGCTGAATCAGCGTGATGAACAGCACATTGGAGATGGCGAGCGCCAGACCCATAGCGGCGAAGATGCCTGCCAGCGGCAGCACGCTGCCTACAAACGGCATCCAGGCGATCAAGCCGGCGACAGGCACGATCAACACAATCGCGACGAGTGGTTTGTGCGGCAGTTTCGTCACCATGCCTACGACCACGGCACCGAAGATGGAGCCGAGGCCGAAGCCGCCAATGACGATGCCTAGCGCACGCGGCCCCTCGGCGAGGCCCACCCATTGCTTGAGCAGCAGCGGCGTCGCGACTTCGATCAGCCCTCCAACAGCGAAATTGCCGATCAGTGAGACGCCCAGCAACGCGCTCAGGAACGGCGTCGCGCGCAGGAAGGCAAATGCCTCGCCCAGGGCCGCGAGTCCCCCGCCGCGCCCTGCTGCCGGCGCGCCCGCACGGCCGGCGGGCGCCGCCGGCGTCCGTTTGGGCAGCGGAATCGCGAAGAGCGAGGCCACCGAGACGGCGAAGGTGAGCGCGTCTATCACGAAGCCGAGCGCCAGCTGTGTCAGCGCGAGCAGGGCGCCGGCAACGCTGGGGCCGACGAAATTGCTCGTCTGTAGCGTGAGCTGGTCGAGGCTGTTTGCGGGTTGCAGCTCTTCCTCTGGCACGAGGAATGGCATCATGGCGGCCGAAGCTGGGTAGAAGAGTCCACCGCCGATGCCCAACAGCGCCGCCAGCGTGATGAGTAGCCAGAGCGGCGGCACGAACACCAGCACACACGCCGCCAGCACGCCGACCACCGCGAGGCGCAGCACGTCCGCGCCGAGCATCAGGTTGCGCGGACCGTAGCGATCCGCCAGCACGCCACCGGCGAGCGTACTCGCGCCGAGGGTGACGGCCGACGTGCCGAGCACGAGCGAGAGGGCTAGCGGCGCATCCACCACACGCAGCACCAGCCAGGGCAGCGCGACAAAATAGAAGTGATCGCCCAGGCGCGAGACCGTCTGGCCAGCGAGCAGCCTGCGCACACTCGACCGGCGGAGCGGCGTGAGGAAGCCGCCACGGCCCGCAACGGTGGTGGCTGTGCTGGGCTCCCCACTGGGGCTGCCGCCTGCTGGCGGCGCTGCCTCCTCACGGCTCTCCCGCTGTTCGTCGAGCATGCCGCATCCTCCTTATCGGCGCAACGGAGCCGCATAATTCACATACTTTCCAGTCGGTATATGAATCATACCAGGCGAGTGGGAGCCCGTCAAGTGGCTCAGGAGAGGTCGAGCGCGAGGATGCGGATCAGCCAGCTTGGCGCGCCGTGCGGCCCTGGCGCGTCCTTGCTGAGCGTGTAGACAATCGTGGCGCGCCGGTCCGGGGGCACGGCGCGTAGCCGCTCGAACTGGTCACCGTGCCTCGCCCACACAGCAACCTTTGTCGTCTTCCCGTCGCGCAGGCGTAGCCGGAGATTGCGTCCCTCCGGCCCGCTGCGCCAGCAGCTCAGGATGTTGACGTCCGTGCTGAGAAATTGGGGCGGCGCAAAGCCGGGACCGAACGGCTCGAGCGCATCGAGGCTCGCATAGATATCGGCGGCGAGCCGGCGCAGCGGCAGCCGGCAATCCACGTCGAGCGGCGTCGGTGCCGGCGCGGCGAACGTCTGTGGGAGCGCGTCGCCTTCCGCGGGCGCCTGGCCAGCGGCGGCAAGCGCATCGAAGTGCTGTTCGACATGCGAGCGCAAAGCCGCGAGCTGGCTGGTGGCGAGCGTAAAGCCTGCCGCCTGAGCATGACCGCCGAAGCGGCGAAACAGCGGCTCTCGTGCTGCCAGCGCGGCGCCGAGGTCGTACCCGTGCGGGGCGCGCGCCGAGCCGCGGCTCTCCTCCTCGCCCTGGCTCACGATAAACACAGGCCGGTGGAACTCTTCGGCCAGCCGGCCCGCCACCAATCCAAGCACCCCTACATGCCAACCCGCGCCAACCGCGAACAGCGCACGGTGACCACGGCGCCCGTCTGCCTCGTCCTGCAGATCAGTCAGCAGCTGCCGCCGGGCCTCCCGCGCAACCGTGTCCATCTCGCGCTGCCGCTCGGTGTTGAGTGTGTCGAGCCGGTCCGCGAGCGCCGCCGCCGCCGCCTCATGCTCCTCCAGCAGCAGCTCCACGGCCAGCTGCGGGTTGCCCAGCCGGCCCGCCGCGTTGAGGCGCGGAGCGAGCGCGAACGAGATATCGCGGGCGGTGACGTGGCCGGGCGTAAGCCGTGCCAGGCGCACCAACGCCAGGAATCCCGGGCGCGGGCGCGTATTCAGGCGCACGAGCCCAGCACGCGCGAGCGCGTGATTCTCGCCCGCAAGCGGCACCATGTCGGCGATGGTCCCGATTGCCACTAGATCGAGCAGACTGTGCAGCGCCTCGTCGTGCGCGGCTGCGGTCAGCGTCGCGCTTCCCGCCAGCAGCTGCTCTGCCAGGCGAAAGGCCACGCCGACGCCCGCCAAGTCTTTGTTGGGTGAAGGGTCGCCCGGCCGGCGCGGATTGACGAGCGCGAGCGGGCGGGCCACCTCTGCCAGGAGTGGATGATGGTCCGTCACGATCACATCCATACCCGCCGCCTGGGCCGCGGCCACCTCGGCGACGTTGGCGGAGCCGCAGTCAGTGGTGATGATCAGGCGTGTCCCGGCCTCACCGAGCTCGGTGACCGCCGCCAGGTTCAACCCGCGACCGTCTGCGTCGCGCATGGGAACGTAGGGGGCCACGGTGGCGCCAAGCGTCCTCAAGGCAGCGGTGAGCAGTGCGCACGAGGTGACGCCGTCGCAGTCGAAGTCGCCATAGACGGCGATGCGCTCACCGCGCCGGCATGCCAGCTGCACGCGCTCGACTGCCGCATCCAGATCCAGCGGCGCCGGGGGCCGCGCCGCCCACTCCCCAGCCAGGAAGCGGCGCACGGCTGCCTCTCCCGTGATTCCGCGATTGTGCAGCAGCTGCACGCTCAGCCGTGGGACGCCGGCGACGCCGTCTAGCTCGGCGAGAGAGAGCTCGCGCATGAGGCGCCATGGGGCCGCTCCTGTCGGCTTAAGCGCCGGCGCGGGAACGGCGGGCAAGCCTTCGGCGCCAGGGGTTTCCTCAGGCTCCATGCCATGCGCCTTTCACCGTCACGCCTGGTTCGACGCCGCGCCAACCCTGGCGCCGCGCATCCGTCGCTGCCGCGACACACGCGCAGACCAGCGACGCAATTGGAGTTGGCACGGCGCGTGCAATAGAGACGAATAGATGCATATCCATCACCTGGAGGATGTTCCCATGCTGCCTCATGAGCTTAGTAGCAACGTGAACGGGAGGCCCGCTACCCTAGGCGATAACTTCTCGACAGACGAGATCGAGCGACTTACCGACCTGCGCCGCAACTTTCACGCGTACACCGAGTACATGGAGCGTGTGATCGACAGCCGCCGACTCGAGTTCGCCCGCTGGCTATTGGACAACGGCAAAATTAGCGAAGCCACTTCAGAGGCCTAGGCTGTACGGATTGTGAGGCGCTCTCGTGCTTGGCTCAAGAATGGGCATCGTGCAACGCCGTTCCGCATGCCAGGCCCGCACGACCGCAACGGCGCGGTCGCCGTTTGTTCGCCTTCTTTGAGCTAGTCCTCGCGCGCATCGGGCAGCAGGCACGCGAAGACTTCATTGCCAAGGAGCAAGCCGCGATCCGTTAGACGCGCAACCCGGTCAGTGCTCTCCAGCAAGCCAAACGCTCGTACCTGCGCAAGACGCCCACCGAACACCTCCTCGAATCCCCGCCCGAAGCGCGCTCGAAACGCCGCCAGATCCAGACCCTGTCGTAGGCGCAAGCCTAGCATGGCAGTCTCCGCCTGCTCGAGTTCCGGCGAGATATGCTCACGCTCGACCACCGCGCCACCCGGTATGGCGGCGTCTGCTGGCGGACGGCGGCTCGCCTCACCATCCATGGCGGCAGCCTCTGCGCGCACCCGCGCGATATAGTCGCGAATGGGGCGGGCGTTGGCGTAGCGCCAGCCAGCAAACCAGCCGTGTGCCCCGGCGCCGAGTCCAATGTAGGGCAGGTTGTGCCAGTAGGTGAGATTGTGGCGGCACTCATGGCCGGGCCGCGCCCAATTCGAGACCTCGTAGTGCTGATACTGGGCCGCCCCCAGCCGTTGGATGGCAAGCTCAAACATGTCGGCGGCGAGGTCCTCGTCTGCTGGTCGCACCCTCCCCTGCTGAACCCAGCGGAAGAGTGGTGTGCCCTCCTCCACGATCAGCGAGTAGAGCGACAGGTGGTCGGGGCCGAGCGCGCTGGCGCGCGCGAGCGTTTCGGCCCACACGTCCATCGTCTGGCCGGGCAGCGCATAGATGAAGTCGAGATTCACGCTGGCGAAGCCGGCTGCCCGCGCTGCCGCGAAGGCGACCTCGATCTCGCGCGGGCTATGGATGCGGCCCATCCACCGCAGCAGATCGGCGTCGAAGCTCTGTGCCCCCATGCTGAGCCGGTTCACTCCCGCGGCGCGCAGCTCGTCGAGATGCCCGTATTCGAGCGTGCCGGGGTTGGCTTCGAGGGTGATCTCGGCGTCGGCATCCAGCGCGAAAGCCTCGCGCGCCGCGCTGATCAGCGCGTGCACTTGCGCCGCCGTCAGCAAGCTGGGCGTACCGCCGCCAAAGAAGATCGTGCGGCAGCGCCGCCGCCCGCCGCCCACCGGCGCTGCGCGAGCGCCAGCCAGCGCGATCTCGGCGAGCAACACGTCGACATACTGCTCGCGCAGCCCCAGCATGCCGGCGTACGAGTTGAAGTCGCAGTAGTGGCACTTGGCATGGCAGAACGGGATGTGCAGATAGAGCGAGACCGTCTCCAGCAGCGCGATCTCAGACGCGGCCTCGGGCCCGGCGAAGTCGGCAACTGCGGTCATACGGCCAGTCCTATCCGTGAAAGCGCCGAGGGGCGACACGCCCACACAGGCAGGCGCATCGTCCCTCGGCAACGCTGGTCTTCCGAGCGCTGAGGCCGCCTATTGCCCAGCAGTCGGCGTAACCTCGCTGGGAAGCGTGGCGTTCAGATCCGGGGCCACCGGCAAATTGCGAGCGGCGGTCAGCATGGTGGAATCCGGTGTCGTCACATGGTTCGACGTGTTGTAGCGCTGCCCAGAGAGCCAGTGGCTGAGCGCGTTGCTGCGCGATGTATCCAGCGTGCTGGCATCAACTTTCCGGCTGGGATCGATCGCCAGAATTTGGATGACGTTGTAGGTGCCGTTCACATCCTTGAGGACCGGGCTAATCTCGTTGACATGCCGGCTCGTCGCCAACGCCCAATTTTCGATGATCGCGTCTTTCGTACCGTCCGCGAGCCAGCCCATGTCACCGCCGACGTCTTTGGTGTCTACGTCGACCGAGCTCGTCTTGGCCAATGTCTTCCACTTCGCGTCGCTGGAATCCTGCTGGAGCTGCGCCAGGATCTTTTGCGCATCAGCAGCCGAGCTGGACAGAATGCGGCGCAGGTGAACCTGGCGAGTCGGCGATACGAGAAGTGAGGCCAGGTACGTCTGCATCTTGGTGCGGCGCACGTCCATCGCGATGACGCCCCGTACATCTGCGTCGGAGATGTTGTTCTTATCCAGGAAGGCGCCGTACGACTCACCTACCGGAAAGGCTTTCTTGAAGTCGTTCAGCTTGGCGGTGATATCATTCGCGCTCGCCTCGAATGTGGAGGCGGCCACCTTGTCAGTGCGCTCGTACCGTTGCGCGCCTTGCTGAATCAGCTGATCTTCGATCATGTTCGAGATCGTCTGCTGCGAGAGCGAATCCTTGGTATAGGCGGATTCGTCGGACCGAATGAGACTCGTCAAGACGTCGTTGCGCGACGTCGCTACCGCGTCGCCCGCTTGGATTTTTGGCAGGAGCTCCCCTTGTTCTTTGAGCTCGCCTTTGACCCTGTTCCACACGACCTGCGCGTCATACGCCAGCGCTTTGCGATATTGGTCCTGGGAGACGGCGACGCCATTGATCTTGACGATTGCCTGATTAGGGATGAGGACATTCTGTTGAATGACGCCGAACACGCCGACACCCAGCACAATGAGCCCCACAAGGCTCACAAAGGCTAAGGCGGCGCGTCGCTGAAGGAGCTCTTTCTGCCGCCGCGTCAGGTGGCCGCCCCAGCCGAAAATCAGCGGCTTGCCGTCGCGGCGACCTTCAAGGCGTGCTGTCTGCCGATTGAACGTCCCGGGCCGGGTAGAGGCGCTCACGCGGGCACGGCGCTTGGCCCGAGACTTTTGTAGCGTCTGGTTGCTCATAGCCTGTCCAGCATCTCCCCTGAGATCAGTTGGCGGAGAGCCGGCGCTCCAAATTGGGTGCGAAATGGGGCGCCGACACCACGCGCGAGCACGAACTACACGCCGCGAATGTGCGCGGCGGTGTAGGGTAGCAACGCCATGTAGCGGGCGTTCTTCAAGGCGACGCTTAAGCGCCGTTGGTGCTTGGCACACGTGCCGGTCTTGCGTCGCGGCTCAATTTTAGCACGGTCGGATAGATAACGGCGCAAGCGCCCGACGTCTTTATAATCAATCTCACGGACGTGGTCCACACAGAACGTGCAGACCTTACGGCGCGAACGGAAGTCGCGCCCGCGGCCAAACGGCCTGCCTTCGCGCCCGCCGCCCGGCCGGTCGCCCGAGGGCGGGCCACCGGGGCCGCCCATCTCTCTCCGCTGTTGCATCGAAATGCTCCTTTACGTATGGGTATACCGGTCTACCGCGAGCGGACTGCGGAGACCGGCACGTAATTGTGGCGCATCCGCGCTCCCGCGGATGGCCGCGCGCCGCCACGACTGGTGGCAGGGCGCGCTATAGCTAGAACGGAATATCGTCAGGACCCATATCATCTCCGCCGCCGGAGCCGCGACCGCCTTCACCCTGGCCCGCGCCCTTCGGGTCGAGCATCTGCATGTCCGTAAGGTTGACCTCCCAGGCGGTGACCTCGATGCCATCCTTGTTGGTGTACCTGCGCGACGTCATGCGCCCTTCCAAATACACCTTGGACCCCTTGTGCAGATAGGAGTTGCTGGTTTCGGCCAGCCGATCGAAGGCGACGACGTTGAACCACGTGGTCTCTTCGCGCTTCTCCCCAGATTCACGGTCGTTCCAGCGGCGGCTTACGGCGACAGAAAACTTGGTGACGGCTTTCCCGCTGGGCAGGTAGCTCATCTCGGGGTCGCGGCCCAGGTTGCCAATCAGCATGATCTTGTTGAGCATTGCAGCCCTTCTCTTCCTTTGGCGCCCCAGGACACGAGCGGTCCCGGCACGCCTACGCGTGTGCCTCCGCTTCGCTCGTCGCCGCAACGTCGCCGGCCTCATCTTCCGCCGACGCATCGGCCTCGGTCACGGCCGCCTCTTCCGCTGCCGCCTCTCCCGCCGACGCCTCTTCCGCCGCTGCTTCCGCCGTTGCCTCTTCCGCGGCTGCCGGCGCCTCTTCGGCCGGCACTTCCTCGGCCGCTTGCGCCGTCACCGCGGGAGTCTCTGCTGGCACACCCGGCGCTTCAGGCTCCGCGGCCGAGCGTTCCGCTGCCTGGGCCGCGGCGGCTTCGGCGGCCGCGGCCGCCTGTGCGGCTTGCACCGCAGCCTGCGCCTCCGCCTCGGCTTCGCGCTGGCGCTGCTGGGCGGCGATGCGTGGGTCGCGCAGCTTGACGAGGTGGCGCATTACCGATTCGTTGACATGCAGCGTGCGTTCGAGCTCACCCACCGACTCCGGCGGCATAATGAGGTCGAAGAAGAAGTATAGGCCATCTCGGTTGTGTTCGATGGGATAGGCCAGCCGGCGGCGTCCCCACGCATTCACGCGCACAACCTGCCCGCTATTGCTGGCCACAGTCTGTGTCACGCGATCCACGATTGCCCGCGCCTGGTCGTCACCGACATCAGGCTTGATGACGAGCCCAAGCTCATAGTCCCGCGCCATGCGGTTTCCTCCTGTGGGTATGCACCCGCTTCAGCAACATGCGCCCGCATGCGGCGCATGGTCGGCGGGGCAGGATGGATTGGCGACGCGCACCTCTGCATAAGTCGAGATGAACGCCGCGGCGACGAATGCCCGCGAGGGTAGCGTCACCGGAGGCTCGCTGAGCCACCATCGCATTATAACATCGTGCCGGCGCACCCGCAACCGTGGGAACGTACGTCACGCTGCCTGGCATCACAGGATTCTGTGACGCCATGACAAATATGGAAATGGTCGAATTACCTACCGGATATCAATCAGGCATGCTTGACCGCGCCGCGCTTGAATATGCCGACCAGCGGCACGTGGCGTATTAGAGCGCCTGACTCACATCCTGCAATTCATGCAACACTGCCGGACCGACCAACAGCAATCCGCCAAAGACAACGAGAATAACGAAGAACATGATGAGCCCGTACTCGAGCAATCCCTGTCCTAGTTGGGCGCGCGAACCATTCAATGGAGATGGCATTGCAGACGGCCTCCAATCACACGCGAAAAGTCAGATGCGCATTTCAATATTCCGATTTCGCATCCTTAGCGATTTTATCCGACATCAGGCAGTATACCGGGCGGACTTTAAGGTGTAAATGTCCGCCGCAGGAATGCCTACACGGTGCGCTCATCTACCAGGCTACGCGTGCCCTGCTCACCTTCCCGTGCTCCGTGCCAGTCCGGCCAGCGGGCGCGGCGCGGGGAAGGCGGGGGCGACGCGCCTGCGCAGCCAGCGCGTGAGCGCGTTGGCAATCATCCGATCCACGCCTTCGACATGAAGGACGGCATAGGCGACATCCGGCAGCGCAGTCCACGTCGGCAGCGCCACATAGCGCGGCACCCACTCGGGCCGAAACTTGGCGTTGAAGGATGCCAGTGAATCGAGCTGGAAGGCTCCTCCCAGCAACTGCACCAGCGCCTTCCCCGCAGGAC
>Ga0070706_100003604_pt1 | contig 15173 bp, 11 predicted proteins | sample KBSK5501metaG_FD_65476 | JGI IMG/M metagenome (GOLD analysis project Ga0070706, IMG submission 65476) | Corn, switchgrass and miscanthus rhizosphere microbial communities from Kellogg Biological Station, Michigan, USA - KBS K5-50-1 metaG | ecosystem: Host-associated > Plants > Roots >...
CTGGGGCGCCCATAGCCGCTGAAAGAGTCCAGACCAGCTCAGACGTGTTTCCTGCTTACGATGATCTGCGCCGGCAGTTTTCGGATGAAGAGGCGCGCCGCTTTGCGACGCGCATGGTCCACCAATCACATCAGGCCATGCGGCATGCTTGGGCACTGAAGCGTTTGATGCAGCAGTTCTCAGCGGAAGATCTGCGCACTCTGACGAGGGATTCCAGAACCAAATGGCTCGACTTAATTCGTGCTCACGCTGCGGCGTTTAGCCGCGACACTGCACAGCTGCGTCAGGAGTTGGCGCCTGTGTTTTTTTCGGGCGGTGGGAATGTTGATGCAGCGCCGACCATTGGCGTCGCGAGCGACGCTGATCTGCTGCGAGCAGTTGACCGCTTGATTGAAGTTGCTTCTGCAGATGATCAGGCGATCAGTACCGCGTTCTCGATCTCAACTGAATCTACCGGAACGTCGACGCTAAAAACAGCGCAATTTTTTCGTTCGCTGAAGTCCGCCGAGAGCTTAGCCCAGGAAATCGCTCGCGCGGCAAAGTAGGTAAGTGGCACGGGCATCCCGCCCGTCACGAAAGTAAGAAGTGGAAACATTCAAATGTGACGGAGCGAAGTACGAACGCTTCGCTGACCGAGTCTGATAATGCACATTTTGACATTATTGATTTGATGAAGGAGAACGCCATGTTCAAAAGGAATCCCCTGACAATCGCTGTTCGGTGCTTGTTGTTTGCAGCATTGCTCTTTGCCCTTGTCAATTCGCTCGTCCCGCCATGCTCTGCGCAGTCATCGAGTTCGACGTTGAGCGGCACAGTTGAAGATCAGAATGGCGGTCTCGTCGCTGGCGCGAGTGTGATGGTCATCAACACTGCCACGGGTCTGCAAAGGACAGCCACTACTAATGAACAGGGTGGTTTTACGATTCCGTTGTTGCCGCCGGCAACCTATAAAGTGCGAGTTGAGCGTCAGGGGTTTTCTCCTGTTGAGGTTCCGACAGTTGTGCTGAACGTCGGCGATCAGAAGGCGCTGCGGATTCAGTTAAAGGCGGGTGATGTCAATGCAACGGTGACAGTTCAATCGGATGCGGAGACGATCAGGGCAGACGGCAGCGTCGGCACGATAATCAATCGGCAACAGGTGGCGAACATGCCGCTTAATGGCAGGAGCCTTCACGCGCTTATCCAGCTCACGCCGGGTGTCGTACTCACGCCTGCGAGTGGCAGCGGAGCGACTGGGTCTACACAGTTCAGCGTGAATGGGCAGCGAACTACCTCAAACTATTTCATGGTCGATGGCGTCAGCGCAAATACAGGAATGGGTGCGGCGGACCTCCCTGGTGCATCCGGTTCCGGACAAGCCCCTGGAACGACCGCTCTTGGCGGCACGAACAGTCTGGTTTCACTCGACGCGCTGCAGGAGTTTCGCATTGACACCTCATCTTATGCTGCGGAATTCGGGCGCACGCCTGGAGGGCAGATCTCTTTGGTAACGCGAGGCGGAACGAACCAGTTCCACGGTAGTGCCTCCTATTATTTCCGCAATGAAGCTCTGGATGCCAACGACTGGTTCGCTAATGCAACTCGCCAGCCTAAGCCCAGAGAGAGGCAGAATCTGTTCAGCGGAGTACTAGGCGGACCAATCAAGCTAGATCGGCTCTTCTTCTTCGCCTCATACGAAGGGCTGCGGCTAAAGCAGCCCCAAGTTCAGGTGAAGACTGTAGCCACGGTTGCGTTACGTGCCCAAGCAGTGCCCGAGCTTCGACCTTATTTGAATGCTTTGCCGTTACCAAACGGGCAGGACTTTGGAAACGGCACGGCTCAGTTCGCAGGGAGCTATTCGGATCCTGGGAAATTCAACATTTTCGCAGTACGAGTGGATGGGCAGATAGCGGACAACCTGACGGGCTTCTTTAGGGTCAATCATGCGCCGTCCCAGGCACAGTCACGGACATCTTCGTTGTCAACGGTGAAGAGCATTAGCGTTAGCAATGACACCTATACTGGTGGGCTGGTTTGGGTGGCAGGGTCGAGGCTCACGATCGATGTGCGGTCTAACTGGTCACGCAATGCCCCGCGAGTAGTATTTGATCTTGATACCTTTGGGGGAGCTCAAATCCCTACGGTGTCCGACGTGTTTCTGGACAGTTTGAATCCCAGCAAGGGGCTACAAATCTTTATCGGCCCCGGGGGTGGTCGCTTTGATTGGGGTACGGCAAACAATGACATACAACGACAGTTCAACACAGTCGGCACACTGGCCTGGCTGGTTGGCGCTCATCAGCTTAAGATGGGTGTTGACTACCGCCGATTGCTACCTCTGGTAGGCGCAACGAATGGATTGATCCGGAGTGTCGTTTTTTCGACAGCGCAGAGGGTAACGACCGGACTAGCCTCCTCGTATGCGACTACGAGTATTGATCCTATTCCGCGCGAAGCAATCTTCGAAAATATCTCGCTCTTCGCGCAGGACACATGGCGTGTCCATCCCGGTCTGACCCTAACCTACGGATTTCGGTTCGAGCGCGTTCCGCCGCCTTCAGAGGCAAGCGGTCGGCTACCGCGCACGCTTCTTGGAATTGACAGTGATATCCTCCAGAATCCGCGACTAGCGCCTCTTGGCACGCCCCTTTTTCACAGGCGCTTCGGCGAATTTGCGCCGCGTTTTGGCGTCGCCTATCAACTGAGCACGCGCCAAGGATGGGAGACGACGCTGCGCGGTGGGGCGGGCATCTTCTACGACATCGGGCTGGGAGAGATTGCGAGTGGGTTCCAAAGAATGTACCCATTCTTTGCGATTAAAGCTGCCGCCAACGTGCCCTTCCCGCCGACCGGTGCTGTCGCTACGCCGCCCGTGCTTGGGGTGGACCCGCCGCAGCAGCTATTCCTACCTGATCCAAATCTTCAGATGCCATACACGGCTCAGTGGAATGCGTCCTTAGATCAAGGAATCGGCCAAGCGCAGACCGTGACGATTAGTTATATAGGGGCCGCCGGCCGCCGGCTACTCGTCAATCAGAACTACTTTCAGCCTCTGGCTGAATGGCCTACGGTGAAAATCCCAATCTCTATTCAGCGGAATGTTGGGCAGTCATCTTACAACGCATTGCAGGCTCAGTATCGTCGGCGCCTCCGCCAAGGACTGGAGGCGCTTGCCTCGTACACGCTAGCGAACTCACGAGATAATGGTTCGGCCGACAATGCTTTAGCCCCACCGGCCAGTCAGACGGCCATTGTTACGCAAGAATACGGACCATCGAACTTTGATGTGCGGCACATACTATCAGCCGCACTTAGTTATGATCTGCCGAGAATGTCAGCGCCTATGTTGCTTCGGGCTGTGGCGAGCGATTGGGGGCTCGATCTCTTGATTCGCTACCAGTCTGCATTCCCTGTGACGCCGAGAGTGGGCAGTGCGTTCTTTCCAGACGGTGCCTTCTACAACCAGCGGCCCGATGTCGTAGCCGGGCAGCCACTCTACATCAATGATCCGACCATCCCAGGCGGACGTCGCTTCAACCGTACGGCGTTTGTGGTACCTGCCGGGAACCAGCAAGGAAACTTTTCGCGGAATGGTTTGCGAGGCTTCCCTGCCTCACAGGTGGACCTGGCGCTGCGTCGTGAGTTCAGGCTGCGGGAATCAGTCAGGCTACAACTTCGGGCCGAAGTTTTCAACCTGTTCAATCACCCAAATTTTGCGATTCCCGTGGCCGATATATCTGACGGACTCTTTGGCCAGCCGACTTCAATGCTGAACCGTTCGTTGGGAGGGCTCAATGCACTATATCAGATGGGGGGTCCCCGCTCCGGCCAGCTGGCGATAAAGATCCTTTTTTAGGCGCGACGAGCCTCGTCGTAGCGGCTGCATAGTGCACTCGTCGTTGAAAGAACTTCTATATCTTGATCTCAACGAAGGTCATTCGGCGGGCCATGGGGAGACAGCTTGTGCGAGAAGCTGGCGAGACTTGCGGAGAGACTTGCCCTCCAAGAAGAGTGCGTAGCGGACAGTCACGATGGTTAGCCGATCACAGTTTCGAATATGAGATGCCTTTAGTCACTAAGCCACATAAGACTGCACGTGAAAACTGTAATGAGCAGATACAGAAGAGCAGAGCAAAGGATCTTAGACGCTGGACCAGTTACATGACACTTAAGGACGCGGGACGGCAGTAGACTCTCAATTATTCCAAATGGAGTTTACGCGATAGAAATGAAACAGTTGCAGGGAAGGAGTCAGGTTGGAGAGCGCCGTGTCTGGTCTACGCTGTTGGTTGCTGCGTTCGGGAGGGTTGAATAGAAAACCTGTTCTGGCGGGAGAATATGGTGCCATGCTTCAACCCATTCGGCCGTTACCTCTCATGGTCTGCATCATTTAGACTAATCGAATTGATCAAACCCAGTACTCCATCATTTCGAGCAATCGTGGAATCTGCTTTCTAGCCATCAGGAGATTTCAAGCGTGAGATCATTATGTCGACGATGCGGCTATATCCTTCTTTATCTATCTGTCGCTGCATGTGTCCAACTAGTGGCCCAGGAGAAGCGGCCGTTAACGCCAGACGATTTATTCAAGATCGAGGTAGGTCCCAGCGGATCGTCGTCTATCACTGTGTCCCCCGATGGCGAGTGGCTGGCCTATGTTCAATGGCGTTCGCGGCTGCCGGATCGAGGACACGCGCAAGATTTTCTTGCCGGTAACTTCGGTAATGATCGTGCAGATGTGTGGCTTGCGCGAGTCGAATCCGGCGCGCCAATAAACCTAACGAGAGGTGAGGCGGACAGCAGTGGCTACTGGAACCCGAAATGGTCACCTAACGGTGAATACCTCGCTATGTTGTCGACAAAGGGCGGGGACAACGTGCGCCTGTGGATCTGGGAGAGAGCGACTGGCCGCTTGGAGAATCTAAGTAACCGGGGCGTGGCGCAGAATTCGGATGGGCAGTTTGAGTTCTCGTGGCTCGATAACCGGCGGCTCGTGGCAGTGCTGCTTCCCGATGGCGAGCAACCTTGGGGCATGTCGTTCTTGCGGCAAGCAGCACGAGTGGCAATGAGAGAATGGCCGAAGGCGTGGGCAGGCAAGGAGCCGACGGCAAGCGTACTTGAGAGCGGCGTGCCTGTTGATCTGGTCTCGTACTCTCAGGAACAGGTGACGTCTCTCGATGTCGGAGGGAGAGCTATCTCGCTCGGCTTGACAGTGGAGGCGCGAAATGTGCTCGGTTCACCCGACGGTCGGTATATCGCCTACGGGAGCTTGGTTCACTTCGTGCAGCCAGACCCTGAAACGAGTTTGGCGATTCTCGAAAGAAACCCATTGAATGCTGTTAGGATTTTGGGTCGGCGATATCAACTTGCCATTGCCGACACTAAGGGTCGGAGTGTCCATTTCGCAGCAATGGACACTGCCTTCATCATTCCGAACTCATTCCGGTGGGCGCCCGAGGGAGGTCGCTTCGCGTTTCTCGGAGCGCGTGCGGGAGAAGAAAAACGTCCGCTCCAACTGTTTCGCGGTAGCGTTGACGGCGCTATCGAAGCTATACCGCTATCTGATTCTGATCCGCGCGACATTGTTTGGGTAGATGGTGATCGACTGCTCGTCTCGGCTGAGTGTCAGTTGCCAAGCGCTCCTGCGTCGAAAGGGCGGATAGATTGGTGGGTTGTTGTAGGAGGCAAAGCTCCACGTAACTTGACGGAGCACCTCAAGACCGTGCCAGGCGAGTTGTTCTCGGATTCAACGGGCCGAAACTTTGTCGGGATGGCTGACGGTGAAGTCTGGCGGCTCAATGTTGATTCCGGTGAGCGGACGAATCTGACGGCGGAATTAGACGCAAAGTTGGCAGGGATTACGTGGCCTAGTGACAGCGTTGATCGCAGTGCTGGCTTCGCTTATATCATCGTCTCTGCATTACACGGTCAGCTGATCGATTACTTCCGATTGGACCTGGCATCCGGCAGAACAGCGCCGCTCGCTCGACCCTCTGACTTCGCGATGCTTGTTGCCTATGCTCCGAAGAGTGACATATCTGTTTTTGCAGCGGAAGAGCGAACTGGCACCTATCTCACTCTTGTGCATGGACAACAACGACGAGCGCTGATCCAGACGAATACATTCCTAAGCGAAATAGCCGAGGGGCCGCTGCGCCAGATCAGTTACAACAGTCTGGATGGCCAAAGTCTGAAGGGCTGGATTCTACTTCCTCCGAGCTACGAGAGCGGAAAGCACTATCCGCTCGTGACTTTGGTATACGGAGGAACCACATATGGTGACAGAACGCCCGGACTTAGCCGCATCAATGAACGTGGTGTTTTGTGGAACATGCAGTTGCTGGCTGCTCGGGGCTACATGGTGCTGTTCCCGAGCATGCCGCTCCGTCCTTATGGCGATGTCGATGACCCCCTGCTGAAATTGACCAATGGAGTGCTTCCGGCGGTTAGCAAAGCCATCGATCTTGGTCTTGCTGATCCTGATCGGTTGGCAGTGATGGGCCAAAGTTATGGGGGCTTCAGCACCTATGGTTTAGTGACGCAGACCAATCGCTTTAAGGCTGCCATCGCCTCTGCTGGCTTTAACGATCTTATTAGCTATTACGGGACATTTACTGGGTACGATAAGCGCTACGGATCTGGACGATATTTTGGCATATCAGTAATAGGAGGTTTCGAGGCAGGGCAACCTCGCATGGGTAATCCACCCTGGAACGACTGGGGCCGCTACGAGCGCAACAGTCCCTTGTTTTATGTTGACCGCGTGCAGACGCCTCTGCTGATTGTTCACGGCGAGGTGGATTCTGTTCCGATGGAACAGGCCGAGGAGTTTTTCACAGCGCTTTATCGACAGGGTAAGCGAGCACGGTTTATCCGATACTGGGGTGAAGGTCATGTTCTCGAGTCGCCGGCAAACGTTCGAGACTTCTGGCACCAAGCGTATGCTTGGCTCGACGAGTTCTGCGACATCTCACGCGACGCAAAGGGTAACCTCGTCTTGGATGGGGATCGCGTCAAGTCACGCAACGGCGCGCCACCTCTCAAGCCGGAAGACTTCGCGCGTTTCAACGAGATCGACCTGAAATCACAATCGTGGTTGAAGGAACCGGTGGTCGTCAGTCACACACAGGACAGAGCTCAGGAAAGGCAGAAATCAGCAGCGAGAGTGCCTATAAAGAGATGAGTGCCTTGAAAGCTAACGTTGCTGAAAAGCACGAAATCTCTGCAAGTCTGGTGTATGGAGCGAGCCCCTAGAGATGGAGAAATACAAGTGAGTCCTGACCTGAAGTAGCTTATCACGTGGCCAATGGTCCTCACGTCGTCGTCGGACAGTTTGGTAAACCGCCGGCTTGCCAAGATATGCGCCAAAAATTGCCAAAATATCTAGCGGCGTACACCGGTGACAGAACCGGGCGCGGTACCTCGAACGGTGTATCTACCCGCTGGTGCTAGCTGGACGGACTTCGGGACCGGAAAGACCTTTCGTGGTGCGCAAACGATTGAGACTCTTGCTCCAACTGGAGTGATGCCTCTGTGCGTGCGTGCCGGCGCGATCATTCCCTATGGGCCATCAATTCAATGCGCGATGGAGAACAATGGTCGACTCGAATTATGCATTTACCGCGGAGCAAATGGTTTGTTCACTCTTTATGAAGATGAAGGCGACAACTATAACTATGAGAAGGGAATGTACGCGACGATTCCGATCTCCTGGAGCGAATCAAAGCAAAGACTCACTATTGGCAAGCGGCCAGGAAGTTTCACGGGCATGTTGAACGAAACGCACCTTCCGCATTGTGTGGGTCGCCCGGGCCATGGCGCAGGTACAACGGCCACCTTCAAAGCCGATGCAGAGGTCATTACGCAGGAGATGAATTGGTAGTTCAGCAACCTGCCTTAAAGAGTGAATAACAAATAATTGAAGTGCAATGTGATCCCGGAGCTTTCTAGCACGGATCGAAGAGAGCCAGCTAATTTTGAGTTCCCGGATCTTTGACTTCTATGACAGAGGTTGGACCAGCTATGAACGCCGCGAAGCTTACGAAGCGTCTTGCTTCGTTGGATGCATACCGCGGGTTCGTGATGCTGCTCATAATGGCCGAGGCGCTGGGGATTCCACGAGTCGCGTCGCATTATCCCGGTAACCCCATTTGGCGTCTCCTTGCTTATCACTCTGATCATGTCGAGTGGGTGGGATGCTCGCTCCATGATCTGATCCAACCTTCCTTTTCGTTCCTAGTCGGAGCCGCGCTTCCATACTCGCTCGCCAGTCGCCAGGCACGTGGTCAATCGAAGAAGGAAATGTTCATCCATGCGCTGTGGCGGGCACTCTTACTGGTGATGCTCGGCGTCTTTTTGCGCTCGGTTGGGTATCCGGAAACGAACTGGACCTTCGAAGACACGCTCACTCAGATCGGTTTGGGGTATCCGTTTCTGTTTCTTCTTGGCTTCTGCTCGTCGCGGGTTCAATGGACCACACTGGGAGTGATCCTCGTTGGGTACTGGCTAGCGTGGGCACTGTATCCTGTGCCGGGATCAGACTTTGATTACGTTCGAGTTGGCGTGCCGGCAGACTGGGCCTATCACGCCCACGGATTTGCGGCGCATTGGAATAAGAACAGCAACCTTGGTTCCGCATTTGATCAATGGTTCCTCAACTTGTTTCCACGCTCGACACCTTTTGTCGCGAACCTGGGCGGATACCTCACACTCAATTTCATCCCCACCCTGGGGACGACGATCTTGGGCCTCATCGCCGGTCGCTGGCTGCGCATGGAGATATCCGCCCAGAGGAAAATGCAGCGCTTCGTGATCGCCGGTATTGCAGGCATAGTCATAGGTCAATTGCTGAACTGGGCGGGCGTCTGCCCGCTCGTGAAACGCATTTGGACGCCTGGTTGGACGCTCTATAGCGGAGGGTGGTGCTTCTTGCTGCTGGCCCCCTTTTACGCCATCATTGACGTGTGGAACCGACGCGCGTGGGCATTGGCGCTGATTGTGATCGGGATGAATTCCATCGCTGCTTACTGCCTGCAAGATTTGCTGACAAGGCCCATTGCAAACTCGCTAAGAATGCATCTCGGGCAGAACCGCTGCTTGGCAGTGCGGTGGTGACGATCTTGTGGCTGATTCTCTTTTGGATGTATCGCCGCAAGCTGTTCCTGAAGATTTGAGTTGGAACCTTATTGGTGATGAAAAAATGAGTGAAGATCATCCGAAATTATCACGGCGTGACTTACTGAAAGCCGCCACCATGACAGGCTTGGGTTTGACCAGTTTAGCCGTTGGCGACGCGGAAACTAACAACCGCCAGCCTGCGGAAATTACTGCTCGGACTTCGAAGAACAGAACCATGATCGCTGTTAAGTTCGAACCGCGTGACGTGGTGCGAATCGGTATTGTTGGTGTCGGTGGACGAGGTACGGGCGTGCTTGGTGAATTCCTGGCCGTCGAAAAAGTATTAGTTACTGCTGTCTGCGACATTGTTAAAGATAAATGCCTCCGCGCAGCAGGCATGATTGAGAAAGCCGGACAGAAGACGCCAGCGATCTATAGCAATGGCGATCGAGATTTTGAGAACCTTTCACGACGCGAGGACATTGACTTCATCTACATCGCCACGCCATGGGAATGGCACGTGCCGCAAATCCTCGCAGGTCTCAACAACGGTAAGCACGTTGGCACCGAGGTCCCCGCAGCCTACTCCATTGAAGATTGCTGGAAGATTGTGGACGCTTCCGAAAGGATGCGCCGTCACTGTGTCCTTATGGAGAACTGCTGTTACGGTTACTCTGAGATGATGGTCTTGAATATGGTGCGCGCCGGCTTTTTCGGCGAACTCGTACATGGCGAGTGTGCTTACAACCATGACCTCCGTAAGATTCTTTTCGAAAATGCCAACGAAGGTTTGTGGCGCCGGCGGCATCACACGTTGCGTGATAGTAACCTCTATCCGACTCATGGTCTCGGCCCGATGGCGCACTACATGGGAATTAATCGTGGCGATCGATTTGATCACCTGGTCTCAATGAGTTCCTTGCACCTCGGATTGGAAGCGTACCGCAAAGATCACGTCACCTCGAACGACCCGAAATGGAAAGAGGTTTACAAGTGCGGTGATTACAACACCAGCATCATCAAGACCGCCAAGGGGCGCACCATCGTGCTGCAGCACAACGTAAGCACGCCGCGGCCCTACGATCGCATCAACCTCATTCAAGGGACAAATGGGATATTCCGCGACTATCCTCCGCGCATCTTTGTAGATGGACAGGAAGGGGCCGACAGCTGGACTACCTTGGGAAAGTACAAGGAACAGTATGAGTCCGAGCTTTGGAAGACAGTCGGCGAGAGGGCGCGCAAGCTGGGAGGGCACGGTGGTATGGACTACATCATGTGTTACCGCTTGGTCCAGTGCATGCGCGAGGGCTTGGAGCCTGACATAGACGTTTACGATGCCGCGGCGTGGAGCATCCCCGGTCCGCTGAGCCAGGGATCTGTCGCGAACGGGAGTATGCCAGTGAAGTTTCCGGAATTTACGCGTGGTGTTTGGCAGACAAGATCCGCTCCACAGCATTGAGATGCTGATTAAGAGCCAGGCAAACATCAACTGCTTGGTGGCACGTTGGCCGGCCTCAAAGCAAGGTAGTCGCTTCGCCAATAAAGAACCCATAAGACAGATTGGTTCATTTAAAGGCCACGTGCGAATCACTTTAGTACTGAGAGTTCGGAATGGTTCCGAGAGCTTCGGTGAGGTGGGCTGCCACGGTTTCAGCGAATATGAACCGTGCTTCTCACCGGTATTCAACAGGCCCAGGGCGCGCACACGCCCGTGCGTGCTGGCTGCGAAGGATACGAACCCCCCAAAGTCTAGAAGCTCAAAGAGCAGACGATCGACTCGTGCAAGATAGCTCCTCGGTGCTCTCTTCTACTTGTGCAGCGTCAATTATTGGCACTTATTGTTCTGCGACCAAAGAAGTCGCGTTCTACTGTCTAATTTTCAACCATCCATAAGACAGACGGCCTCTCGCTATCCGGTTATTCTTTGCGGGCTAGCGTCGCCCTTTCACGGGCTAACGGATTTTGGGTTAGCTCGTTCCCGGGACCCAGACGCCGTTGCTCCAGGTTGGCGTCTGCGGCCGCAGGAGCCAGTGCGTAACCCCTCGCCGCGCCTTTGAATTTGTCGCTGCGAGCAACCCGTTACAAATCAATTTATGAGAAGAAAGGGAAATAAGAGTGATGATGACTTCACAATTGTCTCCGCGGAACGGCGGAATTATCGGAGGGTCAGCCACCATGAAAGCGCTGACCTGCCAGATCGAAACCGCGGCGCGCAGCGATCTAACTGTGCTGGTCACCGGAGAATCCGGTACCGGCAAAGAACTGGTGGCCCGTGCGATTCATGAATATGGCACCCGTGCTACCAAGCCTTTCATTTCAGTCAACTGCGGTGCCATTACGGAATCTTTGCTGGAATCTGAACTCTTTGGGCATGAACGCGGCGCTTTCACCGGAGCAAATCAAAGCCGACGAGGACTCTTTGCGGCAGCTCACACTGGAACAATCTTCCTCGATGAAATTGGCGAGATGTCCACCGCCTGCCAGGTCAAACTGCTGCGGGTACTGCAGGAGAATACGATCCGACCGGTCGGTGCTAATGAGGAAATCTCACTCGATGTGCGCGTGATTGCCGCCACGAACCGCAACCTGGTTCGAGAAACTGCTATTAGTCGATTCCGTGAGGACCTGTTCTATCGTCTTGCCGTACTGACCATCAACACTCCGCCGCTGCGTGAGCATCCTTCGGATATTCCTCTATTACTGCAACACTTCTTACGTGCCGCAGAGCAGAGAATGCAGTGTGTCCGCCCACGCGAAATCGAACCCGAAGCGTTTACCGCCCTCACTAATTATGCCTGGCCGGGGAATGTCCGCCAGCTAAGGCACGCCGCGGAGAGGTTGGCAGCTATGACACTCGACGGTGAAGTGATAACTATGGAAACACTTCAGCTATCTCTTCCGCATTCTATTTTCAGCCTCAGTCGCCTATGCGAATCAGCTTCCGAAATTCCCGTCGTCTATCGCGAGCACGACTCGCTTGATGACTTCCTCGATCGCACTATGCTCGGGCTCTATGAACACCTCCGCACTCAGACAGGTAGCCACTCGAAGACAGCCCGAATACTACGCACCGATAGAACCTCTCTTTACCAACGACTGGAACGCGCGCGTAGAAGAGTCCAAACGACTGTGCTATGACGCGACTTGCTCTACAGCAGACCTCGGGTTCTCATGATCAGTCGATGAGTTTTACTAAAGATGAGTCTGGGAAGGGATCCTAAGAGAGATCTATTGTCTTAGAAATAGTGAAGCAGCTTGAGGAGCATTAGAAGTCCCAGAACGCTACCGCCCAGGTAACTCAGAATACTAACGAGGGTATCGAGATAGTTGGCTTGACTCGTGATTAGACGCTCGAAGTGTTGAGCAGAATCCAGGATCCTACTTTCTTTTTGAAGGGTTGGATCGATTGCAATTTGTCCAGTTGTTGGCATCATCACCTCCTATGCCTCCGCTGCCCTTCTGACATGAGCCATTACCGTAAAAATGGTAGCAGCAAGTCTACTACAAGTCCGGTAGTGCGCTAATTTGGGTAATAATATATTTGGCTGACCAACACGCTCACGCCGCTCCGTCCAAAACGAGTTATTAGGGCGCGCGCCGCCGAGACAATTGAGAGAGAAGATAAGTTGCGGAATCCGCCGTCGACCTACCCGCAGTGTCTACAGTTACTCGCTCGACCGTCCAGTCGTGATACTCACGATTCTCGATTTCATTCCATGTCGGCAGCTTCAGCCCGGGCACCTCTGCACTCCGCGTCTCCGCTCTGAGGCGATGCTCGTTGGGCTCAGAGCAAACCACCTCAATGTTAACGTAGTCAGCTCGGGCATCGCGCGCTACCTGTTCCCATTCTCGCCTAGTTAGTTCAATCGGATTGCACGAATCCGCGACGACGCTCATCCCGACACAGAGATTGTCAAACGCGATTCTGTACGCGAGACGATAGCCTTCACCCTCTACCTCAATTGAGCAAAGGTCCCGCAATCCTTGCTCGATTGTGTCGATTCGCAGATGGACAGCGCTGAGTTGTCGCGCAATCGTTTGCGAGAGCGTCGACTTACCCCTCCCCGGAAGTCCGGAGAAAATGTACAGAATCGGCGCTTTTAAATCTGAATCATGCACAGCCGTCGTGAGCGAACTACGGAATCAATGGTCAGTCAAGTTTGTTACTACCCTAATTTGAAATCCATATAACTCGCATCCCGAGGTCACTCCTAGCCAGTAGCTCTGCTGAAGTTCTCTGGCGTGTGAGCTGGGAATGCTTGCTAGAGGCAGAGGAACCAAGAGCGCTGGCATGATAAACAGAAAGCCGAACTAATTTCAATGTGACTAAGATCATGCCAGGCAGGGCAGGCGATTTCCGTTAAGAGCCGGCCACATTGAGCATATACAGTAAGAGGAGCGCATAAAGTGAGAGAAAGAGAATAGCTAGCACGAATATGATTGTCAGGGCTCTGTGCAAGCGTGTTCTACGATCACATCTGGGACAGATTAGAGTCCACCTGCCCCATAGTTCTTGGCAGTGAGGGCAAAGTCGACGATGCTTCCTTCCTTGTTTTTTTGATTTAAGGTAGTCCGTTTCGCTCCACACGTTTGTGAGAATCCCTCTCTGAAAGTGAGGCACCTAACTAACCTTCACCTACTATGGCGCTCCGGATTTGCGGGAACGGTGAAGCCGCAATTGTCAGTTCAATAAAGTTTTTTGAGCGGCCGATAAATGGTAATTTTTCAAGACTAGCGGCGTCTGTATTGAGCGTTGCAGCACGCGCTGCGACCGCGGGGCGAAAGGTGCCCGTGGTCCCAGTAAGAACGTTGGCCGCTATCTACTCTGGATCAAACCTTCTCCGCATCCCTTGTCCAACTTCTCTCGAAATCTCGCGCCCTACTGCAGAGCCGCCTGGCGCAGCGCGGCGGCTGGTGTGCCGGCCTTGCGCACCGTGCCTGGCCGCATCAACTGGCTCACATACCGTCCACAGACAGAATCTCTCTTTACCAAACACTGGAACTCGCGCGTCGGCGCGTCCAGAGCACCGTGCTCTGATCATTGTTTCCACATTCTGACGCGATATAACACATGTTATAATCATGCTGGAGGTACCATTTAGCTATGGGAGTGCTGAAAGTGACCACAGTTGGAAATTCGGTAGGCGTGATTTTACCAAAGGAATTGCTGGAACGTTTGCGCGTAAAGAAGGGTGACAGTCTCTATGTGATTGAGACCCAGCAAGGGATTGAACTCACGCCGTATGATCCAGAGTTGGCGGCTCAGATGGAAAAGGCCGAACAGGTAATGCGCGAGGATCGCGACGTATTAAGAAAGCTAGCCGAATAGAGAAGATGGCTAGGATTGTTTGGCTAATCGAAGAGACGTTGAAGGCCATACATCAACGCCAAATCGCAGAACATGGCGGTAGTCCTGGAGTGCGGGATGAAGGATTGCTTCAATCTGCACTGGCGCGTCCGCGCAACTTGTTCGCTTATAGTGATCGGGAACCGGACCTGGCTGAGTTAGCAGCGAGCTACGCCTTCGGTCTTGTTCGCAACCATCCTTTCATCGATGGGAACAAGCGTACCGGATTCGTTGCTGCACGGACCTTCCTTTTACTAAACGAGGCTGATTTGCTGGACAGCCCTGAAGAAAAGTATCTAACCTTCTTACGACTTGCTGAAGGTGCAATCTCCGAAGAGCAACTGGCGGGTTGGATTCGGGAGCACCTGACCTAACATCGGCCAGATTCTGATTAAAACCGTATCCGCATCCCTTGTCCAACCTCTCTCGAGATCTCGCGTCCTACTGCGGCAATGACGGCAGCCGCCTGGCGCAGAGCGGCGGCTTGTGTGCCGGCCTCGCGCACTTGCCCAGCCGCATCAACCTGGCTCACATACACTGCCTTGTTGGCATCAAGCTCTTTCCGATAATTGAACTCGACTCCGCCACGCGCCTCAGCCGCTCCGCGGTGATAACCACCAATGGCCTGACCGGCACCTGCATTCACACCTGCGATTTGTGCGCCTGCTTGTCGATCAATTGCAACTCGCATCTCTCCTTCATATTGTTGACTGCTGGCGACTGACTT
>Ga0070706_100003610_pt1 | contig 15160 bp, 13 predicted proteins | sample KBSK5501metaG_FD_65476 | JGI IMG/M metagenome (GOLD analysis project Ga0070706, IMG submission 65476) | Corn, switchgrass and miscanthus rhizosphere microbial communities from Kellogg Biological Station, Michigan, USA - KBS K5-50-1 metaG | ecosystem: Host-associated > Plants > Roots >...
AGCCGGCGCCGCGTCACCGCGAAGGGCAGGAGGAGCGCGAGCGCGGGGAAGAGGTAGCGCTCGTGGGCGCGTGTGGGCAGGAAGTAGAAGGACATGACCGCGGCCGCTCCGACGGCGAGCAGCGCCGCCTCATCGCGCCGGCGCCACAGCGGGGCGACGCAGGCGAATAGACCGATCGCGAGGAGGATCCCGCCCGGCACGACCCAGCCGGCGTCGTCCGTCCAGAAGTCGAGCGCGAGCGACCAGATGTTGAACGCGTACAGCGACGAGTACGGGTACGTCTCGGACGCGCTGCGCACCAGAGCGACGAACGCGCCGGGGGTCATCCCGAACGGGAGGGCGAGCACGACCATCGTCGCGAGCGCGGCGCTCGCGGATCGCAGCAGTGGCCGCCAGTCGCGCGCGCGAGCGAGCTCCACGGCCGCGGCGAGCAGCACCACCCCGAGGACGAGCCCGAACTGCGGCTTGGTCATGGTCGCGAGCGCCGCGAGAAGGCCGGCGAGCCCCCAGCGCCGCGCGCCGGCCGCGAGCAGCGCGGCAAGGAACGGGACGGTCCCCACCGCGTCGACCTGGCCCCAGTACGGTCCGGCGAAGATGGGCGCGGGCTGCAGCATCCAGATGCCGGCAGCGAGGACGGCGGCGCCGCTGCCGGCATGACGCCGGATGAGCGGCACGACGAGCAGGACGATGCCGATGTCCGCCGGGATGCTGATGGCCTTCACCGCGAAGCGGAGGAGGTCGCCGTCGAACACGGTGCCGAGCAGCCAGAGCACGTAGAGGAAGGCGGGTGGGTAGTCGCTGAAATACCCCGGCTCGTAGAAGCGGCCCGGCCCGACGGCCGCGAGCTTCTCGGCCCACGCCATGAACGTGCCGACGTCGCTCGGGAAGCCAGGCGATCGCGTGACGAGGAGGCGCAACGCGACACCGACGACGATGAGCACGGCGATCGCGACGTTCGCCCGGCGCCGCGCCCGATCGCGTGCGAGCCCGTCGTCCTCGCCGGTCATTGCCAGAACCCGTAGCGGATGATCGCGATCGTGGCGTACACGTTCATCGCCACCGCCAGTACACCGGCGACGATGAACAGGATCGACGGACGCGAGCGCCACACGCCGTCACGGAGCGCGTCGCCGCCGACCGCGAGCGCGACGAGGAACGGCTGGGCGTCGATGCTGAAGCGGTAGCCGAACTGCGCGAAGCCCACGGTCCCGTGCGTGATGTCGGGCGCGAGCGCGAGGCCGGCGGCGACCGCGGTCGCGGCGACGGCGATCGAGCGCCTGACGTCCCGCAACCCGGCGAAGACGAAGAGGAACGCGGGTGTGGTGAGGAACAGGCTCATGCCGACGATCCGCGGGCGGAGGAAGTACCAGACGTTCGGGACGAACTCCGGCGGCTCCATGAAGATCGCGTACGCGTGACGCGGGATGTAAGCGAGCGAGAACAGTCCGTGATCGAAGAAGAAGTCGCCCTCGGCCAGCCGCGCATATCCCGCGTCGGTGACCACGCCCCAGCGCGCCAGGTTGTAGGCGACGTACACGAGGAAGAACGGCAGCCCGCCGGCCACGATCCGCAGGAATGCCGCACGGAGCGGCGTGTCACCGCGCCGCGCCACGAGCAGCGCGAGCGCCGGCGTCGCAGCGGCCACGGGCAGCCGCGCCAGGGCCGCCAGGCCGATGGCCACGCCGACGCCCCACGCCGGACCACCCCGTGCCGCGACGAGGAACGCGACCGTCAAGAACAGCATCGCGACCGCGTGCGCGGCGTTCCACGAGCGACCATCGGCGCTCGTGAACAGGAGTGTCGTTCCGAACGCGGAGAGCAGCGCTCCGACGACCGCGACGAACCGCGGTGCCCCGTACGACCGAAGCGCGAGGTACAGCACGCCGGCGGACGCGCCGCCGCAGATCTGCGACACAAGGTCCTGTGCCGTGGCGGTACCGAACGCGAGGAGCGGGATCGCGAGGACGGCCGGAAGCGGCGGGTACGCCACGCACCACCTGCCGTCGCCGCACGCGAGCAGCTCGTTCAGCCACGGTGGGTTGTCGAGCAGCCAGTAGCGGCCGTGCACGAGCGCGTCGGCGAGGCGGCCGTAGTAGTCATAGATGGTCGGCGCCTCCCAGCCGGCGACGACGTAGCCGGCGACGGCAAGGCAGCCGATGCCGACCGCGATCCACCGGTCCCTCATCACCGCGGCCGAGAGCCGCATCCGCCGCGGGCGCTCCACGCCCAGAACGCTAGCGTTATCCCGCTGTGACCGAACGGCTGTCGGGCCTCTCGTTCTTCTTCCCCGCACGCGACGAGGAGCGGAACGTCGAGCCGATGGTCGCGCGGGCGCTCGCGGTCCTTCCGGCGCACGCGGACCGGCTCGAGGTGACCATCGTCGATGACGGGAGCAGCGATCGGACCGGCGAGCTCGCCGACGCGCTCGCCGCGACGGATCCCCGGGTCAAGGTCATCCACCATCAGCCGGGCCGCGGCTACGGCGGCGCGGTCCGCGCCGGTCTGCGGACCGCGACCCAGCCATTCGTCTTCTTCACCGACGGCGACCAGCAGTTCGACGTCGCGGACTTCGACAAGCTGGCCACGGCCCTCGAGCCCGGAGTAGACGCGGTCATCGGATACCGGTCGAAGCGCGCGGACCCGTGGCGGCGTCTCGTGGTGTCGGCGGTGTACAACCGGCTCATCTCGCTGCTGTTCGCCGGCGGCTGGCGTGACGTCGACTGCGCGTTCAAGCTCTTCCGGGCCGACGTCTTCGAGCGAGTGCCCCTCGCCCGCGTTCGGTCGAACGGCGCGTTCTTCTCGCCGGAGCTCCTCATCACGTTGCGGGCGCACGGTATCGCGATGCGCGAGGTGCCGATCCCTCATCACCCGCGGTTGCATCACGAGCCCAAAGGCGCGCCGCCCAAGGTGATCTTCAAGGCGATCCGCGATCTCCTGCTGCTCCGCCTGTCGCTCTGGCTGCGACCCCGCTAGCGCTCGAGACGCCAGATGTCGGCGTGGCTCTCGCGCTTTCTGACCACCCTCGCGCGCCCGCCGTCGATGAGCGCGACGGCGGGACGCGGGTGGTGGTTGTAGTTGGAAGCCATCGCGACGCTGTACGCGCCGGCCGCCGGGATCGCCAGGATGTCGCCGGGCTCCGCGGTCGGGAGGGCGACGTCGCGGATCAGGAGGTCCCCGCTCTCGCAGTACTTGCCGGCGACCGCGACGTGCTCGGTCGGCGCGGCGGTCGCGCGACCGGCGAGAACGGCCGTGTACGCCGCGTCGTAGAGCGCGGGCCGGATGTTGTCGCCCATGCCTCCGTCGACCGACACGAACGTGCGCACGGCCGCCACCCGTTTCGTTCCGACCACCCGGTAGAGCGCGACGCCGGCGCGGCCCACCAGCGAACGCCCGGGCTCGAGGTAGATCGTCGCGGCCGCGAGAGCGGCGTCGGAGCGGATCGGGTCGCTGACCGCGGCGGCGTACGCGGCAAGGTCGAGGACCGGATCTCCGCTCCGCAGCGGGATCGCCAACCCGCCGCCCACGCCGATCTCCTTCACCGTCACGCCGGTGGCCATCCGTACCTCCCCCGCCAGCGCGGCCAGCGCCGCGCCGAGCTCGCGGTACCGCTCGGCCTCGTGCAGCTGGGTGCCGAGGTGGGCGTGGATCCCAACGAGCCGCAGGTTCTTCGTCGCGACGATCGCCCGGCACTGGGCGAGCGCGTCGCCTCCTGCGATCGGCGCTCCGAACTTGCTGTCGAGAACGCCGGTCCGTAGGTGCGGGTGGGTATCGGCGCCGATCCCCGGCGAGACGCGGAGCCACACCGGCTGCGGCCGGGCGCGGCGCGCGACCAGCCGGGCCAGGCGGTCGATCTCGTCCGCGCCGTCGATGACGACGCGGCCCACGCCGAGGCGCAGGGCGGCTCGGAGCTCGTCGTCGGTCTTCGCGTTGCCGTGGAGCTGCGCACGAGCCAGCGGGAAGCCGGCGCGCTTCGCGGCGAGCAGCTCCCCGAGCGAGGCCGCGCTCGCGTCCGCGCCGGCCGAGGCGAGGATGGACGCCACGCCGCGCAGACCGCAGGCCTTGATCGCGTAGGAGATCCGAACGGGTCGCATGCCCTTGAACGCCGCGCCGTAACGGCGGTAGGCGTCGCGGATCGTCGGCGCGTCGTACACGTAGAGCGGCGTGCCGAACCGCTCGGCGAGGGCGACGAGGTCGACGCCTCCGACGCGGAGATGCGCGCGCCGGTCCGCGCTCGTCTCGAGCGGCCAGATCGCGGGATCGATCACGACGCCTCGGTGATCGGGATCAGCCGCTGCTCGGGTTCGGGTCGTCGGGAAGGCTCTCGATGAACTGGCGGAAGACCCCGAGCTCGCCCGTCTCTGCCTCTTCGCCCGACGCCGCGATGGACGAGCGGTCCACGACGTTCTCCGCGACGAGGATCCGCGCCTCGCAGCGGACCGCGAGCGCGATCGCGTCCGATGCCCGCGAGTCGATCTCGACCTCCCGCTGGCCGACCTGGAGGAAGACGCTGCCGTGGAACACGCTGCCCTGCCCGGATGCGTCGGTGACGAGGTCCTTGACGACGACCCGCGTGATCTCGACGCCCGAGGCGACCAGCATCGACATCATGAGATCGTGGGTGAGCGGGCGGTCGCTCGGGATCCCGGCGATCCGCGTCGCGATGCTGTGCGCTTGATCGGCCCCGATCCAAATGGGGACGAGGCGTTCGGAGTCCTTCGGCTGGAGGAGCACAACGTGTTGCCCGGTCAGCACGTGGACGCGCACCGACTCGACCGAGCAGAGAACGAGGCCCGAACGCGGGGCTGACTCGGGCACGACAAAATGCTACCCGTACCGGCCGTAGGGCGCGGGATCGCGCCGGGCGCGATCGCGTAGCAGAAACAACAACGCGACACCGGCGAAGAACCCGAAGATGTGCGCAAAGTAGGCGACCTGCTCGGCGGCCGCATGTCCCGTGAAGCGCAGGGCCGCGACGCCTTCGATGAATTGGATCACGATGAAGAAGCCGATCACGACGACCGCGGGCAGCTGGATCACCGTGATGAAGATCCCGAGAAAGATCAGTGTCCGGATGCGAGCCCCCGGCGACAGCACGAGGTACGCGCCCAGCACGCCGGCGATCGCGCCGGACGCGCCGACCATCGGTGACGGCGCGACGACCCCCTGACCGACCGCGGCCACGATCCCGCACAGCAGGTAGAAGACGAGATACGTGCCGCTGCCCATACGGTCCTCGACGTTGTCGCCGAAGACCCACAGATACAGCATGTTGCCGATGATGTGCAGCCAGCCGCCGTGCAAGAACATGTGCGTGATCAGGGGAGAGAACGTCGCGACGGTCCACGCCCCGGTCGACAGGTCGTGCGTGAAGCGAGACCAGTCGAAGGCGTAGCGGTCGAAGAACGCCTCGAGCGCGCCCGGCGTGCGCTGTAGGGTGACGATGTAGATCCACACCGCGATGTTCGCGAAGAGCAGGAGCCGATTGACCGGCGAGGGTCCCCTGGTCGGGTTGACGTCCGAGAACGGGATCACCGACTGAGGTCGGTCGCCGCGATCTTGGAGCCGTGCGCCGTGTAGGCGATGCGCTGGCCCTCGGACACGAAGAACGCGGTCGGTGGGGGCAGATCCTTCGGGAGGTCGAAGCGCGCGACCTCGCGCCCGTCGCGCGTGATCTGCACGAGCCGCCGGCCGACCGCGTCGAGCAGGTAGATGTTCCGCTGCGAGTCGATGGCCTGGATCGCGGAGGCCTTCACCGGCTCGCCGGTCCATCGGACCACGAAGTCCGCCTTCGTCGCCGTCGTCGAGAGTCCGACGCGCTTGAAGAGGCCGACGTCGCCGCCGCTCGTCGTGATCCAGAAGCTCCCGTCGACCGCGAACGACGAGATCGTGTTCGGTGCGAGCGCCTGCCCGAGCACGCCCTCGGCCGCGAGGTACTTGCCGCGGTCCTCCTCGTGCCGCCAGATCTGCCCGGACGCCGCGTCGAGCACGTACAGGTTGCCGCTGAAGCTCACGAGGCCGCTCACGCTCTTCCACTTGTCCGTGCCGCCGGGGTTGACCTCGACGACGGTGTTCCCCTCGGCCTTCCAGACCTTGTTCGCGTCGTCGATGGTGAAGAGAGCGTTGTCGACCGCCGTCACGAGCAGCGGATTCCCCACGCCGCCCTTGCCCTTCTGAAGGACGGCGGCGGTGGTGGTCGTCCCGGGCTGCGACTCGAAGATCCGCCACATCCGGCCGCTCCCCGGATCCGCGACATAGAGCCCGAACTGGGTCTGACTGAAGCTGGCCGCTTTCGCACCCGGAGCGAGCGAGGCGAGATCCAGCAGCACGTCGTTGAGCCGGTCGAACAGCGCGTCGGCGCGCGCGCTCAGCGCGGCGAGCTGCTGCGTGTTCGACGCCGTCGACTTCGCCGCCTCGGCGATGCGCGCCTTCGCGGATGCGAGCTTCTGCCGGGCACGGTCCTCGTCGGCGTTCGGCTTGCGCTCGAGGAAGGACTGCGCCGAGTCCAGGTCGTTCTGGGCCGCGAGGACCTCGAGGTTGTAGCTCGCGACCACGTTGTTCGCCTGGAAGTCGCGAACGACCACCGCGCCGATGATGAACGACACGCCGAGCAGCGCGACCGCGAGCAGGCTGGTGAGCCGCTGCTGGCGCGCGCTCCGCTCGCGTGTCGTCCGGACGCGCCCGCCGAGCGTTGTGGCGCGGTGCGGCATGAGCTCGAGACCGACGGCGAGGCTCCTCCCCACGACGCCCGCGGCGGGCGCGGCGACCGCACCCACGGCTCGTCCGATCCGGGGCCGGCGGCTCCAGAGCCAATCGAGGCGCGACCGGATCGTCTCGGCGACGAGCACCTCCTCCGGCGGCCTGCTCGGCACCGGGGCCGACGCGATGCGCGGCGCCGTCGTCGTCGTCGGCGACACCTCGATGAACACGACGCTGTCACTTCCGGAGCCGCCCTCCGCCATGAACCGGTTGTGGAGATGCTCGGCCGCCGCGCGGGGGTGCATCGTGACCGCGGCGTTGAGCAGCGCGTCGGCGCCAAGGGCGGCCACCGCGTTGGCGCCGGAGAGGATGATCGTGTCGCCGGCCTCGATGGTCTGCTTCCAGACCGAAGGCAGGAGGTCGGGATCGCTGCCGAGCGACGCCGCCCGACGTGTGGTCGTGCGATGCACGAAGTCGGCGAGCTCGTTCGCCTCGTCGCCGGGCAGGAAGAGCCTGGCGCGTCGAACGAGGAAGATCTGGGCTTGCCCGATGCGCGCGGCGTACAGCTCGTTGTTCACAAGGACGGCGCAGGCCGCGTGCAGCGTCACGCGGCCGTGCTGGTCGCGCAGCCGGTGCGCGGCCCGGCGATTCGCGTCACGCAGCGCCTTGCGGATCGCGACCTCGATGCCGGCGGAAAGGTCGTACTCGTACTGCTCGCGCACGAGATCGGCGACCTCGCGGGCCACCGCGGCGCCGGGCCTGCCTTGCGGCACGACCTCGCAGAGGAAATAGAACCGTCCTTTCGTGCGGAGCGTCGCACCGAGGGTCGGCTCGCTCACGACGATGACGTCCGAGGTCGCCGGGCGGAGCTCGGTGGTCGACCCGACCTTCGTGGAAAAGCCGGTCTGCCTCACCAGGGCGGAAGTCTAGGAGTGCGGCTCATCGCGCTTTTCATGGCCGGACGCATGCCAACCGACGTCGGTCGCAGGGACCGCACGGATATGCGCGACGTCGCTCGTGGCCCGACGAGCGATCGCTGCCACGAGCTCGCCCTCTCGAAGACGGATCTCGCCGGACCAGCTCGGGTCGGGGACGGCCACGATGAGGGCCCGGTCGCTCAGGCCGACGGCTCGCGTCGCATCCGCCGCGGAGCCGAAGACCTCGCGCGCGGCGTCGGACCACGCGTCCAGCGCCGACACCCGCGCGATGTCTCGCTCGAGGCCCAGCGTGCGCAGCGCCCGCTCGATCGCGCCAGCGATGGGCCTCACCCGATGGTCCCGTCCTTGACCCGCAGGACGTCGGCACGCTCGATGAGCCGCTCGGGCACACCGGCCTCGAACGCCGCGGTGAGCAGCGTCTGGGCGTCCTCGGGCAGGGCTGCGACGAGCGCGTCCCGCCGGCCGGGATCGAGCTCGCTCAGCACGTCGTCGAGCAGGAAGACCGGAAGCTCGCCGATGCGCGACCGGAGCCAGGCCGCCTCCGCGAGCTTGAGCGACAGGACGGCGCTCCGCTGCTCGCCACGCGACGCGAACGTCGGCAGCGCGCGGCCCAGCGCGCTCACCGCGAGATCCTCGCGATGCGGACCGACGAGCGTCGACCCCCGCCAGAGCTCGCGATCGCGCTTCTGCCCAAGCAGCGCCTGATAGGCGGCCCCCCGCTCGTCGACCGTGTCGCCCTCGACCTGGGCCGCATACGCGAGCGAGAGCGCGTCGGCGCCGCTGAACCGCGTCGCCGCTTCGCGGAACGGCGCGACGAGCTCGCGCACGGCCTCGAGCCGGCGGAGCGAGATCGAGGCCGCGAGCCGCACGAGCTCGCTGTCCCAGAACGCGAGCTCCGTCGTCGGCCGGCCCTCGTCGCGAAGGAGGCGCAGCAACGCGTTCCGCTGCTCGAGGACCCGTTGGTATTCGCGCGACTCCGCGCGGTGCCGGCGATGCACCTGCGACACCATCGCGTCGAGATACCGGCGCCGGGCGCTCGGTGCCTCGGCGAGGAGCTGCACGTCCTCAGGAAAGAACGAGACGACCGCCAGCTCGCCGATCGCCTCGTCGGCACGCCTGCCCGCACCGTCCAGCAGGTACCGGCGAGGCCGACGACGTTCGCCCTCCGGCGGCGAGAACAGGACGACATCGACGGTGCGGGCATCGTCGACGCGCTCGACGCGCGCCGAGACGCGGGCGGTGTTCGCGCCCCACCGCACGAGCTCGGCATCGTCTCGGGCCCGCGGTGAATCGCCGCGCGCGATGAGGTGGATCGCCTCGAGGAGGTTCGTCTTTCCCGCGCCGTTACGGCCGACCAGCGCGGTGACCCCTGCCGCGAGCGTGCGCTCGACGCGGGCGTAGCTTCGGAAGTCCTCGATGAGGATCCGAGCGACGCGCATCTAGCCCGGGATTCGGAGCGGCATCACCACGTGAAGGTAGCTGTCGTCGCCGACGATGCGAACGACGCCAGGCGCCAGCGGGCCGCCGAGCTCGAGCGCGACCTCGGAGGAGACCAGGCTGCCAAGCGCGTCCGCGACGAACCGCGAGTTGAAGGCGATGGCCGTCGCCTGTCCCTCGACGGTGGCGTCGACGCGCGAGGTGTTGTCCCCGACCTCCGCCGCGGTGGCACTGACGACGAGCGGCACCTCCAGCGCCGGGTCCACCGTGAACCGGACGATGTTCGCGGCATCGCGAGCGAAATACGACGCGAGCTTGGTCGCTTTCAAGAGCTCGTCACGCGAGACTGTGACCTTCGTGGCGTGGCTCGTCGGAATGACCTGCCGGTAATTCGGGAACTGCCCTTCGATGATCCGGGATACCAGGTCGGCTTCCTCGGTGTGGAAGATCACCTGACTCCCGTTGGGCGTCACGAGGATGTCGACCGGCGACTCCGAGTCATCGACGATGCGCGCGACCTCGAACAGGCTGCGGGCGGGGATGATGATCTCGACCTTCGGCTCGACCTTCATGAGCAGCGGCGCGGTGCGCACCGACAGGCGATAGGGATCAGCGGCGGCCATCGTCACCTGGTCACCGTCGAATGTGGTGAGCACACCGGTGAGGACCGGCCGCGAGTCGTCCGTCGCCGCGACGAACGCGACCTCGTTGATCATCCGACGCAGGACGCCCTGGGCCATTCGGGTGGTCGGCTTGTCGGGGATCGCCGGGATGATCGGGAACTCCTCCGCGTCGAGGCCCTTCAGATTGGCCTCGGTGGTCGCGCTCTTCAGATGAATGGACTTGGTGCGGACATTGAGCGCGATCTCGATGGGTCCAGGGGGAAGTGAGTTCGCGAAGTCGGTGAAGAGCTTCGCCGGCACGGTGATCGCGCCTTCGTCGTCGATCTTCGCCGGCACCCAGCAGTTCACGCCGATCTCGAGGTTCGTCGCGGTGAGCTTCAGTCGTCCACCGTCGGTCTTGAGAAGGACGTTACCGAGGATCGGGAGCGTTCCTCTCGTCGAGACCCCGCGACCCACGAGCGAAAGACCGCGCGCGAGGTTCTCTTGTAGACAGCTGACCTTCACCCAGTCCCCCTCCACGTGCTCGTAGGTAGAAGTTGATTAGAACGCCAGTTGCAGCAGTAGGCCTGTGGACTATGACCCATCAGCTTGGATCGACGCGCCGTGGTTGGTCGGGATCGCCCTGGGTGCGGTGGATGGGGTGGGGATGCGGTGCGGAGGGCCCGGGACTGCCATTCTCGCAATGTTCGGAAACACGACAAAGCGGGTCGCGGCCAACACCTTAAGGGGTCGGTTGTCCACCAAGGCAGGTCCTTATCCACAAGGCGCGCTTGCTTATCCACACAGCCAGCCGCGGGCGAAAGCGTTACTCGGCGTACAGGAGTTCACGCAAGGAGTTGATGTCGCGCCGGAAATCGTCGTTCTCCGACATCTCGCGCTCGATCTTTTCGCAGCCGTGGAGCACCGTCGAGTGATCGCGTCCACCGAGGGCCTCGCCGATCCGCAGCAATGGCGCCTCGGTCTCCTCGCGCATGAGGTACATCGCGATCTGTCGGGGCAGCACGATCTGCTTGTCTCGCGCCTTGCCCCGAAGCTGGTCGGACGGCAAGCCATAGTACTTCGCGACGGTCTCCACGATGCGCTCCGGCGAGAGGGACTGCCTGCGCGGGTTGTACAGGATGTTCTGCAGCATCTGCTGCGCGAGATCCGTGGTGACCGCGACGGCGTTCAACGTCGCGTAGGCCACGATCCGGGTGAGCGCACCCTCGAGCTCGCGGATGTTCGAGACGATCCGCTGGGCGAGGAAGTCGATGACCGGTGGCGGGACCGCCACGTTCGCCGCCTCAGCTTTCGCTCGAAGGATCGCGATCCGCGTTTCGAGGTCCGGAGCCGAGATGTCGGCGATAAGGCCCCACTCGAACCGCGAACGCAGCCGATCTTCGAGCTGGGGGATCGCCTTCGGCGGCCGGTCGCTCGAGAGGATGATCTGCTTGCCCTCCTCGTGGATCGCGTTGAAGGTGTGGAAGAACTCCTCTTGCGTGCCTTCCTTGCCCGCGATGAACTGGATGTCGTCGATGAGCAGCACGTCGATGCGCCGGTAGCGCTCGCGGAACTCCTCGGACTTCTGGCCTCGGATCGAATTGATGAACTCGTTCGTGAACTTCTCGCTCGTCGCGTACGCGACCCGCTTCTTCGGGTGCCGAGACAGCACGGCGTGGCCGATCGCGTGCATGAGGTGGGTCTTCCCGAGACCACTGCCGCCGTACACGAAGAGCGGGTTGTACGAGTGGCCAGGGCGCTCGGCGACGGAGAGCGCCGCGGCGTGGGCGAGGCGATTGTTCGATCCGACGACGAACGTGGCGAACGTGTAGCGCGCGTTGAGGATCGCGGTGACCGGGGAGACCTCGCCGCGTCGCTCGGACGGCGGCGCGGCGGGCGTCGGCGACGAGCTCGAGCCGGCCGGATTCTGGCCGGAATAAGCGGAATTCACGGGTCGCTGGCCGGTACCTGCCGCGGGCGCGGCGCCGCCCGGCACGGTGATGAATCGGACGTCGACCGTGCGGCCGACCAGGCGTTGGAGCGAGGTTCGCACCTGCGCCCGGTACTTGTTGTCGAGCCACTCCCGGGCGAAGGCGTTCGGGACGCCGATGCAGAACACGTCGTCCTCTTCGCTGACGACGTACGTCTCCTTGAACCACGTGTCGTAGTTCGCCTTCGGCATCGCGAGCTGAAGCTCGCCGAGGGCGGCGCGCCACAGCTCTTTCAGATTGGTACGGCTCTGTGCTCCCAGCTGCGAGTCAGACGTCACGGATGCTCCCCACAGATGCGCGCGCGGTATGACTGGATCGCGATGACGCGGGATCGCGATGACGCGGGATCGCGATGTGAACGCGAAGGTCGTCGTCGCTGGACTGGCTCCCCTGGAAGCCCGCGAACTATACCCCCGCGTCGGAACTCGCGGCAAGGCTGACGAAGGCAACGGAGCGGGCTGCTAGACTTTCACTCACACATCCGACGTGATCCGCGTCAGCTTTTTCGAGAAGGGACTCGATCGTGAAGCGTACGTACCAGCCGAAAACCCGTCGCCGCGCGCGCGTCCATGGGTTTCGCGCGCGCATGAAGACGACGGGGGGCCGCAGGGTCCTCTCCGCGCGGCGCGCGCGTGGTCGCAAGCGACTCACTGTCGTCTAGACAGCAGTGATGCACGCCGCGCGACTGCGGCGAGGGGAAGACATCGCGCGCGTCCGGGCGGACGGCATCGCGCGCAACGACAAGCTGTTCTCCCTCCGCGCGTTGTCGAATGATCAGGCGACCGTGCGTGTCGCGGTCACCGCATCGCGCGCCGTCGGGGGCGCGGTGCAGCGGAATCGCGTTCGCCGTCGGGTACGCGAAGCCGTACGGGTCGCGCTCGGGGCGCGGCGAGCGCCGTTGACGGGCGCGGATCTCGTCCTGATCGTCCGCCCGGCCGCGCTCGACGCTCGGCCAGCCGACCTTCGCGGCTCGGTCGAGCGGCAGCTCGATGCGGTGCTCCGGTGAAGCGCGCGGTCCTCGCGTTGCTCCGGTTCTACAAGGCCCAGATCAGCCCGGCCCTCCCGTCGGCTTGCCGCTACACCCCGACGTGCTCCGAGTACGCGATCGAGGCCGTCGAGCGGTACGGGCCGTGGCGCGGCATGGCCATGGCCATCCGACGCGTGATCTCCTGCAATCCGTTCGCGCGCGGCGGGTACGACCCGGTCCCGCAGCGGGTGGCTCGTTAGTGCTCGACTTCCTGGTCGGACCCTGGAACTTCCTCCTTGTCCATCCGCTGATCTCGCTGCTCGTCCTGGCGTACGACTTCGTCCGCGATTTCGGGTTCGCGATCGTGGCGGTGACGATCGCGCTCCGGCTCGTTCTGTATCCGCTCTTCGTGATCCAGATCCGCAACCAGCGCGCGATGCAGGAGCTCGCGCCCGCGATGAACGAGCTGAAGGCCAAGTACGGGAGCGACCGGCAGCGGCTCGGTCAAGAGCAGATGAAGCTGTATCAGGAGCGCGGCTACAACCCGGCGATGGGCTGCCTGCCCCTCCTGCTGCAGATGCCCCTGCTGATCGCGATGTACCAGGCGTTCATCCAGACCCCGGGCTTCGATGGCGAGCACCTGCGCCAGATCCTCATCCCGTTCGTGCCGGTGCCCGTCGGGCCGAACGAGCACCTCGACCTGACCGCCCACTGGCTGCCCTGGATCAACACGCCGGGTGGTCTTGGCGGCCCGGATCCGCTGCACATCCTGCCGATCCTCGCCGGCCTGACCCAGCTCGTCTCGTCCGTCATGTTCCAACCGACCGTCCAGCCGAAGAACGTCGACCAGCAGCAAAAGATGATGCAGTCGATGCAGTACTACTTCCCGCTGCTCACGGTCGTGTTCGCCTGGGGATTCCCATCCGGCCTCGCGCTCTACTGGGTGACCTCGACGCTCTTCGGGATCGCGCAGCAGTACGTCGTGAGCGGGTGGGGCCAGCTGCCGCGCTTCCTTCCGTTCCTGAAGAACATCCCGTCGCCCGCGGACCGCACGCTCGCTGCCCGGCAGCAGGCGGCGCTGGAGGAAGAGCGTCGCGATATGGCGTCGAAGGCCGCGATCGCATCGAACGGTCCCGGCGCGCAGAACACCCGCGAGGCGCGCCGCCAGCGGAACCGCAACAGGAAGAAGTAGACCGTTCGCTTCGCGTGACGCGAGGCGAGCGAGGGGAGGGACGCGATGCCGCTCCGTGGGGAAGAGTTCACCGGTCGCACCGTCGAGGAGGCCATCGAGCGCGGATTGCTCGAGCTGGGCCGCAAGCGTTCCGACGTCGACATCGAGATCCTGGAGCGTGGGAAGCCCGCGAACATGCTCGGCATGGGTGGTGTCGACGCGCGCGTGCTCCTGTCCTTCACCGAGGAAGAGCGCGCCCAGGAGCCGGAGCCACTTGTCGACGAGCGCGAGGTGCCGCGCCGGCCTGACGCCGTCCGCGCCGCCGCTGAGCGCGCCGCGGACGAGGCCGAGGACGCGACCCCGATGCTCGCCGAAGATCTCGCGGCAGGCCTCTCTGTCCTCAAGACGCTGCTCGCGAAGATGGACGTCGCGGCCGATGTCACGCTCGATGACCGACCGGGCATGCAGGGCCTCGAGGTCGAAGGCGCCGATCTCGGCGCGCTCATCGGCCGGGGTGGCGAGAACCTCGTCGCGCTGCAGCAGATCGTCTCCGCGATCACGTCGAAGTCAGTCGGGCACACGGTCCACGTGCCCGTCGACGTCGAGGGATATCGCCGGCGGCGCGAGGAACAGCTTCGCGAGATCGCCCACCGTGTGGCGAGCCGCGTGAAGGCCACCGGGCAGGCCGTGACGCTCGAGCCGATGCTCGCGTACGAACGGCGCATCGTGCATCTCGCGGTGCAGGAGCAGCCTGGGATCAAGACCGAGTCCGTGGGCATGGACCCGAACCGCCGCGTCGTGATCAGCTCGACCGCACCTGGCGCCCGCGGACCGGCCGCTTTCCGGGCACCGCGCCCCGGAGGGTTCCGCAACGGCCCGCGCCAGGGCGCGCCCGGCGGCTTCGCCGGACGCAGGCCGTACCCGCCGCGACCGGGCGGCGTCCGCCCGCCACGGCCCGGAGGGCTTGACCCCGGCCGTTAGCTCACCTCGTCACATTTCCGGTCATTGCGACCGGAAAAAGGCGACGAGCGGAATCCTCCGCCGTTACCGTCGTGTAAGTGCCGGCCTCCGAGCGCAACTGGCACGCCGAGCGCGTCCGCCGCAACTTCCGGATCGATGCCTTCTCCGGGCTCATGGCGGGCGTCTATCTGGGCGTCATCGTGGCGTTCCTGCCCGTCGTCGTCCGGCGAATGGGCGGGTCGACGGAGGACGTCGCGCTCGTCGTGGCCGGGCCGTTCATCGGCCACCTCTTCTCGCCCGTGTTCGGCTACCTCTTGGCGCGCTTCCGCCCGGTGAGGATCACGGCGGTCACCTCGACGCTGTCGCGATTCATCTTCCTCGTCGGCGTGCTCGTCGTC
>Ga0070706_100003611_pt1 | contig 15159 bp, 14 predicted proteins | sample KBSK5501metaG_FD_65476 | JGI IMG/M metagenome (GOLD analysis project Ga0070706, IMG submission 65476) | Corn, switchgrass and miscanthus rhizosphere microbial communities from Kellogg Biological Station, Michigan, USA - KBS K5-50-1 metaG | ecosystem: Host-associated > Plants > Roots >...
CCGCGGTAGAGGATGTTGACCGCCCCCTCCGCCCCCATCACCGCGATCTCCGCCGTCGGATACGCGAAGTTCATGTCCGCGCGAATGTGCTTGGAGTTCATCACGCAGTACGCGCCGCCGTATGCCTTCCGCGTGATCACGGTGATCTTCGGCACCGTGGCTTCGGCGAGGGCATACAGCAGCTTCGCGCCGTGAATGATGATGCCGCCGTGCTCCTGGTCGGTTCCGGGCAGGAATCCGGGGACATCCTCGACAACCAGCAACGGAATGTTGAACGCGTCGCAAAAACGGACGAATCGCGCGCCCTTGCGCGATGCGTTGATGTCGAGCACGCCTGCCAGAAACGCCGGCTGATTGGCGATCACGCCGACCGTCGATCCGTTGAGGCGAATGAATCCGACCACCAGATTGCGCGCGAAATGCTGGTGCACTTCCAGAAAATGTTCTTCGTCGGCGATGGTCTTGATCAGATCGCGCATTTCGTACGGCTGATTCGGCGACGCGGGGATGAAAGTATCGAGGTGGGCATCGACGCGGTTGATGTCGTCGGCATTCGGAACGCGCGGCGGATCGTCGAGATTGTTCGAGGGAATGAACGACAGCAGCTCGCGAATGGTGGCCAGACAATCCTCATCCGAGTCTGCCGAGAAGTGCGCCACGCCGGAGATTTGATTGTGGGTATCGGCGCCGCCGAGTTTTTCTTTCGTCACTTCCTGATGGGTGACGGTCTTGATCACGTCGGGACCGGTGACGAACATGTAGCTGGTGCGCTTGACCATCAGGATAAAGTCGGTGATGGCGGGCGAGTAGACCGCGCCGCCCGCGCACGGACCCATGATGGCGGAGATCTGCGGGATGACGCCGCTGGCGAGCGTGTTGCGCAGAAAAATGTCGGCATAGCCGCCCAGCGAGACGACGCCTTCCTGAATGCGCGCGCCGCCGGAGTCGTTGAGGCCGATGATCGGCGCGCCGTTCTTCATCGCCAGATCCATGATCTTGACGATCTTTTCGGCGTGCGTTTCGGAGAGCGATCCGCCGAAGACCGTGAAATCCTGTGCGAAGGCGTACACCAGACGCCCCTGCACCGTTCCGAAGCCCGTGACCACACCATCGCCCGGGATGCGCTGCTTCTCCATGCCGAAGTCGGTGTTGCGGTGCACGACGAGCTGGTCGAGCTCCTGAAACGATCCGGGATCGAACAGCAGGGCAATGCGCTCGCGGGCGGTGAGCTTTCCTTCGTTATGCTGGCGCTGGATGCGGGCCTCGCCACCGCCCAACTCGCTCTCGCGTTTGCGGCGCTCCAGCTCTTCCAGGTTCTGATCGACGGTCGTCACAGTATGAAATTCCGTTCTGTAGCCACGCGCAGCATCTCGTCGGCCAGCTCGTTGACGGACGGCTCGCGCTCGCCGATGGTTTTCACCAGCCGGGCGCGCGCTTCCATCTCAATCGAATCGTAAGCCTGGAAGTTGTCCTCCAGCGTGCGGGTGACGATCTGGATGCCGATCTCGGCGTCTCCGAACTCGACCAGGCCGCGGTCTTCGAGGCGGTTCACGATCGCGCGCGCCAGAAACTCGATCTGCTTGATGTTGGTCGGCATCGCTCCGATTTTAGTGTAGTGGACTGAGAATCCCTTTGCTTTCGCTGGTGCCGCTTGCGGCCGAGATGCAAGGAGCGAGGAGGAGGAGGCGATGTGGTGACATCGTTGACGACGAGCGACGCCGCAGATCGGCTGCAATCGGCACCAGCCCTTCGGGTTGCGGACGGCGAGCCCGCAACGAAAGCCAAGGGATTCTCAGTCCACTACACTAAAGTATCAGTTCCGCGCCGAATGCGCCCGCGCCGTAGGGATACCACTCCTCCGCCGGGCGCGCGGCCAGAATCGGGCGCATCGGAACCGTCGCCGGATAGACGGCGTCCCGCTCGACGCAGAGGAGTCGGATTTCGCGCCTGCCGGCCGACGCGAGCAGCGCGATTGCCGCCGGCGCGCCAGGATCGATCTCGCCAAACTCCTCCACCCGCAGGTGAAACCAGGCGCGCCTGGGGCGCACACGATAGCTGGGCCGAAACCAGTTCGGCGGCCGCTCGTTCGTGACGCGATGCGGTTCGATCGGCTGACCTTTCCCGTCCCGAGGAGCGGCGGTTTGCGATTTCTGTACTGCCAGAAAAGGAAGCAGCGCCGCGCCAACGTGCGCGGACAGCCGGATCCGTCTGGGCGCCGGCCGCTCCGAGCCGGCGCGCATCAATGCCACCGCCGCAGTTCGGATCGCGTCGAATTGAAACTGCGCCAGATCGAAAATCACGCGCAGCGGCGGGCGCGAGATGGAGAGATGGACGCGCCGCGAAGTCTCGCTCCACTCGACCTCGCCAAACTCATGGGTGACCACCCCTTCGCTGACGAGAAGCCGCTCGATGGTCAGCGGCGCATTCACGATGGATTCGATTTCCCGCGCTGCTGCTTCGACGCCCGCAGCTTCGGGCGCCGACACCTCGACGGCTTCGTCGAGCGTGCGGGTCCGAAATCGCCCGCGATCCTCCACCGCCTCCCCCGCTTCGTCGACCCACACGAGGTTCTGGCCTTCGCGGCGCACCGATCGGCCTCGCTTGCGATAGACCTCCGCGGTCATGCCAGCTCCGACGTCACCATCACCGGCGCGTGCGAGCCGACAAACAGCTCCTGCCCCTCGCGGGAGCAGATCACGCCGGGATAGCGCACCGGTTTTCCCTTGGCGCCGATCAGGGCGCGCGCAATTGCGGCACGCGACGCGCGAATTGTGAACGGCGCGACGCGCTCTCGTTTTTTCCCGCGAACGAGATCCGCGATCGCAATATCGATCGAAATCGTCTCCGTCAGCGGCTCGTATGTTCCGCCGCTGACGAGAAAAACTTCGATACGCCCGGCCGGCGTCGCCCAAGGCGCGCGCACCTGCTCGAACACCAGATTCGTCATCCGCCGCAACGGCACATCGCGGAACGATTCGCGCCGGATGGCCATCGGCACCTCTCCCGCGATGAGGTCCGCCGAGCGGCCCTCGGGCGTGATGTCGCGCGCCAGCAACCAGCGCGGCCATGTCAGCGGCGAGTGGGCATGCTCCGCGGCGTGGCCGATCGCTTCGTGCAGCAGCACGGCCGCCGATCCGTTCCGCCACACGATCGGCATCGAGCGGGCGGGTGGAGGGGCGGCCGGCGGGCGGAGGAGGCGCTCGAGCGCCTGGTAGTCGGAGATCACATCGTCGGGCGTGGTCACGACCGAAATGCCGTCGACAGTGATCGTGATGGTCGACTCGAGCCCGCCGGTTGTAGCCGTGACAATCCCGCGCACGCGAGCGTTTTTCAGCGACTCGATCGAACGGTAAAAGCGATCCATTTCCGCGTCGCACGCTGCACGCAATTCCCCGCGCAGCGTCCGATCGTCGATGCTGTCGCGCGCGAAGATCTCGCGGCCGCGGGTGAGGGCCTGTCCCTGCGTGAAGCGCGATTCGTCGAGGACGCCGCGCACCCACAGCTCGTCGCGGCGCACCATCGCGAACATGTCGGCGCTCAATTCATCTGATAGGTGAACGTCTTCGTCTGCGGATTGAGCGTCACGGTGAGCCGGTGCGCGGTGCCGGGAAGAAAGTTCTGCCGAAGGGTGTGATGTTCCTGCACGCTGAGCGACGGGATCACAACCCAGACCTCCACGTCCGTGTTCTTCGGCGTGATGTCCTTCGTGACATTGACTTCGCGCGGAATTCTGCGTTTCAGCAGGAATCGTCCGGTCTCCTGCCACAGATTCTCATGCGCCACGGTCTCTTGGCCAACTTTCACCATGATGTAGCCGTCAGCCACCGGGCTGTTGATGTAGGTCGTGATCTGTGTCGGGCCGGACGGCTGCGTCACGGCGCCCTGCTTTGTCGACGTGCGCCCGCGGGTGGTGGTGGCCGGCTGGGTACCGGTGGTGGTGGTTTGCGTCAGGCGTGTAGCGGACTTCGCGCGGGACTGCTCCTGACGCTGACGCTCATCTTCCTGCTGCGCCAGTTTGAGGTAATTCGCGGCGTCGTCAGAGTTCGGGTTGATATGGAACGAGTCCTCGAAGGCCTTCACGGCTTCGGGGAACTGCTTGTTGTTGAAGTAGACCATTCCTTCATCGAAGCGCTGCTTGGCAATCACGAGCTGCTGTTTGCTGCTCTCCTCCTGCTGGCGCATGTCGGTCAGCCTCGACAGCATTTTCGCGACGTAGGGCGACGACGGGGCGAGCTTGGCCAATTGATCGAATTTCGAAAAGGCGTCGGTGGCTCGTCCCTGGCGCAACAGCTGGTTGCCTTGAATCCGGAGCTGTTTCTGCTTCGCGATTCTGGCTTCCCACGCTGTATCAACGGTTGGTATAGGGGCCCGCTTGCCCCGGATGGAAAAGACAATGGCAACCAGCGCCAGGAACAGGACGCCGATGATGGAAAAGAAAATCGCGGGTGGAATGGGAGTGCGCCACAACGGCATGGCCCGAACGCCGTCCAGCGTTTTCCGAACGATGGCCGCCGGCCGCGGGCGGGGCATCTGGATGGGTCGGGCCACCGGCGGCGGCGAAGGAGGAACAACCGCAGACGCCGCTGCAGTCACCGCCGACGGCAAGGTGTTGTGCGGATTAGTATTCATCTTCGGCCGCGGATTCTCCACCTCCATCGACTGACTGGCCTCTGGAAATGGCATCTCCACCGTCGGAATGTGACCGTGGTCGCTCCGCGTGATCATGGTCGGCTCTTCCAGCATCGGCTCGTGTTTCACCGGACGCTCCCCGCGGACTACCGCCCGCAGCGCGCTGGCAAAGTCGCGTCCTCGCTGGTACCGCTTGGCGGGATCCTTCGCCAGAGAGAGCGCCACCACGTCATCGAAGCCGTCGGGAATCTGTGGATTGATCTCATGCAGCGGCAGGAACGGCTCGTGGACGATCTTGTACGAGATCGAAGTCAGCGAGTCACCGCCGAACGGCTTTCGCCGCGTCAGGCATTCGTAGAGGCAGATGCCGAGGGAAAAGATGTCGGTGCGGCCATCGACCGGTGCGCCGCGAATCTGTTCCGGCGCCATGTAATTCGGCGTGCCGAGGAATTGGCCGGTGGTGGTCAGGTTGCTTCCGGACGCAATCTTTGCGATTCCAAAATCGGTGATCTTGGCGCGATTGCCCTCGACCAGGATGATGTTCGCGGGCTTGACGTCGCGGTGCACGATGCCTTTGGCATGCGCGAAGTCGAGCGCTTCGGCCACCTGGGCGATGATGTCGCCGATCTCATCGAAGCTGAGCGGACGTCCCTGCGCCAGGATCTCTTTCAGATTCTGACCCTCGACATACTCCATCGCGATGAACGAAGTGCCGGTCGGCTCATCCTGCCCGATGTCGTGGACGGTCACGATGGAAGGATGGTTCAGGATGCCGGCTGCCTGGGCCTCGCGCACGAAGCGCTGCTGGAACTCGCGAGTCTCGTCGTCATCGCCGGCCCGGGTGCGAATGGTCTTGAGCGCCACCAGACGGCCGATGAGCGGGTCTTTCGCCAAGTAAACGACGCCCATGGCTCCCTTGCCGAGCTCGCGAACGATCTCGTAACGGGCGAGCTTCACCGTCCGCTCTCCGCGACTCTCCAGGGAAGACCCATAAACCGACAATGATAACTCCTGCAAAAAATAAGAATGCCGCGCCGCTGAAAACGCGTTTTCGGCCCAGTGCGAGGTTTTAATTTATCATCTACGTCCCATTTCGACACCCCCCATGCGAGGACATCCACTATGAAGGTTTACTCGACCGCAGAAATCCGAAACGTGGCCCTGGTCGGCCACAACGACACCGGCAAGACGACGATCGTTTCCCAGCTCCTTTTCAACTCCGGCGCAACCACCCGGCTCGGCCGCATCGAGGAGGGGACCACCACCACGGACTTCGATCAGGACGAGATCGAGCGCAAGCACTCCATCTCCGCCGCGGCGGCCTACGTGGAGTGGAAAAACACCAAAATCAACCTCCTGGACACCCCGGGATTCGGCATCTTCCTGATGGAGGCCAAAGGGGCGATGCGCGTCGCCGACGCGGCGGCGGTGGTGGTCAGCGGCGTCACGGGCGTCGAAGTCACGACCGAAAAGGTATGGAAATTCGCCGACGAGTTCGAGCTCCCGCGCATGATCATCATTAACAAAATGGATCGTGAGCGGGCGTCGTTCACGCGCTCGCTGGAAGCGCTGCAGAAAAAATTCGGCAAGAACGTAGTCCCGATCCAGCTTCCGATCGGCGAAGAAAAAGACTTCGCCGGCGTGATCGATCTGGTGGCGATGAAGGCTTATAAGTACGCGACCGACGCTTCCGGAAAATACGACACCGTCGACATTCCGGCCGATCTGAAGAGCGAAGCCGACGAATGGCGCGAAAAGCTGATCGAGAAGGTAGCCGAGGGCGACGACACGCTGATGGAGCGCTTCTTCGAGCAGGGAGGACTATCGCAGGAAGAGCTGATCGATGGTCTGAAGCGCGAAGTCTCCCACCATCAGATCTACCCGGTGCTGATCGATTCCGCGTCCCACAACATCGGCGGCCAGGCGATCCTCGACGCGATGGTTCAACTGCTCCCTTCTCCCGAGGAAGTGAAGACAATCGACGGAAAGAATGCCAAGGGCGAAAAAACGACCTTCGACCGGCGCGCCGAGGCCTTCCCGGCCGCGCTGGTGTTCAAGACGTTCTCCGATCCATTTTCAGGGCGCGTCTCGCTCTTCCGCGTCTATTCCGGAACGTTCAAGTCCGACAGCTCGTACTGGAACACCACCAAGGACCACGAAGAGCGCATCGGAAAGCTGCAGGTGCTGCAGGGCAAGCAGCAGGTGCCGGTGCCGGAGCTTCGTGCCGGCGACATCGGGGCAGTGGCGAAATTGAGAGATGTGCACACCGGCGACACGCTGACCGCAAAAGACCATCCAATCGTTCTCGACCACATCCACTACCCGGAAGCCGCCATCTCGTTCGCCATCGAAGGAAAAGCGCGCGGCGACGAGGACAAAATCGGCACGGCGCTGTCGCGCATCATGGAGGAGGACCCGACCATTCGTTTCCATCGCGACGAGCAGACCAAAGAGTTCCTCATCAGCGGACAGGGACAACTGCACGTCGAGATCGTGGTCTCGAAGCTGAAAAAGAAATACGGCGTCGACGTCATTTTGCATCCGCCCAAAGTTCCGTATCGCGAGACCATCACCAAGCCGGCGGATGCGCACGGGCGTCACAAGAAGCAGTCCGGCGGGCACGGCCAATTCGCCGACTGCAAGATCAAGATCGAGCCGCTGCCGCGCGGGTCGGACTTCGAGTTCGTCGATGAGATCTTCGGCGGATCGATCCCGCGCCAGTACATTCCGGCGGTCGAAAAAGGAATTCAGGACGCGCGGCGCAAGGGATTCCTGGCCGGATATCCGGTGGTCGACTTCCGCGTCCGGCTGCTGGACGGCCAGTATCACGACGTCGATTCGTCCGAAATGGCCTTCAAGATCGCGGGATCGCTGGCGTTCCAGGCGGGCATGGAGCAGGCCAAGGCCACGCTGCTCGAACCGATCATGAAGGTCGACATCAGCGCGCCGACCGAATACGTCGGCGATCTGATGGGCGACCTCAATTCACGGCGCGGGCGGATGGAAGGGGTGGAGGCCGACGAGGACGTCCAGACGCTGCACGCGCGAGTGCCGCTGGCGGAGATGCTCACGTACGGCTCGACGCTGCGCTCGATCACGCAGGGACGCGGAAGCTTCCACATGGAGTTCTCGCATTACGAGGAAGTGCCGCGCAACCTGCAGGAGAAGATCATCGCGGAGTCGAAGAAGGCGCACGCGGAGCAGCACGCCGCGCATTAGTGTGGAGGACAGCGGCCCTCCGCTGTTCGGCAGCCGAGGGCGGCTGCCCTCCACCTACCGCGCCCGCGTCAATCGCACGTCGATCCGCGCGATCTCGAGCTGCGCGTTTTCGGACGCAGTGACGACGAATTGCGCGTCCTTGTATCCCGGCGCGCTCAATCGGATGGTGTAACTCCCCTCGGCCGGAAAGTCGTAGACCTTGTCGATGGTGTTGAATTGACGGGCCTCGCCGATCGCCACGCCGTTGACGAACACCATCGCGTCGTCCGGAATGACATTCGTGATCAGGCCGCGCCGTGCAGTCATTTGCTGCGCGCCTGCGACAGTCGGTCCGCCAGCGGTCGGAGAGTTCTCGGGAAAAACGAGCGACGCACCCGGCTCCGGCTCACCCGGCGGGCCGCCGCCGGTCATCGCGCGTGGCGGGTGGCGTGCCTTGATGATGCCGTTTGCCAGCGTCGGATTGCGGAATCGGAGCCCGGTGTAGACCGCCAAACCGGCCATCACCACCAGCACGATTCCGATCAGGGTCGGCACCCACGGCGGCAGGGCCGAGGAATCGGGAGGCTGCCGTTCATGCGGTGGTTCGGTCATTCAGGTTCCGTCGACGCATTTTCGTCGACTTCGGCGATTCCTTCATCCGTGACCAATGTGTCGTCATCATCTTCGAGCTTTTGCCATTGCTGTTCGCGATGACGCAGCAGCTCGAGAGCCCGCGCTTCGTCTTCAGCAGGAACGTAGACCCGCACGTCGCCAAGCTTACCAACGCCCGTGGGCAACACGCTGGCCTCGGCATGCTCGAGTTGGGCGTCGATGCCTTCCGCTTCCAGAAATCCCTGAATCAATTGAGCCTCGTCGGAACTGGGTGCGCTTGCGATCTCCACCCATGTGGTGCCGTCGTCGGATTGAATCGTGTTGAATGGAAGGTCTTCGGGCATTGGAATCTCCTAGTGAATTAATGTGACCGTTCCGGCCTGGTCCGTCACCCTCCCAACCTTTGCATAGAACACGCCGCCCTCGTGAAAACGCTTCTCGATGGCTGCGAGCTTTTCACTTGGTACGGAGATCAATAGCCCTCCGCTGGTCTGCGCATCACACATCAATGTGTACTCGGATTCGCCAACTTGCACGTCCACGCGCGATCGGAAGGCCTCCGCGTTTCGGAGAGTGCCGGCCGGCCGAAATCCGCGAGCGAGATATTCACGCACGCCGGGAAGCAGCGGCACGACGTCGACGTGAATCTCGGCGCCGACTTTCGATCCAACGCACACCTCGAGAAGATGGCCGACCAGCCCGTAACCGGTGATGTCGGTGGCGGCGTTGACGCCGATATCGCTCATCGCGCGAGCCGCGTCGCGGTTGAGCATCGTCATCCACCGAATGGCCTCGTTCATATCGGGAGGCTCGCCACGCCGCAGCGTGCGTCTGCTCAGAGCGCGATAGGCCGAGACGAGAATGCCGTTGCCGATCGGCTTCGTCAGAAACAGAGTGTCGCCCGCTTTGGCCGTCGAATTGCGCACGATCTTGTCGACGCTCACCAGTCCGGTCACCGCCAAGCCGTACTTTGGAACATCGTCGATGATCGTGTGTCCGCCGGCGACCGCGAATCCGGCTTCCTTCGCCTTATCGGCGCCACCGCGAAGAATTTCCTCGAGCACCTCCAGCGGAAGCACATCGGTCGGAAAGGTTGCGATCGCGAGACCCAGGATTGGCGTGGCGCCCATGGCATAGATGTCGGAAATCGAATTCGCTGCTGCGATGGATCCGAAAAGATACGGGTCGTCGACGATGGGCGTGAAGAAATCGACGGTCTGCGCGATCGCCTGATCGCCGTTGATGCGAAGCACTGCGGCGTCGTCGCTGGTCTCGTGACCGACGAGAAGATCCCCCAGCCCTTCGCCGGAAGGGAGTTTCGCCAGGACGGAGTGAAGGTCATCCTGACCCAGTTTGCAGGCTCAACCGCCCGTGGTGGCGAACGACGAGAGCGGCGGATACGACTTGATCTTCCGCTTCACGGGCGCATCTTACGCCGCTGTCATCCCGAGCGTAGCGAGGGATCGGTGTGGGCGGGGCGGCGCGCCACAGTTTTCGTACCACCCACCCACACCGGTTCCTCGCTACGCTCGGAATGACATTACTGCGCGAGCTGCTCCCCCAGCACCAACGCCCGCGCGCTCTCGACCGCTTCCAGAATCTCCTGATACAGCTCGAACGCCACTTCCGGCTTGAGCGGCTCGGCAACGCCGCTGTTCACGATCTCCGCGATCTGGGAGGCATAGTGTGAGGGCAGTGGAAGGCGTTCGCCGGAATTCTGAATCTGACGAAAGCCCACGATCAGCTCTTCTTTGAGCGTTTCGCGAAACAGTCCGGTCACCAGATCGCGCTCGAGGTTCGAATAGTCGACATTCATGGCAGGTATGCGATCTTCACGGTCGATCCCTGCATCGAAACTTGCGGCTCGATTCCTCGCTCGCGCAAAAAAGCGGCATACGCATCGCGAAACGCGGTCGCTTTCTCGGCCGTCTCCCACCGCGTTTCGGTCGAAACACTGCCATCGCATTTCACGACGACGCGATCGTTGACCCATCCCTCCGCGCGGTCGCCTACCAGATAGCGCCAATGAAACTCGCCGAGGCGCTCGGTCGTGATGACGTCAGGCGCCGCGGGCGGATCGAAAGGCGGTGCTCCCTTCTCGCCGCGTGCCAGGCGCGCGAAGTACTCCTCCGGATGCAGGACTTCGCGTGTGGTTCGCGGCGGATTGCTGTGCAGCCGGTCAATCCCTTTCCACCCCCCGCGGCGATAGGCCTGGACGACCAGCTTCAGTCCCTCGAGGTACGGAAACTTCAAGACTTCGACGAAATACGGCGGCGCCGCGCTATCGATTGCTTTGTCGGACGTCGATGCGGCGCCGAGGGCGTTGATCAGAAAATCGTTTTTGACGGCCTCGTCGAATGACTGTCCCGATTTCTCGAGAAGATAGTCGAGCATCACCAGCGTGGCCTCGCCTTCCAGCAACGCGTGATAGGCCAGCTCGCCGTCGGTGTCGTGCTGCAGCGCGCGGTCACGCTCGGTGGCGCTGAAGCGCTGATCCTGGAGTGCATGCGTCAGCTCGTGCATGACAACCGATTCGCGCAATGCGCCGGCGTCCGCGATCCCTGCCAGGCTTTCGGGAAGCTGCCGGATGGCGAAGTAGGTGTGCGTCATCGGATCGTAAAACGCCAGCACCTGCGAGTCGTAGAGCTTGAACATGCGATCGAGGACATCCGGCGTCGAGCCGTCGACGAGCTGCAACGCCATCAGCACCTTCACGTAGTCGTCCACGGAGTAGGGAATCGACTTGGCCATCTGATCGCGGATCAGGCTCCGCAGCTCGCTACGATCGATGGTTTTCTGGACCACGCCGTGGGCGAAGGTCAGCCCACGGAGGCGCTCCACTTCGCGCATCTCCTTGTCCAGCGGCGAGGCGACAGAGGTGGTGCCGAGGAGAAGGAAGATGGCCGCCAGGAGCTTGACCGACCGCGACATGCGCATGCGAACCGGCCCTCCGCGCCCGTCATTCCGTCCTTGCGGCCCGCAGGTTGCTCAACTTAGAATGCCGCGGGTTTCATGGAAAGGGACGGAGAGCGAGTCGAGATCACCATCAGCAGCCGATTCGAAAACATCGAGCTCGTGCAGGTGATCGCCGAACACCTCTGTGAGAACGCGGGCATGGACGAGGACGGGTCCCACTGGATCGGGATGGCGGTTCGCGAGGCAGTAGCCAACGCCATCAAGCATGGCAACAAACTGGATGTGCGAAAAAAAGTGAACGCGACCTTCGACCTTCACGATCACCAACTGGAGATTCGGATCTCCGATGAAGGCGCCGGCTTCGATCCGGCCACCATCGGCGATCCGCTCAATCCGCAGAATCTGATGAAGACCAGCGGCCGCGGCATCTTTTATATGAAAACGTTCATGGATCAGGTGAAATACTCGTTCCTCCCAGGCGGAGGAACCTCACTGGTGATGACCAAGAATCTCGCGAAAGGAACCGGCCTGGCGAGCAGCAGGTAGCGCAAAGGAGACAAATGATGAAAGCCACTTCCCGAACCGTCGACGGCGTCGAAGTCATCAAACTCGATGGAAAGATCACCATCGGGTCGGGCGATCAGCAGCTTCGCGAGATCATCACGAATGCGCTCAACCAGGGGAAAACGCGACTCCTGCTGGATATGAGCGGTGTGACCACCATCGACTCGTCCGGCATCGGCGAGCTGGTCGGCTCCTACACCACCGTCACCAACCGCGGCGGCAAGCTCAAACTGCTGCACCTGCCCGCGAAACTCAACGAGCTGCTGCACGTGACACAGCTCATCACCGTGTTCGAGGTCTACGAGAACGAGCAGGAGGCAGTGAAGAGTTTCTGATTCGTTGGCTTTTGGAGTGCGGTGCCTTGGCACCGCTTTTACGGCCGCAGCTTGCTGCGGCCGAGCCGGCAGCGAGCTGCCGGCATCAAAGCGGCGGCAAGCCGCCGCACTCCAAAGCGCTTACGTTCCCCCGCGCCGGCGGCGCCCCGGCGTGGTCGCCGGAGTCGGCTCTTCCACTGCGGTCACCCAGCGCATCGGCAGCGTGTTCGTGATCACGCTCTCGTTTCCTTCGACCCATTTCGGGAACAGTTGCGCTGCCAGCGCCGGATCGTGAATGGCCTTCTCGGGAATGGCGATCAATTTCGCGAAGGCGGTCGGATCGCTCAGAAAGTTCACTTTGAGCCGCAGCGCGTTCGGCCGCGGAATCCACGGCGATGCGGGATTCGCTACGATCACCACGTGCGCGGCGGTCGTGAAGCTTTTCCGTTCACCGGGACGAATCGGGATCAGCCGCGGCAGGAACTGCTCGCCGGGGATCTCCGAGCCGATGGAGACGGTCACCATGTGCGTTTCGGGATCGTAGGCCGCGTCGGGCAAGAGATCGGCGATCAAGATGGTCGTGTTCCGATGATTGGTGACGTCGTATTTCATCGGAAGCGTGACATTGGGGCCGAGCCGATCGGAGTAGAACTCGGCATCGACGCGCACGTCGCTTTCGGTGCCGACCACCCGGCGGGGCTCCTTCATATCAACAGGTTTTGTGGAAGTGCAGCCGACCAAAACCAACCACAGCGTCAAAGCGGCGTAGCGTTTCACGAGAGCCCCCCAGGATCGAGAAACGCTCGGGGCGCCTAATATTTTCCGGATGCAGGCCGGTCGCTTTCGGCTGTCCCGGCGCGATTCTCGTTCTTCCAATATACCGGAATGCTGTTGAGCAGGACGGAAGCGCTGTTTTCCACCCATCGGTCAAACATGTCGTTCGGCAGTGGCACGGTGGCGTTCTTCGCCTGCAGTTCGATCAACTTCGCAAATGATGTGACGTCCCGCAGGACGGTGACCTGAATCTGGACATATTGCGGGATAGCGGTCCATGGAGTGCGCAAGTTCGGGGCGACCATATGGAGCAGGGCGCCGCCGGTCAGGACGCGTTTCTGCCCCGGCAGGATCGTCACGAGATGCGGCAGGTTCGGCCCGGGAGGGATCTCAGCGCCGATCGAGAGGTTGATCGTTCTGGCGTCAGGATCGAAGGTCACGTCAAAGATTTTGTCGGCGACCGCCACGGCGGTCGAGGACAAATTCTCGATCTGATAGGTCACGTTGATGGGGGAGTTAGGCGAGACCGTATCCTGCGAGAGCTCTGCGTCGACGCGAACGTCTGCTTCGCGGCCAAGGGCCCGCTTCGGGTCCTTGAAGTTGACGCTCGCGGCCATTGCTGCTGCTGCGCCGATCAATATCACCGCCACTGCTGCAAGGAACGGCTTTGAAGAACTCATGACACCCTCCGGTAGAGCCGACTCTCAGTCGGCTCCGAGCCGACTCTACGGGCGATCAGTCAATCTTCAACACAGCCAGAAACGCCTCTTGCGGAATCTCGACCTTCCCGACCCGTTTCATCCGCTTTTTCCCTTCTTTTTGCTTCTCCAGAAGTTTTCTCTTGCGCGTGATGTCGCCGCCGTAGCACTTGGCGAGGACATTCTTGCGAAGAGGTTTGACGGTTTCACGGGCGATCACGCGATTCCCGATCGCGGCCTGCAGGGCGACCTCGAACATTTGGCGGGGGATGAACTCCTTCATCTTTTCCACGAGCAACTTGCCGCGGGCATAAGCTTTCTCCCGATGCACGATCAGAGAGAGCGCATCCAGCGGCTCGCCATTGACCAGAATGTCCATCTTGACCAGATCACTTTCGCGATAGCCGACGAACTGGTAATCGAGTGAGGCGTATCCGCGTGAGATCGATTTCAGCTTGTCGAAGAAATCGAGGATCACCTCATTCAACGGCATTTCGTACACAAGCATCACTCTGTTGCTGCTGACGTACTCCAGCTTCTTCTGCTGGCCACGCCGGTCAATCGCAAGAGCGAGAATTGGGCCAACGAATTCGTCGGTAGTGAGGATGGTCACTTCCAGGAACGGCTCCTCGACGGAAGCGACGTAGGCGGGGTCGGGCAACTTCTGCGGGTTGTCGATTTCCAATACTTCGCCGTCAGTTTTTGTCACTCTGTAGCGCACTCCAGGGGCACTGGTGAGCAGCTCGAGGTTGAACTCGCGCTCCAGACGCTCCTGAATGATCTCCATGTGCAGCAGGCCGAGAAAACCGCACCGGAAGCCGAACCCGAGGGCCACGGAGCTCTCGGGTTCATAGCTGAATGAAGCATCGTTGAGCTTCATCTTCCCGACCGCATCCCGCAACTGTTCGTAATCGTCGTTGTTGATCGGAAAAATGCCGGCGAAAACCATCGGCTTCACTTCCTGAAAGCCGGGGAGCGGCGTCGGTTCGTCACGCTCGCCCGTGATGGTGTCGCCGATCTTCGCCTGCACGATGTCTTTGACGTTGGCGGAGATGAACCCCACTTCGCCGACGCCCAGGCTGTCGACAGCCTTCGGCTTCGGCGTGAAGACTCCGAGCTCGGTGACCTCGTATGCACGGCCGGTCGACATGAAGCGGATCTTCATTCCCGCCCGGATCTCGCCATCGACCACCCTCACCAGACACATCACCCCTCGGTACGAGTCGTACCAGGAGTCGAACAGCAGCGCGCGCAGCGGCCCGTCGGGTGATCCTTTCGGGGCCGGGATGTTGCTGATGATCTTCTCGAGGATCTCGTCGATGCCGATGCCGGCCTTGGCGCTCGCAAGCACGGCATCGTGGGCGTCCAGACCGATGACGTTCTCGATCTGCTCGCGAACTTTCTCAGGCTCCGCCGACGGCAGATCGACTTTGTTGATCACCGGCAAAATGGCG
>Ga0070706_100003612_pt1 | contig 15150 bp, 24 predicted proteins | sample KBSK5501metaG_FD_65476 | JGI IMG/M metagenome (GOLD analysis project Ga0070706, IMG submission 65476) | Corn, switchgrass and miscanthus rhizosphere microbial communities from Kellogg Biological Station, Michigan, USA - KBS K5-50-1 metaG | ecosystem: Host-associated > Plants > Roots >...
TCGGCGACGATCTCCTAAGCCGCTCTATCCGAACCAACAGGGCGGGGCTTCGTGCTCCGCCCCTTTCCCCATGGGCGCTCCCGGCCCCAAATTGAAGGATTATCCCAATGGCACTGGACCAGAGCGGCACGATCAGCCGCATTCTCAACCGTCTCGGCTTTGCGCTCAACCAAGTCGCTTCCGATGTGACGACGGTTGCCACTGACGACCGCTTTGCGGTGTTCGACACCTCCGCCGGAGTCATGAAATACGCCACGGCAGACGAGGTGCGCCGCGGCGCACAGCTCTCGCAGACGCCTGTTGCGCTCACTGCAACAACGCCCATTACCAAGGCGTCGCATGAAGGCCGTCCGCTTCTCATGGGTGCCGCGGGTGCCGCGCTGACCTTCACGCTTCCGGCGGCAACAGGCAGTGGTGACACCTACCTGTTCATCGTGAGCGTGGTGAATACCTCCAACTATCTCATCAAGGCCTCTGCCGGCACGATGCTGTTCACCGGCACGATCATCGGTGCGTCGACCACCGACTCCGCGACCGACGCGGCGCGCACTTGGATCGCGGGTGCCTCGGATGACTCGCTGCTGCTCAACGGCACGACACGTGGCGGCGTCAGCAAGGGTGACTACATCCGTTTCATCGATTGCTCCGCGACGCAGTGGTACGTCGAAGGTGTCATCACGCAGTCCGGATCGGAGGCAACTCCGTTCGAGAATACGGTCGCCTAGCAGCAACAGAACGAGCGTCGTGCTGAACAACAACTACGCGCCCGTGGATCGCTTCACCGTGATCAGCACACCGTCAGCATCGGCCCCGACTGGCGCAACTGGGCGCAAGCTCTTCGCCGGGACGGAAGTGTGGCTGCCCGTAGCGGAGGCGCAAACGCTGACCGGCGATGGTCGTGCCTCCTACACCGGCAAACGGCTCTAATGAGCCGACGCAACCAACGGCGCGGGCATTCGTCCGCGCTGCCCTCAACCCAAGGAGTTGAACCAGTGGCACAAGCCGCCCTCAACGAGAAGCCTGCCCCCGACTTCCACCTCGATACCACGAGCGCCGTACCGCCTCCCCTGCCCAAGATGGTGACGGTGAAGCTGCTCAAGAACTACCGCCCGGCCGAGCTGCCTGACCCCAACAACAAGGGCAAGTTCCTGCCGCCAATGTTCGAGATCGTCGGCTACACCCGGCCCGCTATCCTCAAGAAGAACGCCGCCGGCATGATGGAAACCGTGCAGGAGGAAGCCTTCATCCGTGGTGAGCTGCCCCCGGCGCCCATGGTCGGCACCGGCTTCGACACTAAGCTCTGGGCTGGCGCCGTCATCAAGCTCCCGGCCGATGAGGCTAAGGCCGTCCGCAAGGCAGGCATCGGTGAATACGAAATCGACGATTAAGCTCACTGAGGCCGATGTCCAGAACTGCTCGTGGACATTGGTCGAAGTCGCTGACGGCTATCGTCGCTATGAGGGACACGGCACGCATCCCGTGTCCGGTGTTCCCATCACCGTCATGAAGACTGAGTTCCTCGAGGAAGACAACCTTGTGAAGCTCAACGCTGAGGAGCGTGTTTCACGTGACGCCAAGCCGTGGTCCGCGGGCCTTGGCTCGGAAAAGGCCGGCAACGTGCCAATGGTGCGCGTCGGCCGCATACCGCTGAACAAGTTCTTCGCCGAGCTCGCTGCGCGCAAAACGGCCGGCGACAAGGATCACCTCAAGTGGTGGTTGAACCGCGAAGAGAACGCCCCGTTCCGTACGAGGTCAGGCAAGCTGTAAATGGCACTCGATACCTATGCCAATCTCTCTACTGCGATCGGCAGTTGGGAGGAACGAACCTTCACGTCCGCAGAGACGGACGAGTTCATTCTGATTGCGGAGTCGCGGGCCAACAGGCAGCTGGCGCAGGATTTTCGTCGTCGCTCGAGCAGCACGGTCAACACAAACAGCTCGGGCGTTGGCACGATCCCAACTGGCTTTGTTGGGCTCACGTCCATCACCCGCAACGTGCTTGGCTCCATGCCGCTGAAACAGGTGACGGTAGCATCACTCATTGGCCGCGACCCGTACGCTGTGAGTGCCGATGCCGACGTGTTTGCACTGATCAGCGGGACGCAGTTTCAGGTGGCGCCGGTCACGGATGACGATTTCATCGTCAAGATCAGCGACTCGGTTCCGGCACTTACCTCGCTCAACACCACGAACTGGCTGCTGACACTGGCACCTGACTACTACCTCAAGGCCTGCCGTGGCGCGGCGAAGGAAAAACTTGAGGACTATCAGGGCGCCGGTACGTTCTTCGCATCCGCCGACAACATCCTCGATGAGATCGTGAGCCAGGGCAACGTCGCTGAGTACGGGCAGGTCGAAATGACGCTCAACGAAGGCTACGGCGTACCCTGATGGACTTCCCCTTTGGCCCTCTTGCGCCCGACCAAGGCGAACTGACGCCGGGCGCCATGATGCAGGCGGATGGTGTCCAGCCCTTGGCGGAAGGCTATGGCCCGTTCCCGTCGCTGAGCGTCCCGAGCTCGGCCGGCGCCCTGAGCGCGGCACCGCGCGGCACCATCTCGTATCAGATCGCGGACGGCTCGTGGCGTACGGTCTTTGGAACCAGAACGACAGTTGAAAGCCTCGCCTCCGACTACACGCTCAGCTCGATCGACACCGGGCTGACTGTTACGGATGGCGACGACCTGTCGTTCCTGCGGTTCGGGACCAAGCTGCTATACTCCGATACCACCGATGGCCTGAGGGCTTATGATGTGGAGTCGTTGGGAGCCGCTTCGGCCGTCGCCGCTGCGAAAAACCCGCGGTGGATATTTGAGTGCGGCAACATCGTTTTTGGCCTCGACACGCTCGACAGCGCGGGGAACAGGAACAACCGCCTCATTCGGTCTTCCGCATTCTCCGATCACACCAACTGGACCACGAAGGGCGCCGATTATCAGCCGCTTGAAAGCGGCGGCGCCCTGATCTGGGGCGGCAAGCTCACCGATACGTCGGCGCTTGTGCTTCAGCAGAGGGCGGTTCGGCTCATTCAGGTCGGCAACATCGGCAATGCTCTATGGGGCATTCAGTCCATATCGGAGGAATTTGGCGCTGTTGGGGTGCGCTCCTGCGTGGCCTTCGATGGAAGAGTGTTCTGGCTTGCTACTGACGGCTTCCGCATGTTCTCGGGTGGAGGTGGGATCGAGCGCATTGGTGCCGGGTTCATTGACCAGTGGTTTCTCGCCCGCGTGGACCAGTCGAATTTGGGAGCGGTGCAGGGGACGATCGATCCGTTCCGCAAGAACGTTTTGTGGCGCTGGTCAACGGACGGGGCGGCCACGACGTTCCCTTACGTCTTAGGGTACAATTGGGCGTTCAAGCGTTGGTTCACCCTCACTGTGACCACGGCCTATCTCGCTTATACGGCACAGGCGGCTGCAACATGGGACGCCTACGATGCCGCTGCAACATGGGACAGCGTTGACGCCAGTCTCGTGTGGGACTCGCGACTTCTATCGGGCGGGCAACCGCTCTTTGGGGCGCTCAACAGCTCCTACAAGTTCGGGTTCTATACCGGCTCTGCAATGGCCGCTACGCTGGAAACGGCACTAGCCGACAGCGGCACTACGGCGCTCATCAACTGGGCCAAGCCGCTGGACGACAGCGCCGATGGTACGCTCGAGCTGGGCGTAGCCGATGAGCTCGCGGACAGCATTACGTGGAAGACCGGAGTGGCCAAGGTGGCATCCGGGCGCGTCCCCTTGCGAGGCAGGGGCAAGGAAATCGCCTTTCGCCGCAACATCTCTTCGGCATCGACGTGGAGCTACGCCAAGGGCGTTGACTTCGTAGACGCCAAGCAGGGCGGCCCACGATGAGCGACATCAACAAGCAAGGAGCGCTCACCGAAGACGGTACGCTCACCGGTAACACGGCGACAACGATTTTCACGGCCGTTGGGGCGACGTGGATACGCTCCATTACGGCATCGGATAATGCCGCTGGCGCCCCGACAGTGACGATCGACAAATACGACGGATCGACGGCGAAGATCATCAAGCGCGTTGCGTCTGTGCCGCTCATCTTCAATGAACCGTTCCTGCTCCCTGTGGGGTGGTTCATCCGCATGACATCCAGCAATGCGTCCGGCCTCATCGACTGGTCCATCACCTACGAAGGCCCGTCTGCGGCCAAGCTGCGATAATGCTTCAACCGTTCCCAGCATGGCACGTCCCAGACGAATGGGCGGCGATAGAGGCTACCCTGCGTCCGGCCATCGAACGCGACCCGCAGCGTGACTCCTGGCGCGTGCTGGATCAGGCGATGAGCTGCGATCTGGACTTCTGGCGCATCGACGGACAGCTCACCGGATGGGCTGTAACGCAGACCCTCAGGCCAGTGTTCTGGGTCATCTATGTGGGCGGGTGCGGCGGGTCGATCCAGCAGGCGCGCGACGACATGCGGTTGCTCGAGGATGAAGCGCGCAAGGCTCGCTGCTCCATCGTGAAATTCCGGGGCCGAGACTGGCGCCGTGTGTTCCCGAACTACCATGCCAAGCGGCTTGAAGACGGCCGCTGGGAATTTAGAAGGACGATCCAATGAGCGGTGGCGGCAATCCAGGGTCAAGCGGTGGCGGTACGGGCGGCTCCCAGACCCCGTCGTGGGCAGGTGGCACATATCCCGACACGTTCGACCCCAAGACCTTGGGCACGAAGTTCTTTTCCGACCTAAGCAGGACCTACGATCAGGGCCCGAAGGTCAACCCGTTCTCAGACTTCGTTGACTACTCCGGTCAGACCAAGAACGCCATCAGTGGCGGCATCGGCGACTTCAACAGGGCGAGTGGTCAGCTTCGTGGGGCTGCCTATGGCGGCGTCGGCTCGCAGAACCCGTTCTATCTCTCGGGCCCCGACTTCAGTAAAGGCTTCGTCGGCGACTTGGCGGGCGGGCGCGTTGATCTCGGCAACAACTACGACTCTGGCATCCTGAAGGACGTGGCCGGCGGCAAGTACCTCGCGAAGGGCGGCAATCCTTATCTTGAGGGCGCCCTGCGCAGTACCCGCGATGATATTTTGAAGGATGTCGGTAGCCAGTTCACGTCGTCGGGCCGTTTCGGCGGCGGTTCATATGTGGACAAGGCCGTAGATAGCCTTTCAACGGCAGAGAATACCGCGCGGCTTGGGCAGTACAATCAAGACTATGGCAACATGATCCAAGCGCTCGGACTGCAGGACAGTGCCCGCATGCGCGATGTCAATGGCCGGCTGCAGGGCCTTGGGTTGCAGCAGGGACAGGCGGCGGATCGCAGGTCGCAGTTCGAAACCGAATACGGCCGCAAAATGGGGGCCTTGGATCGCATCGACGCGGGCCGGGCGCGCAGCCTTGGGTACTCAGGCCTGCTCGACTCGAAGGCCAAGGAGAAGCGACTGAGCGATCAGGCCATGTGGGGCAACCAGAACGACGCCGGCTACAACCATCTGGCCAAGTATCTCGGGCTGCTCCGTGGCGGCGATAGCGCCAACGAGACGAACAAGCCGCTGTCAATTTGGGACATCCTCGGCGGTGTCGGCAGCTTCGTCGAGGACGTTCTCTAAATGGGCGTGCTCAAGTACCTTGTGCCCGGCCTCGGGGACAACCCGTTCTACAACGCCTTCGACAAGAACCGCGGCAAGATCAGCGGTGCGTTCGGCGGCATGGTGGGCGCCGGCAATGATCCTCGTCAGGCGCTCATGGGCTTCACGCAAGGACTGCACCACGGCGTTGATGTCGATACCGAGAACGAGCTGATCGCGCTCGAACAGCAGCAGAAGAAAGACGCGATCGCGAAGGAAACGCAGCAGCAGAACTACACCATTGCGGCGCTGCAGAAGGCGGGACGCCAAGACCTTATCGATCGGGTGACTGGCGGTGGGATGACGCTCGCAGATGCGTGGACCGAACTCTACAAGCCGAAGCCGGGCCCGATCAAGGCAAGCGAGGGCGACGTGTTCCTCGACCCCAACACGATGCAGCCGATCTCTTCGATCCCGAAAGCACAGGCGCCCTTCACCCTTGGCCCGAACGACACTCGGTTTGGACCCGACAACAAGCCGCTCGCCGTAGGGCAGCCAGCGACCAAGACAGAGAACGTCCCGGCGGGCTATCGCGCCAACCCTGACGGAACGTATAGCTTCATTCCCGGCGGGCCGGCCGATCCGGCAACGGCAGGCAAGACGACAGAGGCCACCCGGCGCAATCAAGAACTGGCGAAGGTCATGGTCCCCGAGGCGGTTTCATTGCTCGGTGATGGGACAACGATGGGCACCTTCGATGCGCTTTCCAATGGCCTCAACCAAGCGGCTGGGTCGAACCCTCTGACGTGGGGAATGAGCAGTCCTGAGTATCAACGCGCCAAGAACTCGATCGATACGATCGTGGCTTCGTATCTCTACAGCGTGTCCGGCGCGACGGCGACACCGGGCGAAGTGCAGCGTCTCGCGGACAGCGTCACCCCCAAGCCGTTCGAGAGCCCGGCATCGGTTGCCGACAAGAAGGCCCGCTTGCAGACGTTCGTGCAGACTGTGGTGGAGGCCGCCAAGGGCACTCCGTCGAATGTAACTGGCCTTGATGAGCAGTCGTCAGGCGACCCCGAGCTTGACGATCTCCTGAAGCAGTACGGCGACTAATGGCAACGCTCGAGCAAATCGGTTCTGCGCTCAAGAAGGCACACGCGGCGGGTGATGTTGCGGCAGCTCGGAAGCTCGCAGCAGCCTACAAGGCGGAAGTCGTGCGCGGCGGCAGCAACATGGCCGGGCCGTCCGCGCCTCCGCCGCCCTCTGCCGGCCCGATGGACTTCCTGTCTCAGGGCCTTAGTGGTTTCAACGAAGGGCTGGCGAACACGCTGGGCGCCCCTGTTGAGCTGACCACGGACCTGATGAACCTCGGCTCTGCTGGCCTCGACAAGCTGACGGGCTGGAACACCCCCCCAATCGAGCATCCGTTCGGCGGCACCGAGACGTTCCGGCAAATGCTCTCGCCAACGATCGGTAAGGAGTCGGAAGACCCGTCCCTGAAGTTCACCCGCCGCATCGGGCAGGAAGTTGGCGCCTGGGCGCTCCCTGGCATGGGCACGATCGGCAAGGCCGCAAAGCCTGCGAAGCTGGCCGCTAAGGAACTCATGGGCGCGATGGGCAGCGGCACTGGCGCTGCTATTGCTCAGGCCGCTGCTCCGGGCAACCCGCTCGCCGAATTTGCCGGGCAGGTTATCGGCGGCCTCACGCCAGGCGGTGCCGCTCGCACGCTAAGCCGCCCTCGCAAGCCAACGATGTCGGTCGACGCGCTGCGCGATGCAAAGAATGCGGCGTACAGCGAAGCCGACAATCTCGGTGCGGCCTATTCGCCGCAAGCCTATGACCGGCTGATGTCGAACATGGTCAACGCTGCCACCAAGGACCACATCTCGCCCGATCGGCACAAGGCTGCTTATTCCATGCTCGTGGATCTGATCGCGCGCCGCGGTAAGCCGTTCTCACTCACCGAGCTCGACCAGTTGCGGCAGGAAGTACGTCGAGACCTCATTACGCCCTCCTACGGCAATCCGACCAATGCAGCGGATGCTCATTTCGGCGAAGTGATCTTGGATCAGATCGATGATTTCATTGCGAGTGCCAAGCCCGGCGACATGGCCGGCGGCAGTGCGAGCGATGCAGCCAACGCGATCATCAAAGCCCGCTCGCTCAATACCCGCTACCGCAAGGCCGAAACTCTGGCCGACGCGCTCTATAAGGCCAAGCTGCAGGCGGCGGCGTCCGGTTCTGGAGGCAACCTCAACAACGCCATTCGCCAGCAGATCAAGAGCATCCTGACCAACCCCAAGAAGGTGAAGTCGTTCACGAAGGAAGAGCGGGCCGCGATGGAAGGGCTCGTGAAGCAGGGCAATGTCGAGAACCTGTTGCGCTGGGTCGGTAAGTTCGCCCCTGGCGGCAATGGCTTGATCGGCATGCTCGAGATCGCGGGCACCATTCACAACCCAGCGCTAGCCGCTCTGCCGGTCGCCGGCATGGTGTCCAAGGGGATCGCCGATCGCGGGACGCTCAACAAGGTGTTGCAGCTTCAGGATCGTGTTGCGACGGGAAGTCCCGCAAAGCTGCGTCGTCCGCCGGCTCTACCAAGCACTGCGCTGATGATCGGGCAGGGGGCAAATCAGCTCGTGCCGGAACCGCTAAGAATTACCGTTCGCGGCGGCCGTTGACCCGGCCAGACCAATTCCATCCGTGGGCGGCAAGCCAGCCCATGAAGAAACCGCCCGCCAGGGGAGAAGGCGTCTTCATTTCGTAGCCGATGAAAGCGGCAGCGATCATCATCGCAAAGGCAGCGAGCAGGCCATAGAAGCCCCAGGACATCGGATCGGCTTCGGGGCGCTGCTTCATCACATGCCTACGTCTGGGGAACACTGGCGATAGTAGATATCCTCGCCGTAGATGAGCAGCGCGTGATCGTCGCCATGCGGTTCGGAGGCACCGAAAAAATACCCGGCTTTCGAACCGTCGTCGCATTCGATGTCGGCGTAGTGATCGGGCTCACCGATGACGCCCCACGAACATGAAAGCGTAGACCCGGCTCGGATGACTTCGACGCCGTTATCCTCGTCCCCAAGGAACGTCACCCGGTTCCCAGAGTCGCTCACGTAAGGGCAATTCGCCGCCAAAGCGGGCGAGGCCAAAACGATCAACAAGACCGCAATCGCTGAACGCATGGCCCAACAGATAGGCCCTGCAGCGCTCTTTCACAAGGTTCACCCGCATGGCCGATGGCATCACGATCAAGCGCGTCATTGCGTCTGGCGGCGGCTACACCACCGTTGAGGACGATAAAGGGCGCATTCTGACCGTTAAGGGAACGGTGGCGTGGCGGGCCAACAACCCCGGGAACCTCAGGCCGGGCAAACTGACTAATGATCTTGGTGCCGTTGGCGTCACCAAGGCGGGCAAGAACGGCAAGTTCCTTGTCTTCCCCGACTACGAGACTGGCGTTCGCGCCCAGGAAGCCCTCCAGTTCAATACGCCATATTACTCCAACCGCACCATTGCGGACGCCATAAGCAAATACGCCCCGAGTGGGGACAACAACAATCCGGCCGCCTATGCGCGGCAACTCGCGAACGCTCTCGGTGTGTCCGTCAACACTAAGCTGAGCGACCTCACGCCAGAACAGCGCAAGATTTACATGCAAGCGCAGCGCGGCGTGGAGAACAGCACTCCTGGCCGCATCTATGAGGGCAACATCCCGCTCCCGTTGGTCGATGTGCCGGATGCTCCCAAGGTCACCCGCGCCTCGCTGGAAATGCCGCCAATGCCCCGGAAGCGGCCGGGGACGGCGCTGGATACCATCGGCCCGGTTGCTGGCCGTGTCCCGCTGCCATTCAGCGGCCCGCTTGTGCCACCATCCGGGGTCAACATCGACGGGCTCCAAACGCTCCCACCGCCGGAACTCGATCTCAACGCGCCTGTGGCCCGCGGCAACGGCGCTTGGTGGAATACGCAGGACAAGCAGCCCGGCATGATGGGGCGCGGACTTCCGACTCCGCCAGCTCCGCCCATTCCGCGCCCGTACCCTATCGCCGCTGCTGGGCAACCGCCTCCGATGCCCATGCGCCGCCCGACCGCACTCTCGGCCCAGGCGGAAGCCCCTATGCCTATGCAGCGGCCCTCGATGCCATCCGCTCGTCCGTCCATGCCCAGCGCGCCTGTAGAGCAGCAGACGCAGCAGCTTCGCCTTGCCAGCGGCAAGATGATCGCCCCCGGCAACTACACCGGCAAGAACGGCATGACGTACACGGTAAGCGATGACGGCACGGGCAATGCCGTGGTGAAGTCCAACCGTGCCGGAGCTTTCAATATCGGCCGCGAAATGAATGCGCCGACGCTCGCGGGCAGCCTGATCCGCTCCAAAATCCCCGAGGCATTGAGCAGCGTGCCGCAGTCCCTCGGCTACGCTGCGGACAATCTCAAGAACTCCGCCGTTGGTGCTGCTGAAAACCTCGGCAACAGAGTCGGCGACCTCGCCTCCAACTTGGGCGGCATGTTCGGTGGGCTGTTCGGCGGCCAGCCTCCGCCTGTTCCTCAGCCTCGGTTGCAGCCCGGCATGATGGGGCGCGGTCAGCCTCGCGCTCCCGTTCCCATGCCGTCCCCCCGCTTCAGCCGCGAAGCCCTCCTGCGGCTCGCAGCTCAGGAGCAGCAGCGTCAACAGCAGCAATCCGGCAACTCGTCCGCGACCTATTTCGATCGCGCTTCGGGCGGCTGGGTCAACAACTAGGACCATCACCACATGCCAAAGACTGATGACGGGCGGCCCAAGGTCGCGCCGGAGAGCGCTGTTGTCTTCGATGTCACCGGGCAGCCCGGTGGACCATCGCCCGAGGAACAGGCCCGCGTGGACGAAGAACAGCGCCAGCTTATCGAGAAAATCAAGAAGGCGCGCGCCGAAAATGAGGCGGCAGACGTGGTGCAGGCGGCTGAGAACCAGCGGCGTGCTCAGGAAGCTATCCGCAAGCGGACCGAGCGCGAAGCGCAGATCGATCAGCTTATCGCCGACGTGGGGCAGATCAAAGCGAAGTTGGGGATCGCCTGATGGCAAAAAGCAACGTTGCTGACTACAGCACAACGGCTGCGTCGAATACCGACATTGACGGCGTGGACTCCACGGGGGCGACCGGCCTGGTCAAGAGCGGCGATAATTACGTGCGCTCGCTTATGGCGCACCTCGCAAAGTTCTACGATGACTTCGGCGGGGTGAACACCGTTCTCGGCACTGGCGATGCCATCACCATCACGACCAGCACGACATACACCGCGCTTGCGACTGGAATGCGGTTCCGGTTCAAAGCAAGCGCGGTAAACACTGGCGCAGTTACGCTGAACCTCGATGCGATCGGCGCAAAGGCGGTGCGCAAGATCATCGCTGGGACTGACGTGGCGCTGGCAGCCGGCGATATCACCAACGCCCGCTCCTACGATGTAGTCTATGACGCGACCGCCAATGCTGCGGCTGGAGCGTGGATCATCCAGCCTTCCAAGGTCGCAGCCCCGGATGGGACGGCGGCCCTTCCTGGGTTCTATTTTGATGCGGACACGGACTCAGGGTTCAGTCGCATCGGTGCGAACAACGTCGGGCTGTCGCTCGGTGGTGCCACCATCCTCGACTTCAGAAACACCGCCGTCATCCCGACCACCAACAACAACGTTGCATTGGGCGATGGCGCTCATGGGTTCTTCAGTCTGAACCTTGGGTCCGGCGCTATTGTCAGTTGGAACAGTGCCGACATCACGCTTACTCAATCGTCAGGCGTGCTGGCGCTGTCTGGCAATTCCGCCGCGCTGCTTGACCTCAGCGCCTCGGTCGCTGGGCAAATCAAGTTCCCTGCATCGCAGAACGCCTCCGCTAACGCCAACACGCTGGACGATTATGAGGAAGGCACCTTCACGCCAACCATGACGTTCAACGCGTCCTCGACTGGTGTGACCTATTCGGTGCAGACCGGAAACTACATTAAGATCGGGCAGCTCGTTTATGTCTATGGTCGCATCACGCTCACGAGCAACGGTACTGGTGTCGGCACCGCTCGCATCGCCAGCCTGCCGTTTACTTCGGCCAACAGCGGCGCGACCAACCCTGGAAAGATCAGGCTCATCGTTGGCGGTTCCGCCGCGACGGGCATCTATGCCTATGTCGAGTTGAATGCGGCGACTGCGACCCTCATCATACCCGGCGCGACAGGTGACGTTGCTGCCACCGACACCAACTGCACCGACACCTTCAGTTGCGACTTCGCACTGGCCTATCAGGCTGCGGCCTAAAGGAGCACTATGCACAAGATCACCCGTTTCGACAATTTCGGCTTCAGCGTCGGCGACGATCTCGCCGATCAAGCCGTCATCGCCGTTCGCATGGCGAAACTCACCTATGACGACAACGGCAACCTGTTGGCCCGAGAACCGCACCGCACCGAACTGACACCCGACAGCGATATGGGGCTCTCAAACGTCCAGCGGAGCCTTAAGGAATTGGGCTTTGAACCACTGCCGCCCGAAGACATCGCCAAGATCAAAGCCATTGCTGAGCTGCAGTGGACGCCCGAGGTGCGCCAGGCGCATGCCGACAAGATCGAGGCGATCCGCAAGGCCGATGCTACCGAGCGAGAGGCACAAGAAAAGGCCGCGGCAGAGGCTGAGGCGGTCGTAGAGGCCACCCGGAAGCGGCGAGCGGCAGAAGCTGGCGAGTAAGTATCCGGCGCACTGGAACGCGAGTCCGCCGCGCCCTATATTCTCGCACGGGGACAGGAGGATCACATGAAACGTCTCATACTCGTTGCCGCCGTTCTGTCGCTGGCAGCCGTTTCGACAACGCCCGCTCTCGCGGCCTTCACGCTCAGCTGGAGCCGTCACAGTCATGGTGCGGCCTGCACCTATTCGGTAACGTTCAAGAACTGGTGGACACCGCCAGTCTACACCATCTCCTGCGTGGCCTAGTTCTTCACCACAGGCTTGACGCCGATCTTCGCCGCCGCGGCCTTGAGCTGGTCGCCTAGTTTATCGGCCTGCTCTGCCGTGAGGCTCAACTGCTGGCGGGAGGGGATAAGCTCTCCCGTCTTCACGGCCTCATTGTGGTCGTTGCTGAGCACGATAGCTAAAGCCATCGCGACCATCTTCTGGTCCGTCACCATTACCCCGGCATCGATGAGCGGCCAAAAGCTGAAGCTGCCGTCTTCGTTCTGCATCCACAGCGGTATTTTGGGCAGCGGTTTCATCCGCGCACCCTAACTGCGCAGCCCCATCACCGACAATAGGTACTCTCCCATGCCCAAGCTCTCAGCGGCCTCTCAGGCACGCCTCGATGGTGCTCACCCTCTGTTGCGCAAGCTGTTTGCCAAGGTTGGCGAGCAGACAAACATCGCCGTGCTCGACAGTCAGCGGGGCAGGGCGGCTCAGGAACGGGCCTTTGCCCTCGGGCATAGCCGCGCTCACTTCGGGCAATCGGCGCACAACTGGGCGCCAGCTGTGGCGCTCGACGTGGTGCCGTACCCGATCGACTGGAACAACCTCCAGCGGTTCCGAAACCTCGCTGCCATCGTCAAGGCTGAGGCCAAGCAAATGGGCATCCCGATCGCCTGGGGAGGCGACTGGAAGAAGCTGCTCGATATGCCGCACTACGAGCTCACCCCGTGGCGGGACTACGCGGCGAAGTCAAAGCCCTTCGAGGGCTGATCCACACCTCCCAACCAAAGGACATCCAATGGCCGATCATACCATCGCCGAAGTGCAGACCGCTCTCAATAAGGCCGGGTTCGGCCCTATCACTGTTGATGGAGCGCAAGGCCCGCAGACTGACGGCGCTGTCGCCAAGTTCCAGACCTCCAAGGGCATCCCGGCAACGGGCGCGCTAGATCCACTGACGCTCAATGCGCTGTTCCCTGGCCCTGTCACGTCGAAGCCCAAAACCATCCAGGGCACGATCGCCGACTACGTGCTCAACTTCATCAAGAGCAAGACCGTGTATGCGGCCGGCGCCATGGTGGCCATTGTCGTTGGCTGGGTCTCGACCAAGTTCGGCGTCAATGTCCCGCCCGACGTGCAGCAGACGGTGACGGCGCTGCTGGTGTCACTCTTCGGCGTGCTGATCGGCATCCTTCAGACCTTCTTCAACAGCCCGCACATGACCACCAAGCAGCCCGCCGTGGTCCAGAAGCCGTCCGAGTTCAAGTAGGAGCGCAGAAATGATCGAAGCCCTCATCGGACTCATCGTCCTCATCATCATCGTCGGCATCGTCGCCTACATCGTGACGCTGCTCATCAACATGCTGCCCATGAATGCGCAGTTCAAGCAGATCGCCCTCGTGCTGGTGATCCTCGTGGCGGTGCTGATCGTCATTTACAGGGCGCTGCCGCTTCTGGGGATCAGCTTATGACCCAGTTCCTCCGCGACCTTTTCCGACCCCGAAACTCCCAGCAGGACCGCATCGAGCACCTGTTGGGAGACCTCACCCGAAAGCTCGATCGAATGGAGAAACGCCAAATGACTATTGCCGACGAAGTTAAGACCAGCATGGCCGCCGCTCTGGCCGCCAGTGCCAAGAACACCGACGCGACCGCCGCCATAGCGACCGCCGTTGACGCGCTCAAGGCCGCAGTCACCACGGCCAACCAGGCTCTCGCCGACTACATCGCCAACCATCCTGTCGACGTGGACCTGAACGAGATCAAGGCCGCGTTCGATACCATCGCCCAGAACGCCGATGCCGACACCATCGCGGAACAGGCGCTGGCAAATACCGACGCCGAGCCTACTCCGTAACGGCGATGCCTCGGGGCGTCACGCTGCTGGAGCACATCAAGGCGCTGCTCGCTCAAATGGAGCTGCGTTACCAGCAGCGCTTCGATGCTCAGACCAGTGCCATCAACGCCGCCCTGCAAGCGGCAAAGGAAGCCGTCACCAAAGCGGAGATGGCAACCGAGCGCAGGTTCGCTTCCGTGAACGAGTTCCGCCAGACCCTTTCGGACCAGGCTGCGACGTTCATCTCCCGAACCGAGTTCAACGCCCTGAAAGAACGCATGGACCGGGAAGCCGGGCACCAAGGCGGGCTTTCGGACGGTTGGAAATGGCTGGTCGGAGTCGCTGCTTTGGCGATCCCGGTCATCCTCTACTTCGTGACTAAACCCTAGCAGCGGACCCGAGCGGCGCCGGAACGTCGCCCGAGCCCTAACCGATCCCACTGTTGACGCAGCGGAACCGGCTGACGGCCAAAATACGCCCAGCCCAACCCCCGTTCAACAGAGGACCGCCTAGCGTCTCGCGTCGGGACGTTCACTCAGAAAAGACCTCCAACGACGGTATTGCAGATGACTGAGCGTGACGAAGAAGGCGAGCATCGCGACCCGCGAGCCAGAGCGAACCGATCCGAAACCGACCGCATCGAAATGTTGGAGGACGACACCCAAAAGCTGGCTCTGCGCGTCACCGATATCAACAAGCACCTGACGACTTTTTCACCCGAACAAAAGGACCAGCTCCGAGCGATATTCCGGGAAGAGCTGGGGGACGTGGGCCTGAGGATCGATGGTCCAGATCACGTTGACGAGTCTCGGCGCGATTTTCAATTTATCCGAACCTTCCGTGAGAACTGGGAGGGAGCGTCTAAGA
>Ga0070706_100003613_pt1 | contig 15148 bp, 10 predicted proteins | sample KBSK5501metaG_FD_65476 | JGI IMG/M metagenome (GOLD analysis project Ga0070706, IMG submission 65476) | Corn, switchgrass and miscanthus rhizosphere microbial communities from Kellogg Biological Station, Michigan, USA - KBS K5-50-1 metaG | ecosystem: Host-associated > Plants > Roots >...
TGAACGACGAGTTCGGGCTGGCCTGGGGGAACGCCCCGAGACCTGCGCCGTTCACATTGCACCAGTCACCGCGGAATGGCCGCTGGTCGATCTTCGACTGGTTGACGAACGTCGTCACATTGGTCGAGGTGCTCGGGCCGCTCGGCCTGAGTGGGCCACCCCAGCCGTTGCGCGAGGTATCGATGAGCATCCCGACGTTGGCCGAGAACCCGGCGCTGACCAGGCTGGAGTACATCGCTTCGTCGTAGGTCAGCTCGTCGATGTAGGGGTCGTATGAGTAGAACTGGGTGGAGTTCAGCGGCTGGCCGCCGATGCTCTCGGTCGCCGTCATGTACGGCTCGCTCACCGGGACGGTGTTGGCCGTGTCGCTGATGAAGCCGTCGACGCTGCTCACGCCGGCGGTGGTGCCCGCGGCCACCGAGTGGATCAGCGAGACCGCCGGGCCGAAGTTGCTCGGCCAGCCGAGCCATCCCGAGTGGCCCAGGTCGATGTAGTTGTAGACGTTCGGGATCGCGTGCAGCTTGTTGAGCGCGTACTGGATGCCGTTGACGTACGCTCCGCTGGACTGCGCCTGGGCGCAGGCCGCAATGCTGGTGTTGGTGATCAGGTTCGGCAGCGAGTCATCCTCGACGACCGCGACCACCCTGATGTTGGTGTGCGCGAAGTTGCTGAGGATCTGCGCGATCGGGTTGATGTAGTCCTGCTCGTAGTACTGCAGGCCGTTGTTGCTGATGGTCAGCTCGCCGTTGGAGGCGAGCGCCGCGCAGTCGCGGTTGGGCAGGTCGTAGACCACGATCGGGACGACGATCGGGGTGCTGCCTGACGCCTGGCTGGCCGCGGCGCGCAGGTGCGCTTCCAGGCTCATCCGGTTGCTGTTGCCCGACCCGCCGTAGACGGCCGCGATCCGGTCCAGCCATACCCCGGTCGACTGCTGGCCGACCAGTGTCATCTGCGAGGCGAGGGTGCCGCTGGCGCCTGCGGCCGAGGTCGCCACCTCAGCGGTGTAGTTGGGGTTGACGTACCAGGTCGAGCCGGTGAATGGGTTGGCCACGTGCGCCGGCGTGGTGGTGGACCCCGCCGGGGTCTCGGTGCCGCTGGTGCTCACCGACGTGAACCCGGCCGAGCTGGCGGTGAATGTGGCCGCGCCCGAGCCGGAGGTGTCCGCGGTAACCGTCACCGGCTGCGCGTAGTTCCAGTTGCTGGTCGTGAAGGTGAGCGTGGTGCCCGCGCTGATGGCCAGGCCGGTGTTGCCGGCCGTCCGGCCCACGGTCACGGTGACGTTGCCGGTCGGCGCCGCCGACAGCGACACCCCGAACACATCGCTGGTCCCCTGGGCCACCGAGAACGTCGGCGGATTCACCAGCAGGCTGCCGGTTCCCGAGACCGTGGTCTCGGTCGCCGTGACGCTCGCACTGGTGAGCCCGGTGGCGCTGGCGGTGAACGTGGCTGGGCCGGTGCTGGAGGCGTCCGCGGCGATGGTCACGGTCTGCGCGGTGGAGAAGTTGCTCGGCGTGAAGGTGAGCGTCGCGCCGGAACTGACCGACAGGCCGGTGTTGCCGGACGCGCGGCTGACCGTCACGGTCACGTTGGACGTAGGCGCCGTGGACAGCGATACCCCGAAGGTGCCGCTCCCGCCCTGGGCCACCGACAGTGAGGTGGGACTGGCCACCACGCTGGGGGTGCTGGACGGGTTCACGGTGATCGGGACGGCCGAGGATGTGGCGGTGACGCCGGCGGCGTCGAAAGCTTCCGCGGTCAGCGAGTAGGACCCGGCTGGGACGGCGGTCCAGTTGAAGGTGTAGGGGCTGGTGGTGACGGTGCCCAGTAGCGTGGCGCCGTTGAAGAACTCGACCTTGGCGATGGTGCCGCCGGTCTCACTGGCGGAGGCAGTGATCGGGATGGTGGCCGGGGCGGTGAAGGAGGCCCCGGAGGCAGGGCTGCTGATGCTTACCGTGGGCGTACCACCGCCGCCGCTGCCGTTGCAGGCCACCCCGTTGAGGGTGAATGCCGTCGGGGCGGTGTTGGTCCCCGAGTAGCTGAAGTTGGCGCCAATCTGGGTGGAGCCACCGGTGGCGAGCGAGCCGTTCCATGAGGCGTTGGTCACCGTGACGTTCGGGCCGGACTGGGTCCAGTTCCCGCTCCAGCCCTGGGTCAGGGCCTGGTTGCCGGTGTAGGAGTAGGCCAGCGTCCAACTGGTGATCGCGGCGGCGTTGTTGGTGATGGTGATCGAGGCGGTGAACCCGGTGTTCCACTGATTTACCGAGTAGGCCACCTGGCACGCAGGCGCGGCACTGGCCTGGGTCGTGGCCAGCGCCGCGAGCCCGGCGCAGCCGAGCACCACGGTGACCGCGGCCGCCACGCCGCGCCGCAGGCGCGACCACCCCGCCCGGGCGGGGAGCTTGAATCTCATGCGGGTCCTCCTCAAAGCAGTCCTGGCCCGGCGATGGTGAAGCAGGGGCAGGCCGCACCGGGCGCTCTGCGGCGAAGATAGGCACATTCCACGGGCCTGTACATGGCGACGGGCACGGGCCCGCGAGCGGTGATCGCGCGGGCCGGCCGGAGCGTCGCGGGCGGCCCGCGGGCCGCGTAGCGGTCACCGTCGGCCGAACCGCCCGGACCAGCCAGATTCCCGCCGAATGCGGCGCCGGCGGCGCCCCGGAAAGGTAGCTGAGGCGCGGGATCAAGCCGCCGCGGACGGCTGGAGGCGGATGCGCCCGAACGGGAAAGTTTCACAGATGTTACGCCAGTCACGGTGGCACGCCTTTACGGAGTGCCGCCGACCGGACCGCCCGCGAGCCCTAGGATTCTGTTGCGGCGGTAGTGACCGGGCGCTGCCGCGGGAGCACGACGGGGAGGATGAGGCGATGCAGCCGAGTTTTGATACCACGAAACCGCATCCGGCCCGCATGTACGACTATCTCCTGGGCGGCAAGGACAATTTCGCCGCCGACCGGGAGACGGCCGAGTTGGCCCTGCAGAGCTGGCGCTCCGTGCGGACCGCGGCCAGGGAAAACCGCGCGTTCCTGGGCCGGACGGTGCGATACCTGGTGCGGGAGGCGGGGATCCGGCAGTTCCTCGACGTCGGTACGGGACTGCCGGCCGCGAACAACGTGCACGAGGTGGCCCAGGCGATGGAGCCGGAGTGCCGTGTGGTCTATGCCGACAATGATCCGATCGTGCTGGCCCACGCCCGCGCGCTGCTGGCCAGCTCCCCGGAAGGGCGCACCGCCTACATCCATGCTGACCTGCGGGAGCCGGAGAAGATCCTGGCCAGCCGGGCGGTCGCGGAAACCCTTGATCTCAGCGAGCCAGTGGCGCTGATGCTGGTGGCGATCCTGCACTTCGTGCCCGATGAGGACGGCCCGGCGCGCAGCGTGTCCACGCTGCTCGACGCGCTTCCTTCCGGCAGCTACCTGGTCGCATCCCACGCCACGCTGGAATATGACGAGGAAGCGGTGAGCGGGGCCGGGCGCGCATACCAGGGTCGCGGGCTGGCTGGCCAGCTCCGGACCATTGACGAGCTGGCCGAACTTGCCTTCCGCGGCTTGAAGATGGTGGATCCGGGTGTTGTGCCGGTCTCGGAGTGGCGGCCGGAAGGAAACGGGCCACGGCCGCTGCCCGCGGAGGTCAACGCCAACGGTGGCGTCGGACGCAAGCCTTAGGATTGCGCCCAGCGGCTCAGGAATGGCTGCCACAGGAACACGGAAGGCGGCCCCATGCGACCTGCGATTGACACCAGCAAGCCACACGCGGCCCGGATGTATGACTACTACCTGGGCGGCAAGGACCATTTCGCCGCGGACCGGGAGACCGCGCAGCAGGCCATGAAGAGCTGGGGCGCGGTGCGCACAGCGGTGCGGGAGAACCGGGCCTTTCTCGGCCGCGCCGTCCAGTACCTGGTCCGCGACGCCGGGATCCGCCAGTTCCTGGACATCGGCACGGGCCTGCCCAGCGCGAACAACGTGCATGAGGTCGCCCAGGCAATCGCGCCGGAGTCCCGGGTCGTCTACGTCGACAATGATCCGGTCGTCCTGGCGCACGCCCGCTCGCTGCTCAACAGCGCTCCGGCGGGCCGTACCGCCTACATCGACGCGGACCTGCGCCAGCCGGCGACGATCCTGGCCAGTCCCGAGGTCACCGGCACGCTCGACCTGACCCAGCCGGTCGCGCTCATGCTCGTCGCGATCCTGCACTTCGTGACCGATGAGTACAACCCGGCCGCGCTCGTGGCCACCTTGCTCGATGCGCTGCCGCCGGGTAGCTACCTGGTCGCTTCGCACGTCACGCCCGAGCACGACCCCGCCGGGGTGGCCGGGCTGGAGCGCGCCTACCGGCAGGGCGGGGTGCCCGCGCAGGCCCGCACCTCGGACGAGTTCGCCGAACTGGCTTTCCGTGGCCTGAAGATGATCGATCCGGGCCTGGTGCTGGTGTCGGAGTGGCGCCCGGAGGAGACCGGCCCGCGGCCGCTGGCCTCGGAGGTCAACTGGTACGGCGGGATCGCGCGTAAGCGTTGAGGACCCCGCTTACAGGCAACTAAAGCGGCAGGCCCGCCTCCAGGTGGGCCAGGGCGGCGTCGATGGACGCGAACATGTCCGCTGGCTCTGCCCTGAACGGCAGCGTCGCCGACATGATCACGCCGGTAATCGCGCCTGCGAGGTTCCGGGCGGCGAAGTCATCAGGCGGCAGGCCGGCCCGCCGCGCCACCGCCTCGGCCATTATCTGGATCGTGCGGACGAACTCGTCTATCGCGCGGGCCCGCACCTCGGGGATCGCCAGGGTCAGGTCCGTGGTCTCCCGGAATCGCTCAAGCTCCCCGGGCGTCAGCGAGGCACGCATCTGGGCCACAGCAGCGCGCATAGCCGCGAGGGTGCTGAGGTGGGCTGGCTGGGCCTCGAACACGTCCATCGCGAGCACGTCGAAGTCGTCCTGGAGGACCACGTCTTCCTTGGTGGGGAAGTAGCGGTAGAACGTGGCCGGGGAGACCTCGGCCGCCTCAGCGATCTGCTCTACGGTGGTACCGCCATATCCGTGCTCGCGGAACAGCCGCAACGCGTGCTCCCGGATGGCAGCACGCGTCTTGGCCTTCTTGCGCTCGCGCAGCCCGACGGGCTGGTCAGCGTCGAGCATGTCGTCCATCTTCCCGATTCTCCTCGCCCGGAGCTGCGGCCGCGACCGGCAGGCTGGCTTGCGCCGGATCCACCGGGACGGCGGCCTTCCGGGGCAGGAAGGCCAGCGCGAGCAGCGCGCTGGTGAGCGCGATCCCGCCGCACGCCCACAACATGACGTCCATCCCGTGCACGTAGGCGGTGCGCACCGAGTCGAGCAGCGGGACCGAATCAAGCTTCCGCGCCACCTCGACGCCGGCCGCCACGCTACCGCGCACGGCCTGGCTGACCGCCGCCGGCACGCCGTTCAGGCCGAGCCGGCTGCGGTACGCGGACAGCAGCACGGTGCCGAGCACGGCCACCCCGATGGTCGCCCCGACCTGGCGCATCGCGGAGATGAGGGCCGAGCCCGCACCGCTGCGCGCGGGCGAGAGCGCGCCGAGAGCGGCGTTCATGGCCGCGGGCATCGCGAAGCCAAGCCCAAGCCCCGCCGCGGCGAACCAGGCCGCGGCGAAGACCGTTCCGCTGTGGGTGCTCGTGGTCGCGCCGACCGCCAGCGCGACGGCCATCACGGCGAAGCCGGCCGTCACCAGAGCCCGGGCGCTGACCCGGGGAGCGGCTGGCGGTGCGCCATCCGGGCTCTTGGGCGCGGTCTGCAGCCGGGTGCCGACGAGCATGCCGAGCACCATCCCGCCGACTATCGGCAGCAGCCTGAGCCCGCTGCCGAACGCGTTGACCCCCTTGACCTCCTGGAAGTACAGCGGCATGGCGAACAGGATGCCGAACAGCGCGAAGGAGACCATGGTGGTCAGGATCGTTCCCCAGGTGAACCCCGCCGAGCGGAACAGCGCCAGCTCGATCAGAGGCTGCCGCCGTGCGCCGGCCGCGCTGCGCCGGGTCACATAGCGCTCCCAGGCCACGAACACGACGATCAGGGCGGCGCCGCCGAAGATGCCCGTCAGCGTGACGGCGTCACTCCAGCCGCTCTGCCCGGCCTTGATGAAGCCGTACGTCAGCCCGGCCAGGCCCAGGCTGGAGAGCCCGATTCCGGTGACATCGATCGGGCGGCCTCGCTCACCATGCGACTCGGGCATCAGCAGGGCCACCGCGATCAGGGCCAGCACCACGACCGGCACGTTGATCAGGAAGACCGAGCCCCACCAGAAGTTGTCCAGCAGCCAGCCGCCCAGCAGCGGGCCAACCGGATAGCCGATGAAGGTCGCGCCCATCACGATCGCGATCGCCCGCGGCCGCTCTTCGGCGGTGAAGAGCACCGGCAGGACGGCGATCGACATCGGCAGGACGGCCGCGGCGCCGAGCCCGAGTACGGCGCGGGCCACGATCAGCCCGCCGGAGGACGTGGCGAACGCACACGCCGCCGAGCTGGCCCCGAACACCACCAGCGCGATCAGCAGGAGCCGCTTACGCCCGAACCGGTCACCGAGCAGGCCGGCCGGCAGCAGCGCCGCGGCCAGCACCAGGCTGTACGCGGCGGAGAACCACTGCAGGTCGCTCGTGGAGGCGTGCAGTTGCGCGGAGAGCGTGGGCAGCGCCAGGTTAAGCACGGTCAGATCAAGGCCCACGACCAGCACGCTGGCCGCGATGGCGACCAGCGCCCACCACCGGCGCCTGTCGGATACGTTCATGGCGTTCACCCTCTTTCCGGAGTCTCTCTTAAGAGAAAGTTACTCTCATAAAGATGTGACTGTCAAGAACCAGGATGAGCGTCGCGGTACCCGGCCGCGTGGTGCGCGTCCCTGAGGGCCGGCTTCCCGAATGGTGAGAAATTCGTATGAATCGCACCTGTGGCCGCCTGGATACCGCTCGGGCATTTGGCCGCGCGGCGCCGGCGAGGTTATCTGGAGGGTGACCCCTGTCCGCATCCATAAGGAGCGTTACCGTGTCCGGCGCACGTCGGATCATCGTCGGTGCGAGCGGATCGCCCGGTAGCCTGCAGGCGCTGCGTTTCGCGGCGGACCTGGCCCGCGACCGCGATGCCCCGCTGATCCCTGTTCTCGCCTGGTTGCCCCCCGGGGGTGACCTGGCCGACCGCCGTCAGCCCTGCCTCTACCTGCGTGAGGTCTGGAAAGAGGCCGCCTGGCAGCGGCTCTGGGAGGCCCTCGACCGGGCCTGGGGCGGCATGCCGGCGGACCTTCGGGCCGCGCCCGCCGTGCAGCGCGGCGAGGCCGGCCCGGTGCTCGTCGATGCCGCCTGCCAGACCCGGGACCTGCTCGTCGTGGGCGCCGGCCGCCGCGGCCCGCTGCGGCACCTGATCGGCAGCCGGGTGAGCCGCTACTGCCTGGCGCACGCCCACTGCCCGGTCGTCGCCGTCCCGCCCTCCGACCTGGCCCGGGAGGCGGCGCACCGGCTGGGCGGCCGGGTGTTCTCCAGGCGGGCGCTGACCCCGGGCCGGCTGGCCCTCCCCCCAGCCGGCTAGCCGGCTGGGGGGCCATGCCCCCAGCCGGCTGCTACCGGGCGGCCAGGGCCGACGTCAGCAGCGCACGGACCTGGTGCGCGATCTCGATGTCCTCCCGTGCCGTGACGACGAGCGTGCGCACCGCGGCGCCGTCGGCGGAGATGTCGGCGTCGCTGTGGATCGCGTGGTTGCGCTCGGCGTCCACGGCGATGCCGAGGAAGCCGAGGGCGGCGCTGGCCCGGATGGCAGGTTGATGCTCGCCGACGCCGCCGGCGAAGACCAGCGCGTCCAGGCCGTCCATGGCGGCGGCCATGGCCGCGATCTGCTGGCGCAGCCGGTGGGTGTAAACGTCCCGGGCGAGCACGGCGGCCGGCTCGCCGGCCTGCGCGGACCGCATGACGTCGCGCATGTCGGCCGAGCCGGCCAGCCCGTAGAGCCCCGACTCATGCTCGAGCCCGGTGGCCAGTTCGGTCACCGGAATCCCGCCGTCACGGAGCAGCCAGACCAGCAGGCCCGGGTCGGTGTTACCCGGCCTGGTGGCCATCACGAGCCCGTCGAGCGGCGTGAAGCCCATCGTGGTGTCCACGCTGCGGCCGTAGCGGACGGCGGCCAGCGAAGCCCCGGCGCCGAGATGGCAGGTGACCATCCTGAGCTTCTCGGGTGAGGTGCCCAGCAGTGCCGCCCCGCGCCGCGCCGCGTATCCATGGGACAGCCCGTGGAAGCCGTACCGGCGCAGCCCGAACCGGTCACGCCAGGCGCCGGGCAGGGCGTAGGTAGCGGCCGCGGCCGGCATGTCATGGTGGAACGCGGTGTCGAAGCAGGCCACCGCGGGGACGCCGGTCAGCAGCGTGGTCACCGCGTCGATGGCGGCTAGCGCCCGCGGCTGGTGCAGCGGCGCCAGGTCGGTGGCCTCCGCGATCGCCTGCCGCACCGCGCCGTCGATCACCGTCGCCGTGTGCAGCGTCCGTCCGCCGTGCACCACCCGGTGGCCGACCGCGCCGATACCGTTCAGCCCGGCGACGAAGCCGGTGAGCTCGCCGGGAGGTTCCGCGCCGTCCCGCCACTGGAGTTCGGTGGCCGCCACCACCTGGTCACCGGCGTCGAGCAGGCTCAGCTTGATGCTGCTCGATCCGGTGTTGACCACCAGGACGCGTGTCATCCGCGCTCCGCGGGCCAGGTCCAGTCCCGGACCTCGGGCATGTCCTCGCCGTACTCCCGGGTCCAGGCCCGGTGCCTGGCCCGGCTGTCGGTCATCTGCTGGCGCAGTCGCGCCGCACGGGCGCCGAGGCCAGGAACCCGGTCAATGACATCCATAACGAGATGGAACCGGTCCATGTCGTTCATTACCACCATGTCGAACGGGGTGGTCGTGGTCCCCTCCTCCTTGTACCCGCGGACATGGATGTTGGGGTGGCCGGCCCGCCGGTAGGTGAGCCGGTGGATCAGCCACGGGTAGCCGTGGTAGGCGAAGATGACCGGCCGGTCGCGGGTGAACAGCGCGTCGAACTCGGCGTCGCTCATCCCGTGCGGGTGCTCGGTCTCCGGTTCCAGCCGCATCAGGTCCACCACGTTGACCACCCGGACCCTCAGCTCGGGCAGGTGCGTGCGGAGGATGTCGGTGGCGGCCAGCACCTCGAGGGTCGGCACATCGCCGGCGCAGCCCAGCACCACATCCGGGGGCTCGCCGTCGCTGTCGGAGCTGGCCCACTCGAAGATCCCCGCGCCCCTGGTGCAATGCAGCACGGAGGAATCCATGTCCAGCCAGTCCGGGCTGGGCTGCTTGCCGGCGACGATCACGTTCACGTAGTCCCGGCTGCGCAGGCAGTGGTCGGTGACCGATAGCAGGGTGTTCGCGTCCGGCGGCAGGTAGACCCGGACCACCTCGGCCTTCTTGTTGATCACATGGTCGATGAAGCCCGGATCCTGGTGCGAGAAGCCGTTGTGGTCCTGCCGCCAGACATGCGAGGTGAGCAGGTAGTTCAGCGAGGCGACCGGACGCCGCCAGGCCAGCCTGCGGCTGGTCTTGAGCCACTTCGCGTGCTGGTTGAACATCGAGTCGACGATGTGGATAAACGCCTCGTAGCAGGAGAACAGGCCGTGCCGCCCGGTCAGCAGGTAGCCCTCCAGCCAGCCCTGGCAGGTGTGCTCGGAAAGGATCTCCATGACCCGGCCCGCCGGGTCCAGGTGCTCGTCGACCGGCAGCGTGGCCTCTTCCCAGGTCTTACCGGTCACCTCGAGCAGCGCGCCGAGCCGGTTCGACTCCGTCTCGTCGGGCCCGAACACCCGGAAAATCCGCGCGTCGGAGTTCAGCCGCATCACGTCGCGCAGCAGCGAGCCCATCACCCGGGTGGGCTCGGAGGTGCCCGCGCCAGGCTGGGGCACCGGCACCGCGTAGTCCCGGAAATCCGGCAGCACCAGGTCACGCAGCAGCAGGCCGCCGTTGGCGTGCGGGTTGCCGCCCATCCGGCGCTCGCCAGCGGGGACGAAGCCGAGGATCTCCGGGCGGGGCCGGCCGTCGGCGTCGAACAGCTCGGCCGGGCGGTAGGCGCGCATCCATTCTTCGAGCTGACGCAGGTGCGCCGGGTTGGTCCGGACCGCGGCCAGCGGCACCTGATGGGAGCGCCAGGTTCCCTCCACCGGGAGGCCGTCCACTTCGGCGGGCCCGGTCCAGCCCTTCGGGGTGCGCAGCACGATCAGCGGCCAGCGCGGCCGGCCGGGGTGGTTGTCACGGCCCTCGCCGGAACGTGCGCGGTCCTGGATGTCGCGGATGTCGGCGATGACCGAGTCAAGCACGGCCGCCATCTCCCGGTGCATGGCCCCGGGATCGGCGCCGGACACGAAGACGGGGGCATAGCCGTAACCTCGCAGCAGCTCTTCGAGTTCCGGTTCGGGGATGCGCGAGAGGACGGCGGGATTAGCGATCTTCCATCCGTTAAGGTGCAAGATCGGGAGCACGGCGCCGTCCCGCGCGGGGTCAGCGAACTTGTTGGAGTGCCAGCTCGTGGCGAGCGGCCCGGTTTCGGCCTCGCCATCGCCGATGACGCAGGCGACGATCAGCCCGGGGTTGTCGAACGCGGCCCCGTAGGCGTGCGAGAGGGAGTAGCCGAGCTCGCCGCCCTCGTGGATCGAGCCGGGCGTCTCCGGTGCGACGTGGCTCGGTACCCCGCCCGGGAAGGAGAACTGGCGGAACAGGGCGGCCATCCCCGCGGCGTCGCGCGGCACGCTCGGGTACACGTCGCTGTAGCTGCCCTCCAGCCAGGTGTTGGCGAGCGCGGCCGGGCCGCCGTGGCCCGGGCCGATGACGATCATCATGTCCAGGTCGTGCGTGATGATCGCGCGGTCGAGGTGAGCCCAGAGGAAGTTCAGCCCCGGGGTGGTTCCCCAGTGGCCGAGCAGCCTCGGCTTCACGTGCTCCGGCCGCAGCGGCTCGGTGAGCAGCGGGTTGGCCATCAGGTAGATCTGGCCCACCGCGAGGTAGTTGGCGGCCCGCCAGTACCCGTCGAGCGCCTGCAGCCCAGCCTCGGTCAGCGCCGGTTGCGTGGTCGTGGTCATTCCGTTGTGCTCCTCAAGGCTGAGTGACATCGGTCAGAGGGTGGCTTCTGGTCACGACTGGGGGGTGCGGGGCTGATCGCAGCTGGCGCAGGAACGGGTCGGCTGACCCATGGCTGGTGACCCGGATGCGGGCGTCCACGGCGACCACGCCGTCCGGGCGGGCGATCACGGGATTCAGGTCGAGTTCGGCGACCTCGGGCAGGTCATCGGCGAGCCGGGAAATCCGCAGCAGCGTGTCACGCAGCGCGTCGAGGTCGGCGGCGGGCTGGCCGCGGAAGCCGAGCAGCAGCGGGGTGGCGCGGATGGAGTGGATCAGGTCATTGGCGTCGGCGCTGGTGAGCGGGGCGAGCCGGGCCGCGTGGTCAGCGAGCACCTCGGTGGCCACCCCGCCGAGCCCGAAGACCACCAGCGGGCCGAACACCGGCTCCTGCACTACCCCGATGATGAGCTCGACGCCCCCGGCGATCATCGGCTGAACGATGACCCCCGAGAGCCGTCCCGGGAATCGCGCCTCCAGCCTGCGCATCGCGCTACGCACCTCGCGGGCGCCGCGCAGGTCCAGTTCGACGGCGCCCGCGTCACTCTTGTGGACCAGGCCGGGCACGTCGGCCTTGACCACTACGTGGTGGCCGAGCGCGGCGGCCGCGGCCACTGCGCTGGCCGCGTCACGCGCCGGGACCGTCTCGACCAGCGGCACGCCGTAGCAGCGCAGCAGTTCCTGGGCCTGCGCGTTGGGCAGCCAGCCGCCGCCGGGCACCCGGCGCAGGAACGAGCCGATCAGCGCCTGCGCCTCCGCCACCCGCAGGCCGTCGATCTCTGGGATCGTCCCGGCCGGCCTGGACCGCCATACGCCGTACCTGGCCGCCCGGGCCAGCGCCCGGGCCGCGCTCTCCGGGTAGGCGTAGCAGGGCATGTCCGGTCCGCCGCCGTGGCCGGAGAGCACCCGGACCCCGTCCGGCTGGTCGAGGACGACCGCGGCGACCGGAACGTCCAGCCGGCCCTCGGTGAACGTGGGGACCAGGTCCGCGGCGGCGGTCGGGACCACGAGCGCGATCAGCGCGTCCGCCTCGCCGTCGCTGGCCAGCTCGGCCAGGCAGTCGCGGAACGCCTCCGCGCTGACCGCGGCGGTGGTGTCCACCGGCCCGCTGACCGATGCGCCGGACGGCAGGATCCGGCGCAGCCGGTCCTGGCTCGCCGGGCTCAATGCGACCACGGTCAGGCCCGCCTCCGCGGCGGCATCGGCGGCCAGCACGCCGGCCCCGCCGGCGTTGGACACGACGGATACCCGGCTCCCCTCCGGGACCGGCTGGCAGGCGAGCATCACGGCCGCGTCGAGCAGTTCGCCGAGGCTGCTGGTGGCGATGATCCCGGCCTGCTTGAACAGGGCCTCACGGGTGATGAGCGGGGCCGCCACGGCCGCCGTGTGCGAGGCGGCGGCACGCTGGCCGGGGGCTGACCGCCCCGCGTGCACGGTGAGGACCGGCAGGCGGGCGCTGACCCGGCGCGCGGTACGGGCGAACTTGCGCGGGCTGCCGAACGACTCCAGGTACAGCACGGCCAGCTTGGTGGTGCCGTCTTGTTCCCACCACATCAGCATGTCGTCCCCGGACACGTCCAGCTTGTCGCCGAGAGAGGCGAACGAGGAGATGCCGATGCCGAGCCGGGAGAGGTGCTCGAGCAGCGCGATGCCCACGCCGCCGGACTGCACGGCCAGGCCGGCCGTGCCCGCGGCCGGGTGGTGCACGGCGAACGTGGCGTCCAGCCCGATCTCCGGGACCGCGACGCCGAAGCAGTTCGGGCCCACCAGGCGCATGCCCCAGTGCCGGCTGGCGTCGAGCAGGCCCGCCTGCTGCGGCGCGGTGAGTCCGGAGGTGATCACGACCAGCGCCTTGACCTGGCCCTTGCCGCACTCATGCACCACGTCGAGGACGCTGGGCGCGGGCACCGCCACGATCGCGAGGTCCGGCGACCTGGGTAGCGCGGAGACCGAGTCGACACACGGGATGCCCTCGATGTCGGCGTGCTCTGGGTTCACGGCGTGCAGGGTGCCCGCGAAGCCGGCATCGCGGATGTTGAGCAGGATCGCCCGGCCGATCGACCCGGGCCGGTGACCCGCGCCGATCACCGCGACGGACCGCGGCGCCAGCAGGGGCACCAGGCTGGCGACGTCGGCGTGCTGTTCCCTGGCCGCCACCGCGTCCAGGTAGGGGCTGGCCTCGCTCAGCGCCACGCCGCGCGGGACCGGCATGGTCAGCTCGACCACCCCATCGGCCATCTGGCGCGTGGCGCTCAGTCCGGCGTCGGCGAATACGCGCAGCATCGCGTAGTTTTCCGGCAGCGTCTCGGCGGTGAGGCACGTCACGCCGTGCGAGCGGGCGAACGAGACCAGGTGCTCAAGGAGCAGGGTGGCGACACCCCGCCCGTGCATCTGGTCGGCGACCGCGAAGGCGACCTCGGCGGCCCCGGTGCGGCCAGTGGGCTCGTAGCTGGCGACCCCCGCTACCCCGTCATCGAGCAAGGCCAGCAGCGCCGCGTGATCGGGCCCCGGCGGCCGGCACACCCGCCGTGCCTCCATCTCGGCCGCGCGCTTACTCAGGCTGAAAAAACGCAGGTAGAGATTGTCCGGCGACATTTCCTGGTGGAACGCCAGGACCCGGTCGAAGTCGGACGGGCCTGCCGACCTGATCTCGACCGTGGCCCCGTCTGCGAGCAGGGCATATGAACGCACATCGGCCGCCGATTCGGTCACCTGGTCGCCTTTCACTGGCCCGGAGCCTGGCCGTGCGGCCAACTGAGTTCTATGGTGCCCGCGCCATGGACGAGTTTGGTGAACGGGCCGGGAAACATGAGCGCGATATGGCCGTCGGCCTGCCAGCGCACCACGTAGGGGGGCGATCCATCCGCATTGTGCAGACCGATGATCAGACAGGCACGCTGGCTGCCGGATCCCTCCGTGATCAGCCGATCACCCACACATGCTTTCATGGTGGCCTCCTGCCGTCCCCCCGTCAGTGGGATGGTGCCCTATCAGCCTGTCGCGGCCCGGGCGGCACGGGTCAGTGGTCCGACGTCCTCCGTGTCAGGGCCTTCCGGCCCCTACCTGCGGGCCGGCGGCCGCGATGGGCTGATGTCGGGGGAGAAGCACGGCATCAGGTCGGGCCGCGGGTGAGCCGGAACCCGTCCACTATGTCGGCCGTGATCATGATGACGTCGTCCTTGGGCCCGAATACCCATGGCTGCAGGACCTCCCGGTAACGGGTGACCTCGCCGGAGTTGGTCACCCGGCTCGCCCGGCCGATGACGATCACGCTCCAGCCGAGGTGGTCGTCGGGATCGATCATGTCGGCCTCGTAGGCGACCACGGTGCCGGTGCCGTCCACGGCCGAGTCGACCGCGCTGCCCAGATGCGTCCGGATGATGATCGTGTCGCCTTCGACGATGTGGTTGACCGGCCGGATGGCCGGGAGCGCGAACTGCGTGAATACCACCCGGCCCAGGGACGTGCTGCCCAGCAGCCGGAGGGACTCCTCCCGCGGCAGCGCCTCAAGCAATCGGACGTCGGTGATCATCACACCTCTTTGAGGCCGCGCCGTGGCACCCTCGTATCCACGGCGAAGCCATCCGTGCGCTCGGTTCAGATGCCCCCACTGTGACACGGCGGGGGCCCTGCGCCGCTAGGGTCCAAAGTCCCTCCCAATCGAGCGGTGGTCCCGTGGGCGGCCCGGTCGTTCCGCTGGCGGCCCCGGTGCGGTGGGTTTCCGAGGGCGGGCCAATGGTCCCGGGTGATCGTGCCCAACGCCTTTGGCGGCGCGCCAGCGGGCGCGGGAGCCTGGCTAGGGAGCCGCGGCGCAACTGCCTGGCCGGCTTGACACGAGCGGGACCGCACAGGAGGCCCTCCATGACCATCAGCGTTGGCATCAACGGCTTCGGCCGGATCGGCCGGGCGTTCGTCCGCAGGACGCTGGAACGCGAAGACATCGAGGTGGTGGCGGTCAACGACATCACCGACGCGGCTATCCTGGCCCACCTGCTGGCTTTTGACTCGACCTACGGACGGCTTCCGCAGACCGTCAGC
>Ga0070706_100003614_pt1 | contig 15145 bp, 12 predicted proteins | sample KBSK5501metaG_FD_65476 | JGI IMG/M metagenome (GOLD analysis project Ga0070706, IMG submission 65476) | Corn, switchgrass and miscanthus rhizosphere microbial communities from Kellogg Biological Station, Michigan, USA - KBS K5-50-1 metaG | ecosystem: Host-associated > Plants > Roots >...
GGTATCCTCAGCGTTCCCGACTGGGTCCACCATTATACGCTTCGACGAACTCCCGAATATTTGCGCGCTCTCGGCTTCACCGAGAACGATGACTTCACGTCGCCTTCGCGGCTGAAAGAGAATTGTATCCGCTACGTGCCCGAGCCATCGGAAAAACTCGGTTACTTCTGGCGCGCGACAGCGATGGATCCGCGGCCGATCACCGTTCACGAAGGAATTCCGGGCCATTATTTCCAACTTTGTCTTTCCTGGAAACACGAAGACCCGATCCGCCGTCATTACTACGACTCCGGCGCGAACGAAGGGATCGGTTTTTACGCCGAGGAGATGATGTTGCAGGCGGGATTGTTCGATGACAGCCCGCACACGCGCGAGATCATTTACAATTTCATGCGGCTGCGCGCGCTGCGTGTGGAGGTGGACGTGAAACTCGCGCTCGGCGAATTCTCGCTCGAGCAAGCTGCAAAATATCTACAGGAAAAAGTTCCGATGGACGAACAGACCGCGCGCCAGGAGGCCATTGCGTTTTCCACCAGCCCTGGTGGTGCCATGACATATCAGATCGGGAAATTGCAGATCCTGAAATTTCTCGGGGACGCGCGAATGCAACAAGGCGACAAATTCAATTTGCGCGCTTTCCACGATTTCGTCTGGAAAAATGGCAACGTGCCGATTTTGTTGCAAGAGTGCGAGTACCTCCAGCGTGAAATCGTTGAGATGCCGCGATAGATTCGATCTGAGTGGCAAAGCAAAATCCGAAAAGGAACCATCACATACTACCAGAGCTCTATCTCAAGGGCTTTGTAATTAATCCCGGCGAGCCATTCATCTGGGTTTACAAAAAAGGCGCGGAATACAAGCCAGGCCGCGGCAAATTAACAAACAACCCATTTAAGGATTCAATCGGTAGACAGACCGTTCGTGACTTTTATGCCTATCCAATCGGACAGGGATCGCGTGATTTTGAAACCTACGAAAATCTTTTAGAGAAACTCGAGAAGCCGGCTGACCGCATCTTCAAGAAGCTCCGTTCGTTTAATCCAATAACGGCCAACGACAAGCAGACATTCTGCCTCTACCTAGCTCAAATGCTGAAGCGGGTGCCGGCTTACCGTGAGAAACTAGGTAGTATCGCGGCGAAAATAGCTGCGGACTACGAGTTACCGGACGAGGCAATCAGAAGGTTCAACTGGCCCGATACCGAGGGCACAAGAAAGAAAGCTAAATCGATCGCGTGGCGGATATCACAACAAAAGGAATTTCCCACCCAAACTCATCTTAAAACGCTTTATTCAATAACATCTTCGCCAATAATTGATGTTTTGGCACAAATGTCTTGGCGCTATTTCACAGCGCCATACGATCACTTGTTCCTGACCGGTGACAATCCGGTTTTCTTTACGAAGCGGATCGGTCTAAACAAACTCGATTCGGAGGTATCATTTCCGATTTCTAGAAGTGTTTGCCTCGTCGCTTCGAATCGTCGATACGCTGAAACCTTTACCGAAGCTTCGACGCAGATTGTCAAGGAGCTGAATCGGAGAACAGCAAGCAGTGCATCGAGCTATTTGTACTCGCCGCAATGTGAAGAATGGATTGTTTCGCTCCTAAACAAGGAGCAGCACATTCTCCACAAAATCTATTAGCAAGACGAGTTAATCGGCGATTTCCAAGCCCATTTGGCGAGCGGTGCCGGCGATGATGCGGAAGGCGGCTTCGTCGTTGCGCGCGTTGAGGTCTTTGCGCTTCGTATTCACGATGTCCATGACTTGTTTGCGCGTGACTTTGCCGACCTTGGTCTTGTTCGGCTCTTTGGAACCGGCGGCGATGTTGGCTGCCTTTTTTAATAAGACGGCGGCAGGCGGACTTTTCGTGATGAACGTGAACGACTTGTCTTTGAAGACGGTAATGACGACCGGCAAAATGTCGCCGGCTTGTTTCTGAGTGGCGGCGTTAAATTCCTTGCAAAACGCCATGATGTTCACCCCGCGCGGGCCCAAAGCGGTTCCGACCGGAGGAGCCGGGTTGGCCTGGCCCGCCGGAATCTGCAATTTTATGTGAGCTACAATTTCTTTGGCCATTGTTGTTCGTTAAAGCGTTGAAGCGTTAAAGCGGAAAATTAACCGCGCTCGACCTGCCAGTATTCGAGTTCGACCGGTGTGGCGCGGCCGAAAATCGTAACGGAGACCCGCAGTTTGCCGCGTTCGGGATCGATTTCTTCGACGATACCGGTCTGATTTTGGAACGGGCCGTCTGCGACCTTCACCGATTCGCCGACTTCGAAGCTGACCTTCGGTTTCACCTTTTCTTCGCGCTCTTTCATCTGCGCGAGCATGCTGTCCACCTCTGATTGTCGCATCGGGATCGGTTTGTCTTTGGTGCCGGCAAAACCGATCACGCCGGGAGTATCGCGAATGAAATACCAGGTGCGCCCGACAAGCTGATTGTTCTCATCGAGCAAATGCATGTTAACGATCAAGTATCCGGGGAAAAATTTGCGCGTCGTCTCGCTTTTCTTGCCTTTCTTGATTTCCGAGACGCGCTCCGTCGGGACGAGCACTTCGTAAATCAAGTCGCTCATCTCCTCCGTCTTAACCCGTTTCAGGATGTTTTCGCGGACCTTGTTTTCCTGTCCGGAAAGGACGTGCACCACGTACCATTGGTCTTTGCCTGCGAGTGTTTGTGCCATAAATCAGTGCAACCGGGTGAAAAAGTGGACAAAGTTCACGAGAACAAAATCGAAGAGCGCGACGTAACCCCCAAGCAATAACATCGCGATGACAACCACGAGCGTCGAGTCCACGAGCTCCTTATAGCGGCGGAAGCCTTTCTCTTTCGGGTCCCACGGCCACGAAGCTTTTTGCAGCTCGATCTTAACTTCGCCGAGAAAGTTTTTTACTCTCGTAATCATTTCAAATCCAAATCGTGATTCGTTGAAGCGGACAGCGCCCCGGAGTCCCGATGTGACGATTTAATGCTTCAACCATTTTAACGCTTAACGCGCCTTCGGCCAACACGCCAGGAGGGACTCGAACCCCCAACCGACGGTTTTGGAGACCGCTACTCTACCAATTGAGCTACTGGCGTCTGTCAATCTCTCCGCTTCCTCTTCCTCTTAATCTTCCTCCTCCTGACATCTCGCTCAAGTGAGCAGAGTGAGAGGAAGAGGCAGAGGAAGAATCGTTAATCCAAAATTTCGCTGACGCGACCCGCGCCGACAGTTTTTCCGCCTTCGCGAATGGCGAAGCGAATGGTTTTTTCCATCGCGATCGGCGTGATCAGCTCGACCTCAATTGAGATGTTGTCGCCGGGCATGACCATTTCCACGCCTTCAGGCAGTTTCACCGTGCCAGTAACATCCGTGGTCCGGAAATAGAACTGCGGCCGGTAATTGCTGAAGAACGGTGTGTGCCGTCCGCCTTCCTCTTTGCTCAACACGTAGACTTCCGCCTTGAACTTCTTGTGCGGCGTAATCGAACCCGGCTTGGCGATGACCTGACCGCGCTCCACGTCCTCCTTCTTCAAGCCGCGCAGCAAAACGCCCACGTTATCGCCAGCGCGTGCTTCATCGAGAAGTTTACGGAACATTTCGATATCGGTCGCAACCGTCTTGGCGGTCGGCCGAATCCCGACCAGCTCGACTTCCTCCATTTTCTTGAGGACCCCGCGCTCGACACGGCCTGTGGCGACAGTGCCGCGGCCTTCAATGTTGAACACGTCTTCGATCGGCATCAGGAACGGTTGATCAATCGGCCGCTCGGGTACCGGGATGTAATCATCGATTGCCTCCACGAGAGCGAGCACCTGCTTCTCCGCCTCCGCATCGCCGTTGAGCGCTTTGAGGGCGCTGCCTTTCACAATCGGGATTTTGTCTCCGGGAAATTCATATTGCGTAAGGAGATCGCGCACCTCCATCTCGACGAGATCGAGCAGCTCCGGATCATCGACCATGTCGACCTTATTTAGAAAGACGACGACGGAAGGCACACCAACCTGCCGCGCGAGCAGGATATGCTCACGAGTCTGCGGCATCGGTCCATCGGCGGCGGAGACAACCAGGATGGCGCCGTCCATTTGCGCTGCGCCGGTGATCATGTTTTTGACGTAATCGGCGTGACCAGGGCAATCGACGTGGGCATAGTGGCGCTTGTCGCTCGAATACTCCACGTGCGCAGTGTTGATCGTAATGCCACGCTCTTTTTCTTCGGGAGCGTTGTCGATTGATTCGTAGGCGCGCACTTCGGCCATGCCTTTCTTCGCCAGCACCATCGTTATTGCCGCTGTCAGAGTGGTTTTGCCATGGTCCACGTGACCAATCGTGCCGACGTTCACGTGCGGCTTGTCGCGTTTAAATGCTTCCTTAGCCATTTCAATTCTCCTGGTTAACTAAACTGTCTGCCTTTCTTTCAATTATTCCACTGCCGGTCCCGAGCTCATTCCATCGAGCCCATGACCGGGATTGAACCGGTGACCTCGTCCTTACCAAGGACGTGCTCTACCAACTGAGCTACATGGGCCGCTCTTCCCCCGAATGCTTTCGGAGGACGAACCGGTTTCACCTTCCGCCAGAGAGTCAAAAGTCCCAAAGCCGCATCAAATTTGCAATTTGAACGACCATGGGACCGTCTCGTTCCAGCAAAAAGCGTCCGCAAGCTAACCGCACGCATTGCCGTGTCAAAGAAATTTCTCTTGGCAAGGACGGCGCGCAGGGGCTGTTCGGACACCGCAGCGCGATGTCCATGCCATCAGCGGATTCGGTGGCTTGTGGGCTCTTCCTTGCCGCGGGTTACCAAGCGCACGATTACCGCGATGATAAGCAACCCCGCGATCGCGATTCCGACATTGAGCGGTGTGATCAAACCGGGTTTTTCGGGAGTCGGCGTGGGCGTGGCCGTTGGGGGCGGCGCATTCTTCGCCGCCAGCCGACCCTGGGCAAACTGCAATCGCTGGAAAGTATCATTGTCTTGCGGGTTTAGCTTTAGCGCGGCCTGATAATCGGCGATCGCGTTCTCGTATTGCCCCATCAGGCTATAAGTGTAACCGCGCTTGGTCAGGGCCTCTACATCGTTTGGATTTTTCTCCAGTAGAAGTGTGTAATCGGCAATGGCCGCATCGAAGTTTTTCAATCCTCGATTTGCCCAGGCACGCCGATCGTAACTTCGCAGATCGTCAGGCTTTTTTTGGATCACCGTTGTGAAATCCGCTACCGCCTTGTCCCACTGGTTGAGGCCAATCTCAGCATAGCCGCGGAACATGACGGCAGTAACGTTATCGGCCTTCAGCTCCAGCGCTTTCCCAGCGTCGCCCAGCGCTTGTTCGTAGTTTTTTTGCAGGAGCGAAACTTGAGCCCGCCCGATGTAAGCGCGTTCATCTTTCGGCGCCAGCTCAATGGCCTTGGAAAAATCAGCAGCCGCTTCTGGCACTCTGTCGAGCGCCACATAGGCAAAGCCACGATTCTCATAAAACGCGGCCTGCTTGCCGTTTGCCAGAATCGCCTTGGTAAACTCCGTGACCGCCTGTTCGTACTGCTTCTTCTCAAAGAATTGGATACCCTGTGCGTACTCGCTCATCCCTGCGTCGGGTTTCTCTTTGGCTGATGCAAAACTGGCCATGCCGAAAAACCCGACGGCCGCTAGAAATGTTGTGATTCGACTCGTAATCATAAATAGTTGTTCTCCTTCGGGCTTACTTTTTGAGCGATTTATCGTTCCTAAGCGAGCAAATTAACTCGCCAACAAAAGCAAAGCGATGAACCGGCTCGATTCCACCAGAGAGATTGTCGATCTACGCGGTAGCACCAACCCCTCACAAGGCTACGCGGCAGTCTTGGCCACCGTCCTCATCTGGTCCACGCCGTCCCTCTTCCAGTATTACCTGAATCGTTATTACGATCCGTGGGCGCAGAATTTCTATCGATATGTTGTCGCTTGCCTCGCCATCGCGCCGCTGCTGATTTATCGAATTCAACGTGGTGCCCCGCGGCTCAACTGGCGCGCTGTGATCATATGTTTCGTTCCCTGTCTGCCGAACGTGGTCCACCAAATCACCCAGGTGATGGCTCTCTTCTACATGGGCCCGGGCGTTTACACGATTTTCACGCGCGCCTCCGTGATTTTCACCGCGCTGCTCGCGCTCGCGTTTTTCCCCGAAGAACGCCGCGTGATTCGTCAATGGCAGTTTCAGCTGGGCACACTACTTGGGTTAATTGGCGCTTTTGGTGTTGTCTGGTTTCAACCCGGATGGAAGTCGGGACACATCGCGCTTCCCGGGTTGTTCATCGCATTTACCGCCACATTCTGTTGGGCGCTTTATGGCATCCTCGTGAAACGGCCTTCCCGGGAGCTTGGCTCGATTCGCAGCTTCGGAGTGATCAGCTTGATCACTTCGGTCCTGTTGCTTCCGCTCACGCTCGCGTTTGGAAAAATTGGCGCTCCGCTTCACGCAGGATCGCACGTTAACCTCATTCTGATCATCTCCGCCGTGAGCTGCATTACGCTGGCGCATGTCCTTTACTATGTAGCAATCCGAGAGATTGGCGTAGCGCTCGCCCAGTCGCTTCAGCTTCTCTGTCCCGCCGGTGCAATGGGACTATCCGCCTGGATTTACGGCGAACGTCTCACTCACGCTCAGATTTGGAGCGCCGCCGTTCTGCTTATCGGCGCTTTCCTGGCCATGAGAGTCAGGCCGGCAGCGGTAATCGAATCGGCGGAAAATCTCTAGCGGCTTTTTCAGCTTCACTCAGGATCGAGCATATGGCATCGATACGATCTGCTGACGTAAAATGAATCTGAAAGCTTATCTCAGATCCCGGCAAAAAGAGATCGACCGCGTGCTCGATCGCTATTTGCCGAAAGCGAGTACGAAACCGGCGACGCTTCACAAGGCAATGCGCTACAGCCTTTTCGCCGGAGGCAAACGATTGCGACCGATTCTCTGTCTTGCGGCCGCTGAAGCTTGCGGCGGAAAAATCAAAAACGCGCTTCCCCTCGCTTGCGCGCTCGAATGCATCCACACCTATTCGCTCGTGCACGATGATCTCCCGAGCATGGATAACGATGATTTCCGGCGGGGTCGTCCTACTTGTCACAAAGTTTTCGGCGACGGCATCGCGATCCTGGCTGGAGACGCGCTATTGACGATCGCGTTTGAAATTGTCTCCGGCGCCCGGCCGACGCCACGCTACAACATGTCGATCCTGTTGCGTGAGGTCGCAGTCGCGGCGGGAAGTCAAAAATTGATCGCCGGCCAAGTGGCCGATCTCGAAGCCGAAGGCAGAAACGTCAAACGTGACGAACTGCGTTTTATCCACGAAAACAAGACAGCAGCGATACTGAAAACTTCGGTCCGGCTCGGGGCCATGAGCGCCAACGCGGATGCCAAAAAGCTCCGGGCCATCACTCAATTTGGACACGGACTCGGCCTGGCTTTTCAGGTCATCGACGATATCCTCGACCTAACGCAAACGTCCGAGATCCTGGGAAAAAGCGCCGGCAAAGATGTGGCGGCGAAGAAAGCGACCTATCCGGCGGTGATCGGTCTGGAGAAATCGCGCGCCGAAGCCAGGCGGCTTACCCGCCAGGCGCATGATGCATTATCGGTATTTGCCGGCAGCAAAGCTCAAGCGCTGCATGCTCTGGCAAATTATCTTCTCGAACGCGAGTATTGATTCCGGGTAGCGCACGCGTCTCGCGTGTTGGTTTCGGCGTCACGCCGAAACAATCTTCTCCTGAATGATGTCGCGGAAGCCGAGTGACCGCACAAGAAACGTCCGCGATCGCGAGGACGCGGTCGCCAGCACGCGAGACGCGTGCGCTACCCAGCGGCAATCAACGGGAGGTTTGGATCGATCTCTTCGGTCACCGTCGATCCGAATCCGGCTCGCAATCGCAAGAATGCGGCAAATGCGATCATCGCCGCGTTATCAGTGCACAACCAGGCCTCGGCACTTTTAAATTCAAATCCGTCGCGCGCGCATGCGTTACCTAACTGCCTTCGCAATTCCTGATTGCAACTGACGCCACCGCTGACTGTGACAAGATCGACATTGTATTTCTGCGCTGCCGCCATTGTTTTGCGCACCAGAACTTCGATAACAGCCTGCTGGAACGATGCGCAGAGATCGGCCAGAAAATCGCCGCGCAATTTCGGCAACAAATATCGCACCGCCGTTTTCAATCCGCTGAAACTGAAATTCTCCGAGTCAAGCATGCTGCGCGGCAGATCAAAGCGTGCCGGATCGCCGCCACGCGCGCGTCGTTCAATTTCAGGGCCGCCGGGATAACCGAGCCCGAGCAGCTTGGCGACTTTATCGAACGCTTCGCCGGCGGCATCGTCGACTGTGCGGCCGATTAATCGATAATTGTTTAGCCCGTGAACTTCGACGAGCATCGTGTGTCCGCCGCTCACAATCAGTGAAACGTTGGGTTTCAGCTCGCCATTGCCGAAAAAAGGCGAGAGCAGATGTCCTTCAAGATGATTGATTGCGAGATAAGGTTTGCCGAAGCCGATCGCCAATCCTTTAGCAATTGAAGCGCCGATCATCAGCGAGCTCGCAAGGCCAGGTCCGCTGGTTGCTGCAAATGCATCGACCGCCGACATCTCGATCCTAGCCGCACGTGTCGCCCGTTCGAGAAGTCGCGGGGCCTGCACCAGATGATTGCGTGAAGCGATCTCGGGCACTATTCCGCCATATTTTTCGTGTTCGGCGATCTGTGATGCGACTTCGCTCGAGAGCAACTCCGAGTTGGAGTAGCCGTTACGTCCGCGCATGATCGCGACACCGGTTTCATCGCAAGAGGTTTCGAGGGCTAGGACTGTTTTCATTACAAACAAAATACGCGTGTCATCCTGAGCGGAGCGAAGGATCCCCCAAAGGATGTTGGATCACGCCATTTAGATAGCGTGAAATTAAAAACTTATGAGAGATCCCTCGCCGTCTTCGCGGCTCGAGATGACAACGCTGTTTATTTCTTTACCGCTTCTGCTTTCGGTGCGTTCTGCTGTGCGTAAATCATGACGCCCTTGAGCGCGTCGATTGCACGCAACATCTGTGGATCTTTCGCCTTGATAATGCTTTTCTCGTCCTCGGGCTTCACATTTTCCGCATTACGTAACGCGAAGAGCGCGCGTTCCTGCTCAGGGGTCATGGTGACGCGAATGTTCGGCGTCACGCCATTTCCCTGAATGACCTGCCTGCCGGGCGTATAGTATTTTGCCGTGGTAAAACGCACTGCGGAGCCGTCCGGCAACTGCATGACATTCTGCACGGAACCTTTCCCAAAGGTGGTTTCGCCGACAAGGATGGCCCGATGCAGATCCTTGAGCGCTCCGGCTGCGATCTCTGCACCGCTCGCGCTGGCCTCGTTGATCAGGACGGCCATCGGAAAATTCGGACGCTCCTTTCTTGCTCCCGAAGTCGGGTAGTCATGCTGCTGAGAAGCAACCCGGCCCTGCGTTGAGACCACCTTTGTGTTGGGCGGCAAGAATTGGGCGCATACATCCACCGCGCTATTCAATAGCCCGCCCGGATTGTTCCGGAGATCGAGAATGAGCGCCTGCATGCCCTGTTTCTGCAATTCGTCGAGCGCCTTCGATAATTCCTCAGCCGTCGGCTCATTGAACTGAATCAGCCGGATATAACCGATCTTGAATGGGCCGGTCAGCTCCGCCTCGAGCAACCTCGCTCCCTTGACGCTTTGGACTTTGATTTCCGCGCGTTCCAAGGCGTAGTCCTTGATTTCCTTGGTCGAGGGGCGCAGCAGCGTCAGAGTTACTTTGCGCCCCGTCGGACCACGCAAGATATTGATGGCGTCCTGGAGGTCCATTCTTTCCGTTGAAATGCCGTTTATTTTCAAGATCTGATCGCCTGAGAGAATACCGGCCCTGGCTGCAGGCGTGTCCTCCATTGCTGTAACGACCGTAGGCAAACCATTTTTCATCGAGACCTCAATGCCGAGACCATTAAAACGGCTGCGCGTATCCTCCTGCATGTCGCGGAAATCATCCGGATCCATGAACTGGCTGTGAGGATCAAGCGATGAGAGCATGCCTTTAAGCGCTGCCGTAATGAGATCGTGATAGCCTGTCTTGTTTCCATCCACGTAATCCTGCCGGATCAATTCAATGGCTTTTGCGAAAATGGAGATTTGCGAGTAGCCGTTATCGTTTTCTTTCGCTCCTGGCTGTGCCTCTTGCGCACTGACTCCGGAAGCAACGCCGAGCAGTAAAAGACAAACTAATGACGGCACGACAATGGAATATCTCATATCTCGAGTCAGGATCGGAACCAAAGGAACCATCGCTCATTCGGAAATTTTTGGCAACGCGCAATGCGCTGTCGTAACGTTGCGCCCCGCATGAAACCGAATTTTGCAACCAAAGTTGCCTCGCTCGTTCTTTCTCTGGCCGCGCTTTGTCTCACTAGCGGGCGCAGCTTTACCGCCCAAACCGCCGATGCCGAGTACGAGGCGGTGGCCGAGGAATACATTAAAAGCTACCTCGCCGCTCGGCCACTCCAGGGAACCGCTCTCGGGCTTCACGAATATGACGGCAAAATAACCGATTACAGCCGCCTCGCCTTGGATGCCGAACTTTCCCGCTTGCGGCGGTTCGACGATCGATTGGCGAAGTTCGACCCGAGCAAATTGAGTCCTCGCCAATCCATCGATCTGCGAATCCTGCAGGCAGCCGTTAAGAAGGAACTCTTTCAAATGCAGGATATGTCGATCTTCGAGCGCAATCCGATGGTTTATGCGCGCGCAGCCGATCTGAACATTTATGTGCAAAGGAATTTTGCACCGCTCGAAGATCGTGTTCGCAGCCTGGCCGCGATCGAATCCCAAATCCCAAATATTCTCATCGCGGCCAGAACCAACTTGAATGACGTGCTTCCCAAACCCTACGTACAACTTGCTATTCAGATCGCGAGAGGCGCCTCTGATTTTCTAAAGAAAAGCCTGCCAGCCGCGATTACTGGATTCAAGGACGAACAAATTCGTGTCGCGTTTCAGGATGCGAACCGCAGAGCAGCCAACGCGCTCTCCGATTATGCAGGCTGGCTGGAACGGGAGAAACTTCCGAAAGCCTCGCTTGATTTCGCTCTCGGCGAAGAAAAATTCAGGCGCGGGCTGGCTCAAACCGAGCTTGTCGATCTTCCACCGCAAAAAATTCTCGAGATCGGCATGCAGCAATTAAAGGCGGAACAGGAAGCGTTTGCCGAAGCCGCCAAGAAAATCGATCCGAACAAGTCGCCCATTGAAGTTTTCAAGCAAATCCAGAGCGAACATCCAACGCCGGAAAATCTGATTCCCGATGTAGCCAAGGATCTGGATAAAATTCGGAAATACGTCTCGAGTCATCATTTGATCACCATCCCCTCGGACGTCCGCGCCAAGGTCAAAGAGACTCCGCAATATCGTCGGGCCGTCTCGTTCGCCTCGATGGACACGCCAGGCCCATTCGAGAAACGCGCGACTGAGGCTTATTACTACGTGACGCCCACCGAGAGCGACTGGCCGGACAAACAAAAGGAAGAATGGCTGACCGCCTTCAATTACTACGCGTCGGACATTGTCTCGATTCACGAAGTTTACCCCGGACACTACGTGCAATTTTTGCGTTTGAATGCATCGCCCGCGAGCAAAGTGGAAAAGATTTTCGGCAGCTATGCATTCATTGAAGGCTGGGCACATTACTGCGAAAAAATGATGATCGACGAAGGCTACGGCAGCCCGACAGATGCCACGCCGAGCGAGGACGAGGCGAAACGCGCGGCGAAATATCGCATGGCACAAGCTGACGAGGCGCTGCTCCGCTTATGCCGCTTGTGTGCGTCGATCAAGATGCACACCCAAAACATGTCGGTGGACGAAGCGACAAAGTTTTTCCAAGAGAATTGTTACTACGAAGAAAAACCTGCGCGCCAGGAAGCAATGCGCGGCACTTTCGACCCCGGTTACCTCAATTACACCCTGGGCAAATTGCAGATTCTGAAATTGCGCGATGATTATAAGGCGCAACAAGGCGACGAATTTTCATTACAGAAGTTCCACAACGAGCTCCTCAATCACGGCATGCCGCCGATCCGATTACTTCGCGAGTTGATGCTGAAAGACAAATCGAAGTGGGACGAAGTCCTGTAACACAGGCATCTTGTCCGCCATAGGAGGGACTCGCTGTGGCGAGCCTGTCTCGTCGAGCGGGCTTCCAGACTGGAGGATGAACAGCCAGGATGGCCGTGTTACTCCTCGACCAATAGATCCTTGAGCAACGGCTGCGGATTGCTTGGCAACTCTTCCACGTCCCGCAACTTCCGCGTAATGGCGCGCGAGCGAACATCGACATCTTCCATTTTCCGCGCTGCCTGATCCAGCTTCTCCTTCACTCCAGACAAGGCCTCGCCGAATTTTCCAAACTCGGTTTTCACGCCTGCGAGCAAGTTCCAGACTTCACTGGAACGTTTCTGGATCGCGAGCGTGCGAAATCCCATCTGCAAACTGTTGAGCAACGCCACCAGCGTCGTCGGGCCGGCAAAAACGACGCGACAGTCGCGCTGCACCTGCTCCACCAGCCCGATGCGACGAATCGCTTCGGCATAAAGCCCCTCGGTGGGCAGAAACATTAGCGCAAAATCGGTCGTCTTCGGCGGGTTGATGTACTTCTGGCAAATATCTTTCGCGCATTTCTTCAATTGCGTTTCCAGACTTTTCATCGCCTCGTCAATCGCGGGGACATCGCCCTTCTCCTGAGCAGCAGTGAGACGGTGGTAATCTTCTGTCGGAAACTTTGCATCAATTGGCAGCCAGACCGGCGCGCCATTTTCGTCGCCCGGCAATTTGATCGCGAATTCAACGTTCTCGCCGCTTTCTTCACGCGTTTTGACGTTGCGCGCGAATTGGTCCGGCGTGAGCACCTGTTCCAGCAATGCGCCGAGTTGCACTTCTCCCCAGCCGCCACGCGCTTTCACATTTGTGAGGATCTTTTGCAGACCGCCGACGTCGCTTGCGAGTTGCTGCATCGCGCCGAGTCCCTGATGCACTTGCTCAAGACGGTCGCTCACGAGTTTGAAGGATTCCCCCAGCCGTTTCTCCAGAGTGCCTTGCAATTTCTCGTCAACCGTCGCGCGCATCTTGTCGATTTGCTTCGAGTTGTCCTCCTGCAATTGCTTCAGGCGAAGATCGACAATCGAACGCACGCCCTCGAGGGATTTGGTCAGCTCTTCGCGTTGCGTCTTGGCGGCATTGGCGCCCTCTTCGCGGCTGCGTGCCATTTCTTCGCGCAGCATCAGTTCTTCGCGCTCTTGTGCACGCTCGAGCAGCTCGATTTTGCCCAGCAGTGTTACATCAGCCCCTCTGCCAGGCCGCGTCACCAAAAAGATAATCGCGGCGAGCAGGCCGCCACCAATCAAACCGCCGATGAGATACAGCAGTGGAGTCACAATTCGTGAATACTCGAATTAGAGCGCGTGTTCAAATATGCCTATCATCCCGCGCCGCGAAGACGGCGAGGACCTCACACTAGCTCTTGGATCACGCTAAATACTTGTGTGAACTTTAGGCGATAGGCGGGGTCCCTCGCTTACGCTCCTGATGACTGCGGGGGCAAATTAAAACCGCAGCTTCATCCCGCCGTAAGCCGCCCGCCCGAGCGCGGGAAATCCAAAGACCTCCGCGTAATGCTCGTTCGTCAGATTGTCGATCCGGCCGAAGATCGACCAGTGCGGGTTAATTTCATATTCCGCCGCAATATTGACGAAGCTGTAATCTTCGATGTCGAAGTTCGGCCCGAAGAAGTTGCGGTTCAGTTCTTCGCGCGCATTGACGAACTTCGCTTCGACTGTTGTGCGCAATTTTTTGCACCAAAGATAAGATCCTGAAAAGTAAACTTCGTTGCGGGGGCGCCGCGGCAGACGGGAACCTTGCGGCGCACCCACGTCGGCTGATGAAGTTTTTTCCGCTTCGAGATACGTGTAGCTCGCGGTGATCGTGAGATCGGCGATTGGCGTCGCGCGCAATTCGGTTTCCACGCCCTGCGTTTCAGCCGCTCCGAGATTCAACGCTTTTCGAAAGGTCTGGTCGAATCCGACCACGTTCGACAAGTCGTTGTGAAAATAGGTCGCGCCGACCGTGACGCGATTTTCCCAGAGCCGTTGCTCGATGCCGATGTCCCAACCGAGGTCTTTTTCGGGTTTCAGTCTGAAATTGTTGCCGAAAATTTTGTCCTGACTGCTCGGCGGACTGAACCCGTTTGCAACGCTCGAGTGTAACGTCGTGTTCGTCTTGTCGATCTTGTAGCTGCCGGCGAAGCGATAAGTCCAGACGTCGCCAAATTGATTGAAATGATCCAGACGCCCGCCCGCGACGAAAATCAAGTTTGTCATCGGCGTCAATGTTATTTGCAAGAAACCAGCCGTTTCGTCTGTGTGATCGCTTATGAACGTCGGCTGCGGACCAAAGGTCTGGAGGACGAATGGCCGCTCTTGCCCAGCGTTCACGCGGCTGTAGAAAAATCCCGAAGTGACCGTTAGCCACGAAGTTGGCCGCAAATCGTTCTGGTAATCGACCTGCGTCCTCTCAAATAGAGCGCGCGTCGGTCCGACAAATCCGTCCTGGTTCGGATCGTTCAACTGCCGCTCGTGATCGTAGCTGAAAATGAATTTGTGGTCCCACCAGTCGCCTATTCGAAGATCGACATGTGGCGCGATGAGCCACTTTTCCGTCAGAAAATTGTCGATCGGCTTCGGATTAAAGATCGTGTTCGGATTTCCCGTGTCGCTCAGCGAATAGGTGAACAAAGTGCCGATTCGTAGATGATCACTCGGCGACCAGCCGATATCCGCAATTCCCGCACTGTTCCGATACTGATTGTTTGGGCGCGCGTTGTCCGTGTCGAGCCGGCTCGCGCCGATCGAGTAGTCGAAGTTGTCGATCTTGCCGTCGCTTTCCAACGCCTCACGAAACGTGTCGTACGATCCGCCTTCCGAGCTCAGCGTAATTCCTGGCGCGCCGTCACCCCGTTTGGTGAAAATTTGGATGACGCCGGCAAGTGCGCGCGGACCGTAAATTGTGCTTTGCGGACCGCGTACCACTTCGACCCGCTCGATGTTGTCCGTGGTCAGGTTCGCGAAATCAAACTGACCGGCGAGACC
>Ga0070706_100003617_pt1 | contig 15139 bp, 14 predicted proteins | sample KBSK5501metaG_FD_65476 | JGI IMG/M metagenome (GOLD analysis project Ga0070706, IMG submission 65476) | Corn, switchgrass and miscanthus rhizosphere microbial communities from Kellogg Biological Station, Michigan, USA - KBS K5-50-1 metaG | ecosystem: Host-associated > Plants > Roots >...
GGCCGCGCTCGAAGATTCGCCGGACCGCGTCGGCAAGACCGTTCGCATCTTCGGGCGCGAAGATCTCTCCGATCTCGCCCGGCACGACCAATTCCTTCAGCCCCCCGACACCCGCGGCCGCGATCGGCCGGCGCGCGCCGATTCCTCTCGCGGCGATCGCCGACGAGGAGATCCTGCGGTAAGGCAGCGCCAGCACGTCGCAGGCACCGAGCCAGCGCGCCATCTCCTCTTCGGATACGTACTCGTCTTTCCAAAGAATCCGGTCGTGAACCGGGCTTGCTTCCCAGAGCTGACGGATCGGTCCCGCGTCCTCGAAGACCTCGCCGACGATCGCAATGCGGGCGCCGGTCTCGCGGACGATGCGGGGCGCGGCCTCGAGCAGGATCTCGACTCCCTTGTAGGGCCGGATCAGGCCCAAGAACAGGACGAGCCGGCCGTCGATCCCGAGGATTCGGCGGGCTTCCTCTCGGTCCGAGCCGGCCGTCTCGAGCGCCGGCAGAGGCAGCGAGAGCGCCGGACGCGCGGGATACCGGCGCTCGATCTCTCTGCGATTCTCTTCGTTGTGGAGAATGAAGGCGTCGGCCGCCTCGAACGGGCCGAGGCTCAGAAAGCGTTTGAGTAGCCCGGCCTCGTGGTCCTCGAGGTTGTGGCAAAGAAGCACGCGAGCGACGCGTCCTCCGCGCAGGCGCCGGAAGATCGCGCGCACCGGGAGGCCCCAGAAGGAGGTCCACCAGGGAACGACCACAGCGTCGGCCCCGAACCGCTCGACGCGCTCCGCCGTCTCCCTCCAGGTGCGGGGAGACCGGTAATCGAGGATCGCCGTCGCCGGGGCGCCCGAGAGCCGCTCATCCCGCGCGAACCGCCGCGGATCGATCCATCGCGGATAGGGTCGTGAAAAAGTCAGGTAGTCGATCTCGGTCCGGTGCGAGAGCTCCCGCGCCAGCCGCGCCGTCTCGTGCGCGATTCCTCCCCGATCGGGCGGCGACGGGCCCAGCAATGCGACTCGCGGCGCGGAGCTGCTCACCGCGAAGGCAGCCGGGGCCCGAGAGTTCGGGCGGGGCGACCGTCGCAATCCGGATACCCCGCGGCGAACTCGATTCCGCCGAGCAGGTGCCGCACGAAGAGCGGCTCCTCGTAGGTTTCAGCCGCGTGCCCCATGGCCGTATACCAGGCGCGCCCTCCGTCGTAGAACTGACACCAGCTGATCGGATGGTCTGCGCCCATCGAGCCGCCGGAATAAGTCGATTCGTCCAGCGTCGCCAGCACGTGAACGCGCGGCCGAGGATTGGAGGAAAAGTTGTACCACTCTTCGACGCGAATCCACCGGACGGGCAGCCCGCGGGTGGACGGGTGGACATGGTCTGTCGCGGTCACGACGCCGCTCTGGATGGCCGGATGTCCGCCGAAATACGTCCCGACCAGTCCGCCGTACCAGGTCCACCCGTATTCCGTATCGCTCGCGGAGTGGACGCCCACGAAACCGCCTCCCGCCCGAATGTATCGCTCGAAGGCGGACTTCTGGGTCTCGTCCAGAACATCCGCGGAGGTCAGGAGGAACAGGACGGCGTCGTAGACGGCGAGGCGTTCGTCGTTGAAGAAAGAGGAATCTTCGGTCGCGTCGACGGCGAAGCCGTTGGCCGCACCGAGCCTTTCGACGGCTGAAATGGCTTCAGGAATCGAGGCGTGCCGGAAGCCGGTCGTCTTCGAGAAAACCAGGATGCGGTGACCCGAAACACCAGCGGATGGCTCGGACCCTTCTCCTTGCGTCGTCGTGCCCAGAAGCAGAGCCATCATTGCCACCCCGCCGACGAAAGAAGCGCGCACGCCCGAACTGTCTGACCTTCGAACGTCAGCTGTCAACCCGTTTCAACCAGAGGCCCTTCAGATACTCCCCTTCCGGGCAGTCGAGCGACACGGGATGGTCCTCGGCCGCTCCCTGCCGGGCGATCAGCGAGAACGACCGCCCGGCCTCCAGACCCGCCGAGAAGACGATCTTCTGGAAGAGCGAGGCGTCAACCAGGCCCGAGCAGGAGCACGTCAGAAGGAGACCGTCGCGGGCGACGAGCTTCATCGCGAGCCGGTTGATGTCCTTGTAGCCCCGCGCCGCTCTCTCCACGTCCGAGCGCTTCTTGGCGAAGGCCGGAGGATCGGAGATGACGACGTCCCAGATTTCACCCGCCTCGACGCGCCGCCGGAGCTCCTCGAAAGCGTCGGCCCGGACGAAATCCGACTCGTTTACGGCAAACCCGTTGGCTTCGCGATGGCGTCGCGCCAGGGCCAGCGCGCTCTCCGAGGAGTCCAAGTCGACGGCGCGCGAGGCGCCTCCCGCCAGCGCCGCGACGGAAAAGGCCCCGCTGTAGGAAAAGAGGTTCAGAACCGTCTTGCCGGCAGAGAACGCACGCAGCCGGGTGCGGTTCTGCCGCTGGTCCAGAAAAAATCCCGTCTTCTGGCCGCGGGCAACGTCGGCGAAGAAGGTCAGGCCGTTTTCGAGGAAGGGGATGGGGTTGAGGTCGGCTAGGGCACTCCCCTCACTCCCCTCACCCCGGCCCTCCTTCTTCGCCAAGGCTTCGAAGGATGAGTCTCCCGGAGGGAGAGGGGGTTGACCCCGGTCGTGCACCGAGCCGCTTCGACGGACGAGGAGGCGGCCGGGCGAGAAGACCTCCTGCGCGGCCGCGACGAGGCCGGGCTCCCAGCTCTCCGTCCCCCCGGTCGTCAGCTCCACGACGGCGACGTCGCCGTACCGATCGATGAGGACCCCAGGGCAGAGATCTCCCTCGGAGTTGACGAGGCGATATCCGGTTGTGGCCGGTGGAACGACCCGCTCGCGCAACGCGCGAGATTGCGCGAACCGGGACTGAAAGAGCGAAAAATCGATCGGACGCTCGCCGAAGGTCCAAAGCCTCACCACGATCTGCGAGTCGGGCGAGTAGGAACCGCGGCCCAGGACCTCCCCGCGCGCGTCGATCACCTCTGCGACTCCGTCGAACCCGTCCCCGCGAGCCTCGGCGATCGCGCCGGAAAAAAGCCACGGATGGCGCCGGCGGACAGACGCGTCTCGGCCGGGCTTCAAAACCAGGCGAATCATGACGGTGCGGGGGGCGGAAGACGGAAGACGCAAGACGAGAAACTCGCCCTCAACGGATCGTGCACGCCCTCCGTATAGCAGACCAGAGTATCCGATCTCCTCCTTGAGCCCCTCGCAAGAGGGGCTTCTTTTTCTTGAGAGAGGGTGCTGGGCGATGGGCGAGAGGCGCTAGGCGAAGACAGAGATCCCCCCGTCCCCTCCAGCGCCAAGCGCCTAGCGCCCAGCGCCCAGTTAGGGCTGGTTCGGATTCCAGTCGTACTGGAGGAAGTCCGGCTCTGTGGTCGAGGAGGCGACCCAGGATGCGGTCGCCTGGTCATTGACGTATTTCGCGACGTACTTCAGAAGAGTCCCGCCGTCCCGCTCGAACTCCTTGCGATTCCAGTTGAAGATCATCGAAAGGGAGATGCGGTTCTTGGATTTGTCGATGACATTCTTGGTGGGGTCGTTGACGAAGAGCCTTCCCTGCTTGTCGAGCGTTTCCGACAGACCTTCGGCACGATAGGCCTTCGCGGCCAATGGCGGACATGACTTCGAGGCGCACACGATCGCGAAATGAATCCGCGCGTCCTTCCCCTCTCGCAGCTTGTTCTCGATGTCATCCAGGGTCAGCATCTCGCCGCCGACTTTGTGCTTGAGCTTGTTGAAGGCTCCTTCGATGTCGGTGATCTTCTTTCCCGGGTTGTCCAGCAACGTCTGGATCGCAATGACGTTGTAGGCGTTGATGTAGAAGGCCTTCTTCTCGTCGGCCGCCATCTCCGGCGGTTTCGCATCGCCGATGTTGGCCAGGTACGCCGCGAGTCGCTTCTTGTCCTGCCCATCGATCCCCTTGTAATCGAATCCGCCGTTCTTCGCCCGTGCGGCCAGGATCGCGTCGAAAGGGGCGGTGTCCGGCTGCGTCGCCGCCCACAGAGAGATCGAGCAGGAGAGCAGGAGAAGCGCGGTGCAAACGGTTCGTTTCACGTTGGACTCCTCGGGTCGAATCCTATACGGATCGCGAGGCCGGCCGGATGCCCGAAGGAAGGACAGGACTTAGGAGGTAGGACGTAGGAGGTAGGGCTTCCGGCCCCTACCACCTTCCACCTTCGTCCTACGTCCTACCGCTATCGGGCGACGGCGGTGAGGACGCCATATGCAAGTGCCCCGATCACGGCCGCCATCGGTATGGTGAGGATCCAGGCGTAGACGATCCGTCCGGCCACTCCCCACCGCACCGCGGCGAAGCGCTGCGCCGCACCCACGCCGATGACCGCTCCCGTGATCGTGTGCGTCGTCGAAACGGGAATTCCGGCCAGCGAGGTGCCCATCAGCGTGAGCGCCGCGCCCGTCTCGGCGCAGAAGCCCGAAAACGGCTTGAGCTTGGTGATACGGCTGCCCATCGTGCGGACGATCCGCCAGCCTCCGGTGAACGTGCCCAACGCAATCGCGGCATGTGCGGCCAGAATGATCCATACCGGAATCTCCGAGAGGTCCGACAAGTACATCCAATGAAGGCGAGATCCCGGATCGGCAAACAGGGTCCGATTCGCGACGAGAAGGCCGGCGATGATCCCCATCGTCTTCTGAGCGTCGTTGGCTCCGTGTGACAACGAATAGCCCGCGGCGGAGGCCAGTTGCGCCCGGCGGAACCACCGGTCCACCGAGCCGTAGGGCACTCGGTGGAACATCCACGCGACGGCGACCATGAGGACGTAAGCGGAGATCATGCCCAACAGCGGGGAAAGGATGATGAAGACGAGCGTCTTCGTCCACGCCGCGCCGGGAATGATCGCCCGAATCCCGACTCGGGCGACGGCTGCCCCTGCATAACCTCCGATCAGCGCGTGGGAAGAGGACGAAGGAATCCCGAAGTACCAGGTGATCAGGTTCCAGGAGATCGCGCCGATCAGTCCTCCGAGGATGACGTTGGAGGTGACGACGTTCACGTCGATCAGCCCTTTTCCCATCGTCTTGGCGACTGCCGTCCCGAACGCGAAGGCTGCGGCAAAGTTGAAAAATGCCGCCCAGAAGACGGCCAGGAAGGGGCTCAGAACACGTGTCGACACGACCGTGGCGATCGAGTTGGCCGAGTCGTGCATTCCGTTGATGAAGTCGAAGACCAGGGCGATGGCGATGATGAAGAGGACGTAGGACATGCGAAGTCGACAGCTAACAGTCGACAGTCGACAGCCCGATAGCCCTCATCCAGAGCTTCGGCCGCGTCTCGTTGCAATTCCTGTCGACTGTGGACTGTCGACCGTCGACTCTCTTCACGAGTGTTTGAGCACCACGCTCTCGAGCAAGTGGGCCACCGCCTCGCAATGGTCGATGCAGGCCTCCATGGTCTCGTAGATGTCCTTCCACTTGATGACCTCGATCGGGCGGGTCTCTTCGCGGAAGAGCGAGGCCACCGCCTCGTGGTAGGCCACGTCCCCCTCGTTCTCGAGCTGCTTGATCCGGATGCAAAGCTCGATGACCCCCTTCTGTTTCTGAAGCGCTGCCACGGCTTTGACCATGACCTCCGTGATCTGCACGATGATCTGCGAGAGGCGGGCCGACCGGGGCGTGGGCTCGGAGATGTTGTAGAGCGCGATGCGGCGCACGCCTCCATCGATCAGGTCGATCACGTCGTCCAATCGCACCGCCAGCTGATGGATGTCTTCGCGGTCGATCGGCGTGATGAACGTCCGGTCGATTCCCCGCAGGATCTCGTGGGAGATCTCGTCGCACTCGTGCTCGAGACGCTTGATCTGGTCGGCGACGGCCCCGACGGGCGACTCTCGCCGAAAGAACTTGTCCCACGTCTTGGCAGCCTCGTGGATGCGCTCGGCCATCTCGGAGAAACGGTCGAAATACTTATCGTCGCGAGGCAGGATGTTGAACATGGTCGATCTCCCCCGGCCCGAACAGGCTCGAAGCAGGCGCATGCTACCGCAAAACTTCACACCTCCTTTACCTGCTAATTCGTTGAGCGGTCGGCGATTCTGCCCGCTGTGCGCTCGCCGGAGCTCGGCCACGAAGACGCGCAGCCACCGGGATCTCCCGCAGGCACTTGACAGCGAAGATCGATATATCTACTGTTATCGATATATGAAGCGGCCCGAAGATCTCGTCCCCGTTTTCAAGGCTCTCGGAGATCCAACGCGGCTGAGAATTCTCGAGCTGCTGCGCGCTCGAGGCAAATCCTGCTGCGACCTCATCTCCCGCGAGGAGCGGGGGCTTTGTGCTTGCGATATCGAGGAGGCGGTGGGCCTCTCGCAGGCTGCGATCTCGCATCACATGGACCTCCTGCGACGGGCCGGCCTTGTGGACGCCGAGAAGCGAGGACGCTGGATCTTCTACCGGAGGAACGAGGCTGCTCTGGCAGGCCTCGCGGAGGCAGTAGCCAAGGCCGTGTAAAAAAAATTGCGTGGATACATCGATTGTTCACGATCTTTAGAACGGAGGTTCTCATGTCTTCTGCGGTTCACATCTCCTTGAACGTCTCGGACCTCGACAGCTCCGTCGCCTTCTACCGGCGGTTCTTCGGTGAGCCCACGAAGTTAAAAACCGACTACGCCAAGTTCGTAGCGGAGGAGCCAGAGATCCATCTCGCGCTTGCCCCGGGCGGCGGCGCAGGTCAGCGAGGCTCTCTCTCGCATCTGGGCATCCGGGTGGACTCGATCGACAAGGTCCGTCAATGGAAAGGCACTCTGGCCGAGCGCGGTCTGTCGACCGAGGAAGAGAAGCGAGAGGCCTGCTGCTACGCGTTGCAGGAGAAGTTCTGGGTCAGTGACCCCGACGGCAATCGCTGGGAGGTCTACACGGTGCTCGAAGACATCGAACAGAAGGCCGACGAGGCCACGACCTGCTGTCAGCCCGCGGCCGAGGCCTCGTCTCCGTGCTGCGACCCAAAGGCTGAAGCAGCGGCTCCCTGCTGCTGAAGGGCAATCCGATGGGGAATCGCTCGCCGTCAGCTGCGAACGATCGAGTTACGCCGAAGCCGACGGCAGCCGGACAGTGAAGACACTCCCCTGCCCCGGTTCCCCGTCGACTAAGACGGCTCCACCGTGGAGCTGCACGATGTGCTTGACGATGGCGAGGCCCAACCCGGTTCCCGGACGGCTCTTCGATCGCGACCGATCGATCTGGTAGAAGCGCTGAAAGATCTTGTCCCGCTCCGAGCGCGGGATCCCGGGGCCGCGGTCGGAAACCGAGAAGCCGCCCCAACCGGACTCGCGGAACGCCGAAAGGGCGACGGGCGCGCCCTCGGGTGAGAACTTGATCGCGTTGTCGAGCAGATTTCGGGCGACCTGCAAAAGCCGGCGCCGGTCGCCGAAGACAGATCCGCTCGCGTCTCCGGTCACGACGACGTCGACCTTTTTCCGCTCGGCGTCTGCCGAGAGATCGGAGGCCGCCTCGTCCAAGAGCTGCGAGACCGGGACCGTCTCTTTCTTCAATTCCACGGCGCCGCTCTCGATCTGCGCCAGATCCATGAGGTCGTCGATCAGCTCTTTCATGCGGGCCGACTGGCGCTCGATCATCGCGACGAGCTCCCGGCGTTCCGTTTCGTCGGCGGCGGCGCCCTCCAGCGTCTCTGCCGCAGCCGCGATCGACGCGATCGGAGTGCGCAGCTCATGAGAGACATCGGCCACGAAGGTGCGGCGCATCGATTCGGTCCGCTCCAGGATCGTGACGTCTCGCACAACCCCGACCGCCGCCGCCCGCGACCCTTCGGGAAGCGGCACAACCCGAACCTGCCAGACGAGCTCGTCGGCGAGCCGGACTGTCTTCTCGATCGCTTGATGCGACGCGAGCGCCGCCTCGAACGATTCGTAGAGCGCGCGATGGCGCAGCAGGTCGTAGAGCGCGCGTCCTGCCGGCGCCGGAATTCCGACCATCTGAGCGAAGCGCTCGTTTGCCTCGAGGACATGCAGCTTCGCGTCGAGGACGACCAGGCCGTCGGGAAGCTTCTCGAACACGAGGGCAACCAGCCCTCTCTCGGAGTCGGCCCGCTCCGCGGCTCGGGCCAGGGAGTCCTTCATTCGCTGGAGAGACGCCGACAGAAGCTCGACCTCGGCTCCGCCCCCCAGCGGCAGATCCCGAGGCTGGCCGGAGGCGATGGCCGAGGCGGCTTCCGTCAACCGTGCGATCGGGGCGGCGAATCGCTGCGAGGCGTAGACGCCGATCACGAACAGGAGCAGGCAGGCGGCGAGGATTGCCGCGCGCGCCCTCCCCAAGTAACCGCTTTCGATCTCATGCACGTGCGCCGCCGCGACCGAAAGACGCAGCACGCGGCCGTCGGCCAGTCGTCGCGCGAAATAGAAGCGATTCTCCTGCTCGGTGGCCGAAAAGCGGCGTGACTCGCCCGTGCCCGTCCGGCGCGCCTCCACGACCTCCGGCCTTCCGGCGTGGTTTTCCATCTGGGGCACGAGCGATGGATCGAGGTCTGTATCGTGCTGGACCCGGCCGTCGGGCGCAATCAGCGTGATCCTGCAGACGAGCTCGCGAGCGCTGCGCCGAAGAAAGCCGTCCAGGGCGTCGGCGGGAATCGCGGCCATATCTTGCTGGAGATGATCCATTTCGCGGAAGATCCGCTCGGACACGCGGTCCTCGACGGCGCGCCTCAACGTCGAGTCCAGCACAAAGTTCAACGCGACGGCCGTGCCGACCGCAAGAATCGCGAAGAGAACAATGAAGAGGGAGCGGAGCTTCATGGGCAGGTGTTAGATGTTAGGTGTTAGGTGTTAGGGCCGAGACCGTTTCAGTCCAATGTGACTATCCGAACAACCTACCACCTACCACCTACCACCTCTCACCCGCCCCCGTCCCGATACCGGTACCCCAGCCCGACCACCGTCTCGATGCGCTCGTCTCCCAGCTTTCGCCGCAAGGAACGGATGTGGACATCGACCGTCCGCGTTTCCACGTCCGCGTCGTAGTCCCACAGGCGCGCCAGAATGGCGTCGCGGGTCACGACGCGGCCGCGGCTCTTGATGAGGAGCCAGAGCAGATCGAACTCCTTCTTGGTCAGGTGAACCCGCTCCCCTCGGAGTCGAACTTCGAACCGGCCGCGATCGACCTTCAGCTCTCCGTCCTCAAAGGTCTCATCCTCCGTGCCTTCGAGCGCGGCCGCCCGCCGCAGCTGGGCGTGCACGCGGGCCAGGAGCTCCCGCATCGAAAAGGGCTTCGTGATGTAGTCGTCCGCCCCGATCTCGAAACCGATGAGCTTGTCCCTTTCCTCGACACGCGCCGTCAACATGATGATGGGCACCTTCCGCGTCTCGTCGGCGCTCTTCAACTCCCTGCAGAGAGCCAGGCCGTCGATGTCGGGCAGATTCAGGTCGAGCAGGACCAGGTCGAACGGCTTTTCGTGAAGCGCGGCCAGAGCCGCGAGGCCGGACACGTAGTGCTCGACCTGGTACCGCTTCTCTTTGCGCAGGTTCAAGCGGATCGTGTACGCGATGTCCGCGTCGTCCTCGATCAGCGCGATGCGCTTGACGGGACCGCTCTGAAGGGCCAATCCGCTTTTGCGGTGGGAATTCGAAAGTTCTTTTCTCGTCACGTGTTACTCATCATTTGTCACTATCCAAACCTTCCGGTGATGTAGTCCTCGGTGATCTTCTGACCCGGATTGGTGAAGATCTTGTCCGTTCGGTCGTGCTCGATCAGGCGGCCCAGCATGAAAAAGGCGGTGTATTGGGAGACACGGGCGGCCTGCTGCATGTTGTGCGTGACGATGGCGATCGTGTAGTCGCGCTTGAGCTCGTAAATGAGCTCCTCAATCTTCTGCGTGGCAATCGGGTCGAGGGCCGAGGCGGGTTCGTCCATCAGAACGACTTCCGGCTCGACGGCCAGGGCGCGCGCGATGCAGAGGCGCTGCTGCTGCCCTCCGGAAAGACCCAGCGCCGAGGTGTGGAGCCGGTCCTTCACCTCGTCCCAGAGCGCCGAGCGCCGGAGCGCTATTTCCACGCGCTCGGGCAGCTCCGACCGCCGGCAGAGCCCGTTGATCTTCAAGCCGTAGGCGACATTCTCGAAGATCGACTTCGGGAAGGGGTTGGACTTCTGGAAGACCATCCCGACGCGCCGTCGCAGATCGACGACATCGGTGCCCGGTCCGTAGATGTTCTTCTCGTCCAGGAGCACCTCTCCGTCGACGCGTGTGTCGACGATGATGTCGTTCATCCGGTTCAGGCACCGCAGAAAAGTGGACTTGCCGCATCCGGAAGGGCCGATGAACGCCGTGACCGATTTTTCGGGGATCGCGAGGGTAATGTCGTGGAGGGCCTGATTCTTTCCATAGAAGAACGAAAGGCCGCGCGTCTCCATCCGGATCGTGGTCCCCGGCAGGAAGGGGCGGTTCGCCCGCACAGTTTCCGGAGCCGGCGTCGCCGTGGCCGTCTGGGGGACACTGGTTGCGGGCTCGGTCACGGTCGCGCTCGGTTCGCTCATCCGCGGTGCATCCTTTCGAGCCGTCTCGTCACCACCCTCGCCAGGACAGAAAAAACGAAAACGAAAGCTACCAGAACGAGCGCGCCGGCCCAAGCCTGACGATGCCAGTCATCGTAAGGAGAGATCGCGTACGTGTAGACCTGCACGGTCAGAGAGGCGATCGGTTGATCGAGCCTCGTCGTGAAGTAACGATTGTTGAAAGAGGTGAAGAGAAGCGGCGCCGTTTCTCCGGCGATGCGGGCGAGCGCCACGAGGATCCCCGTCATGATTCCGGGCAGGGCCGCGGGGACCATGACTCCGAATGCCGCTCGCGCGCGCGTGGCACCGAGCGCCAGAGCTCCTTCCCTCATGGTCGGAGGCACGAGGTTCAACAGCTCTTCGGTCGTGCGCGTGATGATCGGGATCATCATGAAGCCGAGCGCGAGGCCCCCCGCCAACGCGCTGAAGCGATGCACCGGAAGAACGGCGAGGCCGTAGGCAAAGATGCCAATCACGATCGAAGGGACACCGTTCAAGACGTCAGCCGTGAATCGCACGAGCGATGCGAAACGGCTGCCGCGGTATTCCGAGAGATAGACGCCGGCGATGATCCCGACTGGAATCGCGAAGAGCGCGGCGATCGCGATGAGCCACAGAGTGCCCAACATGGCGTTGGCCATCCCGCCTCCCGCCTCACCGACCGGCTTGGGCATCTTGGTGAAGAAGTCCCAGTTCAGCGAGGAGAAGCCCTGCTTGATGACGTAGATGAAGATCAAGACCAGCGGAATCAGAGCGAGCACGACCGCCAGCCCGCACAAGCTCACGACGACATTGGAGAGCGCCCGCCGTCGAGAGGCTTGCCTCACGCCGCCGCCTCCGGCCGTGTGGAAATGACCGCGGACGCCTTCGGTGCCTTGGCCTTGATCTCGCGGCTGACGCTCCAGATAAGGAACCGCGAGAGGGCGTTGACGATCAGCGTGATGACGAACAGAACCAGCCCGATCTCGATCAGCGCGCTCAGATACAAGTCGGTGTCGGCCTCCGTGAACTCGTTGGCGATGACGGCGGACATCGTGTGTTGCGCGGCGAAAAGAGAGGGGCTGATCTTCGGGTTGTTTCCGATCACCATCGTGACGGCCATCGTCTCGCCGATCGCCCGGCCCAGGCCCAGGATGATGGCGCCCATGATTCCCGTCCTTCCGAAGCGCAGCGCCGCCTGGATCGCCTCCCAACGCGTCGCGCCGAGCGCGTAGGCCGCTTCCCGCTGGGTCGCCGGGACCGCCTTCAAGACCTCACGAGCCACCGAGGATGTAAACGGAATGACCATCACGGCCAGGATCAGACCGGCCGAGAGCATGCCGACCCCCAGCGGAGGCCCCGACAAGAGCGGAATCTTCTTCAACCAGTCGGGGGTGTGAACTTCGAGCTGTCGCACCATCGGCACCAGGACGAAGATCCCCCAGAGCCCGTAGACGATGGACGGGATGGCGGCCAGCAGCTCTGTCAGGAAGGCGAGCGGCGTTCGCAGAGCGCGGGGCGCGAGCTCGGAAAGAAAAATGGCGATGCCCAGCGCGATGGGTGTCGAGATCAACAACGCCAGGAAGGACGAATAGAGCGTTCCCCAGATGAACGGCAGCGCTCCGAATTGCCCCGCGACGGGGTCCCAGGTTGTCGTGCGCCAAAAATGAAATCCGAATTTCTCGAGCGACAAACGTGAGTCTCGGAAGAGCTCGTAGGCGATCCCGGCGACGAGAAGGACCACGAGAAAGGCGAAAAACCCCGTCCCCAGGCGGAACAAGCGGTCGTCGGCGCTCCGTCGAGAGGACGAGGTCTTCGTCATCGCGTTTCCCCCGAGGTCAGATCTTGATTCGCTTCAACGCTTCCATCTCGAGAGCGACGACGCTCTCCGGCAACGGCGCGTATCCGAGATCCTTGGCGTACTTCTGGCCGTCCGTCAACGCCCACTTCATAAAATCCACCATGATCTTCGTGCGCTGCTTGTCCTTGGGGCTCTCGTACAGCAGAAGCCACGTAAAGGAGGAAATCGGGTAGACCCCTTTGCCCGGAGCGTTCGTGATCGAGACGCGAAAGTCCTTCGGCATGACCTTGGCCGCCGCGGCGGCCGCGGCCGTGACGGAGTCGACCGAGCAGCGCACGAATTCTCCGGCCATGTTCTGGACCGCGCCGTAGTCGATCTTGTTTTGAAGCGCGTAGACCAGCTCGACGTAGCCGATCGAGCCGGGCGTTTGTTTGACGAGGCCGGCCACCCCTTCGTTGCCCTTCCCGCCGATGCCGACCGGCCAATTGACCGAGGTGGCCACGCCCGCCTTCTGCTTCCACTCGGGCGAAACCTTCGCGAGGAAGTCGACCCAGATATAGGTCGTGCCGGATCCGTCGGAGCGGTGACAGACCGTGATGTCCGTCCCGGGGAGTTTCACCCCCGGGTTGAGCGCCGTGATCGCCGCATCGTTCCACTTGGTGATCTTCCCCAGGAAGATGTCGGCCAGGACCTTCCCCGTGAATTTCAGCTCCGTGTCCACACCCGGGATGTTGTAGACGGGCACATCCCCCCCGAGGACTGTCGGGAAGTGGAGGATCCTGCCCGGCGCCGCCTGCTGTTGCTCGTCGGTCATCGGCCCGTCGGTCGCGCCGAAGAAGACCGTCTGATTCGTCAATTGCCGGATGCCGCCGCCCGAGCCGATCGATTGATAGTTGATCTCCACTTCAGGATGCAGCTTGTTGTACTCCGAAAACCACTTCGAGTAGATGGGATAGGGGAACGTCGCCCCCGCCCCGTTGATCTGGATTTTCTGCGCGAGCGCCGGCCCCGCGACCAGAATCGAGAGAGCCGCCAGGATCGCAGCGGTTCGAAACGGTTTCATCTGCTCACCTCGCTTCGAAAGATGAAGTTCGAGCGTTAATTCAGTGTGAATTCTGCGTTAACTAGAAGTTGAAAAGCGTGTGGAGCGCGTAGATCTTCGTCTTCGACGGGGTCGCCACGTTCTCGACTTTGACCTCGGAGTAGTCCGCCAGGAACGCGACCGTCTTGCCGCCCTGCAGGGGCGGCCAATAGGCTATTCCGACCACGGTCCTCTTCCTCTTCGGCTTGGGGGAAAGGTTCTTGTTCGTATTGAGCTCGTCGTATCGCAGGAGGGCCTCGACACCGATCGGCGTGCGCGGAGTTGCCCAGACGGAGAAACCGTCGCGATCGAGCTCGGTGGCCGTCGAGGTCGTTTTGTCCTTGGCGTCCAGATACTCCGCTCCGAGATTGACGTAGGGGTGCTCGAAGGTCACGTTTCCGATGAAGCGCTCGCGCTTGGCGTCGGCGAAGTAGTGGTCGCTGTCGTAGAACCCCGTCAGACGCAGCCCCTTGACGACCGGCACGCTCGGAGCGGGCCGCACGGACGCGCGGATCTGGAACGCCTTCTGGTTGTTGACGCCGTTCACGTCATTCTGGCTCTGATAGGTGTCGCCGTTGTAAACCCCGAAATGGACGTCGCCGTAGTTGGCGGGAAAGGTCAAGCGCGCGCTCGCGCCATAGTCGGCAGAGCTCAAAAACCCCTCCGTGTCGCTGAAGATCGCGCCCTGGAATCGGTAGCGGTAAACGCCTTCCTCGAAGTCGATATACGGCGTCTGCTGAAGCCCGAATCGGAACCAGGACCCATGAACCAGAAAATCATCGAAGTTGACCTGGCCGTAGCCGTACTTGATCCGAAAAGTCTGGTTGCCCGTCAGCGAGCTGCCCGTGCCGTTCTCCGCTCGAATGTCCGGCGTGATCCGGAATGAGAACCAATGGGAAAGACTTCCAGTGACGTTGATATAGGCACGAGTCAGATTGAAGGCATTCCTGTGGATGGTCTGTTTGTCACTGTCCACGACCGTCGGCTCGTCCTGGTAGGAGTAGTCCGCGAAGAGGGTGATGCCCACGTTGATCTTGGGGGTGTCGTCCGGAGGGGTGTAACCCGCGGCCGGCGTGACCTGCGCGCGAACGACCCCGGCCGAGAGAACGGCAGCGGCTGCCAGCGCAGTCCGAATCCGAGTCAAACGAAGCTTCATGACGTTGCTCCTTCTCTTTTGGAAGCCGACTTGTAAAGGTCAGGAGTCAACGCAACCGGAATTCCGTGTAAATTCCGATAGAACTTTTCTTGCACAGGAAGCGGTGCATCGAGCGGGATCCGACTGCCCCCGCTGCCCCGAATGCCGCCGATTCCCATCTCGAGTCCAGCCGCGAGAGCGTTAAAGAAAAGCCGCGGTTTCCCGAGGCGAAAGTGGAGGGGAGGCCCTGAACGGAAGAGCCTGCGGTGACTCTTTCTCGTGGATTCCCCGCAAAGCGGCGGTTCGAGTCGAACCGGCTCTACAATTTATATATTGTTCTCTACCGTGTCAGCGCGATGCGGCGGACTGGATGACGGCGTCGAGGATGCCGGACCGCGTCCAGTCGATGATTTCCTCCGCTGTGAGCTTGCGGGTCAGCGCCTGGCCCCGGACGAAAGCGAGGATGACCTCGGGCGCCACGTGCTCCTGCATCATGGCCAGCACCTGGGTCTTCAGCTCGCCCGGCGAGAGCGACGCGCCGGTTCGTGTTGCCGGCGCGGGCGGCGCCGACGCAGGCGGAGCCACAGCGGACGGCGCCTTTTTTTTTGGGGAGCCGAACAGGATCGTGATTCC
>Ga0070706_100003622_pt1 | contig 15131 bp, 10 predicted proteins | sample KBSK5501metaG_FD_65476 | JGI IMG/M metagenome (GOLD analysis project Ga0070706, IMG submission 65476) | Corn, switchgrass and miscanthus rhizosphere microbial communities from Kellogg Biological Station, Michigan, USA - KBS K5-50-1 metaG | ecosystem: Host-associated > Plants > Roots >...
GTCCCGGCCGGCGTCCGTTCGACGAAGCCGCGGGCCTGGAGCGTCGCCAGCAGGCGAAACGCCGTCGTCTTGGGCATCCGTGTCCGCGACGTCACCTCCCCGAGCGTCGCCGCGCGATTGTCCGCGAGCGTCTCGAGGATGTCCAATCCGCGCTCGAGCGCGGCCACGGTGTACCGGCGCTCCGGCTTCACGGGGATGTCACCAGCCCCCATAGGCGACCCACCCGCCGTCGACCATCGCCAGCGAGCCGGTGACGAACGAGGCGCGCGGGGAGCACAGGAATACAGCGACCTCGGCCACCTCATCCACGGTCCCCCACCGCCGTACGGGCGCGCGCCGCGTGATTTCCTCCGAAGAGAAGTCCAGGGGAACCTCCCGTTTGGTCTCGATGTAGCCGGGCGCCAGCGCGACAACCCGGACGCCGTGGGGGGCCCACTCGCACGCGAGCGCGCGCGTGAGGCCCAGGATCCCGTGCTTGGCCGTGCAGTATGCAGCGCGCTTCTGCATGCCCCTCACGGAGAACACCGACCCGATGTTGAGAATGACGCCCGCGCGCGCGGGAATCATGACGCGGGCGGCCGCCTGGCTCATCAGGAACGCGCCGGTCAGGTGAGTGTCGATCAGTTCTTGCCACGCCCTCATGTCCACCGCGAGGGTTTCGCGGATCTGTCCGGTTCCCGCGTTGTTGACGAGGATGTCCAGCCGTCCGAACTCGCGGACGGTTGAGTCGACCAGGCGCTGCACGTGCCCGGGGTCGCGCACGTCCGCGACCATGTCGAGCACCCTGGCCCCCGTCGCCCGCAACCGGGCGGCCGCGTCGCGCACGCGCTCGGCCCGTCGCGCGCAGATGGTCACGGCGGCGCCGGCCATGGCCAGGCGGCGGGCGATCCCTTCGCCGATGTTCTGGCTGCCGCCGGTGACGATCGCCGCGCGTCCGCCGAAGTCCTCCGGCACGAGCTGGCTAGTCATCGGCCGGCCGCCAGGGCCTCCCTGGCGGCTCGGACGGTCTGCGCGATGTGCTCGTCAGTGTGGGCGGCGGACAAAAACCAGCGTCCGCCCGGGATCGGTCGCACCCCGCGCCGCACCATCGCCTCGGCGAACCTGGCATACAGGGCCGCCCCTTCCGTCCGCGCGGTCCGCGGCTCCTCGATGGAGGATCGGTCCGTGATCCACATATGGAAGACCGGCCCCAAGCCTTGCACGAGGACGGGCACCCCCGCTTCCGCCGCGGCCCGCCGCAACCCGTCCATGAGCGAGAGGCCGGTGTCGGTGATCCGCCGGTACACGGCTCCCCCGTTCGCGGCCAACTGGTCCAGCGTGGCCCGCGCCGCCGCCATCGCCGGCAGGTTGCCGTTATAGGTGCCGCCGTGCAGGACGGCCCCCGAAGCGACGTGCTCCATCAACTCGCGGCGCCCCCCAACAGCGCTCAAGGGGAACCCGTTGGCGACCGCCTTCCCGAACGTCGTCAGGTCAGGCCTGATCCCCAAAAGCGACTGTGCGCCGCCGAGCGCCACACGGAACCCCGTGATCACTTCGTCGAAGATGAGCACGGTGCCGTCACGGTCGCACCAGGCGCGGATCGCTTCGAGGAATCCGGGTTTCGGCGCGATGACCCCGGTGTTGCACAAGATCGGCTCGAGGATCACCGCGGCGAGCTGCCCGCGGAACATGTGCATGGCGGCCCCGACGGCATCGGGGTCGTTCCAGGGGAGGACGATGACGTCTTGCAGGGCTGACTGGGGCTGGCCCCGTGTGCCCGGCACCGCGGGGGCGACGGGGCGTTCCCCATCGGGCTGATCGCCGATATAGATGGTGTCCAGCCACCCGTGATAATGGCCTTCGAACCGCGCGACCTTCCATCGCCCCGTGGCGGCGCGGGCGATCCGAATCGCCGCGTGCACCGCCTCGGAGCCGGACGAGCAAAACCGCACGACATCCACCGAAGGGACCGCGGCCGAGATGCGTTCGGCGACCTCGATCTCCAACGGGTGCGTACTGGCGAAGACGAGGCCTTGGCCGACCGCCTCGATGATCGCCCGGGTGACCCCGGGGTCGCCGTGCCCGAGGATGATCGGTCCCATCCCGCACATATAGTCGATGTACGTGCGGCCGTCGACGTCCTCCAGGATCGGCCCGTGCGCTCGGGCAAGGACCAGGGGAGCGGGCCGCTCCAGGAGGCGGATGTTGCTGCTGACGCCGCCGGGCATCACTTGGCGCGCGCGCCGGAGGTACTCCTGCGACTTTCCGCTCTCATCCATCGGGCCCCCCCGCCGGAGGAACAACGCTCCGGGGTTCCCCCACGCGCGTTCCGCTCAATAAAATCACATTCCAAATTTCTGAGGCGATCATACTGCCGGGGCGTGGAGCCCGTCAAGCCGATGCGACCGTGTTGGCCCGAGGGCCGTCCTCTTTGATGCGCAGAGGTCTGGCCCCTCGCCGCCGGCATTCCCGGCGTCAGAAAGGAAACAGGGTTTCATGTCATGAAACAATCACGTCCGAGGCGATCCGACGCGAATTGGCGTTCCCGTGGGACCACGGGGGGGGTGGGGAAGATGAGTACGCATCGATTCACGCGGCGGGAGTTCCTACGCCGGAGCGCGACGGGCGCCGCGGCGGCGAGCCTGTCGCCTGTGTTCTTGAGCCGGCTGGCGGAGGCGCAGGGACGGGGAACCGTCACCGTCGGCCTCCCCGCCGATATCCTGAACTTCGATCCGTCGGCCAAATCGTTCGTGACATACCCGATCATTCGCCAGGTGTACAACCGGCTGCATGACTACGACCTCAAATACACGCCTCAGCCGGAGCTCGCCACGTCCTGGAAGATCGCCGACGACCGCAAGAGCGTCGCGTTCAAGCTGCGGCCGGGGGTCAAGTGCCATAACGCCCGGACGCTCACGGCCAAGGATATCGTCGCGGTGTTCGAGCGGGCGATGGATCCCAAAGTGGGGCAGAATCTCGTCACCCTGACGAGCGGGCAGGGGATGATCGCGGTCCGAGCCCCCGACGAGAGCACGGTCGTCTTCGAGTACGCGTTCCAGACGCCCAACATCCTCGACACGATCCAGGAGATCGATATCATCGCGCCCGAGGCGTTCGGGCAGCTGGCGCAGACGACGGTCGGCACCGGGCCGTTCAAGGTCGTGGAATGGATCCCCGGCGATCACGTCACGCTGGCGCGCCACGACGCGTACTGGAAGCCGGGCCTGCCCGCGCTCGACCGGGTGATCCTCAAGCCCTTCAGCAACCTGGACGCCATGGCGACGGCGCTGCAGACGGGCACCATCGACGCCGGCGTGGGCCTGCCGTACGCTCAGGTGGAGCGTCTGAAAGCGCAGAAGACCCTCGTGCTCGCCGGCGACAACACCGGGGCCTTCCTGAACATCTTCTACCTCAACCCTCAGAAGGAGCCGTTTACCAACAAGGCCTTGCGGCAGGCCCTCCAGTATGCCCTGGACCGGCAGACGATCGTGAGGACGGTGTACGCCGGGCTGGCGGATGTCCGCGTGGCGCCCTACCCGCCCAACTCGATCGCCTACAATCCGACCCTCGACAAGCGATACACGTTCGACCTCAACAAGGCGAAGCAGATGATGGCGCAGGCCGGCTTCCCCAACGGCGTCAAGTTCACGATTATCCTGACGACCGCGGGGCCGGATTACGCCCAGATCGCCCAGATCGTGAAGGCCGACCTGGCGAAGATCGGCGTCGACATGACGATCGAGCTCGTGGACAACGCCCGCTGGACGCCGCGGCTCTTCGCCGGCGATTTTCAGGCGACGATCAGCTTCGTCGCGCTCAACAAGGATCCGCTGACGCTGTTTCGGAACAGCCCCTACCGGACGTTCAACAGCCCGCCGTTCCCGAAGGGCAACTTCCCGGCGGGATACGCCGAGACCATCAACGCCGCGCGGCGCACCGTGACGAAGGAGTTCCGCTACCGGCTCTTCACGAAGATCCAGGAGATCCTGCTCGACGAATCGTGGGCGCAGGCGATATCCTCGCACCCGATCATCTTCGGCTGGAACGCCGGGGTTCACGGGTTCGCCTGGAACATCGACGTCCAGATCGCACTGGAGCAGACGCGCAAGGGCTGAGGAGCCGAGGCACGTGGCCCGTTACGTTGGCGCCCGCCTGCTGCAGGCGGTGCCGGTGCTGTTCTTGGTCTCCGTGCTGGTGTTTAGCCTCATTCACCTGACCCCCGGGGATCCGGCGTTGGAGCTGCTCGGCCCGAACGCCGTGCCGGAGCAGGTCGCCGCGCTTCGAACGGATCTCGGGCTCGACCGCCCCCTGCCGGTGCAGTACGTGGTGTGGATGGGGCACGTCCTCCGGGGCGACCTGGGCAGATCGTACCTCAACCGGTTCCCGGTTGCGAAGCTGTTGCGCCGGTCCTGGCCCGTGACGCTGCAGCTGACCATGGGAGCGCTGGTGCTGGCGCTGGGGCTCGCGGCGCCCCTCGCGCTCGGGGCCGTGCGCTACCGCCGGACATGGGCAGACCAGGTCGTCGTCGCCGGGCTCGTGGTCGCGTACGCCACCCCCACGTTTTGGATCGCGATCCTGCTCGTGTTCCTCTTGAGCGTCCGCCTGGGCTGGATTCCTCCCTCAGGGTATGTGCCGCCGTGGGAAGCGCCCGCCCAGGCACTCCGCCTGCTGATCATGCCCTCGTTCGCCCTGGGGCTCGGCGTCGCCGCCGTCCTGGCGCGTTTCCTGCGGGCCACGGTGCTCGAGGAACTCGCCCGCGAGTACGTGCGCACCGCGCGGGCCAAGGGGCTCGCCGAGCGCGGCGTGCTCTATAGGCATGCGGTCCGCAACGCGCTGATCCCCGTGGTGACGGTGCTCGGGCTGCAGTTCGGCACGTTCATGGGGGGCGCGGTGCTCACCGAGGCGATCTTCGGGCTGCCCGGGATCGGCCGTCTCCTGTGGAACGCCGTCCAGGCGCGGGACTATGCCGTGGTCCAGGGGACGATCCTCGTCACAACGGGCGTGTTCGTGCTCATCAACCTCCTCACCGACCTCTGCTATGGCCTTCTCGATCCGCGAATCCGTTATCAGTAGGCCGCGAATGTGGAGCCGGTCCGGTCTCGTGGCGCGTCTCGCGCGGCGTCCTCGGGGAGCGGTCGGGCTGGGGCTCACTGGGGTGCTGGTGGCCGCGGCAGTTCTGGCACCGCTCGTTTCGCCGCATGACCCGCTCGCGCTGGCCAAGGGGTTCGAACTCGCCCGACCCTCGACCGCCTTCCCGTTCGGGACCGATGAGTTGGGGCGCGACCTGCTGAGCCGGGTGCTGTACGGCGGGCGGGTGTCCCTAGTCGTCGCGTCTGTCTCCGTGCTGCTGGCCTCGGCGGTCGGCGTGATCGTGGGCCTGGCCGGCGGCTACTTTGGGGGCGTGTGGGATGCCGTGATCATGCGGCTGACGGACACGATCCTGGCCTTTCCCGCGGTGATCCTGGCCATGGCCGTGGTGAGCCTGCTGAGCCCGTCGTCGTTCAACGCCATGCTGGCCGTTGCGATGGTCGGCATCCCCACCTTTGCCCGGTTGACCCGGGGGGCGGTGCTCGCGGAGCGTGAGCGCGAATACGTCGAGGCCGCGCGCGCGGCCGGCGCGAGCGACCTATATACGATCTTCCGCACGATCCTGCCCAACACCCTGACCCCGGTCCTGATTCAAGTGACCGTCTCGATGGGCTTCGCCGTCCTCCTCGAGGCCGGCCTCAGCTTTCTCGGGCTGGGCACCCAGCCCCCTCAGCCATCCTGGGGCGCGATGCTGTTCGCCTCTGCATCGTTCCTGAATCAGGCGCCCTGGTACGGGTTCTTCCCGGGAGTGTTCCTGACCGCGCTCGTGCTCGGCCTCAACCTCATCGCGGAGGCGCTGCAGGAGGCGCTGTCTCGTCAAGTCGGCGAATACTGAAGGAAGGAGATCACTCGCCTGCCAGCGCGTACTCGATGGCCTGCTCCAGGGCGTTCTTGTTGTGAACGTTGACTTCTCATGTGCAGGCGCGGAACGGCGTACACGCGCGTTGGCGACTTGAGTGGTTAATTCCACTTGATCATGGCCACCTGGATCGGCTTTGAGATGCCCTTCAAAGTGACCGTACGCGGATGGGATGTAACAAGTCGGGATGATGAAGCGGCAAGGATATCCTGGCTTGCGAGAATCTCCCCAGGTCCTGCAAGGGCTGCGATGCGGGCCGCCTCGTGGACGCCCTTGCCTCTATACTTACCATCCGTTCGCCTGGCCTTGGCGGCATGCAGTCCAATTCGTACCGGCGGAGCGAATCCGTGTGCGCGACGATGATCGGCCAGCGTACGCTGGATAGCGATGCCGCATTCGACCGCCGAAGGGACGGCCTCGAAGGCCACGAAAAACCCATCGCCTGCGTGATCTATTTCCTCTCCCCCATGGCTCGCGAAGAGAGACCTGAGAGTCTGATCGTGCCACCGAAGCAGGTCTTCCCAGGCCTCGTCACCAACGGCCTCTACCAGGTTCGTTGATTTCACGATGTCTGTGAACATGAACGTCGTTACACACGACAGCTCCGTCGACAGGACGTAGGCTGACGTCCCGAGAAAGCGCCGCACCTCCGCTATGAGCGGCTCCCAACAAGCATCTCCTTCCTGGGGCAGATGATTCTTGCCATCAAGTGGGACAAAGCGGGCGTTGGGGATTAGAGCGGCAAGCCGGCGGCCCTCTTCGAACGGCACGACGGCATCATCCCGACAGTGCAAGACCAGGGTCGGGACCCCCACATTCGGGAGCAGATCGAGCACATCGATCTTGCCGGTCTCAATCTGGAATCTTGCCGCATTTTCAGGCGAGGTGGAGACGCGCTGGAGATCATTGAACCACCGCATCTGCTCGAGCGTCGCCCCCGGCATAAAAAGGGTTGTAAAGATCTGACGATACGCTGGGTTATCCTTTCCCCAGCCCTGTTTGGTCAGAGTCAGCAGCGCTTGGCGTTCTTCAAGCGCGTGTGCCTGCCCGCGCTTCGCCCATCCTCGGGCATAGGTTCCGTACAAGAGCAGGTGGCTGACTTTCTCGGGGTGGCGTGCCGCGTAGGCGACGGCGACCGGGCCACCTTGCGAAATGCCGAGAAGGGGGAAACGCTGAAGGCCGAGTGCGTCGATTAAACCTTCCAGATCTCGCACCCATGCTTGAAACGAGAAATCGCCGACGTCCCAATCGGAGAGACCGCAGCCGCGTTCGTCGTAGCGTACGAGGCCATAGCCTGTTGCCAACGCTTCAAGCCAGTGGCGCCAAACGGGGCTATTCCAGTCGAACTCTAAATGACTCAGCCAGTTGGCCGCCTTCACCAGCGGCGAACCGTCGCCAACGGTAGCGTACGCGATACGAACGCCGTCGGCCGTGGTGCAAAAGCGGATCTGCTGCTCCATTGCCCCGACCTTCCGCCTCTACGTCAGGGGCGGTGTTCGGCGGTGACCCTACTAGCTCCTCGCCGGATCTGGTCCCGAGCCGGCTTTTGGCGTACTTTACGACCTGCGCGCGGGCGGCGCCTGACCACTTCACCCTGCTGGCTTATCCGATATACCCTTCAACCGTCTTCTCGTCCCGCACTTTCGCCTCGTCTGGATTGAGCCCCGCCGCCCTGCGGGCCCGGCGCTGGTGCAGCAGATCCCAACACTGGTCCAGCGTCACCTGAATTCGGTGCAACCGCTCGCGATCGGCATCCGTCACTTCGCCCCGGGACTCCTTGGTCCAGATCTCGTGCTCTTCCTTGGCCAGCTCATTGATGCGGTGAAAGACCGATTGGTCCTCCATGGTATCCTCTCCTCTCGGTTGCAATGTGCTTCACCGCAGGCGGCTCAGAACAGTGCGCGCCTCGCGGGGGTCATGGGCTCTGAGCCGATGATCCCGATGTTCATGCTGTCCTCCCCAAGCAGGCCAACCAATCGACCATAATTGTGAACGACCGGAGATCACATGATCATTCCGGACGAAGGTTCATGATCGCGCTCGCGACAGATCCCAGACGGCCGCCCCTGCCAGGACGGTCACCGGGAGAACGATCGACCAAAAACCCCAGCGTTGCTGGGAGAGCCCGCCGATCACTGCGCCTGCGACGTAGGTCGCCCAAATCCCGGTGAGCAGGGGCAGCGACCTCCGCATCGAGGCCGCGGGATCCGTTTGCGGGCGGGGCCGTGGCATCCGCCGCGCCAGGATCTCGGACATCGTGTCGACGGCCAGGCTGGTCAACGTCCCAGTGACGTAGGTCGTTGAGATCCTCTGCTCGCCCACCTGGCGCACCGCGGCGCTCTGCGCTCCCATCGCGGCGCTCAGCAGCGCGACGATTGGCAGTGCGCGGGCGGCCTCGGGGCTGACGCGCCACCAGACCGCCAGCCCCGCGAGAAGGGCCGCGGCCTCCAAGGCAAGCACACCCCCCATCCGGTGGCGTTCGCGCAGGAGCAGCGCGCCGGCGGCGGCCCCGACGACGAATGCCGCAATTGCAAGAAGTACCCGCAGCAGGGCCTGCCATCGACCCTGGCCGATTGCGATCCCGAGGAGGACGGTGTTTCCTGTCATATTTGCGGTGAAGATGCCGAACGTGAGGTAACCGACGGCATCCAGGAATCCGGCCGACCCGCCGAGGAGGAGCACGAGCCGGCGGCGCGGGGCCATGGGCTGGGGGCCGATGGCACTCATCACGAGAGGTCGAGTGAGTCCCTTACGCAGCGGTCGGCTGGGACCGCACCAACTGCAAGATGCCGATGAGCGGAATCCGCGCCCAGAGCGGACGATTGTTCATCTCGTAGCCCAATTCGTACACGGCTTTTTCCAGCAGATGCGCATCGAGCAGGATCTGCGCCTCGGCTCGCCCGCTCGGCATGAAAGGCGCGTCGCCAGCCACCGCAAGATAGGCTTTCAAGAACGCCGCGGAGACCCAGCTATACCAGAACCGCGCATGCGCCTCCAGATGCGGAAGCGCATCAGGATGTTCGGAGATCCCGCCGCGTTCCGCCAGGTCGAAGATCGCGGCGTAGGTCGCGTAGTGGAATGACCGGAGCATGCCGGCGACGTCGCGCAGCGACGGCCGCTTCAGGCGGCGTTCGGTGAGCGACCGTGCAGGTTCCCCCTCGAAGTCGATGATCACAACGTCTTTTCCGGTGTAGAGGACCTGCCCCAGGTGATAGTCGCCATGCGTGCGGATGCGCATCGCGCCGATCTTCCGGTCGACGAGCGAGCGGTAGCGTCCGATGATCTGTCCCTCGGCATCGAGGACCTGCTGCGCCACGGGCTGCACGGAGTCGGGGAGATCTTTTATCCGGCGGCCCAGCGCCTGCAGGGTCTGCCGCGTCAGGCTGCGCATGGACTGGTAGAGCGACCGCTGGTAGAGCGGCGTGAACGGTTCTGGGGCGAACTGCGGGTCGTTCGAGTCCGAGGCGAGCGCCTTGTGGAGTTCGGCCGTGCGTTGCCCCAGCAGGCGGGCGGTGTCGAGATAGGTTCGAATGATTTCGGTCGCCTGCGCGGGAATCTCCCCTGCGGCGAGCTCCACGAGCGGCTCCGGCGGCAGCGTTAGCTCGACGCCGGGCTGCGTCACCGCGCGGTCGAAGTAATGGCGGAGCGCATCGAGCGTGTACCTCCACGCATCCCCCTCGTTGTGGACGAACCCCTGCACGATCGCGAGGGTGATCGGTTCCTGGTGGTTCGCCCGGTATTCGATGGCGCCGGCCACGGGAGGGACATGGGGGAAGGCCGCCCGGTCGGTCAGGAACCGGCCGATCTCGAGGTCGGGGTTGACGCCAACCTCGAGACGGCGGAACAGCTTCAGGATGAAGCGATCGCCGTAGACTACGGACGTGTTGCTTTGTTCCGCTTTCATCAATGCCGGCTCCGCGGTGCCGTCCTCGACCGCTTCGGTGAGCCGCCGCCGCATCGCCGCGGTGGGGTTGAAGACGAGCTCCCCGACCGCCCCCCGCAGCCGCCGGCGGCGGGCGATCGCCTCAAGGAGCGCCGTGGAGAACGCGCGATCCACAGAGGCGTCGTAGAGGAGGCCCGGCTCGGGGAGACCGTCTCGCTGGATCGAGGCGACGGCGGCGTACGGCATGTCCGACCGCACCCGCTCGCCCTGATCCCCCAACGCGAAGGTGAGCGGCAGGACATAGCCCTGGGCGTCCCCTTCGAGGTACTGGACCTCCACCAGCAGGATGTAGGCGGTCTGCGACCCAAGCGGCATGGGCACGACCTCGCGGATCGCCACCGTCTTGATCGGGCGCGCCTTTCCCCCGAACCACCGCCGCGCCCGCATGTAGGCCGGCAGGACCTCCTCGAGGGCGGCCTTGGCCTTTCCTTGGAACAGGGTTTCCAAATCGCCGGACGCCCGGAGGACGGGCAAGGCGGCCTCGCCGTCCGAGCGGCCTGCAGCCAACACGGTCGCGCGTTGCGGCTCCAGCGAAAACATGAAGAACCCGTGCGGTCCCAAGGTAATGAAGTAAGGCAGCTCTCCCACCGGAGGGAAGGGGGTCCGGCCGAAGAGTTCGACCGGGACCATGCCGCGAAACGCGGCGAGGTTGAGCTCGACGTACTGGACGAAACGCGAGAGGTTGGCCACCACGAGAATTAGTTCGTCCTGGTAGCGGCGGAGAAACACGAGCACGCGACGGTTGTCCGGCTGGAGAAACTCGAGCGTCCCCCGGCCGAACGCCTGGTACCGTTTGCGCAGGGCGATCAACCGTTGCATCCACCAGAGCAGGGAGTGGGTGTTGTTGAGCTGCGCTTCCACGTTGACCGTTTCGTAGTGGTACTCGGGGTCGATGATCACCGGAAGGTAGAGCCGCTGGGGATTCGCCCGGGAGAAGCCGGCGTTCCGGTCGGCGCTCCACTGCATCGGTGTGCGCACGCCGTTGCGGTCGCCGAGGTAGATGTTGTCGCCCATCCCGATCTCATCGCCGTAGTAGACGATGGGGGTCCCCGGCGCGGAGAAGAGCAGGCCGTTCATCAGCTCGATCCGCCGGCGATGGTTGCCCAGCAGCGGGGCCAGCCGCCGGCGAATGCCCAAGTTGATCCGCGCGTTCGGGTCGTGGGCGTAGACGCGGTACATGTAGTCGCGATCTTCGTCCGTGACCATCTCGAGGGTCAGCTCGTCGTGGTTGCGCAGAAACATTGCCCACTGGCAGGTGTCCGGGATCGGCGGGGTCTGCTGCAGGATCTCGAGGATCGGGAACCGGTCCTCCATCCGAATCGCCATAAACAGACGCGGCATCAGGGGGAAGTGAAACGCCATATTGCACTCGTCCCCCTCGCCGAAGTAGGAGATCGCGTCCTCGGGCCACTGGTTGGCTTCGGCCAGGAGCATCCGGTCGGGATACTGGTCGTCGATGTGGCGCCGGAGCGTCTTGAGGAAGGCGTGGGTCTCGGGGAGGTTCTCGCACGACGTGCCCTCGCGTTCGTACAGGTACGGCACGGCGTCCAGGCGGAGCCCATCCACGCCCTCCCGGAGCCAGAAATCCACGACCTGGAGCATCGTCCGCTGCACGGCCGGGCTATCGTAGTTCAGATCGGGTTGGTGCGCGTAGAACCGGTGCCAGAAGTAGGCCTTCGCCACAGGATCGAGCGTCCAGTTCGATGGCTCGAAATCCTTGAAGATGATCCGCGCGTCCCGATACCGGTCCGGGGTATCGCTCCAGACATAGAAGTCCCGCCACCGGCTGCCGGGGGCGGCTCGGCGCGCCCGTTGGAACCAGGGATGCTGGTCGGACGTGTGGTTGAGCACGAGTTCGGTGATCACCCGCAGCCCGCGGCGGTGCGCTTCCCGGAGGAAGATCTGGAAGGCGCGCATGTCGCCGTAGTGTGGGTGGATCCCGGTGTAGTCGGCGATGTCGTAGCCATCGTCGCGCAGGGGGGAGGGATAGAAGGGCAGGAGCCAGAGCGCGGTGACCCCCAGGTTTTGCAGATAGTCGAGCTTATCGGTCAGCCCGCGGAAGTCCCCGATCCCGTCCCCGTCGCTGTCGGAGAAGGCACGGACGTGCACCTCGTAGATGATCGCGTCCTTGTACCACAGCGGCTCATGCTCAAGGGCGGCGTCCTTGCGTCGGGGCATCGAGGCCACCTCAGCGCTTCACGCGTAGTACTCGAATTGCTGCTCGGTTCGGACCCGGCGCCGCACGCGGAAGATGTGCGCGGGGGCCCTGCGGGGGTCGAGCTCCACGTAGTTCCGCGCGCCGTGCCAGAGAAAGCGCGAATCGGTGAGGAGGTCGTGTACCTGATAGGGCTGCTCCGGGTCGAGCCCCAGCGTCGCGAGGTCGAGGGCCGTCCAACCGGCCTGGGGGTGGTGCGGGTCGAGGTTCGCGACCACCAGGACACAGCTGGCGAGGTCGTCGGTGCGTTTGCTGTAGCAGATCAGCTGCTCGTTGTCCACGCCGTGGAATCGGAGGCTGCGGTCGCCCCACAGAGCCGGGTTGTCCCGCCGGATTTGATTCACCCGCGCGATGACCTCTCGGAGGCTGTCGGGTCGGTCCAGCTCCCAGCGCTTGATCTCATACTTTTCGGAATCCAGGTACTCTTCGCTCCCGGGCTCGCGGGGGACGCGTTCGCACAGTTCGAAGGCCGGTCCGTAGACGCCGTACCCCGCTCCTAACGTCGCGGCGAGCACGAGGCGCGTGATGAACGCCGGCCGCCCACCCAGCTGGAGGAACTCCGTGAGGATGTCGGGGGTGTTGGTCCAGAGGTGCGGCCGGTAGTGCTCACGCACGTCCGTCTGCGTGAGCTCGGTGAAGTACTCGGTCAGCTCCGCGCGCGTGTTGCGCCAGGCGAAGTAGGTGTACGATTGCGTGAACCCGAGCCGGCTGAGGCGGTACATCACCTTCGGGCGCGTGAACGCCTCGGCGAGAAAGAGCACCTCCGGATGGTCGCGCTTGACCTCCCCAATCAGCCATTCCCAGAAGGCAAACGGTTTGGTGTGCGGGTTGTCCACTCGGAAGATGCGCACGCCCTGAGCGATCCAGAAGTCGACGATGCTCTTGAGTTCCGCCCACAGCTCGCGCCACGCGTTCGTGTCGAAGTCGAACGGGTAGATGTCCTCGTACTTCTTGGGCGGGTTCTCCGCGTACTGCACGGTCCCATCGGGCCGGCGGCGAAACCACTCCGGGTGCTCCCGGACGTAGGGGTGATCCGCCGAGCACTGGTAGGCCAAGTCCAGCGCAACTTCGATCCCGAACTGCGAGGCGCGTTCGACGAGACGGTGGAAGTCGTTGAGTGTGCCGAGCTCGGATTGCACCGCCTTGTGCCCCCCGGCTTCCGATCCGATCGCCCACGGGCTGCCCGGATCGGTGGGGCCGGCGGTCGTGGCGTTGTTCTTGCCCTTGCGGTGAGTGTGCCCGATGGGATGGATGGGCGGGAGGTAGAGCACATCGAATCCCATCTCCGCGACGTACGGCAGACGCTGGATGCAGTCCATGAGCGTGCCGTGCCGGCCCGGGGTTGGGGCGCACGAGCGGGGGAACATCTCGTACCACGCACTGAACCGCGCCCGCTCCCGGTCGACGACGACGGCGAGCGTTCTCTCGTAGGTCGTGGCGAGCCGGCGGTCGGCATACTTCTGCATGAGCGCGCCGAGTCCGGCCGGGATCGGTGACTCCTGCTCTTCGCGCGTGCCGTTTCGCAAGGCGTCCGCGTAACGCGCGAGGTGCTCCGCGTCGGGGCCCGCGACGCGCCGCCGCGCGTCTTCGACCAGCGCGGCCCCGATGAGGAGTTCGATCCGGACCTCCTGCCCTGCCTCGATTCGCTTCGGCAGGTCCCGAACCCAGGACATGAACCGGTCGACCCAGGCCTGCACGGTAAACTCGTAGCGGCCGATCTTGGTGACCGTGAACGCTCCCCGCCACCGATCGTTGCCGAGCGGCGCCATGGGCGTCTCGGTCCACTCGCCGTCCTGAAACCGATGGAGGAGGACGCACGCCAGAGCGTCATGCCCGTCCACAAAGACGTCCGCCTCCACGTCGACCTGCTCGCCGATCGTCCGCTTGACCGCGAACCGCCCGCCGTCGATTTCGGGTACCACACCCGTGACGACGACCCGGCGCCGGCCGTCGAGCTCCATCCCCCTATCGTTCCCGGGATCCGGCACGGCGATCCTCCTCGCTAGGCTCTCCGCTCACAAGGTTTTACCCATGCGCCGGTGATCTCGGACCGTGTCGTCTGCTCCCAGACTTGGCCGGGGAGCAGGTCCACGGGCCAGCGCAGCAAGAGAACCATCCCCTGATCGGTTCGCTCGTACCCCCCCTCGGAGTTGGAGACGGTGACCAGCGGGAAGCTCCACGCCGCTGCTGGGATCGACGGCGTGAAGGTCAGGACCAGCCCCGAGTGGCCTTCCACGATGACAAGCCGGCCGGCCGCCGGGAGCTCCCCGACCTCGTCGAGCCGGAGGCGGCGTTCCGCGGCGTCGGCCCACACCTGCCCGGGGGCGCCGAACAGGCCGAGGCCCCATTCCTCAGCGAGGAGCGCTTGGAGCGGTGCCGGGCCGTTCCAGCGGAGCCGGACCGTGTGGTCCAGCCCATGCTGGCCGGCCGCGAGCTCGAGCCGGCGCTCCATCGTCACCATCCCGCCGAAGAGGGCCGATTCGCGGGCGAGGGTCAGCGCCGCCGTCCCAGGTGCCTCGGCCAATTCCCAGCCGTACGCTCGGGCGGCGAATCCGCCGAGGTCGTCGTGCTCGTCGCGCCAGACCTGCTCGAGTGTCGTCCCCGTGGGGAGCAGGTGGACGCGCAGGCTGGGCCGCCGCTCCCGGTCGTAGATCAGAAGCCGCTCGAGTCCGGGCTCTTTCGTGCGCACGGCCGTCGTATGAATCGATTCCATCTGGGCGTCCGCGCCTCCGGCCGTGCTCGTCTCCGCCGCGCGGCGCAGGTCGACGTGGTACGCTTCGGGGCGGCGGGTGAGCACGTTGCCGAGGTGGCGCGGTACCGGCCGGTAGTCCCACTCGATGACGCATCCCCCCCTGGCGGGGTCGACGGTGAGGACGAGGATGTCGGTGGCGAGGCGCACGTCCGTCCGGCCGTCGCCGTCCAGATCGCTGGCTTCCGCGAGCGCGTACGGTCCCCGGTGTTGGGCGGCTTCCGCCATCGCCTCCGCGGCGATCAGGCGGCCGAACGCGGCGCCGCGGACGTGCGGGAGGTACACACCGCCGAAGACG
>Ga0070706_100003623_pt1 | contig 15119 bp, 12 predicted proteins | sample KBSK5501metaG_FD_65476 | JGI IMG/M metagenome (GOLD analysis project Ga0070706, IMG submission 65476) | Corn, switchgrass and miscanthus rhizosphere microbial communities from Kellogg Biological Station, Michigan, USA - KBS K5-50-1 metaG | ecosystem: Host-associated > Plants > Roots >...
CGCATGGCGAACTCCGGGGGGCTCGAGTAGACCATGCGATTCACTACGTTCCGTGCCCGCCCCAGCACTTTTCTCGGGACTGCCAGGTTCTGTCGGAGTAACTCAGAGATGGCCGACATCTAGCGCTCCGCCACGATTAACGAACGCCGCACGGGAGATGACGGATGAGAGCATTCACTAGGAAGCACCTCCACACGACGAAACATTTTTCCTACTTCAGCTAGCCACACATCTAATTCGTACTCATCGACCCGATGTGGCACATGCCACTGTTGAACCCAATAATCCGTAGGAGGAACATACTCCAAGATAAGCGTTTCCTTGGTCAGCGATGCTGCGATTGCCACAATGGACTTCACATCGTACCCTTGCATGAAATACAGGTGGTGTACCAACGCCAACATTAAAGTGTGATCCGCTTGGAATCTTTTCTGCAGGCTGTCATAAAACCTTGGACCGTGGGGCGTAATTGGCCAGAACGGCGAAGCTACCACTGGAGTAATCCGTAGATCATTCTGTTTAGCTTTCTTATATAAATTGTTAATACACTGCCGATCCATATCCATTGAGACGACATTAAATCCCATTCTTTCCGCCAGCAAGCTATACCAACCGGTATTACAGCCAAGGTCAAGGATTCGCCCCCTCTTGAGCGTGAGGAGGATTTTCTGAACGCTCCGCTGCTTATCGTTCCACTTTTCAATATTGGCTTCGGACGTTTCGGGATACCCTGACGCGTAGTCGGACCACCGTGTCGCCAGATTCCGCAGCTGGTATTTTGACATCTCGCGCTTCATTATCCCGAGCAGCTTGAGAACCGAGGCGGAGCCTCCTCCCTGCCTGATTTTCTCCCATCGGCGATATTTGAGTCTTTTCAGTTTCCGCATTATCAGAAACTGTTTATAAAACAAGTAGCCGGTCGCCATGTCTACCGAAACCCAATTTTTAGTGCCGAGGAGATAGAACGCGTAGTCGCCCTGGTCTCGAACAATCATCTCTAAGGGATGGAGAAAGCAATTTATCCATTCTTCAAGTGGCTTCCAGGGCTCATTGGCTCCAAGGGGGATGATAGAGCTAAAGTCGACATAGACAGGGCGAGTATTAGAGAACATAATGTTCCAGCCATGGCTATCCTGCAGCTGTAGCTCATGTTCGGCGAGTACTGCACTCAGATCGCAAAAGAGACTCGCGGCATCGAACAGCATTGAAGGACTCCATTCGCTGACTACGGGCCCTGCTGGAAGAACTTCGTGTTCTACGACAACATCGTAACCAGGCATTTGCAGATCCGCTTTCCAGGTCTTGACAAGGCCCCATGCCTCAATCCTGTCAATGAGCCCTTTCTTCTCCAGAATTTGAAAGGCTTTCGCGGACTGGCCACGCAACGCCCGAAAGAGTCGTCCTTGCAACCAGAAGACTCTGCCGCCGGGATCCGAAAAGGAATGAGGAGACCAATCGAGACTGGAAAAGTCCAGCTTCTTATCCACTTCTGTTGTGTTCATAAATTTAGCACTCGAACAGTTGCGAGATGGACAACTCTGCCTGCTTGGGAAATCGCTTTCTTACAGACCATCAGTCATATCGTCCTTTCCCAAATAGAGGGTGCGACCACAGGATAATCCGTGGTTTCGATATACCTGTCTCCCACGAGCGGCCCGGGCTCGACGCACAACTGCATGCAATCCTGTATGCCATCGATAGGAAATTGCCCGGTTCCCATCCATATGTTTACGCGGTAGCGGCCTGGCGCCATCGGAAGTTGCTCAAGCCTTACCGTAATTTCCGTCCTTCCCTGAGAAATGGGGAACTCTTGACCCACGTCGGATGAGTGCAATTTGAGCAAGGGAGCATCCTCTTCAGATCGGATCCCTATTGCCAAACTCACCCAGAGGTCACCTTTATTGGAAGGTGGGCGGTGTATTGAAAAAGTGAATTCTGCTGACCGACCGGTTTGGAGGGGATTCGGCCGCACCTCAAAGTGCTCGATAGTAGCACGCCGGTCTCCTGCGCGAATCCCTTGCGAAGGTTGAAACACGTTGCCTTGCGTGAACTGGGACAGGTACTGCCGAAGAACTTCCGGCATTTGCCCCTGTCCTTCAACCCGACCTGAGCTGAGAAGTATCCCTCGCTGGCACAAATTCAACATCGCGGCAGTGTTATGGCTTACAAACAGGACTGTCCGGCCTTCTTTCGATACATCGTGCATCTTGCCGATGCATTTTTTCTGAAATGGCGCGTCCCCGACCGCCAGGACCTCGTCCACAATCAAGATTTCTGGATCGAGGTGGGCCGCAACCGCGAATGCCAGGCGCACATACATCCCGCTCGAATAACGCTTCACAGGCGTATCCATAAACTTTTCGATTTCCGCAAAGGCAATAATCTCATCCAGCTTTCGCTTGATCTCCGCTTTCTTCATTCCTAGGATGGCACCGTTTAGATAGATATTCTCCCGCCCGGTCAATTCAGGATGAAATCCCGTGCCAACCTCAAGTAGGCTGGCCAGCCGTCCATACACCTTTGCATGACCTGTGGTGGGGTCAGTAATTCGCGAGAGGATTTTGAGGAGCGTGCTTTTTCCTGCCCCGTTGCGGCCAATGATACCGATGACCTCGCCATGCTTGACCTCAAACGTGACATCCTTTAACGCCCAAATGGTATCGTCGATTGGGTCTGGCCGGCCGTTACCCCGAAGTAGTGACCCTAAGCCACCCATCAGATGATCCCGCAACGTATCATGACGTTGTTTGGCCACCCCAATCTTATATTGTTTGGAGAGGCCTTCAATCTGGATGGCGATGTCACTCATCAGATGTCATCCGCGAAGGTCCTTTCCATTCGCTTGAAAAAGAGTATCCCGCCTACGAGCGACGCGAGGACCGCGAATCCGCTGATCGCCATGATCCCGAAGTGAGGAGGAACTTTGCCCAAAACGGCCCAGCGGAATCCCTCAATGACGCCTACCATCGGGTTCAGGCTATACACTAATCGCCACTTCTCTGGAACCAGGCTTACAGGGTAGACGACCGGCGAAGCAAACATCCAAACTTGGATTATGAACGGCACGACATGATTGACGTCACGGTACCTCACATTGAGCGCGGAGAGCCACAGACCCACACCCAAAGCCGTCAGCAGCGCTAGAAGGAGGAATGCGGGTGCTGCGAGGAGGGCCCAGGTTGGTGCAATCCCATACCAGGCTATCATGGCGAAGAGGATTAACAGTGAACAGCAGAAATCGACAAGTGGAGGAAGTACGGCGGCCAGCGGGATAATCAACCTCGGAAAATAGACCTTTGTGATCAGACCGGAATCCCCGATCACACTCGAGGCACAACGGCTGATGGCTTGGGAGAAATAGATCCACGGCAGAAGAGCTGCGAAAGCGAAAATGGGATAAGGGACTCCATCCGAAGGGATTTTTGCGAATTGGTTGAAGACCAGGGTAAAGATTAACATTGTCAACAAAGGCTGGAGTATCGCCCACGCTACGCCAATCGCGGTCTGCCTATAACGAACTTTCACGTCTCGCCAGACCAGGAAATACAGGAGTTCGCTATATTGCCAGAGCTCTTTGAGATTGATGTGCCATAGAGGCTTGCCAGATTCGATCACAACGAAAGGCTGTGGAAGCGTACCTGGTGTCCCCTCAGGACTCACTTTGCCTGATATTGTGGCCGTCCGATCCATTAGTCCGCACCCTGACGGTAAGCTAACTTGTGTTCAATAGCAGAAGAGTGTTTAGCATGTGTGTCATACCAACCTGGTATAGTTCTACGTAAAAGCTTCGATAGGACTGTTCTAAATCCTCTGCCGATAGAAGAACTGTTTAATTTTCCGTAATCGCCAAATAGTTTATATAGTATAAATATGATTCTGTATTTATTGATTACTTGATTGTAGTGTTTCCATTCGCCGGGAAGATCCTCTCCAAAAAGGCCCGAGGAATCATGCTTAAAATGATAACCCACGTAAGATCCTTCTTTGGAGGGATTAGGCTCAGCCTGATATGAAACACCGCATTGTTGAACGGCTTTAAATTTGGTGTAACCTAGTTGCCTAAACAGATTGAATTCTTCTACAAGTTTGCGAAACATTACTTTTTCAGACTCGATCGAAACGTAATTGGGCTTTTGGTCAAAATTAAGCAACGCTTTTAGGCACAGCGTATCCATTCCCTCAATATCAACCTTTAGAAAGTGTGGAATTCCGTATTTTTCTAAACACTGTCCAAAATTGACGCTAGGAACATCAATAACCTCACTGGATGTCCCGAGAATTTCATTTCGACGCGCCCAGTCATATGACACGGTCCCCCATTCGGTAATAGTCTTGTTCTTATAAAATTTTAGCGTCTGCCGTTTAGTTTCTCCCTGTGGCATTTCTACAATGGCTCCTTCAACTATTATTAGCCTCCCATTTTCAATCTCCTTTGAGAATTTATTCCTACAAAGCGCTGATAAATCAGGATCTGCTTCGAAACCAATTACCTTAAATCCTTTCTTGAGATAATAGTCGCTATCTTCTCCTTTATGCATGCCCACATCATATATCAAGTCTTCATGTTTTCTTGTTTTGTTCATTCATTCCTGTAATATAAGCCCCACGCTATGGCCAGTAGGTGAGTCACTCACGTTAAAGAGAATCAGTTCGTTCGAAGAGCCACAAGTATTAGTTTTGAAAAAAAGTGTCCATAGTGTCGCTCTTAGGCAACACCCAATAGCATTCCTATGCGTTCCTGCTAATACTAATTGACGATTCTTTCGGTGCGGCGCTTGCTAGAAAACCAAACCCGGCAAGTGGCATAAAGGTTCTTCCCCGAAGCGTCCAGCACCCGTTTTCTCAATGACCATGAATTTCGGTCCATTTCAAAATCTACCTCCGCTTGTCAGGAAGCATGTCTGATCGTCATCCTCAGCGCCGGCCGGTCAAAATCTCCGCGATCCGTTCAGCGGCCTGCCCATCCCACAGTTCCGGGATCCGCCCCTCATGTTCCCCGTCACTTAGCACTTTTTCGGCGGCGGCCCAAAGGCGATCCCGGTGGTTGCCGACGAGAATGTTCGTCCCCTGCTCGACGGTAATCGGACGTTCCGTATTCTCACGAAGCGTCAGACAGGGAACATTGAGGACCGTGGTTTCCTCCTGGATGCCTCCGGAATCGGTCAGCACCAACCGTGCGCTATTCATCAACGACAGGAACTCCAAATAGCCTAGCGGCTCTGTGATGATTACCCGTCTTTCATTCGTGATATTGTCCCGTTTGAGCCAGGGCAAACGTTCAGCCAGCGTCGCCAATTGCGCTCGGGTCCTGGGGTGACATGGGAACACGATCGGAAGGCGCCGGCTGATCTCCCACATGGTGTCAAGAATATTCGCAAGTGTTTCCGGGTCGTCCACATTACTCGGACGATGGAGGGTCAGAAGCGCGTAACCGCGTGGAGTCATTCCAAGCTTCTGCGAAATATTGAGCTTCTGCGCCCGCTCTCTATGCTTCAGAAGAGTATCCACCATGACGTTACCGACGAAAAAAATCTTCTCTTCCGGGAGTCCTTCCTTCAGGAGATTCTTCTGAGCACTGGGCTCGGTGATGAAGAGATAATCGGAAAGATGATCGGTAACGATACGGTTCAACTCTTCCGGCATCGTCCGATCGAAGCTCCGAAGTCCAGCTTCAACGTGCGCAACTGCGATTCCCATCTTCGCCGCGCACAAGCTGGCCGCGACTGTGGAGTTCACGTCCCCGAACACCATGACGAGATCCGGTTTCTCTTGTTTGAGGAGCGGCTCAAAACGGATCATGATCTGGCCGGTTTGCTCGCCATGGGAGGCCGACCCCACCTGTAAGTCCAAGTCGGGTTCCGGTAGACCCAGTTCATCGAAAAACAATTGTGACATCTGCCGGTCGTAATGCTGCCCTGTGTGGATCAGCATTACTGTGATTCCCGACCGCTTGCGCAACGCCTCCACGACGGGCGCGGCTTTAATAAAATTAGGGCGTGCGCCGACCACGCAAATTATCTTCATAGCGAGGTCCTACTGACTTTGCGCAAGAGCTGCGCCTCATTGTCTGCAGACTCTTCTCGACGAACTCCATCATCAGCTTCCGGCGTTTCTCTAGGGTTATCCCAGAGTGCGGCGTGGCCACGGAACGCTCTGAACGCGGCCAGCAGAGCCGCAGCATTCAGCATGACGAACATAAAGGCGGCCGCCGTCCAACGCTCCCGCACACCCAGCCGGCGCAACCCCCATCCGATAGCGGCCATAGTATAGCCTATGGCTTGCAGGATGAAGAGGTAGCGCAGCCATCCATGCATTACGAAGAGGTTTGAAACAAAGAGCGCCACGAGACAGAAGGGCGCCGCGAGCCGACACACCTTGTGGGAGATAAACTGGAAGAACAATCGATTGCGCCACGGCTTCATCAAGTCAGGGCAGAGCATCAGCGCCTGATAGTTGCCCGCCAGCGTACGCACCTTGCGCTTGAATTCTGTGCGGTGGTCCTGCTCGATCCAGTCGAATGCCTGTGCCCGCGGTTCAAAGACGACCCGGTACCCATGCATAGCGATCCGCATAGGCACGAGCAAATCGTCGAGAATCGTGCCTCGGGGAAGCGGCTCGAACAGGCTGCGGCGGATCGCATAGATCGCCCCCGTTGTTCCGACGGCCGAATCGATGGCACTTTCAGTGCGCCGGATCCACTTTTCGATGCTCCAGTAGAGTCCTGCCGCCTCGGCGCCATTGCCGCTGGAGTGGCTTTGCAACATGAGTTCGCCGCTCACCGCTCCGACCTGTGGATCCGAAAAATTCTCGACCAACTCCGCCACTGCTGAAGGAGAAAATATTTGCCGGGCGTCTGCAAATACGATGATTTCGCTCTGCGAACGCGCCACACCCGCGGTGAGCGCCATCGCTTTACCTTGCTGTTCAGTCAATGCGAGGAGGGTAACGCGTGTCGGATCACATTGCCGAACGATCTCTTCGGTCTCATCGGTTGATCCGTCGGAGACAACGATGATGTTCAGGAGATCCGGCGGATAGTGCTGCCGTAGACAATTGTCGATCCGTACGGCAAGACGCTTACCTTCATTGCGAGCTGCGATCACGATGGAGACAGTCGGGAACTTGGATGAGCCGCGCCCGCTCGGTTTCCCGGCCCACCATCTCCAAACCGCCAGTATGCAGGGATACCCTAGGTAAGTATAAACGAGTCCGAGGAATGCCCCCCACAGAACGATCTTCAGCGGGTCCACCACGATCCTTTCCATAACAGTGAATCAGGGAATGACTGCGTGGGAGCGACTTTCCCCGCGCGGTATCGAAAAACCACCTCGCCGGTGAGGCTCTAAAATTTGTTCTGTTTTTGCAAGAGCTTCCTGAAATTGCCTGTTCCAACGGTCTCCGTCTCGCCGGCATGAACCGGACGCCTCGGCTCCACCATGTAATGGGGAATCCCTTCCGTCCACACCCCGGTCAGCAGGATTCCTGCCTGAATGGTTGGTTTCAACGAGTTGAGTGCCTTCGCGACGAGTTCGCGTTCTGTCGCTCCAGCTCGGATCACGAACGCCAAAAAGTCAGCCATGCCGGCCAGCACGATCATATCGGCCAATGGCAGGATCGGCGGAGCGTCAAGAATGATATAGTCGAAGCGAGGCCTGAGCTCGGTCAGGATCTTGCGGAGCTGGTGTACCTTCGACAGCTCCACTGGTCCATTTTCCTGATTGCCGGCGGGGAGGAGCCAGAGCGGCCATTTCTCCAGCGGGTGAAGACTTTCCTCAAGCGTGTGGGTGCCGCGGAGCACCTCGGCCAGTCCAGGTTCAAGCCCGGCTCCCAAGTAGCGGTGCAGCATCGGACTTTTCAGATCGCAATCGATCAGCAATGTGTTCTTGCCGAGGTCTCGCGCCAGAGTGTACCCAAGATTAACCGCAGAGGCCGATTTCCCTTCCCCCTTAACGGAGCTCGTGATAACGATGACCGGGGTCTGCCCTTCTTTCGCTTGCGCCATCAAGGCCAATCGTGTCGCCGCCACCCGGAACTGCTCCGCCACGATCGACGTAGGTCTCCATTTGCTGACAAGATTGAACTCCGGCGGAAGCGGGCCCGTTCCGTTTCCTCCGTTACTCGTGGTCCCACCGTTTTTGTGCCCGAACCATCTCAACAGTCTGCCCTTCTTAAGCAGCAATGCGTCCTCCGCCTGCGTTGTCGGCTGCAAGTGGGCGCCCTCGATGGCCGTCTGGCCGTATCGCGGGGCGGGCAGAGCCATACTGGTCCCGCCGTACGCCGTTGTGAAATCTGGAATTGCTGCAAGCAGAGGAATCCCCAATAACAACTCGGCCTCTTCGGCACGGCGAAACTTCAGCATTGACTGCTCCAACACAAAAGCGCCGCCGAATCCCAGCCCGCAGCCGGCCGCCAATCCCATGAGCATGATACGGAGCAGATCCGGCTTGGACGGCTTCTGAGGCATGTTGGCCGGATCGATGACCCTGAACTGTTCGCCCTTCTGCCGTTTCTCGAGGTTCTCGGCCACCTTGGCGCTCAGTCTCTTGTCGAGCAGCGACTGATAGTTCCTTTGCATGTTGTCGTAATCGCGCAATAGGATCATCAACTCCTGCTCGCGCTCGGGCATTCGCGCGACGCGCCCTTCATGATCTGCCTCGCGTCCGAGCAGCCGTTCTTGACGCTTTTTCAGCGCGAGCAGCTCAGGTTTCGCCTCATCACGTTGCCGAAGGAGCCCAGCCAGATACGAGTCGAAGCTCTTCAGCCCTTCCTGATCTATATCCTTGTTGGATTGTTGATCCTTCTCAAGGAGCTGAGCTTTGATCGTCAGGATCTCCTGTTTGGTCTGGATGATATCCGGATAGGTGTCCTTGTAGGCGGACTGCAGCGATGTCAGAGTGCGCTCCAGCTCCCGGAGCCGCGCCACAAGAGGATCCCCTGAGTGTCCGCCGCCGATGCCCGGCGTCGTCGTGCCACCTGTCTCGTAATCCCGGATCGCCTTATCGATCATCGCTATCCGGTCGTTCCACCTAGTGATGCCTTCGGATGTTCCGTTCAACTCGTCCTGCAGTCGATCGAGCGCGCGCAGACTCGCCTCCATCTGCTGCGGCAACTCTCCCATGTATCGTTTCTTGTAGTCGCTGATGACCTGTTCCTGAGCTTCCAGCCCGCCCTTACTCCTCGCAAGCTCCTGCTCAAGAAATTCCGATGCCCCTTCGACGAATTGCTCCCGGACCTTCAGGTTCTCCTCGATAAACTGCGCGGCTAACTTGGAGGTGACTTTCATCGCCACCGTCGGATCCCTATCCTCGAACGAAATTGAAAAGGCCTCGATGCTCTTCGCCGAAAGAGCGTTTCCGACCGTTTCGACTTTGACGCTGCTGCGCATTCTCTCGATGACGCCTTCCACGCCATCCCGAGCCACTTCGGCCTGGTAGAGCTTGAACTCGTCGACTACCCGGCTGAGCATCGTCCGGCTCATTACCTGCTGTTTGATCATAATGAGCCGCCCCTCGATGTTGCCTTCGACGATGCCTCTCACATAGCTCTCGGGAATCTTTTGACCCTCCACCAAAATCAATGTGGTCGACCGGTAGGTCTTGGGCAGCACCATGCACAGCAGGCCGGCTATTCCGAGGCACACACAGATCGTTCCCAGTATCAGCCACTTTCTTCGGACCGCGATATCCCAATAATCGGAAATCGTCAGAGGTAAGGACGGGGTCATCTTATTTTCGCCTCTCTATGCATACCTTAGCTCCGAAGATGGGGGCACGGCGCGCCGTGCTCCTACGCTGATACCTGCCTGCCTACGGTACAATGATCGTGTCTCCGGATTTGATCATGAGGTATTCCGGATCACCTTGGCCCTTGACAAGATCGTCGTAGGGCATAGCGAGACGAACTTCCCGCCATCCTCCGGTCCCATTGGTGAAATGACGCACTATTTGAAGTTTGTTTCGTGAGGCGTACGGCGTGAAGCCACCGGCGATGGAAATCGCCTGGAGAATGGTAGTGTACGATTTCAGTTGATACTTGCCGGGCCTACTAACTTCGCCGAGCACGAACACGTTGTAGCTGTTTATCTCTTTCACGCTGACCGACACCGTAGGATTTTCCTTGAACTCTTTGAGACGTGTAGCGATTCGCCCGGCCAGTTGGTCGGCGGTCTGGCCAGCCGCCTGAACATCCCCGATCACCGGCATGGAAATCATTCCGTCCGGTCGGACGATGACTACACGTGACAAGTCTTGATTGCGCCATACCACCACTTCCAGCACATCTTCAGGCCCCAGCACAAATTCGCTGTTTGAGCTCTTGCTCTCCAACGCCGATCCTACCAAGCCAGTTTGCGTACATCCGGGGAGCGCTGAAAGAGTTATCACGACAGCGACCGCCACCAGCCCAGGCAAACCCAACCTCACAAGAGCGCTTACAACGTGCCGCATCATGGCAGCAACACCATGGTTTCCGACGGCACTACAATTGTGTCGCCGGGCTTCAGCTCAATATTCTGTTGGCCGCCATCGCGGAGCACAATATCATCATAGCTCGCCTTCATCTTCACACTCCCGTTGCTAGTGTCGTTGAAGCGGAACACCACCACTTTGTTCCGTGCAGCGGTTGAGGTAAAGCCGCCGGCGATTGTGATGCCTTGCAGGAGAGTGGTCTTGCTCTTCAAAGGAAACTTGCCGGGCCTACCGACCTCCCCCAGCACAAAGATTGCATAGCTGTTGACTTCTTTCACAATGATGGCTACCGTCGGGGCCTCCTTATACTCTTTGAGCTTTGCCGAGATGTCCGCGGTCAGTTGGGTTGGGGTCTTGCCGACCGCGGTGACATCCCCGATCAGCGGCAATGAGATCCGCCCATCAGGGCGAACCTGAACAACCTTAGAGAGATCCTGATTGCGCCAAACTGTAATTTCTAAGACGTCTTCAGGGCCGATAATGTAATCACGGGTGACGATAAGCGACGACTTTTCAATCGCTTGCTGCGGGCTCGCCTCACGTTCCTGCACCGGCACCCGCGTCAAGGCCTCGCTAACCGCGGCTTCTGGAAGGACCGGTTTCTTGGTCGGACCTGCGGCTTGGGCCCTGCATTCGCCGCTGAAAACCGTAGTTGATAATCCCAATATAATGATCAGGATAATGATCTTCATAGACTCCCTATACGCGCGAAATGCCTCAGTGACGACATTGACTTTCCGTTTGAGCCTGGCAACCGTTTATTATCGTGTAAACGTGCCCGCACATCAATACCAATCCAGTGGATAGACCCTACGGAAGAGGGAGGACTTGCCCAATAGATGACAATTGTCGCTTTTGGCATCAGCTTCTACCGAACTGGCGCGTGACAAAGAGGACGAAAGCGCAAGCTGATGACGAGCATTAGCGTATCATAATGCGTTTAGAGAGACAACTTTTCGAAACGCGACGTTTCAAGCCCTAGGCAAGCTTCTCAATGGCGGGTACTTATAGGCGGCTAGATGCTGATGGCCAGGATCTACAGCCATGATGCTGTCAGAGAGATAGTCACAAGTTCGCGACTAAAGCTCGACGTGGCGCCGGTGAAACCTTGGTTAAAATGAGTATGAGAATATAAGAAGGCCCCGCTTAACCAGCGTCTGATCGAATACCTCAAGCTAAAGTCTGCGCCATAGGAGTCAAATGTCAAGTTCGAGCCGGAGGATCCCGAGGTTCTCGAGGTTAATGAGGCTGCTGAGGAACTGCGAGCGTAATTCGCACCCGCTGTTCCCGTGAGCCGTTCAGTGAATCCGTGCGTCACTGCCAGTGAGACAAGGTTGCTTTCCACCGCGGTGGCTGCAATGATAAAACTCGGTGACACCGATCTGGCATATGAGAACGTCGTGGTCGTGTTCTTCTCCCTCCACGAGACTGATAGATTAGCTAGAGGAGCCACGCGATTGGATGGTGAAATGAGGGTCGCGCCTCCCGCTACCGTCGCGGTAAGCTGCGGGGAAAAGAGATGTGTGAGCCCCACGGTGCCTCCCTCCGTCTGAAAACTTCCTGCCCCACCGTTGAAATCCGTGTTCGAGTAAAGAGCCTGAAGATTCAAGGTATCGGTGGTTGTAAGTTTCACGTTCGGTCCGGCACTGGCATTGTGTACGGTAGTCCCGAACAGTGAGGTCTGGCCTGGCGCCCCAGTCTGGGGTGGCGCTCCAATGGTGTTGCCAAAACTCAGAATGGAATAGCTATAGCCAGCATTTAAATCCACGCGTGGAGTCAATGTATAGCCACCCGTTAAGGACACGGTGTTTGACAATGATCGCACCCGTTGCGGCTGGATACCAGTAGCAAATGGATTAAGCCCGACGGTATTGGTGACAAATGCCGGCAGTTCAGGTGTGTATAGGACGGTGTCTGCAATCTGCAATCGGGCTCGTTTATCAAGCCGTCTCACGAGCTGAGTCAGATCGACATTGAGCGATCCCGTCGCCGAGACGTAGTTCAAGTTCGAGTGTTTGGCATAAGACGAGACGCTCAAACCGGCGGACAGTGTCCCTTCCAACGGTCTACCTCTATAGGTCGCACTAATCCCAGGCGAGACGGTTGTGACAAAATCATCCTTATCGGCCCCGCCGCCGATAAATACATTGCTGTCGTATGCTTCTGATACCGTCAGAGAGGGAGTGAACCTAAGGTCCGCAAGAGCTGGATGGGGCGCCGCGAGAAGCCCAAGTACAATGCCGAAAATGACAATTCCTATAGGAACCGAACGGCGGAGAGGGTCCTTCAGATTAAGCTTTTGCAACTAGTAGCATCCCCTCTTCGGAAAAGCCCCTTTGAGACCAATCAGGCGCGTGAAGTTAATAACCTAGCAGGCTTTGCTGTCAAGCGCAAAATGTCTGTCATCGGGTCTAGACCCCTCAATGGGAGTAAGTGACCTGTCTCGCTATGGTGAAGAAGGAAGCGAGCTGGCGGACCTGCTCTTGGCAGCCTAAGAGTGAGTTCTACTTAATTTTATTGATCAGTGCCTGAAATTAGGAGACATTATGAGGGTTCTTTTCTATTCAAGGGGAGCAATGACGTGCGGTTCTCACCACGCGAAGAACTTCCCATCTCCACATATAGGGGTCGCAAGGCAGTGTGCCTTTTGGGAACCGTGCTCCTCGGTGTCGCGTGTGCTGGCCGCGTAAACTCAGAAACTCCGTTGGCACCAGAGTTACTCGCTCGTGCTGAGAGGGAGAAAACTGTTCGGGTGGTCGTGGAACTCCAAGGCGGACGCGAAGAGATCCAAGCCTCAGAAGTCCTGGTCTTGCAGGCGCTCGACGGCACACATTATCGAGTAACGCGTCGCTACAAGAGTGTGCCTTTTCTGGCTCTCGAGGTATCGGCGGAAGCTTTGCGTCGTCTAGCGCGTTCGCCAGGGGTGCGTCGCATTCAGGAAGATCGCGCCGTTCCTCCGCAGGAGAAGACGCCATGAGAGTGCGTCAAGGATTGACGATTCCCTTCCTCGTTCTTTTCGTGACAAGCTGCGCGGTTACCGCCCTTGCAGACTTAGATGCAGTGTCTCCAGGGCCCCCTCTGACCAACTCCAAGCGCTTCCTCGTCCATCTCAAAGTGGCCACGTCTTCCGAAGAATCGCTTCCCAACAGCGACGCGGTGGCAAGACATCGCCGCGCCATCGGTATGGCGAAAGCGGCCATACGAACCGCCCTGGCTGGTCGTCCTCACCGAGTGACGCGGGAATACCATACACTCCCCTTCCTAGCCATCGAAGGCGGCTCGGAGGTGCTTGCCGTTCTTGCTCCCATGGTCACGACCGTTTATCCGGATCATCTCTTCCGCGTCTCCCTCCCGGAAAGTGTCCCTCTGGTCCGGGCTAACCAAGCATGGACTCAGGGCTTCGACGGCTCCGGGAGCATGGTGGCCGTTCTAGATACCGGGGTGGACAAGCTGCATCCCTTCCTCGCCGACAAAGTCATTAGTGAGGCGTGCTATACGGGGAACGGCAGTTGCCCAAACGGGACCGATACCCAGTTAGGGCCCGGGGCAGGTGTCTCCTGCACATTTGCTGGGGCTTGCCAACACGGAACGCATGTCGCTGGCATTGCCGCCGGATCCGGCGCGACGTTCTCGGGTGTGGCCAAGGGATCCCAGATCCTAGCCATCCAGGTTTTTTCGAAGTTCACAGGAACGGAGTGCGCTGGAGGCGAGAACCCCTGTGCTCTCGCCTACACGTCAGACCTGATTGCCGCCATGGAACATGTCTACGAACTTCGAAATCTACACCGCATTGCCGCGGTCAACATGAGCCTGGGGGGCGATGTCTATACCACGACCAGCCAATGCGATGCAGACAACGTTCCAACTAAGACAATCATTGATACGCTCCGGTCCGTTGGCATCGCGACCGTGATTGCCGCCGGGAATAATGGCGCCTCTAATGGGATCAGCGCACCCGCGTGTATCTCCAGCGCCATCAGCGTGGGTTCAACCACGAAGAGTGATACCATTTCCTCATTTTCGAATTCCGCCTCTTTCCTTTCAGTGCTTGCCCCGGGCTCGTCGATCCTCTCTTCGGTGCCGGGGGGAGGCTTCGCGGTTTTTTCCGGAACGTCGATGGCGACTCCGCACGTGGCCGGTGCCTGGGCTATCGCTAAGCAGAAGAGTCCGCAAGCGAGTGTTGCTGCGGTCCTAGATGCCCTGGTGACAACCGGCGTGCTACTCACAGACCCCCGGAATGGAATCACGAAGCCAAGGATTGACGTAGCGGGCGCCGTGGCGCTGGTGGCTGGTCAGAGTGCGGCCTCGCTCACCGTAAACGGCAGCAGCACGCCGATCACGGTGGCGGCGGGCAGCACGATCACCGTCGTAGCCGCGAATCTGGCGGCCAACGACAGCAACATTGTAGCCCTGTTTGTCCCGGGCACAGCGAACAGCCAAAGTTTGAACTGGGTCTACCTGACGGGCAATCAGACAACGCACAGCGGCAGCCTGACGGGGGTGACCACGAGTTTTGCCCTGCCTATCACCGGGATGTTCGAAGTGCGGGCGCTGCATTGGGTCTCGGGGATCGGGTATGTAACCGACGCCACGAGCCCCACAGTTACAGCTCAAAGTGCCGGCAGCGGCACCCTGACTGTGAATGGCAGCAGC
>Ga0070706_100003625_pt1 | contig 15111 bp, 11 predicted proteins | sample KBSK5501metaG_FD_65476 | JGI IMG/M metagenome (GOLD analysis project Ga0070706, IMG submission 65476) | Corn, switchgrass and miscanthus rhizosphere microbial communities from Kellogg Biological Station, Michigan, USA - KBS K5-50-1 metaG | ecosystem: Host-associated > Plants > Roots >...
ACCAGGTCGTGCCGGAGCCGGTCTGGGTCAACCGCACGCTGAATCTGGACACAGGCTGTGTCTATGGCGGCCGCCTGGGCGCGCTGCGCTACCCCGAGCTGGAGCTGGTGCAGGTGCCGGCGGAGCGCGCCTACGCCGTGCGCGGTGGCAGGGGAGACAACGACTAGCGCGCCGCCCGTCCACCCCGGCGCGCGTTTGACACCGCGCCTGGGCGTGGGCTATCGTAAGGGGTACCAGACATCGAGGTTGACCGGCGGCAGTCGCTCTGCCGGCGCCTCGCTGTTGGCGGCGGCCCCCCAGACTGGAACGGGCAGGGCCGCTTACGAAGGAGCACCGTCATGCCATCTCGTTTCGATCCAACCGCTCTCACCTGGCAGGCGGGAGCTGGCCCACTGTCCACGACGCCGCAGGGGTTGCTCGTGCCCAACGTCATCGAGCAGACACCGCGCGGCGAGCGTGGGATGGACATCTATTCCCGACTATTGAAAGAGCGCATTATCTTTATCGGCACGCCGATTGACGACCACGTCGCCAACCTCGTCGTGGCGCAGTTACTTTTCTTGCAGTCCGAGGATTCGTCCAAAGACATTAGCCTGTATCTAAACAGCCCTGGTGGCAGTGTGTACGCGGGGCTTGCCATCTATGACACCATGCAAACCATCAAGCCCGACGTCTCGACCGTTTGCATGGGTATGGCGATGAGCATGGGCGCCGTGATCTTGGCCGGCGGCGCCAAGGGCAAGCGCTACTCGCTGCCCAGCGCGACCATTCTGATTCACCAGCCACTCGGCGGCGCGGAAGGCCAGGCCGCGGACATCGAGATCACCGCGCGTGAGATTCTGCGCCTGCGCACCTTGATCTACGACATCCTGGTCAAGCACACGGGCCAGACCATGGAGCGCATCAAGCTGGATTCTGACCGCAACTTCTATATGACGCCGAAGACCGCCGTCGAGTACGGCATCGTCGACGACATCCTGACTCCTGCTGCTGAGGAAGCCGCACTGACGCGCTAACGCGAGCCGTGGTGGCCTGGCAGCGGGCCGTAATTGCTGGAGGGGGCGCACTTGCGTGCGCTCCTTCCGCGTGTTCGGGCGGCGCAATCCTACGCGCGGAGAGGTGGACACAGCGATGGCGGGCGATCGCACTATCGGTCTGCGCTGGCGCCTCGTCCGCTCGCTCTTCGAGCTGCTGTACCGCAACCGGCTGCTCTACTGGCTCGCCAGCACCATCCCGTTCGCCGGCCAGTGGCGCACGTGGCAGCGGCTGGTGTTGCCGCGGCTGCGCGGGAAGGATGTGCTGGAGGTTGGCTGCGGCACGGGCACGCTGCTCGCCGATATGGCCGCCGCCGGCTACACCTGTACCGCGGTCGATCGCTCGCCGGCCATGCTGCGCGCCACGCGTGCGCGCCTGCGCCGGCTGAAGATCCCGCCTACGCGCGCCACCGTCCGCGCGGCAGACGTGTGCCATCTGCCCTTCGCGGACGCGTCGTTTGATGCCGTCGTCAGCACGTTCCCCACCGAGTACATCTACGACCCGGCCGCGGCCGGGGAGATCGCGCGGGTGCTACGCCCTGGCGGCCGGCTGATCGTGGTGCTTGGTGCGGCGCTGCTGCCGGCGCGGCTGGCGCTATGGCCGCTGGTGGCGCTGCAGGCGCTGGTCTATGGCACTGCGCCGGGACCTACACCCGCGGCCGCTGAGCCGCCGGGCGGCGTACAGACCGGCCGGCTGGGCGCGCTCTATGCCCGGGTGGGTATGGCGGGCCGCGACGAACACGTGCGCGGCCCATTCTGGCTCGCGCTGCTCTTTCTCGGCGAGAAATCTGCTAGCGGAGCCCCTGGAGGTCTGATACACTAGCTAGCATGCATGCGAAAAGTCTCTCTACACTCGAATATCCCAAGATCGTCGAGCGACTGGCGCGCGAAGCGTCGTTCTCCGCCAGCAAGGCGCTCGCCGCGGAGCTTCTGCCCTCTTCCGATGCAGACGAGGTGCGCAGGCGCCTCGCCTATACCACCGAAGCGCGCCACCTGATGGACCTGCGCCCAGACGTGGGCGTGCGCGGCGCGCGCGACGTGCGGCCGCATGTCACCGCCGCCGAGCGCGGCGCGATGCTCACCCCCGCGGAGCTACTCAACGTGTTGGCGACGCTGCGCTCCGCACGGCAAATGGGCGCCGTGATCGCCAAGCTGGACGCCACCTTCCCACTGCTCAAGACGCTCGGCGAAGATCTGCCCTCCCGCCCCAGCCTCGAAGCGCGCGTCAACGAGAGCATCAGCGAGGAAGGCGAGGTGCTGGACTCCGCTTCGCCGGAGCTGCGCCGGCTGCGGGCCGAGATACGTGGCGCGCAGCAACGGTTGCAGGAACGGCTCGGCACGCTGGTGAACGAGTTTCGCGCCTCGCTGCAAGAGCCCATCATCACGATGCGGTCGGATCGCTATGTGCTGCCGGTGCGCGCCGAGGCGCGCGGCCAGGTCAAAGGCATCGTGCACGACCAGAGCGGCAGTGGCGCCACGGTGTTCGTCGAGCCGCTGGTGGTGGTGGAGATGAACAATCGGCTGCGCCAGCTGCACCTGGCCGAGCGCGAAGAGGTCGAGCGCATTCTGTTCGAGCTCTCGAGCGAGGTCGCACGGGAGGGCGCGTACATCACGCTGGCGGTCGAGCTGCTGGCCGAGATCGATCTACACCTCGCCAAGGCGCGCTACGCCAGCCTGATTCAGGCGGCGGCGCCACAGATCAATACCGCTGGACGGCTGCGTCTGGAGCAGGCGCGGCATCCATTGCTGGCGGGCCGCGTCGTGCCAATTGACTTCCGCCTCGGCGACGATTTCGACATGGTGGTGATCACCGGCCCGAACACCGGCGGCAAGACGGTCGCGCTCAAGACCGTCGGCCTGCTCAGCCTGATGGCTCAGGCCGGTATGCACGTGCCCGCGCTCGAAGGCTCGGAGCTGCCAGTCAATGCAGACGTGTTCGCCGATATCGGTGACGAGCAGAGCATCGAGCAGAGCCTCAGCACGTTTTCCTCGCACCTCAGCCGCATCGTCGAGATCCTGGGCAGCGCGCAGCCGGGCAGTTTGGTGCTGCTAGACGAGCTGGGCGCCGGCACCGACCCGAGCGAAGGCTCGGCGCTGGCGCGAGCCATCCTCACATACCTGCACGAGCGCCGCATCGCCACCATCGCCACCACGCACTATTCGGAGCTCAAGGCGTTCGCCCACAACGAGCCAGGCGTCGCCAACGCGTCGGTCGAGTTCAATGTCGAGACGCTGTCGCCGACGTACCACCTCAGCATAGGCTTGCCGGGCCGCAGCAACGCGCTGGCGATTGCCGCGCGCCTGGGGCTGCCGCAGGAGATCACCGCGCGCGCGCGCGAGTATCTGGGTAGCGCGGGCGTCGAGATGGAAAGCCTGCTGGAGGGCCTGCAGGCCGACCGCCGCGCCGCCGCCGACGACCGCTACCACCTCAGCATGGAGCGCGCCGAGGCCGAGCATCAGCGGCGCGAGCTCGAACAGCAGCGTGCGGAGCTGGAGGATGAGCGCGTGCGCATCCTTAACGAAGCACGCAGCCGCGCCAGGCACGAGGTGGAGGAGATGCAGGCCGAGCTTGCGCGCGTGCGTGCCGATCTCGGTCGCGAGCGCCTGACGCCGGAGAAGCTGAGCGCCTTGCGCGCGCAGACCCGCGCCCTGGAAGAGCGTGCGGCGCCCGTGTCGTCGCGTTCCCGCCGGCGCGCCTCGCGGCCGGCGGAGCCGGTGCTGGCCGGCCCGCTGGAGGCGGGAGACACCGTACGTGTGCGCAGCATGGACCAGCGCGGCGAGCTGCTCTCCGCGCCGGACGCCCGCGGTGAGGTGGAGGTCCAGCTGGGCCCACTCAAGCTGCGTGTGAAGTCGGACGAGGTGGAGCGGCTGAGCCGGCGGCGCATGCGGACGGAGGAGCGGCCGGTGGTGACACTGCCCCGGCGCGACGAGACGGCGTCGCCTGATCTACAGCTGGATGTGCGCGGCTGGCGCGTGGACGACACCCTCGAAGAGGTGGACCGTTATCTCAACGACGCCGCGGTGGCTGGTATGCCGTTCGTGCGCATCCTGCACGGCAAGGGAACGGGGGCGCTGCGCCAGGCCGTGCGCCAGCAGCTGACACATCATCCGCTGGTCAAGTCCTACGCCTCGGCGGCGGCCAACGAGGGCGGCGAGGGCGTGACGGTCGTCACACTCACGTCGTAGATCAGCCCACCCGAAACGCGAGATCGCGCGCGGTGCCGCTGTTGCCGTTCCACCAGAGCGTCACGCGCATGTCATACTGGCCGGCAGGGAGGCCGTAGCGGGAATACCAGTAGGTCGAGCCAGGCGAGGCGAATTGGCCGGACACGAGCGTATAGAGCGTCTGGCCGCCCTGGCGGATCTCCACAGTCATCGTGCCCCCGGGTGCATTGCCTGCCACGCACAAGTTGACGTAGATCGTCTGACCCGGCGCGAAGTGGGCGGTGGCGTTTCCCGCCGCACAGGAGCGATCCTGGAAACTCGCAAGCGTCACACTACGAAAGGCGGCCGCGGCGTCGCGGTCGATGGCGATCTGTGGGTTGGTGGTGGCAGTCGCCGTGGGTGCGGGCGTCCAGGTCGGCGTGGGGGGCGCCAGTGTGGGCACGTGGGTGGCGACCGGCGTGGGGTGCGTGCTGCCAAAGAGCGCGACCCCTAGCCCCGAAGCGCGCACCCCAACCCACGTGCCGACCGACAGGAGCAGCACCGCCAGCAGCCCAAGCACAAGCCAGAGCGGTCGCCTATTCGTCCGCCGCGCTCGTCGCGCAGCGGCTCGCTTGTCATCGACGAGATTCTCCACCGGTGGCCGCCAGACGGAGTGCGGCTCGCCGGGCGTGCCCCCGCGCCGCAATTTGCTGCGCAGCAAGCCGGCGGGATCGTCACTCCCGTCGCCAGGCACGAGTGAGCCGAACTCATCGTCCGGTCCGCCGGGCAGATACGCCGTCTCGTCTTGATAGAGGGCGGCGTAGTCTGGCATGAACTCCGACGGCGGACTATACGCGCTGGCCGCCCGCTCGTAGCTATCGACTGGCGTCGCGCCTCCCGGAACGTAGCGTGGCGGGGGTTGCTGGTCGAGGAGCGCGTCCAGGTCGAGGCTGCCACTGGCGGTGAGCGGTACGTCTAGTTTGCGCGTCTGCCTGGGGGGAAGCCGAAACGCTGGCAGCGGTATGGTCGGTGGATTGACTTCCGGCTCTGGCGGAGGCGGCGCGGGGGGCAGGGCGCTGCTCGGTGTCGCGGCGCTTGCCGACCGTTGCGCTTCGGGGTCGTCTGGAAAGATGGCGTCGAGGCCCTCCGCGCCCAGTCCGCCGGGGTGCTGTGCCGCGGGCATCACCAACCCCAGCTCCGCGAGCGACCTGGCGGAGCCGGCGGTGGCGGGTGGCGTGGCGACGATAGGTGGATCGACCGCCAGTGGCTCGGGCTGGAGCGAAGGTCGTTCGGGCGGCGTCTGCCCGGCTGCCAGCGCGGGAACCGGATGCAGTGGCGGCCGCTCCTCGGCGAACGGCTGCAGCGCCTCGGCCAGCCGCTCCGCCGTGCCATAGCGGTCGTCCGGCCGCTTGGCCAGCGCCAACTCGATCACGCGCGTAAGATCGCGCGGAACGTCTGGGTTGAAGCCGCGAATGTAGGCTGGCCGCGAATGCACCTGCTGATAAAGCACGGAGACGGGGGTGGAGCCGATAAACGGCGGACGCCCTGCCAGTGTCTCGTACAGGACGCAGCCGAGCGAGTAGACGTCCGCGCGGGGATCGATGTCCTTGCCTTCCGCCTGCTCGGGCGCCATGTATTCCGGTGTGCCGATGGTGGTGCCGGTCTTGGTGAGGCCGCGCGTGCCGATCACCTTCGCGATGCCGAAGTCCGTCAGCAGCATGTGCCGCGGACTCTCGGCGTCGATCAGCATGTTGGACGGCTTGACGTCGCGATGCACGATGCCGCGCAGGTGGGCGTGGTGCAGCGCGTGAGCCATCTGGATCACCGCCGAGGCCGCTTCGCCGGTGGGCAACGGCCGGCCCAGCTTCTGGCGAAACGTGCCGCCGAGCACACACTGCATGACGAGGTAGACGATGTCGTCGTCTTCGCCGCGGTCATAGACGGTGACGATGTTGGGGTGATTGAGCTGCGCGACGGCCTGCACCTCGCGCTGGAAGCGCTTGACGAAGCCCACGCGGTCGTCGCCGTCGTTGGCAATGACCTTGACAGCGACATCACGCTGCATCTCAGCATCGCGGCTGCGATAGACACGCGACGAGCCGCCACGGCCGATTTCTTCGACAATCGTGTACTGGCCGAGCTGGCGCCCGATCAGATCGTTCCACCCCATCGTTCGAGTCGTCCCCGTCGCCATCGTGCCGCGTGCCGGCGTCTCGCCGCTGAAATGCCACTGCCGCAAGCTGATTGCCGGCTGCCAGCGCACATTGTAACCTAAGGTCGCTCCTGTGGCTAGTAATTAGGACTGCCCAGGCCCGCCGACTCTAAGACTTGTGGGGATGCGCGACAGGCGAGCGCCGCCGATAGCCCCTTGACCCCAGTGGGTGCGGCGTGGCATACTATACCCTAGTGCAGTAGTCGGGATTAACCGTGTATCTGTGGAGCTGCGCTGGGCATGCCGGGTATAGAGCCTGCGATGCCGGAGCCGGTACGCCGGCCCTGACCTATAGAGACTGGACGGAGGGCGTAACGTGAGCACCGAAACAGACGTCGGCGTCGAGCTGCAAGACTACAAGTGGGGATTCAGCAAGCCGGAAAACTACGTCTTCAAGGCGCGGCGCGGGCTCTCCCACGAGATCGTCGAGGAAATCTCCGAGATGAAGGGCGAGCCGCAATGGATGCGCGACTTCCGCCACAAGAGCTTGGATATCTTCCTGAAGAGGCCGATGCCCACGTGGGGCGGCGACCTTAGCCACATCGACTTCGACGACATCTTCTACTACATCAAGCCGACCCAGCAGGCTGGCAAGACCTGGGATGACCTGCCACAGGACATCAAAGACACCTTCGAGCAGTTGGGCATTCCCGAGGCGGAGCGCAAGTATCTCGCCGGCGTGGGCGCGCAGTATGAGTCCGAGGTCATCTACCACAAGGTGCGCGAGGACCTCGAAAAGCTCGGCGTGATCTTTGTGGACCCCACCACTGGCCTGCGCGAGCACGAAGACATCTTCCGCAAGTACTGGGCAACGGTGATCCCGCCGAACGACAACAAGTTCGCGGCGCTCAATAGCGCGGTGTGGAGCGGCGGCAGCTTCATCTACATTCCCAAGGGCGTGCGTGTGGAGATCCCGCTCCAGGCCTATTTCCGCATCAACGCGCAGAACATGGGCCAGTTCGAGCGGACGCTCATCGTCGCCGACGAAGACTCGTACGTCCACTACGTGGAGGGCTGCACGGCACCCACATACACGACGGACAGCCTGCACAGCGCGGTGGTCGAGATCATCGTCCACAAGAACGCGCGCGTGCGCTATACAACGATCCAGAACTGGTCCAAGAACGTCTACAACCTCGTCACCAAGCGCGCCGTGGCCTACGAGGGCGCGACGATGGAATGGGTGGACGGCAACCTGGGCTCCAAGCTCACGATGAAGTATCCGGCGGTGTGGCTGATGGGGCAGCATGCGCGTGGCGAGGTGCTCTCGGTGGCGTTCTCCTCGGATGGCCAGCACCAGGACGCCGGCGGCAAAGTCGTCCACGTGGCGCCGAATACGTCTTCCCAGATCGTCTCGAAGTCCATCTCCAAGGGGACGGGCCGCTCCACCTATCGCGGTCTGCTCAAGGTGCAGAAGGGCGCGACCAACGTCAAGTCCAACGTGCGCTGCGACGCGCTGCTGCTGGACGAGACGAGCCGCACGGACACCTATCCCTACATCGAGATCGAGGAAGAGGATGTCGAGGTGGGGCACGAGGCGACTGTCTCGAAGGTCGGCGAGGAGCAGCTCTTCTATCTGATGAGCCGCGGCCTGAGCGAGGGCGAAGCCTACACGATGATCGTGAGCGGCTTTATCGAGCCAATCGCCAAGGAGCTGCCACTCGAGTACGCCGTTGAGCTGAACCGTTTGATCCAGCTCGAGATGGCCGGTTCCGTCGGTTAGGCGGAACAGCGGGCATGACGACTGTGGGCGGGGTGGCATAAGCCGCCCCGCTCTCATCGTGTAGACGAGAGAGGACATACCGCGAATGACTGCTCCAGTTGCCCGGCGCGGCTTCACCGAAGCCGCCGTGGCGGAGTTGATCGCGCGTCGCGCTGAGCCAGAGTGGATGCGCGAGCGCCGGCTCGACGCCTGGCAGACGTATCAGCGCATTCCGATGCCGACGCGCCAGGATGAAGAGTGGCGGCGCACGGACCTGCGCAGACTGAAGCTCGACGACGTGCAGCCCTATAGCGACGACCGCGCCAGCGCGGGGGGGACGCTACTGCCCGAGGCCGAGCGCGAGGAGCAGCTCGCCGGCTTTCTGGGGCTGCGCAATGCGCAGCGCACCGAGTTCCGCATCAAGGAGTCGCTGACTGAGAAGGGTGTGATCTTCACCGATCTCGCCTCGGCGGTGCGCGATCATGGCGAGCTGGTGCGCGAGTACTTCATGACACGCTGCGTACCCGCCAGCGACAGCAAGTTCGCGGCGCTACACGGCGCGTTTTGGGACAACGGCATCTTCCTCTACGTCCCACGCGGTGTCGCGATAGAACTACCGCTGCGGGCCGTCACGTCGGCCGGGATGGATGGCACAGCGAGCCTCTCACACACGCTGATCGTGCTGGAAGCCGGCGCACAGGCCATCTTCGCCGAGACGTTTCTCTCCCCAGACGCGCCGGGCCAGGGCATCAGCAGCCGGGTCACCGAGATCATCCTCAAGCAGGCGTCCGTGCTCAATTACGCGTTCGTGCAGGACTGGGGCCGCAATGTCTACGACTTCCACACGGAGCGCGCGCTGCTCGATCGCGACACCGCGCTGACCCTGCACAGCATCGAGCTTGGCAGCCAGCTCTCCAAGGGACGGGTCGAGGCAATCCTGCACGGCGACGGCGCCAACGCGAAGCTGCATGGCCTGTATCTCGGCGACGACTCGCAGCACCTCGACCGCTATACGCTTCAGGACCATCGCGCGCGCAACGGCACCAGCGACCTGCTCTTTAAGGGCGTGCTGACCGACACGTCGCGCTCGGTCTACTCGGGGCTGATTCGCGTCACGCCGGAGGGCAAGGGCACGGCGGCGTACCAACAGAACCGCAATCTCTTGCTCAGCCGCACCGCCCGTGCGGACTCGATCCCGAACCTGGAGATCGGCGCCAACGACATCCTTGGCTGCACCCACGGCGCGACCGTCGGCAAGGTGGATGAGGAGCAGGTGTTCTACTTGATGTGCCGCGGTCTCTCGCGCGCGGAGGCGACGCGGCTGATCGTCCAGGGATTCGTGGACCCGCTGGTGGAGGCGGTGCCGATTGCCGGTCTGCGCGAGGCGCTACGCCAGGAGATTCAAGAGCGCGCGAGCCGCCAGATCGGCGACGACTAGACGCTGGCTGCGCCCGTCGGCCCCGACGGGCGCGGACGAAGGAGCAGACGGGGTATGAGCATCATTGCGGTGGGCCACGAAGACGACGTCGCGCCGGGGGGGGCGCTACGCGTTGTCGTGGAGGATACACCAATAGCCATTTTTAATGTGGATGGCGAGTATTACGCCATCGGCGACACCTGCACGCATGAAGAGTTTTCGCTGGCGGACGGCGAGCTGGTAGATAACTTCACCGTCGAGTGCGCACTGCACGGGGCGCAGTTCGATATTCGCACCGGGCGGGCGCTCACCTTGCCGGCCACCGGCTCGGCAGGCAGCTATCCTGTCTGGGTCGAGGACGGCGAGCTCAAGGTGGAAGTGCCGGACTGAGACGCGGCAGGAATCGCGTCAGCCCGCCGCTATCTTCGTGGGAAGCCCTGCGGCGGACCCTCGCCCACTGACCCACCGCCGCCACCAGGAAAGAACGTTGTCTGCGCGCTCAGCGCATTCCCCTGCACGGTGGCCGACGCGAACACGAAAATCGGTTGGCCGGTCGACGCACCACCGAACACCACTGTGAAAGCCGCGACGCCGTCACCATCGGTCGGGTGCGGGCTGCCGCCTTGTATCGAGGCACCTTGGACGGTAAGCGTCACCGGCACATTGGCAACGGGCGCCGTCAAGTGGCTGACACGAACGAAGGCCGTGACGGAGCCGCCACCCGGCGACAAGCTGGAGAGCCAGACGCCAATGTCATAGGGCTGCTGTGACGGAGTGGGAGATGCGGAGATGGGCGGCTGCTGGATCAAGATACTGTTCGCCGGCGTGTTCGTGCTCTGTGTCGGCGGGACGGCGCCGCGCACCCCCGAAGCGGCTTTGGAGACCAACACGAACGCGAACGCGCCGGCGACCAGCAGAATAGCCAGCAGGGCCGCCAGCCCTGGCAGCAGCCGCGCGCGATGTTGCCACGCGCTGTCGCTCCAATCGCGCTCGCTCCAGTGAAACGCGGCATGCGGCCGCCGCGCGCGGCGTGGACCACTCGGCGCAGACGCCTGCCGGTAGGCGGGAAAGTCTTCCACCTCCGGCTCCCAGCGCCCGCCGCCTGTATACGCTTGCTCGGGCCGCTCGGCGCGCCCTGGCGCCGGAGCCACGTGTGATAGGGCAGGGAGCTGAGGCGCGGGCAGGCGCCTTTCCGCCGCAGGCGCTGGACTTGCCTGCGCTCGTGGCGTCGACGTGCTCGCGGGCTGCGGCAGGGGAGGATACAGGCTAGGCGGGGGTGGCGCCGTGACGGCGTCTGCCGCGCGGCGAAGCGCGCGCGTGATCTTGGGCTGTAAGGGACGCTGCTGTACCGGGCCAGGCGTGGAGCCGCGTCCACCGCCGTTCCTCTTTGCGACCGCACGTCTTCTGCGTGAGGCCGTGCTATGCATGGACACTACGCTGCCTCCGAGGCTGCCGAACTGTCTACAATAGACTGTAACGCATTGGGTCCGCGAGCATAGTACTCTCTTGCTGTCACATCCCTATGGCTGCGCCGCGGAGCCACATTGCCCGCCTATTTGGCGCGTTACAGGTCGCCGGCGTCACCACGGAACTGGCGGAGCCATTCTTCGACATCCTGAATGGCTTGTTCTGGGCTTGGCAGCTCGCCATCCAACGGAATGCGGTGCACTCCTGAGGCGTCACCAGCAATCGCTGTGCCTGGCACGTCGTCATCGGTCGTGCGCCGCTCTAATTCACGTACATAGGCCGACACTTCAGGGTCTTCAGCTACCAGCGACGAGACACGTTGGGTAAAGCGGCGCGCCGCCCGCGCGAGGTCGTTCAGGCGCAGATCGAAGTGATAGAGACTGTTCATGCGTTCGAGCAGTGCCTCCGACACCGGCAGATTGGGGGTGGCGGAGATGTAATGCGGTGCAGTGCCCCATAGGCTCACGGCCGCGAAGCCTTCCTTGCGTGCGGCGTCGTGGAGCACGCCGAGGATGCCGCTGTCGCCCTCATAATTGACCCGTTCGATGCCCTCGCTTTCCATGCGTCGCAACATAGCCGGCTCGCCCGCCGTGCCCGCGATCTGGACCGGCGCAGTGTGCGGCACCTCGGCCACGAGCGAGCCGAGCAGCGCCAGCTCCTCCACCTGACACTGGCGGCAGACGTCCAGCACCTCCTGGGTAAAGGTCTTCCAGCGCAGCTGCGGCTCTTCGCCGAGGAAGAGCACGATATCGCGGCGCTTCGGCGCACTGGCCTCACGCTCGGCGCGGAAAACGTAGAAGCGGTTCGCTGGCCAGCTCACCCGCTTGATGGCGCCGTTGACCACACGGACTTTGGGGCGCGTCTCACTGAAATCGTAGAAGAGCTCAGGCTCCATCTCCGCGAACGGCCGAGCTTCCCACTGGTTGATGAGGAATTTGACGGCCCAGGATGCGGCGCTCGCGGCGTCGTTCCACCCCGCAAACGCGCCGATCAGCAGTGCGTTCTCGAGGTCTGGCACCTCGGAAATCTGCACGTATTCCATGGCCATCATCACTCCATTGGGTAGGTGGGAATCGTTGGCGGGGCAATCAGGCGGCATTGCGTGCCGCCTTGCCGTGTTGAGAGTATACCATCACCCGCGGACGACGTGTGCCGCCCGCTACGCCTGCCTCACGAGCGCGAGGTGGTGGCCCGCGCGCGCTTCATGCGCGCGGCGCTCTTGCCCCTGGAGCCGGCCGTCGCGCCGTTGACGAGCAGACCGGCGGCTTCAGCGTCCTCGATCGTGTAGCGATAGCCCTGCTCGGTGAGGAAGAGCTGGCGATTGGCCGAGAAATCCTGATCTCGGGTGTCGCGCGTCACGATGGAATAGAAATGGGCCGGCCGGCCGTCAGGCTTGGGCCGCAGCAGGCGCCCCAGGCGCTGCGCCTCTTCCTGGCGGGAGCCGAAGGTGCCCGAGACCTGGATCGCCACGGTGGCATCGGGCAGGTCAATCGCGAAATTCGCCACTTTGCTGACGACCAGCCGCTTCAACTCCCCTCGGCGGAAGCGGTCGTAGAGCTTTTCGCGCTGCGCGTTGCTCGTGCGACCCGTCAGCAAGGGCGCGCCCACCAGGTCGGCCAGATATTTCAGCTGATCGAGATACTGGCCGATGATGAGCACCTGGTCGTCGGCGTGCCGGGCGAGCAGCTCCTGTACCACCTGCATCTTGGTGGGATTCTCGGCCGCCATGCGATACTTCTCGCGCTCCTCCGAGAGCGCGTAGGTCATGCGCTGCTCGTCGGGCAACGCGACGCGAATCTCATAGCATTCGGCGGTCGCGATCCAGCCCTGGCGTTCCAGCTCGCGCCAGGGGACATCGTAGCGCTTGGGGCCGATCAGGCCGAAGACGTCCGCCTCGCGCCCGTCTTCGCGCACCAGGGTGGCTGTCAAGCCGAGCCGTCGGCGCGCCTGGATTTCCGCGGTCAGCCGGAAGACTGGCGCGGGCAGCAAATGAACCTCGTCATAGACGATTAGGCCCCAGTCGTGGCCCGTCACCAACCCGAAGTGCGGGAACTCACCGTCCTCGCTCGGCCGATACGTCAGCATCTGATAGGTGGTGATCGTGACGAGCCGGATGTCTTTGCGGTCCCCAGTGTATTCGCCCACCTGATCTGGCCGCAGCGTCGTCTTGTCCAGCAGCTCCGCGATCCATTGCCGCACGGCGACGGTACTCGGCGTGAGCACTAGCGTCGCACGTTGCACGGCCGCCATCGCCCCGATGCCGACGATCGTCTTGCCGGCGCCGCAGGGCAACACGATCACGCCGCTGCCGCCATGCACGCTGCCGCCGGCGTGGAAGGCCGCGACCGAGTCGGTCTGATACTGGCGCATGGTAAATGGCTGGCCGGCGAGCGTCTCGTCGCGCACGCTGAAGGCAAGCGGCTCGCCTGTGGTATAGCCGGCCAGATCCTCGGCGGGATAGCCGATGGTGACGAGCGCCTGCTTCACATGCCCGCGGCGTGCCGGGTCCACCACCAGGCTACGCTGGTCTGGCTGAGAGAGCACGTAGGACTGCATGCGCTTCTGCCGCGCGACCTCGGCGATCAGCGGCGCGTCATCGGAGCGCAGGACGAGATTGGCTCCCTCACGCACGAGCTTGAGCTTGCCGTAGCGGCCGATGTAGTCGCGCACGTCTGCCACGACGTTGGGCGGCAGGTCATATTTGCTGAAGCGGCCAAGCATCTCGACGACGGACGCCGCGTCCAGCCCGGCCGCGGCGGCGTTCCACAGCGAGAGCGGCGTCAGCCGATAGCTATGGACGTGCTCGGGAGACTTCTCGAGCTCGGCAAATTGGGCCAGCGCGTCGCGCGCCTCGGCATAGAGGGGATGATCCACCTCCAGCAGAAGTGTGCGGTCGCTCTGGACGACAAGAGGATTCTGTGGCTGTATCGGCACGGTGGCACTCGCCCCACTCGCTTGGGAGACGCTCGAGAGCGGCTCAGACGCCCGGCGTCGCCGCCCAGCGTGTCACATATTTGACGATGGCCGACGACGCCAGCGCCTCGTGGCCAGACATCAGATGGCGCGCGCCGGAGATGACGCTCAGATGGCGCGCGCCGCGCAGCTGCGCGATCCAGGGCTCCAGCTTGTGGCGTGGCGAGACTTCATCGTACTCGCCCGTCACAAAGAGCCGCGGCCGCTCGAACGCACCCAGGCCAGGCGCGATGCGAAAGGTCGGCGGGCTGATCGCCACGACCAGACGCACGCGCGGATCGTGCTCGGCATAGGTCAGCGCCATCAGTCCACCAAAGGCATGCCCGATCATGGCTAGCTTCTCGGGATCGACGCCCGGCTGGCGCAGGAGATACTCCATCGCGCCCGCCAGGTCCAGTGGCTCCAGGCGGCCATCGGACTGCTGGCCCTGGCTGTGGCCGACACCGCGAAAGTTGAAGCGCAGCGTTGCCAACCCCGCCGTGGCCAGGTCGGCCGCCAGCCGGCGCACGAGCGGATCGTCCATGGAGCTGCTGGCCGGCTGCGGATGGCAGAGGATGACGCCGGGGTAGCCGGCCTCGGCATACTGGTCTGGCGGCAGGTGTAGCTGGCCTTCCAACAGGTAGACCGGCTGCCCCCCGCTTGGAAAGCGTACAAGCTGTTCGCTTGTGTCGGCCAGCTGCTCCTGCACGCAATCCTCCTAACGCGTGGTGCACCGTGTGGGCATTCAGCTCCAGGCAGTGCGCTCCCGCTCCGCCACATGAGCGCGCACCGCGCGCACTCAACCATCATAACCCCATGGCGGAGCGAGCGTCAATTCGAGCTGAGCCGGCACGCGTGCAGTGTTGAGGCGTAGGCGGCTCCCGCCGCCCACTCACATGGGGCGGCGTGCGGCCGCATCGGTGGGTCGGGAGCAGCGCAGGTATGAAGGACACAGCGTTGCAGGGGCGCAGCGTACAAGCCGTGCTACGTGCCGTGGTGATCGGCGGCGGATATGTTGAGCGGACGCGGGTCACGCCCCGCTCGGCAGCCAGTGGCCGGCGGGGTTGCTAGCTGTCGCGTGTTGCCTGCTTTGTCGCGAGGCGCACAGGCGTTCCGCGCCGCAGCGAGTTGGGGATCTCGGCGACTCTGTCCACGAGCGCGACCAGTGCCTCAAGGCGCTCGG
>Ga0070706_100003628_pt1 | contig 15108 bp, 10 predicted proteins | sample KBSK5501metaG_FD_65476 | JGI IMG/M metagenome (GOLD analysis project Ga0070706, IMG submission 65476) | Corn, switchgrass and miscanthus rhizosphere microbial communities from Kellogg Biological Station, Michigan, USA - KBS K5-50-1 metaG | ecosystem: Host-associated > Plants > Roots >...
CCATCGCTACTTCTATCATCTTCGTTACCAGGGAGAGCCTCCGACAAGGTGGCGACATGAAGAACGCTTTTCCTCGGATGGTTCAGAAACACATGTTTTCGAGTTTTTCTGGGCCACTTTGCCTTGCGATGTACCACAATTGATCGCTGACCACGACCTGATGCTTCCTCGACTGATAGAACTGCTTGGATTAGCATAGGTGGCTGGCACCCCCATATACGGTAGAGCTTCCTCAGCGCGTTTTAGCTTCTGTATGAGGGTGCGTATACGTTAGGAAATGCGCTCGCATGAGTTACTTTCAATCTGAGCGTTCGTCTCCATAGTAGACTGACACTCGTTCAGCTTCCAAAGACTTCCGTCTCGCACCAAGGGTCTGCGCATGTCGCAGAGAAATACGTGTTTCGCTTGTTTTACCTGGCCCCCACCAGCGGTGCCGCTACATCGCGTGTGCGCAGACTCCCTCACATGCAGTGGCGGCCCTGGTCGCACCGCGGAGGAAAGCTATGGTTCGTCACGATTACCGCTTTACTTCTCTGGCAGTAAGTGGTTGTCTCCTGTTTCTTCTTGTTGCCTGTAGCCCCTTTGGGTCCGCGGATTCAGGACCAACTCCGACACCAAGCACAAGCGGTCGTACCACCACACCAACGACTGGCGGCGCCACCTCGACACCGACAACCGCTCCGCTACCTGCGACACCGACTGCTTGCCCCACCGCATTCACAGCACGGGCAGCCGTGTTCGCCCCGCTAGTTTTAGGGCTCCATCAGAATATCGTCTACGTCTTCAATCAGTTTGCTGTCCCAGGCTACTCTGGATCTGGAGAAATCAAACGCTACGACGCATCGACCAGCAAAAAGGTGATTATTGTGAACACTCCCAAGAGTCTAATCGGCGATGCGCAAATCTCACCAGATGGGCAATGGATACTTTTCACAACTGCGGTCTCATCCTCATCGGCGGTAGCTTTGCAACTGGTGCGGATGGATGGTCAGGGGCTACAGACGCTGTACTGTTCATATACGGAACAATTCGGGTTAGGTAGTATTGAGTGGTCGCCCGACCAGAAGACGGTGGCGTTTAACGATGGGAATAAAGTTGACCTGCTCGATCTGGCCACTGGTCATCTACAGGTGGTACTGGTGGAACCCACCGCAGGTATCTGGGCTTTTCCTGCAACCTGGCTGGATGATACACACATCTACATGCCGAGTTTTGTGCCTTATTCCGATGTGCCACCGCAGAGCCTCTATGCACTTGACACAGCAAAGGGGGCGGATCAGCAGGTCAGTGATCTCATCAAGGTCTTCGATTATTCGGGCTCTTGTCTGAGTTTCGATAGCAGCGTTGATAATGCAAAGCTCTTTGTCAGTACATGCCATGCTACACATGGACCTGGTGTGAGTCCTACCCAACAAGGGCCAAGCACCATCATTTCAGAGCCAGCCCTGGGAGGCCCACAGACGACGGTTTCTACCAACCCAACGCTTGCGATTACGACGGTGCGTGTGATCTCTCGCACCACGATGCTGCTGCTCATCCAGAACCTCACCGGGGATACGAGTCACAACGGGCTCTGGAAGATGAATCTGGATGGCACTGGTCAAATGAGTTCGCTCAACGGGACGTCTCAGTTCCCCTGGTCAAACGTTTCACGCGATGGCAGTATGTATGCGTTGGAGATCCATAGCAACAATGGGACAACCCAAGCACTGCTGATCGGGTCGCTGGGAGGCACCAGTCCTTCCACATTTGCGACAGTTTCACACACTGTAGGAGGTGTGGCTATCGTGGGTTGGACAACAATGTAGGTCTGTTGTGAAGCTCGGTTGTAGCACTGGGAGCGCAGAGGGCAACGTCCTCTGCCGGGGTGTAGGGCGTCCCCCTTTGGCGTCAACTTAAGAAGATTGTACCTGATTGGGTGTTTCTTCATAACGGCGACGCAACTCGGCAACGATTTCTGTATCTAATGGGGGTAGGGTGATTGGGGCTGTCATATGTTCCTTCCTGTTCTTCCATCTTCCACACGCCTTTCCCATTCTATCATGACCCCGCAAGGCTTACCTGGAAGGATTTAGCCTCGACAGGAGTCAGTTTACCCGCCTTTTATGGGTTAGGAAATGCCCTCTAATTTAGTTTAAACGTCAATCATTTAAATGCTTCCATGATTCCATGATTCTTCCTCGAGTTCTGTTTTGAGAAAGGTAGAAAAGATAGGTGTTCAAGAAACGCCTCGCACTTATTTTGAGTTTCTTCTTGCTTATAGTTAGCTCTACACTTGTAGCAGGTTCTCTGGTGCCTCGTCAATCTGCGCATGCGGTGAAGTTTTCAGGAAATGCTACAACCACGACCCCGATACCGACAGGTACACCCACTACAGGCACCGCCGCTGCCGATAGCTTCCAGCGCACTGTCACGAGCGGCTGGGGCAGCGCTGATACAGGTGGCTGGTGGACGGTCGTGGGCTCGCCCTGGAACTGGTCCGTCTCACCGGGGGCAGGCAGCGTGACCGTGGGTGCAAACAGCGAGGAGCGGGCCTATCTGTCCAGCTTCACTATCCAGGATGTAGACCTGGTGTCAACAGCTGCCCAGATTCGTTGACAAACCTCGACAACCGCCTTCTCGCCGCCCTGGATCAGTCCGGCTTGTCGGCGTTCCTTCCGCGTTCCGGCAAGTTAGCTCACCAGGTGCCGTCCGCAAGAGCACGCGGGCTGGAACGTGCCCCTGTTGGACCAACGATAGCCCCACCACCTTGCGTGCGTGCTCATCTGCACGCGGGCCTGGCCTGCTTCATCGGGGTGTCCCTCCACAGGCTTCTCCCATCCAGGATGTACCTGAATAGGGCGTGTCGCACTCCCTCTGGTCCGCTCCCCGCTCTGGCATGTACAAGAGGGAGAACCTCTCCTTTCCTGTACATGTGTTCTACTTTATCCCACATTGGGCAAGTTGTCAAGTGTTTTGGAATGTCGTGGAGAAAGTGGTGCTACCACGCTGTAGTGGCAGTACTACCAACTGCGATGCCTTCGTGATCGGTCGCTATGCTCCCGCCTACAGCCCCACCTACTATCGAGTAGGCCTGGTGCAAGGGGCCGGCAGGGCCGACATCTTCCTCCGCGCGCAGCGCAGCGACGGTACCAGTCTGGGCAGCGATCTCGATACCGGCCTGCTTGCCGCCGATGGCGCGGTGGTCTGGCTGCACGTCGAGTTCCAGGGGGTGAATCCCACCGCTGTGCGCGCCCGCGCCTGGTTAAATGGGACGACCGAGCCCTCCACCTGGCTGCTGAATACCACTGACAGCAATAGCGCCGAGCAGCAGGCCGGCATGGTGGGCGTGCGGCTGCGCAATGAGGATACCAGCGCCAGCCACACCTTCCAGGTAGAGAGTTACCAGGCCACCGGGACCGCTATCCCCGTCAGTGTCACTCCCAACCCGGGCGGCAGCACGACGGCACACTGGGTCTATGTGGTAGACGATGGCGAGGTCTACGCCTATGACATTGACAACAACCATGCGCTGGTGAAACAATTCCCCATTCCCGAGGCGGGCAAGCGCGGAGTGGCGGTGGCACCCAACCAGGGCCTGCTCTACATCAGCGAGTGCGGTATGAGCAATTGCCGTGGCAAGAACGGCAGCCTGCTGGCCTATGACCTCGCGCATGACGTGGTGGCATGGATCGCCAACTACTCGTTCGGCGTGGATCAGCTTGCGGTGACACCTGACGGCTCCACCATCTACATGCCGCACGGGGCGGACGCCTCGGATGGCACCCACACCATCCTTGATGCGAGCAACGGCAAAGTCATCGGCTCGATCCAGACAGGCACCAACGGCCATAACACGATCGTCTCGCTGGACGGCACCCAGGTGTACCTGACGGGTTACACCGGCAGCAACTCCAACTTCGCCCATGTGGTGAACCCGGTCACCAATCTGGTGACGCTCAACGCCGGGCCAACGGTCAATGGGGTGCGCCCGTTCACTGTCAATGGCACCAACACACTCATGTTCACCACATCCACCAACACCTGCGGCTTCCAGGTACTCAGTCTCATCACCGGAAATGTACTCTATACCGTCACGTTCAGCGGCTCGTGTGTCTGGTCGGTCAGCAATGCGCCCAGCCACGGCATCTCGCTCTCACCCGATGAGAAACGGGTCTATGTCATGGATGCTCCCCTCGACCAACTCGAGGTCTACGACGTGAGCGGGCTGCCTGCCTCGGCGCCGACCTTTGTTGCCAGTGTGCCGCTCACCTCACTGAGCGGCACAGAGAGCCCCTGCCAGACCTATTGCGAACGAGAGGGTTGGGTCTTGAATGACCTCTCCGGTCGCTATGTGTATGTTGGCGACACGGGAAATGTCGTGTCTACCAGCACGCTGAGCGTGGTGACGACCCTTACGGCCCTCCAGAACACGCGGCAGGTAGTGGAAATCGACTGGACGAACGGCACACCGAGCGCCACCAGCACGCGCTTCGGCCTGGGTCGGGTGACCGGCTCACCAACTCCCACACCGACGCCAACAGTAACACCATCGCCAACGCCATCACCGGCGGTTACAGTAACGGCCTCACCATCACCTTCGCCGACGGTAACAATGACACCTCCTCCTTCTCCGACACCTGGATCCACGCTGGCGCAGGACACCTTCCAGCGGCCAAATCAGGCACTGTGGGGAACGGCTTCCGATGGCCATCCCTGGGGTGGAGACGCCAATACGGTAAGCGCCTTCTCGATCGTAAATACTACGGGCCAGATCTCTCATGGGAATGGTATCTACAATGCGGTGCTCGGCTCGACTGCTACTGATGCGGAAGTCCTGTTCAGTGGATCACTGAGTAGCTACAGTAATACGAACCTGGGCGCGGTTCTACGCTGGAGCACTACCAATAACTGGTATAAGGCGTATATCAACGGTACTTCGCTGATTGTGCAGAAGAAAGTCAATGGGGCTACCACCATTCTTGGGTCAGCGTCCTTTGCAGCGACGGCGGGAACTTCCTATACCCTGCGCTTCCGGGTGGTTGGCACCACCTTGTACGCCAAGGTCTGGCAAACAGGGACAACTGAGCCAACCAACTGGATGATTATGGTGACTGACACCTCGTTCTCATCTGGCTTCTGCGGCCTGCGCATGCAGGTATCAAGCAGTGTCACAGCCAGCTATACGTCGTTCCTGGCGACTGCGGAGTAGCAAGAAAAGAAGTGAAGGATCGTCAAGGTGATTGGAAGCTCACTGCCCGATGGCTTCCAATCATCTTGGCAAGCTATTGAAGAGCAGTTCCTAATTCCCTTTCATTATGCAGTGAGCGGTGCGTTACAAGTTGTGGGGTACCACTAAGCTGGAATCGTTACCTGTCCATCCCATTCCCCTTGTATGGCCCCATTGATCGTCACTGAGACCGTGACGAGGGCGGATGGCGATGGGGGAGAAGGAAAATGAATTTCTTTGTTCGTACCACTCGTTTGCCTTGTGAATGTGTGGTACATCGCTTTCCCGTTTGCCGGAATAGTGGCTGGCCCCATAAGATTCGTGCTTAATTTCGTGGCCTGTGTATTGATTTGGGTTGTTATCTCAAGGGGGCCGGAATCCTTCCCGCCGCAGTTGTCGATCTCGTCCACCAACTCATAATTTCCGTCAGCGAGCTTAACCAGCAAGGGCGAATTTATTGTCAAACAAGTCGCCAGTGCCCCGATTGGTGTAATAGCAGAAGTCTGTGTATTTGAGGCGGGGGGTGTAGGCGATGAATTACTACTGGTATCCCCGCTACAACTGGCAAAAAACACGATACAGGCCAGCAGCAACGTGATGAGAAATATGGGATGTTCCTTGAAACCAGGTGCGTTTCTCAACTTCGGTCCTCCATTGTCAAGTAGAAATTCGGCATGTTCTATCTTTGGCGATGTGGTTGGTCACTTTTTATTCTCTGTGAGGATACCCGGGCTATTGTACAGTATTGGTTTTAATATTGCAAACATCAGCGGATCGATATCCCAAACCTTTTAGAACACACCATTCCGAGGCCAGAGCCGATAGTTGAAATGGCTCTGGCCTCTTTTGTATCATGCTTGATCGGCCCAGGTCATTTCTCCACAATTATGCAGAGAAATGTGCGAGTGCTAAACAAGCAGCATATCCTGGCAATCTGCATCCGTGGACAGCCTATATTGAGCCATCAACGTTTCGATCCTCTCCAGTGGCAAATCCTTGATTGGTGGGTACACCAGCGGATATACAAGCTTCAGGCGCTGTTCATCATAGATTTCTTGCAATTGCCACTTCACGGTATCAGGAAGGAATGCCTCAAAGTGAAAAAAGCCTCCCAGACTCTCCTCGATCATCCTCTTGATGTGCTCGTCCCCTTTTTTCTCGTGAAAGTGGGGGCTTTTGGACAGGTATTGCTGTAATATAATCCTCTCCGCAATGTCCCTTCGTCCGGTCGCATTAACGAGCAAGTCCAGGAGCTGAAAGGTTTCGACGGAGAATCCAGAAGAAAAGCGCAAGGTGATGGCAGTCTTGATCGTCATCCCTTGCTCTCCCGCATTGGATGAACAGATAGCATGATTGTGTATCCCAAACCATTCCTCCAGGAGACTATTAAATAGCGGAGAAACGATCCTGGTGCAGCGGCCCACGATCCTGGCATCCCAATCCTCACTGTCCAGTGCAGGTTTGGAAGACCAGCAAATGCGCACATTATGCAATTCTGGAGCCGCCTCGCCCTCGGTTTGTCTCTGAACGATGAAAGTGTCACATTCGCGGCAGAGCGTAGGAAAAGGAGCTGACATAAAGAGCCTGCTCATGGCTAACGTGTATTCCAAAAGGGCGCTGGGAACAAAGTTATCTGCATCGTAAAAGATGACCCATTGGGGATAGCCTAACTGATAGGCGCAAAGCGCCCCGATATACATGCCTTCACCTTTCCCATCGATGACTTTACCATTCGCATCGAGAATGTGGTAGACGCCACACTCCTTGAACACTTGAGCGATGGCCTCGTCCTTCTGGTGTACCAGGTACGTCCTTTTATGATGCACCAGGTGTCTCTTTAGCTCTCTTGCGATCTCATCTCTTTCCATTTCCGGGCAGTTTGTTACAATAATGATTGTGCTATTGACCGGAAGGTACCAGAGCACTCTGAGGAGCGTTTCGATGTTCTCACTCTTATGAGAAATCACAAAAGCGGTGCGTGACAAAAAGTAGTCCAGCCTCTCTAAATCGCTGGTTTCAAGTATATGTGTAAATTGTACCGAGTGAATGTCCACGTTGTGCTTCTCCACTTAATATAGTAGAACAAGGGTAAAAGCCACACTGCTTCTTCATGTTCCTCCTCGACTGCCCGGCGATTCCTATCCTGTGTCACAGAGTCGATATTGACCGGTTCCTTGTGCAACCCAGGGACAATGCGCCGTTTGACTTAGAGGTTTGCATGATGCCTATGGCAGCTGGCATGCAGAGAAAACGAGAGACCTACCGACGGAGTGTTGTAGAGCCTCTACGCACCATTATAGCACGTTGACAGACCCTATCATCTGTGTTTGATCAGTCGCACCGATTGAAGATCTGTATCGACTGAGCGGTAGTATATTTAGTGTATCTGACTTGCTTGTTTAATGTCAAAGGGGGAGGTGGTTGGTAGTACTTCCGTCTATCGAATCAGACTCTGTGATCCGGTAAACACATCTAGCCAAACGTGGTAAATCGGTGGTATGTTGCATATATTGAGACTCTTTCATTTTGAAAGGCGGTTAATCACCCATGTCTACTAAGGTTAGTTTGCGTGCCCCTTCCCGCACTAATAATCGCAGGCAGGCGTATGCGATGCTCCTTCTGGGCATAATTTGCCTGTTAGCTGCATGGCTGTTACACCCCAGCACAGGTAATTATCCCATCGGAGTAATGGTCCTTGGCGTTGGCATACTGATCGCCACACTCATCAACCCCTATCGCCTGATGGCAGCGAGCTGGCTGGTAGCCCCTTTGGGTATCGCCGTCTTCCTTGTCTTCAAACACATAATTCCTGGAAATCAGGTGTTTCCCGCGTATATTATCGCCATGGGAGTAGGGCTCACCGGCGTTGCTCTGATGACCCATCGCGGTTTTATTGGGTCCGGAGCCGTAACCCCCGGTCTTCTGGTACTCATAGTAGGCATCGTTGAATGCTTACTGGCAGCAAATCTCACACCTGGCAACTTTATACCCTTTATGCTCTCGCTCTGGCTCCCAGGTATAGGCTTGACGGTGCTCGGATTGGCCTATTTGTTCACCAGCGGAAGAAGATAAACATACAATAGGGTCGTATTCACCACGGTCCCAACAATAGCCACGCCCAGCACCGCGCCCAGAAAGTCGATGCAGACTGGTGGATGTTGGCATGACTATAGATGATTGCCAGTTAAGGATGAGCTTGACATGTCACATTCCTTGCTGCTACCATGAAAGGCGGCAATGCTCTACAAAAGATCCTACAACAACAAGAGAATCGATATGGAAGAATCACGTACGTGGCGTGACCTGCTCGCAAGGATTATCAACGACCCTCAAGAAAAGCGACGCATTGCTGATGCGCTCGGCGTGAATCCAACTACTCTAGTACGCTGGGTGCGCGGTGATGCAACCCCGCGCCAGCAGAACCTGCAAGGTTTGCTCGAAGTCGTTCCTCAATATCGTGCAAGGCTTCTTCCTTTGATCGCCCAGGCCTTCGATGAGTTTTCGCCTGCCGGCGCATCACCTGAGAGCATCCCGGTCACGCTCTATAACCGCGTCCTGCATCTCCTTTGTACCACTTCCTATGAGCGGCGCTTCTGGTCCATCTGCTCTGCCGTCTTGCACGATGCACTCAAGCGGCTCGACCCCGATCGTCTTGGCCTGCAACTTAGTATCGAGCAATGCATGGCCCCAGCTTATGGGAACACCGTTCGTTGTCTACGTGAGCGTTTAGCCCTTGGAACTCCCCCGTGGAGCGAACAGGTGGAACAACGGGGCAGGTTCCTTGGTGCGGAGTCGTTGGCCGGATTCGTCACTTCGATAGGCCGTCAATACACCATTGTGAATACCAACAAAGAGCCCCGGCTCCCGGATCATTTGCCAGAACATGCCATGAGCGCAGTTGCAACCCCTATTATGTACGTAGGCCGCGTAGCGGCATGCCTCCTCGTTGTCAGCACCCAGCCCGGCTATTTTCGCAAGCCTGCCCTGCTTGATCTCATCCAGAGCTATGCACTGCTGCTCGTGTTGGCCTTTCATCCGGAGGATTTCTACGAACTAGAGCGTATTGAGCTCCAGCTTATGCCCTCGTTCCAGGTGCAGCAATCGTACTTCTCTTCCATCCAACAGCGTATTCTGGGGCTGTTGAAAAAGGCAGCTATTGATCATCGCTCTCTAAGCTACGATGTCGCAGAACAACATGCTTTGTGGCAGGTAGAAGAGGAACTCCTACAACTCTCAACTTCCCCATCTCCAGAAGAGTGAGGGCGATCAGTGCTGCGGAGAACCCGAAACGCTATGCAGAGCTGCGGCAGCTAGAGAATGTGAGCAGATCGCTTGCTGCTGGTATTGAGGGCACTCGCACTCAAAAGTCTGGTGCTCTCCAGCCTCACGGTGGTAGACATTATAGTAGATTCCCTCGCTATCCCGAATCTGATAATGACCGAACGCCAGGATACGTGCATGGGGCATGGCTTGCTGGCTTGCAGCGAGCGCATCGTTGAGCGCCAGAATGCGCTCGACCCTGATGCGTTCTGCCCTTTCGCGCGCGAGTTCTGCTTTCGTTACCCGCTCGTGCATCTCCCACATTTTGTGGTTCTGGCCGATTGTCTCGCGGATGACAATGATCTGCCGTAGTATCAGCAGTCCCATGAATGCCGCTGTTCCCAGAAAGACCCCCCTCTCTAAAGGGGTTATTTTTCCCGTGGCTATCGTGTACCCCAGGAGGGCTATGAGGGCAGGGAGGACCAGGAAAGGCAGCAGGGATTGCCAAAACGGCCATGCAGGTACCAGCTGAACGGGTCCCTCCTCGGAAGCACCCGCGGGCAGGGGCCTGGAGGCCCTTATTACGCGCAAGGCCCGCGCACCCAGACCGACCAGCATATAGCCTAGAGGCCATCCCACGTCCAGCAGTGTTCCCGTGGCATACGCCTTGTGCAGTTCCTGGTAGTCATAGATGCTGTCTGTGAGCACGATAATGATGAATGCAAGCCCGAGGATGAGCGCCACTGGCCGGATGGCACGGTCATGGGAGTGGATAACCAGAAGCAGCAGACAGAAGATCAGTACCAGCGTCGCGAGGGGATAGGCAGTGCCGATGACCTGGCCCAGTACCGTGTTAGCTCCCTGCAGGATGGTCGGACCGAGGATGATGTACCAGCTAAACGTCGTCACCGCCACCATGATCGCCAGGCTGCCTAGTGCGATGCGCGAGCGTGTGCTAGCAGGGAGTGGTTGCGTAGGCAGCAGCAGCAGAGCCAGCAAAATAAAAGGATAGGAACCCAGATAGCCGGCGTCGGCCCAGGAAGGAAAGAGAAAGAGTGCCGGGAGATGCACAATGTTCTCGTTGTATGTCCAGATAGCCTGTCCAATCACGTAGCTCAGTATCCCCAGGCCGAGCAGGAGTGGCACCCACCGCTGACCAATCCTGGCTCGAGCGACTCGCTCTGCGAAAGAGATGTTCCTCTGCCTTGTGCGACCGGTACCGCGCAAGAAGAGCGGGAGCGTAAGTAGCAAGCCAACACCTTCGAGAAGACCCTGGGTTATATTGTCAACAAAGCTCACTACATGAGGTGGAGACCCACCAGGTTTGAAGAGTAGATAGCAGGCGAATAAGCCAGCGAGCGTGAGGATGAGGAGACCGCTCTTCCAGAGCGATCGTATGTACCGTCCATTCAAGGTTCTCACCACCTGCCACCAGTACCCAGAGTGCGCGGTGGCACGAACGGATGTTTTGGTCTCAACCATGCAGTCATTATCCTTTTGGCTCAGGCGCTACTGTCCTTTTCAAGTGTAGCATGTTCATGGCCCGCTGTCCATACGCTATATGAGGCTGGGTGCCCCGGTCTCATTGTCGCCGGGTTCCAGCACGCGGTAGACTGCGAGAAGACAAGCTAGCGAGCAGAGGGGATCGATTCACCAGGGAGGGGAACGCGCACGCTGAGAGCGGTTCCATGCCCGGGGTCCCTGCCGAAGGAGAGTTGGGCGTCGAGCTGCTCCGCGTATTTGCGGATGGTCTGCAATCCCGGTTGCCCGTACCACCAGTCATTCACGTCAAAGCCCATGCCCTCGGCACGTACCGCCAGTACCACCGTCCGCTCCTCCTGCTCCAGGCGCAGCGTGATGGCGCTGGCAATGGTATGACTGGTGACCTGGTACAGTACTTGCTGGGCGATGCGATACAGGACATACTTGCTTTTGACCGGCAACCCGGGTTCGATCCCCAACTGCTCGTCCACCGGCACGTGACGTCGCAGGCGTACCGCCGCCAGATGTCGCTTCAAGACGGCGACCAGCCCCTCGCTTTCCAGCAACTCAGGCCACAGTTCTACCTTCAGCGCGTGTAAATCGGCCAGCCCAAACTCAGCGAAGAGCAGCATGGTTCGCAGCGGAGGCATAGCCGCGGCAGGATCGCTGACCAGCGCCTCACTGATATGCTGTGCATAGGTCCGGATGTTGCGCAGATCGCCAGTTACTGCTTCGTGCAACTCGCGTGCCAGGCGGATGCGCTCCAGGAACGAGGCGTAGGTGTGGGCCTGGGTGACGAGGCGGGGATATTCCAGCGCGAAGAAGGTAGCCTGGGTAGCCAGGGCAAAGGCAAAACGGGCATGCTGGGGAGTGTAGGCCTGCGGCTGGCTATGGTTCAGGGTGAGAACCGCCAGCACCTGCTCCTGCACGAGCAAAGGGACGAGCATCCAGGAACGGAACTGCCACGCGTCGGCTGGCGCGTGCTCCAGGACGCGCAGATGCGCCTGGATGAAACGGGCATCCGTGCGCAGGTCGTCCACAATCACCGGCTCGCGCAGCTGGCTGGATGCTGCTGATAGAGCCTCTTGCACTACGAGCTGATAGATCTGGTTGTTTTGCGCAGCTGTAAGGGGTTGCTGTTGGGCCAGTAAGGTGAGCTGGTCGTCCTGGACCCAGTACAAGGCCGCTCCGCTGTAGTCCACAACGGTTTTGAGTTGCTCGAGCAGGCTGTTGAGTAAAGCTGGCAGGTTGCGGGTGGAGGGCGCGGCGTGGGAGATCTCCAGCAGCAGCTCGAGTTCGCGTGTCCGTTGCTGCACGCGCTCCTCCAGGGTCTCCTCCGCTCGCTTACGCCCAATGCCCAGGGCGATGGCGTCCGCCAACAACGCCAGCAGCTCGAGCGTCTCTGTAGTGAAGCGTTCGCGGGAGAACAGCGCCATGACCCCGAAGACACGCTCCTCCACCAGGAGGGGATAGCCTGCGAAGGCGGTGAGGCGCTCATGCCTGACCCAGTCGGTGGTGCCCAGGTATGGATCGTTGGGTACATCATTGGTGAGATAGGGCTGGCGCTGCCAGGCGATGCGCCCCAAGGTGAAAGTGACGGCTGGATCGCGGCGCTGCTCTTCGAGGAGCGCAGGATCGTGTGCGCTACTGACCCACAGGTCCAGCGCATTCTCCGCCTGATCCACGAGCCAGATGAGGGCCCACTCCGCCTGCAAGCGATCCTCAAGCGCCTGGCAGCAGCGCTGTACCATGGTGGGTAAGGGACTTCGTTCGGTCAATGCCTGGCTAACTTCAGCACGTAAAGCCATCCAGCGCAGGCGCTGCGCTTCTGCCTGCTTGCGCTCGGTGATGTCCGTATGCCAGCCAAAGGCACGCAGAGGAGCGCCGCTGGCATCCCGCAGTGAGCCGCCGTGTGAGAAAAACCAGCGGTAGCTGCCATCTTTATGGCGCAACCGGTACTCGACCTGGTAGAAAGGTGTGTGTCCATCGAAGTGGTGCTGCAGGGTGGCCAGCACAGCTGGCAGGTCCTCGGGGTGGACACGCTCGCGCCACCCGTCAAAGCTGTTGGGAATCTCGGCAGGGGTAAAGCCAAGCATCTCCTTCCAGCGTGGTGAGAGATAGACCTCATTGGTGACGAGGTTCCAGTCCCATAAACCATCGTTGGTTTCCTGCACGGCCAGGAGTAAGCGCTCCGTGCTCTCATCCGGGCTAGGCATCCTCAAGACGTATCCTCACCTCTCACTCGGGAAGGTCACCGGAACCCCCAGGCTCCGAGTCCAGAGGGTGAGTGGTGCTCCCCGATCCATCGCGACTATGTCTCTTAGGATATCATAGCTTGTATGCACAACGCAAGAGCGCAATCTCAAACCACCCCTATCTTTACAACCCCCACCATCCTCCCATTCACCACCGGCTCACCCCTCCTCGCCCGCATAAACGTCTTCAACTCCGACGCCTTCACCGCCGCCGCCTGCTCACCATTACCATCGCCATTCCAGATCAACAGCAAATGGTCGTGCTCGTGAACAATCAGCGCCGCAAGCACCCTGTCCCTGTCCACCAGTTCCGTCGTAATCACCCCGGCTGTAGCACGACCTTTCTGCGGGTACTGGCTCAGCGGCACTTTCTTAGCCAAACCACTCTCTGTCACCACAAAGAGGCTCAAGGGATTGTCCATCGTGTTCTGCTCTTCACCATCAAGATACACAGCGCTCACCACCTTTGCCCCACCGCCCAAAGCCATTGCGGCTACGCCCTGACCGGCACGCCCCTGAGCGCGCAATCCCTCATCACTGAAACGCAGCGTTTGCGCGTTGTCCGTCGTCACGAAGTATTCACCCTGCCCGCGTGAAATGAGCGCCGTCACGACCGCATCACCCTCGGCCAGCTTCATGTCCTGCAAGCCGTCTACATCTGCCGTCTTATACTCACTTAGCGGCGACTTCTTTACTTTCCCCAGCAGACTCCAGGTGACGAGGTAGCGATCCTCGGCGTATGTCTCAACGGGCAGCACAGTTACCACTTCTTCACCAGGGGCAAGTTCTAACAACTTACGCACAGGCTCTCCCTGGGCTCTACGCGTGCCCTGCGGTATACGATGCGCCGCAACCTGGAAGACCCGGCCCGTCGAGCACACGCACAACACATAATCCTGTGAGGTGGCAGCAACAACCTGGCGCAATTGTTCATCTCCGCGCACGGGCGTATAGGCATTCTTCCCCTTGGCTGTGAAAGTATCCGCCTGCAATGCCTTGAGCGCTCCACTTCGTGTGAAAGCAATCGCTAATGGCTCGCGCTCGTGCAGGTGAGCCACCTCTGTAACGGCAGCATGAGCCTGCCCCTCTACTTCGATGATGGTGCGCCGCTCATCGCCAAATTGCTTGATAAGCTGCTGCATCTCCTTCTTCAGCAGCGCCACCAGCTCCTTGCGGTCTCCAAGTAGTCGCTCTAACTCGGCAATCCGCGTCACCAGCTCCTCTTTTTCCTTGGCGTACTTGCTCGCATCCAGTCGCGTCACCTGCGCCAGCGTCATGGAGGCGATCACATCCGATTGGATAGGCGTGAGCTTATACGTCGCCTCGATCTTCTTACGCGCCTGGGCCCGGTCCTCCGCCTGCTGGAAAATCCTGACGATACGCTCAGCATTCGCAGCGCCTACTATCAACCCCTCGACAATATGCAGGCGCTCCTGCGCTTTGCGCAGGTCAAACTGCGCACGGCGTGTTAAGACATCAACCTGGTGAGCGTTCCAATAGTTGAGCAACTCGCTCATGCCCACCTGCTTGGGTTGACGAGCCGCCTGCATCGGCTCTCCGAAGAGATACACCATCTGAAAGGAAAGCGATACCTGTAAATCTGTTTCGCTGAAGAGTTGCGAGAGCACCTGCGCGGCATCGGCATCCCTACGCAGTTCCAGCACGATGCGCGTACCCTTCTCGGTGTCGCTCTCGTCCCGCAGGTCGGGCATCAGCCCCTCTAACTTGCGAGCGTTGATGGCCTTGACGATAGAAGCCTTGACTTTGTCCCGGCCAATTGGTGGCAATTGTGTCACGATCAGCGAGCGACTGCGTGGTGTCTCCTCGAGGCGCACCTCGGCCCGCACCATTATTCTCCCTTTGCCCGTCGTCAGGTAATCCTTGATGCCTTCAATGCCCATT